>Ga0335074_10013742_pt1 | contig 11379 bp, 10 predicted proteins | sample Lox_Sample_23_FD_206715 | JGI IMG/M metagenome (GOLD analysis project Ga0335074, IMG submission 206715) | Soil microbial communities from Loxahatchee National Wildlife Refuge, Florida, United States - Lox_Sample_2.3 | ecosystem: Environmental > Terrestrial > Soil > Wetlands | place: USA...
GGCGGGCTAAGAGGAGGCTTTTGTTCCATGATCGAAGAACAGAAAAAGCTGATTGCCGCGGCGATGGCCGCGGAACATGTGGCGGTGATTACCACGATCGGCGACGAGTGGGCGACCTCCACGCTCGAGGCCTTCGCTGAGACCCCCGAGCTCGACATCGTGATCATCCTGGGCGAGACTACCGATCGCTTTCAGAATGTAAAAAAACGGCCGCAAGTTTCTTTTTTGGTCACCCATCGCTACGGCGACGTGCCGAAGTTTCAGATTCAGCGGATTTCGGGACGTGGCATCGCGCGCGAAGTCGCCAAGGAGTCGGCCGAGTGGAACCAGCTCAAGGCGCTGTTCCTCGAGAAGAATGCGTTCGAACAGCCGTTCTTTGGAAATCCCGCGCTGCGAATGCTGCGGATCAAGCCCAAGACGATCAAGTACGCGGATGCGCTCAATCCGCCGTTTACCGTCGAGCTCTAGTAGTTACAGTTCCGACCGCAGCCCGGCGGCCGCTCCTTCTTATTCTGCCTCGATGGCTCACAGAGCGAAGGCCAGGATAGTGAAGCGCTTGCCCCGGTAGTCGAACTCGCCCACCGGCGTCATTCCGAGCCGCGTCACATGGACGCGCATCGAATGCGGGTTGTCTTCGGCAACCAGCGCTGTGCCGACGTCAAAACGGCCCGCGCCCTCGCGCTTCAATTGCTCGAACAGACCGCGCACGGTTCCGCGCCCGCGCGCTGCAGGATCGACGCAAATCGGGCCGTAGACGAGGACACGCCAATCCGCGAGCCGCCGCCCGCGAAAATCGATTTCGCCAAACTGCGCGGCCATCCGTGTGACGATTGGAAACTGCGCGCCAAGCGCCGTCGAGTAAGCACAGACGAAGGCCAGCACGCGCCCGTCCTCGGCCGCGACCAACACCGCAACGTCATCCGCCATGCGGGAGATCTCTTCGGCCGTATACTCGGCGGAAAGGAAGCCACCTGCGCGCTGCTCGGGAGTCAGATTTCCGACGAAGCTGGCCGACTGGATACGTAATATCGCCGGCAAGTCGTCGCGCGTCATCCGTCGAAAGTCCATGACCGTAGCTCGGCTCGCGAACTTCCCAGGTTCACGCCGCAAGCAGGTCGCGCGCGATCCGCATGATGAGGTCCCAGGTCTCGAAAACGTCGGCCGCGGTGGTACGCTCGTTGCCGATTGCGATTCTGAGTGCGAGCCCGCCCCGGAGCCGCGTCGTCGAGATGAACGCCAGCCCGGTGTGGTTGAGCTCGTCGACGATCCGCTGGTTGTGCGCGTCGAGCGCATCGCCGGCGATCTGCTTTGGCGCATGCCGAAAGCATACGACTGACAGCGGATGCGGGGCGAGAATCTCGAAGTCGCTGGCCGCGCCGATCCGGCGCGCCAGTTCCTGCGCCCACGCGACGTGATTCCGCAGCCGTTCGGTGATTCCTTTGCGCCCGTACGCACGCAACACGAACCAGAGCTTGAGCCCGCGGAAACGGCGCCCCAGTTGCACGCCATAGTCCATGTAGTTGCGCACCTCGCCGTCGGAGGTTTCGAGGTAGGCCGGTATCAGACTGAAAGCGCGGCGCAACAGGCTCTCGTGCGGCGTATATAGCACCGAGAAATCGATCGGCACGAACAGCCACTTGTGCGGATTGACCACCAGCGAATCCGCCAGCTCGCACCCGTCCAGCACCCATCGCAACTCGGGCACCATCGCGGCCGGACCGGCATAGGCCGCATCGACATGCAGCCACACGCGATGCCGCCGGCAGATTTCGGCGATCGAGCGGATTGGATCGATCGAGGTCGTCGAGGTCGTACCCACGGTCGCTGCGACGCACATCGGCAGATAGCCCGCCGCCCGATCCTCCGCCAACGCCCGCTCCAAGGCTTGCGGAGCCATCCGGAAGGCGTCATCGGTTGCAATTTTGACGACGTTTTCCCGACCGATACCGAGCAAAATCGCATCCTTCTCGATATGTGAATGAGTCTCCGCGGTGCAGTAAATCCGCAGCCGCGGAAGCTCCCGGCCAGCCGTGCCAAGGTTGCGGATGTCGATGTCCAGCGACTCGCGCGCCGCCGCCAACGCGTGAAGTGCCGAGACGCTGGCGGTGTCGTACACCACGCCGAAAAACCGCGGCGGCAATCCGAGCGCGTCGCGCAACCAGGCCAGCGCCACTTCCTCGATCTCGGTAGCAGCCGGCGAGGTCCGCCACAGCATCGCGTTGACGTTCAGAGCGGCGCCCAGCAGCTCCGCCAGCACGCCCGGCTCGGAGCCAGTAATCGCGAAGTAGGCGAAGAATCGCGGATGGTTCCAATGCGTGATACCAGGCATCACGATACGCTCGAAGTCGTCGAGCAGAACGCCGAGCGGCTCGCCCTCCTCGGGCATCGCCGGCGCAATCGCGTCCGCCACCGCGCCTGGGCGGCTCAACGAGAGCACTGGAAATTCGCGAGTATTCGCGAGGTAGGAAGCAACCCAGCGTGTGGCGCGCTCAAGCGCCGCCTCGAAGTCTTTTGGTTCCATCACAGGGCACTACGCCGACCGGCGTCCCGGATTTCGTTTATCGCGGATCAGGGCTGGAAAACAAACGCCCCGCGCTCGCGCGCGGGGCGTTTGTTTTAAATCCTAGAGGCGGGGGCGATTCCCCGCGGTCTCAACAGTAGCGCTAGTTGCCGCCCGCGGCCGCCTGTTCCTGGACCTGTTCGTGCTTCACGACGAACTTCGGCCGCGCCCACGCTATGTAGCAGGGCAGAATCAGCACGCCGGCGATCATATTGGTGCCCATCAGGAACATCAGCAGCACGCTCATCTCGCTGTGGAACAGCAGCGGCGAAAAGGCCCACAGCGCGATGCCGCCGACCATGACCGCAAAGGTGCTGAACACTGACGTCCCGGTCTTGGTGATCGCAATCCGAATCGCCTCGGCCAGCGAACTCCCGCCGATCACCTCGTCCCTGATTCGGGCCACCGTGTAGATGCCGTAGTCGATACCCAAACCGATACCCAGCGAAATGACCGGGATAGTGTCGATGGTCAGGCCGATGTCACGCAGGCGGAGGTAGATGAAGGCGCCGAAGTTCGCCAGCACGCAGGCCAGCAGGAACAACAGTCCGGCGACTATCGACCGGAACGAGATCATCGAGAACAGGCAGACGGCCGAGAGCACGAACGTGATGTTCAGGAAGTCGAGCTGCTTCAGCACGTTGTCGGCTGCAGCGTAGAGGCCCGCCGTGGAGCCGAGAAACAGCACCTTGATCTTACTGAGATGCGGATCGGAAGCCACGCGTTCTTTCACGAAGTCCTGAAGCCGCTCGGTAAGGAGCTCGAGGGCGCGGGTCGTATGGCCGGGCATCAGGATCCGGATACAGGTGTCCTGGGCCGCAGGCGGCGCGAGGTATTGTTCCATCTCGCCCGGTGCGGTCGCGGTGCTGTATAGGTACTGCAGGTTACCGGAGAGCTGGATGTCGTCGGGCACCGCCAGGAACTTGGGATGTCCGTAATGGAGCTGCTGGTTGGACGGCATGATGATGCGGGTGGCGAAGGTCACCACGCTATCAACAGAAGGATCCTGCAGCAGGTAGCTGCGCATGTCGTCGCTCATCCGCAGGATAGCGGGCGCCAGCGCTGATTCCGGATCGGGATAGGCCGGCATGTTCGAGATGATCACCCAGCCCTCATCGGTCGGAAAGTAATGGTTGATCGCGACCAGGTCCTGGTTGACCTTGGCGGTCGGACGATAGAGCGGCGTGCCGGGATAGGAATAACCCACCGGTTCGCGCAGCCCCGACGTGATGCCCCAAATCAGGACGAACAGGGCAACGATCAGGATGGCGGCACGCGTGCGCCCGGGACGGACCGGGACTTCTGCCAGCTTCGCGAACAGTCCCTCGATCCAGAGGTAAACACCGGTGACGCGCTTGGCCTCGCTACGAACCTCGGGCAGCGGCAGGAAGCTCATCAGAATCGGTTGGAAGACGAACACCATCGTGAGACTGCCTGCCAGCCAGACCGCGCCTGCGAAACCGACATGCTCGAGCACCGGAATTCCGCCGAGCGCTATAAAGATGATGCCCGCGATGTCGGCGATAATCGACAGGAAGCCCGGCGGAAGCATCTGGTCGGTGGTGGCGATACAGGCCGCGTACTTATCGCGCAGTCGATCGATCTCGTCGTAGTACCGTCCCTGCCACTGAATCCCGTGACTAACGTCACGGGCGGTCAGGATGAACGGTATGACCAGCATGACGGGATCGAAGTCGTAACCCATCACGCCCACGAAGCCGAGGCCCCAGATCGCGGAGAAGGTGCCGGTGACGATCGGTGCCCACCAGCGGCTGCGCTGGGCGAGGAATAGATACAGAATCAGGATCATCGCGACGATCGACGAGATCAGGATCGTCACCACTGCGGGCTCGTAGTAATAGCCATAGCCGCGGACGATCGGCTCACCGGCCACGAAAATCTGATGGTTCGGATCTTCGTACTTCTGCACCAGGGCGCGGATATCGAAGAACAGCTCGCGGTAATTGAATCCTTCCTCGTTGAACGAGGCCCGGATGACCGCGGCTTTGTTATCGGCGCTGACCAGCGATCCGATGCGGTCGCGGAAAATCGTCACGTTGCGCTTGAGCAGATCCAGCTCGACCTTGTCTTTGGGCAGGTCGGGATACATGAAGGTGCGGGCGACCAGTGCGCCGGGCACCGCTTTCGCGTAGGTAACGCGATAAGAGGCGAGCGAGAAGACTTCGTTGTGATTGACGCCCGGCAGGCGGTTAACGTCGCGGGTCAGGTCCTGGATGATCTTGAGCGTCGGCAGATTGAAGATGTCTCCCTGCTTGACCTGGACCATGAAGGTGACGGTATCGGCGCCGCCAAAACTCGCGAATTTGTTGGTCAGTAGAACGTTCGGCTGATTGCGGGGAAAGAAGTCGACGAACTTGGTCGCGATCTTCACATGCAGTGCGCTGTAGAGCATCGCGGCCGTAAACAGCAGTAAAACTCCGCCGATAAACCATCGAAAGCGGAGGATATTTTCGCCGAACCGGAAATATCTGACTAGTGAACCCTCTCCGGGCGCGCTGCCGTGGCTCATTTTGACTCCCTGATTAATTCCCAATTTTCACCGTTGTCGGTGCGCACGATGGTTCCACCCAGGCCGACCGCGAGGCCCACATGCTGGGAGGAAGTGACCGCCGTCAGATCCTGAAAGGTCGGATCCTTGGACTGCCATTCGGCGCCCGGCACACCCTGGAAAATCGTTCCTTCCGCACCCGCCAGCCATACGCTGCCAGCGGTGCCGGAGGCGGTGGCGGTGGTTGCGCCGTAGATCGATCGTTCACTCGGCAGTTTGCCGTCCTGCCAGGTCTTGCCGCCATCCTTGCTGGTCGCGTAAACGCCGCTCTGACCAGCGACGATCACGTTCTGGCTGCTCTGCGGCACCACTACGAAATAGGGCGGGACGGTGAAATCAGCGACCTTGCCACCGCGCTGAACGGTCCAGGTTTTCCCGCCGTCCCCGGAATGGAGGATGGTCTGGAACTCGCCGACCACCCAACCGTTATTGATATCGCTGAAGCCCACCCCATAAAAGGTCAGATTGTTCAGCTCGGTATCCTGCCAGGTCTGGCCGCCGTCGTTGGTCCACAGCAGCGTGCCATGGTCGCCAACTATCGAGACATCCGTCTCGCTGACGGCGGCGACCGAGAGTAATTGCGTAACCGCCTTGCTGTGCTGGACTTGCCAGGTATCGCCACCATCGGCGGTATGCATGATCAGCCCCTCTTCGCCGACGATCCAGCCGTTCTTGCCGCCCGGGGCGAAGCTGATGTCGTAGAGGTCGATGTCCTGGTGAAATTCGTTGCCGGGTCGCCCTTCGTTCAGATGGCGCCGCTGCCAGGTCTTGCCTCCATCGGGGGAGATCAACAGTAGTCCCGCGCTGCCAACCACGTAGCAGTCGCTGGAGCCGGGCTTGATCGCCACCCCGAAGAGCTCCTCCCACGGCCGTATCACCAAGCTGCTCGGTTTCACCGGCGGGAGCGGAGGTTCACAGCCGACCAGCAGAAGCAGGAGCGTCATGCTGACCACCGAAAGGGCTACTCGAAATCTCACTCTTAATCTTCTCACAGTTTTATCGAGCCTGAGTACGTTTTATCTCATCTATTAGGCAAGGGACCGACCTGACGGTCCTGCGGTCCACAACTTCGGCCACAGGCCTTGGATCCCCCGTCTACGACCTCGTAGCTGTTTTTATGTTACCGGCCCAAGCGGTGCGGTTTTGCGTACCGCAAAATAGACGGTAACGCAAGCATCCGCGCCAACGCATCTTCAATAACAAGGAATTGCGACACCCGTAAAGCGGGCCGCAGAGATTCTTTGTTCTGCTCCATTGATATAAATTTCATCGATTCCCGGTGAAGTCCGACAGATTCAGGAAGCGCAACGCATTGGCGCCTCTCATGGCATCGATTTCGCCGGGAGCGATACAGCCTGACGCGTGGGCGCGATCGAGAACCGCTCCGGGCGGAATCTCCCGCGCATCGAAGGGATAATCCGTCCCCACCATCAGTTTTTCAGCCCCCAGCCGGGCCTTGAGCAGCACCAGGTTGTCGACATCGTAGGTCAAGGTATCGGCCCAGAATGAGCGCACAGTTTCGAATGGGCTGACCGGCAGCCGGCTTTGGGCGATCGTCGTGTGCTCCCAGAAGTAGTCCATCCGCGGGACCGTCCAGCACAGCGGCCCGCCGCCGTGGGCGAGACAAACGTGGAGTGCGGGGAGTTCGTTCATCACGCCGCCCAGGATCAGCGTAGCGGCGGCAAAAGTCGTCTCACCCGGCATCCCGACCGTCTGATAAAGCCCCGGCAGAGCGGCGCGTTTATGCTGTTCCGGCACTGACCAGGGTTCGTTGGTGGGATGGACGAAAAGCGGGCAGGAGAGCTCGACTGCGGCTTTGAAAAAGTCCCGCAACTCGGGAACATGGAAGCCCTTGCCGTCGATCGAGGCGCCGATCTCGATGCCTGCTAGCTTCAAGTCACGGCGCACACGGGTCATTTCGCGAATCGCGGCGGCGGGATCCTGCATCGGCAGCGTGCCCAGGCCGATGAAGCGGCGCGGATTCTCGCTCACCAGGCGCGCGACGAAATCATTCTGATAGCGGCATAGTTCGACGCAGGCTTCCGCCTTGCCCCAGTAGCCGAAGGTAATCGGAGTAGGCGAGATTACCTGAATATCGACCTGCTCACGGTCCATGTCCTCGAGCCGGCGGGAGAGGGTCCAGGCTTCACTGCTGATTTTCCGGTAAGCGGTCGAGCCGACCATGATCTGGACGGCGGAATTGCCGTCTTTCTCAAGCCGAGGCCAGCGTTCGTCGCCATAGCGGGCGCCTAACGACGGCAGCTTCTCGGGAAAAACGTGGGTATGGAAATCGACCCGTACGACTTTGCCGTCAGGCATGTGAACGGCTACTCCTGTTCGACCGGCGGCGGGCGTTCATCGCGGGATGCGAACGAATCCTTGCCTATTTTCCCTTGGTCAATTGGGCGCCATCGGTAACCCGCACCCCAAGCGAATCCAGCGCCCGATTCTCGGACATCGGATGGGCCTGGCCGCCGTCACCGCCGATCTGCGGCTGCGAATCGCCGTCCTGAAAGATGTTGGCCCGTGAAGGCAGCCCGTTGCCATGGCTAGGGCCGACCAGACGCCACATATCGAGGGTCTCGGGCATCGCGGGCAGGACGCGCGGACGATGGGCATCGTCGAGAATCTGACCATGCTCCCAACAGAATTCGACCACCAGGTTGTTGGCCTCGTCGCGCAGATAGATCGCTATCGATCCCGAGGGCGCATGCTTCAGCAGATCGTTGCGAAAGGGCACACCGAGAGCCATCACGTTGGCCCGCGCGCGCATCAGATCATCGAGCGTCGGCACCAGGATACATACATGATCGACCGAGGTGCGGGTCCCACCGGTGCCGAAAACGCCGAGCGAGTGATGATAATGATCGCCGCAGCGCATGAAGGCCGCCGAACGTTCGACCCAATCGGAAATCTGGAAGCCTAACAATTCGGTATAGAACGGCACCGACTTAGCGACATCCTTCTCGAGCAGCACCGTATGCAGCAGCTTCGACATGTGAACCCGATGCGCGTAGGTCGGCGGCATCGGCATCGTGACCATGTCGGTGAACAGCTCGATCATGATTCCGTCCGGATCGCGAAACCGGAGATATTGGTCGACCCGCTCGCGCGCCAGCGCTCCGCCGCGCTCGACCTCGACCCCCGCGCCACGGAGACGCTTCTCGATTGCCTCGAGGTCCTGCGGGTTCGCCATCTCGTACGCGATCCGGTTCACGCCGGGAGTCTTACTCTGCTTGAGCACCAGCCAATGATGCTGGATACCGCCGGTCAAATAGACCACGCCCTCGCGCTCTTCGGTGATCTCGAAATGGGCCACGTCCTGGTAGAAACGGAGCGAGGATTCGAGATTGGCGACATCGAGCGCCAGGTATCCCAACTGCTTTGGCTGTAACATCAGAATCTCCCTGCGGCGCTGAGGTTTTCGGGGGGCGTCGACTATTCTATCCGCTTAGCATGTACCTGATATTGCTGCAACTATTTGTTCAAATTCGCGCCCGTATGGCGATTGAGCAAATCCATCGCGAGCGACTTATTTCTCGGGCGGTCCGATCAGGATCGCGTCGCCTTCCACTCGCACTCCATAAACCGCGACTGACACCTTGCACGGCTCCGAGGTCGGCTCCCCGGTCTTGAGGTCGAAGCCGCCGTCGTGCAGCGGACACATCACCTCGCAGTTCTCCTTGAGCAACTCGCCCTGGTCGAGCCAGCCGCCCTGATGGCTACAGATATTGTTAATCGCGTAGTACTTGCCATCGACGCAAGCCAGCAGGATTTCGTCTCCTTCAAGCTTGACACTAATCATCGTTCCGTCGGGAACCTGGCTCTTCTTGGCCGCTTCGGCGAACTTCGTCAGCATCACTTTCACCCTACTCTTTGATAACCCCGGCCCGCCATAGGCCGGTTTATTCCTAATAAATACCCGATTTCAGAACGGAAAAGTCGATCCCCCCGTCACCGGCAGGACCTGTCCGGTGATATAGGACGCGTCGTCCGAGGCCAAGAACGCGATCGCCGCCGCCTGCTCTACGGCCTCGGCCTTGCGGCCCATCGGAACCTCCTGCCGGACCGAGTCGCCGACATCAAACGGAGCGCCGCCGAACTGGCCGCCGCCGAAATAGCGCGCGCGTTCTTCAACTTCTTCCGCTGGCAGCTTGGTGCCCGCGATGGTCAAGCCGTAATCGCGCGGGATGACCCGATCATCGGAGTCGGTGCCGTGCGGCGCCACCACGTTGACGCGGATCCCATAGCGCGCAACTTCTTTCGAGAGCGAGGTGCTGAGCGCGATTACGCCGCCCTTGGCGGCTGCGTAGGGTACCCGATAACGGCTGACAACTGCCGAGGTCGCCAGGTTCACGATCGCGCCGGCGCGCTGTTCGATCATGTAAGGCAGCACCGACCAGCAGAGCCACATCGGCGCCCACAACGAGCGGCGGACCTCGGCCTCGATCTGCTCGGGCGTATAGTACTGAAACGGCTGCGCCCAGATGGTCCCGCCGACGATTACCGCAAGCACGTCGATACGGCCGAAGACTTCCCGGGTGCGCGCCATCAACGCCTGGCAATCCTTGAGCTCGCACAGATCGCCGACGAAGGTCCCGGTCCGAACGCCGGCTGCGTCGAGCTCAGCCGCGACCTTCCGCGCGCTCTCCGCGACGATATCCGCGACCATCACGCTCGCGCCCTCTTCGCCGAAACGCCGCGCCGAGGCGCGTCCGATACCCTGCCCCGCCCCGGCGACGACCACAACCTTGTCGCGGAAACGGCGCGCGCCGGCCGCTCGTGCGTCGAGCACCGGCCGGGATCGTTCGCTACCGGAATCTGCCATCGCCGTGCGGGTCAGAAGGGATAGGTCGCGCCGCCGCCCACCGGCAGCACCTGACCGGTGATATAGGAGGCATCGTCGGAGGCCAGGAAAGCGATCGCCGCCGCCTGTTCAGATGCGCGGCTGAAGCGCTTCATGGGGATCTCGAGGTCGATAAACTCGCCGCGCCGCTGGCCTACGAAACCATCGCCAAAGAAGCGATCACGTTCGGTGCGTTCATCGGGCGGCAGCTCGGAGGCAGCCAGCCCGACGCCGGCATTGCGCGGCGTGACGCGATCGTCGGCCTGCGTGGCATGCGGTGCCATCACATTCACCCGGATACCGTATTGCGCCACCTCTTTGGCGAGCGAGGTGGTAAGCGCGATCACTCCGCCCTTGGCGGCCGCGTACGGAACCCGGTAACGGCTGGCGACGGCATGCGTCGCGAGGTTTACGATCGCGCCGGCGCGCTGCTCGATCATATAGCGCAAAACGGCGGAGCAGAGCCACATCGGCGGCCAGAAGGACTTCGTAATCTCAGCCGCGATCTGCTCGGGCGTGTAGTACTGAAACGATTGGGTCCAGATCGTGCCGCCGACCACGTTGACCAGCACGTCGATCCGGCCGAGTGCCGCTTTGGTGCGCACCATCAGCGCACGGCAGTTCTCGAGATTGGAGAGGTTTCCGGTGAAGCTCGCAGCCCGCACTCCAGCCGCGGCCAGTTCGCTTCTCACGCGCTCGGCGCTGGCCTCGATAAGGTCCGCGGCCATCACAGCTGCGCCCTCCTGGCCGAGCCGCCGCGCCGCGGCGCGGCCGATTCCCTGACCCGCACCCGCAATGATAGCGACCTTGCCCTCGAAGCGTCGGGCGCCGGCCGCGGCAGGGTCGAGGATCATTTCCGTCGGCATGAATTCGGCAGCGCGAGCGTCAGATTTCCATCACCACGGCCTTCGGTTCGGTGCAGAACTCGCGCGAGTACGAACCGCCCTCGCGGCCAAGCCCGGAGTCGCCGACGCCGCCGAAGGGCGCGCGCAGGTCGCGGATAAAGAAGCAGTTAACCCACACCGTGCCGGCATGGAGCGCGGCCGCCACCCGATGGGCGCGGCGCAGATTCTCGGTGAAGACCATCGCGTTGAGTCCGTAGACGGTATCGTTGGCGAGCTTGACGCCTTCTTCTTCGCTCGAGAAACGGTTGACCATCGCGATCGGCCCGAAGATTTCCTCGCGGACGGCTCGCGAATTGAGCGGCGGATTGACGACCACCGTCGGCTTCACGGTCCAGCCCTCGCCCACTCCGCCGGTCAGGATTTCGCCGCCTTCTTTAGCGATCGAATCGAAGTAGCTGCTGACCTTCTTGAAATGGGTTTCGGAAGAGAGGGGTCCGACCTGGGTCTTGGCATCGCGCGGATCGCCGACCACCATATTCTTCGCGGCGGCGACGAATTT
>Ga0335074_10013743_pt1 | contig 11379 bp, 11 predicted proteins | sample Lox_Sample_23_FD_206715 | JGI IMG/M metagenome (GOLD analysis project Ga0335074, IMG submission 206715) | Soil microbial communities from Loxahatchee National Wildlife Refuge, Florida, United States - Lox_Sample_2.3 | ecosystem: Environmental > Terrestrial > Soil > Wetlands | place: USA...
GTAACCTAAAACGCCCCGATCGCGACGGTGGAAAAATAGCACCGAAGTGCTGCACAGGGGTCATCTTTAAGAAAGGTATAGGGTTACAAAAGTTAGTCGGCAGAGAGACTCAGCTGGTGCCGCACATCCGCGCCCCGGACCCAGAAGATCACGTCGGTGGCGATATTCGAAGCGTGGTCCGCGATTCGTTCCAGATTCTTCGCAACCAGGATGCCGTTCATGGCCTGCTGCGTGAATTGCGGCTTGTCTTCAATCAGCTTCAACAGATCGCTGTGAGCGCGGCGGTTCATGCGGTCAATCTCGTCGTCCATCTCACGCACTGAGTCGGCAAGCCGCGCATCGCCATCCAGCAGCGCCTGCAACGCAGTGCGAATCATCTGCCCGGCAAACTCGCCCATCGCAACAAAATCCACCGGCAGTTCCACTTCATCCTGGGGCAAAATCTCCTTCGTTCGCCGCGCAATGCTCATCGACTGATCGCCGATCCGTTCCAAGTCGCCGTTAATTTTGATGACCGACAGAATGAACCGCAGATCGATTGCCATGGGCTGTTGCTTGGCCAGCAGCTCGTAGGCCATCTCGTCCAATTCGCGCTGCGCTGTGTCGATCGCCCGTTCGTTCTGCTTCACGAACTTGCACAGGCCCTTATCCCGCCGCAGATATGCGTCCACGGCCGACTCCACCGCCAGTTGCGCCAGGGCAGCCATGGCCAGGAGCTTATCTTTCAGCTCCACGAGTTGTTGATGAAATTGAATGCGCGGCACGGCGGTCTTTACCTCATCTCACCATTTTGCATCAACTTATATTACAAGAGAACAAATTTCGCCTGGCGCGCCTCAATCGTCATAAGCACACAAAAGTACCAGATTTCAATGGCCGCAATGCGGCATAGACGCACCGGCAGATTTGAAAAGCGCCGGCAGGCCGCCATTTTCGCGGATTGGCTCGAAAGCTCCATCCCGTGTGCCTTGCCATCAGCCGGCTTCAGGCCGCTCGATCTTACCCAGCAGAAACACGTATCCGGCGATGCCCACCGCGAGATAAATGGCGGGCACGCCGAAAACCCACGCGTAAGAATGCCGCACCGCGACGACGTAGCCCGTGATGATCGAGGCGGCAATCCCCGAAACCTGGCCGGAGAAATTGATGATTCCACCCACCTTGCCCACGTCGCTGCGCCGGGCGATGAGCGACGGCAGCGACCACGCCACCGGAGCCGCGGCCGCCAGACCTCCAATCGATATGCTGATCCAGATAAGCGCCGAAACGGCGTCATGCGCGTGCACCGCGCCGACAATGCCCAATCCGAAGAACGTGCCCGTTATCAGTACCACGCGACGAACCCGGCTCGCATTCCGGCCGCGCCGGATCAGGGCATCCACGAGCCACCCTCCGAGCGCAATATCGGTGAACGTGGCAAAGATCCACGGCACGGTGGTGTAAACAAAGCTGTGCGGCAGGTCGATGTGCAGCGAGGCCGACAGGTAACTCGGCAGCCAATAAAGCAAAAGGTAAAAGACGTAGCTGTAGGCGCCGAAACCCAGCGTGAGACCCAGCACCTTGCGCTGGGCGAGCAAATGGCCGAGCGAGGAGGGCTTTGCCTCCAGCGCACCTGCAGCACCGTCCGCCATCGGCAAGTCGCTCTGTTCAATATGCCGCCGCTCTATTTCAGTCAGTCCCGGGTCGTCGACCGGATCGCGGTAGACGCGCCAGAAGACCAGAAAATACGCGAAGCTGATCGCACCCGTCAGCGCAAAGCTCCAGCGCCATCCTGCCGCGATCAGCGCAAACCCGATCAGTGGAACCCCGATCGCTGAAGCCAGCTTCGCCGCCGCATCAAAAAGCGACGTCGACAGTCCGCGCTCCTGCGGCGGAAACCACATGCCAATCGCCTTGGCATTCGATGGGAATGTCGGCGCCTCACCCACGCCGAGAAAGAACCGCGCGCCGAACAGTCCACCCAGGCTTGGCGCCATTGCCGCAGCAAATGAGGCCGCGCTCCAGATGAACGTGCCGATGCGTCCCACGCGCTTTACGCCAAACCGGTCGAGAATCACCCCAATCGGCAACTGGCAAACCGCGTAGGTCCAGTTGTACGCGCTTGAAAGGTATCCAAACACCACGTTCGAAATGCCGAAGGCCGCAATCAGAGAATCGTGAGAGACAGACAGATTGACCCGGTCGAAGTAATTCACCAGAACGCCGATTCCGAGCAGCCACGCGATGCGCCATCTGCGGCCGGGCAGGTGCGTTGGCAAAGCCGTCTCGTCTGTCTCCACTATTTCTCCTTGGCCATACTAGCTTTCAGTCGCCGACCAGCGGACCGGTCTGCACCACTTCGTTTTCCAGCGTGCCGATGGGGTCGATCGTGATGCGCACTTTGTCGCCGGCCTGCAGCGTAAATTCGTCCGGAGGAATGATTCCCGTGCCCGTCATCAGAAACACTCCAAAAGGAAAGCTGTTTTCGCGGAAGAGATACTCCGCCAGCTCCTCGATCGGCCGCTTGAGCTCCGCCAGCGTCGTCGATCCCGAAAACTCCGTCTTTGCGCCGCGCGCAATCTCCATCCGGATCGGCGTGGTCGCCGGCAGCGGTTCGCTGCTTACCAGAATGCATGGCCCCAGCGCGCAACTCCGGTCGTAAACCTTGGCCTGCGGCAGGTACAGCGGATTTTCGCCCTCAATGTCGCGCGAGCTCATGTCGTTGCCAACGGTATAACCGGCGATTTTGCCCAACCGATTCAGGAGCACGGTGAGTTCCGGTTCAGGTACCGACCACCCGGCATCGCGACGGATGTGCACCTTTCGGCCATGCCCGGCCACTGATTCGCTGCTCGACTTGAAAAACAGCTCCGGCCGCTGCGCCGAGTACACGCGATCGTAAAAATTCCCGCCGCCCGCGTCCTTTGATTCCGCCATGCGCGCGCTGCGACTGCGGTAATAGGTGACCCCTGCCGCCCACACGTTCTGGCTCTCCAGCGGCGCTTGAATCAGATCCCGAGAAAAATCTCCGGCAGGCTTCCCGCCGTCAACGATCGAGGCAAGATAACCTCGCAGGTCCCGGTGATTCACAATGGCGTCCCAGCGATCCGTCGCAACGCGATAAACGCGTCCATTTTCTTCAACGAAATTTCCATTTGCGGCGCGGTAGAGCTTCACCTTCGTTTCTCCAATCGATCGATGATTTTGCTGGTATCGTATACGCAGCCGCCCCACACGCCACCGCTTGCGCCCACCAGTGCAGCCCACAGGCGGGTGTCGTCGGGCAGATCGGGATGCGGACGCAAATCCGGCCGCGCCGTGCGCTCTGCGAGCCGCTGTGTGCCTTCATCCGCGCTGAATCTCGCGCCGGCTTCACCCACCAAATCAACCGACCCGCTCAGTGCGGCGCGATCGATCACAATCTGGATGCGGTCTCCGTCGCGCACCTTGCCGATCGGCCCTCCCGCGAGCGCCTCCGGCGAAACGTGCCCGACGCACGCCCCGGTTGAAACACCGCTGAATCGCGCATCGGTCAGCACGGCAACATGTTTGCAATGCGGCAGTGCCTTCAGCGCCGCCGTGATCTGATAAATCTCCTGCATCCCCGCGCCCGCCGGTCCGCTGCAGACGAGCACAATTACGTCGCCCTGTGCAATCTGGCCCGCTTTGATCGCCTCGATCGCCGCGGCTTCCGTCACAAACACCCGCGCCGGACCCTCATGGCGATACACATTGTCCGCGCCCACCAGCGAGGGGTCGATCGCCGTGCACTTGATCACCGAACCCTCCGGCGCAAGATTCCCCATGGGAAAACACACGGTCGACGTCAGTCCACGCGACCGTGCACGATCCGGCGACATGATCACATCTTCCGGATCGATTCCATCCTGCTCGCGCAACGCTCGGCGCAACTCACGCCGCCGAGGGCTCTCGCGCCACCAGTCCAGGCACGCGCCTAGCGTTTCGCCGCTGACGGTTTTCACGCTCTCGTCCAGGAGCCCTGTGGCGCGCAATGCCAGCATCACCTCAGGCACGCCTCCGGCAAGAAATACCTGCACGGTGGCAAAATTCCGTGGCCCATTGGGCAGCGCGTCCACCAATCGCGGCACCGCGCGATTGACCTCCGTCCAATCCGCTACCGTCGGCCGCTTCAATCCCGCCGCATGCGCCACGGCCGGCAGGTGCAGCAGCAGATTCGTCGATCCGCCAAACGCCGCGTGCAGCACCATCGCATTGCGTAGCGCCGCCTGCGTCAGAATGTCGCGCGCTCCCAGTCCCAGCTGATGCAGGCGCACCAGAGCTCGCGCCGACCGGCGCGCCGCATCCAGCCAAATCGGCTGCCCCGAGGGCGCAAGCGCCGAATGCGGCAGCGAGAGCCCCAACGCCTCGCCCACAACCTGCGAAGTCGCTGCCGTTCCCAGAAACTGGCAACCCCCGCCCGGCGAGGCGCACGCGCGGCAACCCACGTCTGCCGCATACTCCAGCGAGATCTGCTTTTGCGCAAAGCGCGCGCCAATCGTCTGAATCTTCGCCGCGTCCTCGCCTGACTCCGGCAGCAGCGTTACGCCTCCTGGGACCAGCACCGCGGGTTTATCCCCGCATGACGCCAGCGCCATCATCATCGCCGGCAGTCCCTTGTCGCACGTCGCCACGCCCAGGAATCCTTTGCCCGTGGGCAGCGATCGCATCAACCGCCGCAGCACCATCGCCGCGTCGTTGCGGAACGGCAGCGAGTCCATCATTCCCGTCGTTCCCTGCGTGCGCCCGTCGCATGGATCGGTGCACGCGCCGGCAAATGGGATTGCGCGCAGCGACTTCAGCTCGCGCGCCGCCTCCGCCACCAGCAAACCCACCTCCCAGTGGCCGGTGTGAAAGCCCAGCGCGACCGCTTCGCCGTTCTCCGCGCGCAGCCCTCCGTGAGTGCTCAGAATCAAAAACTCGGGATCAAGAATCCGCTGCGGATCCCATCCCATGCCGGCATTCTGCGTCAGTCCGAACAGATTCCCCGAAGGTTCAGTCATCAGCATCTCCGCGGTCAGCGGCAGCGTGCCCGCCGGGCCGCGCGCATGCGTGGCCACGCGCAGCACACCGGAATTGCCCTCAGCCAGTTCCGTCTCCAGCACTGAATTGAACTTGATGGTCTCGATGGGAAGGCCCTTTCCGCAGTCAAGTATATCGGCGCGAACCCGCTGCCTGATGGAGCCGCCGCTCTGCGGGATGCTATAAAGCTCGTGTGCCCGGCGAAACATCCTTGCGCGCGGAGCAGCGGCCAGCAGGCCTACGCCGTCGCTGGGTCTTTCTCCTGCCTGCCGTCTTTATCACCTACAGCCTCGCTTACCTCGATCGCACCAACTACGGTTTCGGCGCGGCAGCCGGCCTCGCCCAGACTCTCCACATCAGCCACTCGCGTGCCGCCCTGCTCGGCGCTCTCTTCTTCCTCGGCTATTTCCTTTTCCAGATTCCCGGCGCGTCTTACGCTCGTCGCAAAAGCGCTACGCGCCTCGTCTTCTTCGCGCTCATCGCCTGGGGCACGCTCGCATCGCTCACCGGTATCATCCGCCAGTTCTGGCTCCTCGTCATCGACCGCATGCTGCTCGGCGTGGCCGAGAGCCTCATCCTGCCCTCGATGCTCATTCTGCTCTCTGACTGGTTCACGCGCAGCGAGCGCTCCCGCGCCAACGCCATCCTCATCCTCGGCAATCCCATCACCATTCTCTGGATGTCTGCCGTCACCGGCTTCCTGATCAAAGCCTTCGGCTGGCAGGTAACCTTCATCCTCGAAGGCATTCCCTCCATCCTGTGGGCATTCGTGTGGGTGCTGGTGGCGCGCGATCATCCGGCTCACGCGCGCTGGCTCGACCAGGAATCGTGCCAACGGCTCACCCGCGAGCTCGCGCAGGAGCAAACCGATCTGCCCCATTTCGCCAGTTTCCGCGCTACACTGCGCGTTCCCGGCGTGCTGCTGCTCAGCGCGCAATATCTTTTTTGGGGAATCGGCGTCAACGGCCTCGTCCTGTGGTTGCCCACCATGATCCGCGCAGGCTCGGCGCGGAGCATCGATATCGTTGGCCTGCTGAATGCGGCGCCGTTTCTGCTCGCCGTCATTCTCATGATCGTGGTCGCGTATCTCTCTGACCGCTCGCGGCACCGCAAGCACTACGTCTGGCCATTTCTAGTTTTCTCGGGGATTGCCCTGCTCGTCTCCTACGCGGTCGCCGGTCGCAGTTTCTGGCTCTCCTACGCAGCCCTCATCGTTGCGGGCGGCACCATGTACGCCCCCTACGGTCCGTTCTTTTCCATCATGCCCGAGATGCTGCCGCGCAACGTGGCCGGTGAAGTCGTCGCCCTCGTCAACAGTTGCGGTTCGCTCGGAGCCTTCACCGGTATTTGGCTCGTCGGCGTGTTGCAGGGTGTTTCCGGCAACTCGCGCTACGGTTTTCTGCTCATGTCGTTATCGCTCATCGCCGCGGGCATTCTCACCTATTGCCTGCCGGGCCCAGGCCCGCGAATCGCCCCTGATTTTATGCCGGACTCGTAACTCCATCGCGGCTGAATTTGCCGTCGACGAGCCGCCAGATGCCAAGCGGATTTGCGTCTTTCAGTTCATCCGGCAACACCGCCTGCGGAAAATCCTGAAAGCAAACCGGCCGCACAAACCGGTAAATCGAATAGGTTCCCACTGAAGTGGCGCGGCTGTCGCTGGTGGCCGGGTACGGTCCTCCGTGCACCATCGCGTGGCACACTTCCACGCCCGTCGGAAACCCGTTCACGATCAACCGACCCGCTTTGCGCTCAAGCGCAGCCACCAGATCGGCGTTCGCCGCCAGGTCCGCTTCGGTACCGTGCAGGGTCGCCGTCAGTTGGCCCTCAAGGCCGCGCACCAGCGCCATTAATTCCTCGCGATTCTCATAGCGGATTACCAGTGCACTCGGCCCAAAAACTTCGCCGGCCAGCTCCGGGTTCCGCGCCAGATCAGCACCCGCGATCTGAAACAGAACCGGCTCGGCAAAATTGCTGCCGGCTCCGTTGCGCGCGGCCTGCGCAATCGTCTCCACGCCGGCGTGCTCGTGGCGCCCCGCCACTCCTTTGCGGTAGCTCCCGGCAATGCCTTCCGTCAGCATCGGCGCGGTCGTCCCGTTCTCAACTTGCCTCTTCAGTTCCGCCATCAGCGCGTCAGCCTCCGCGTTGCGCGGCAAAAAAACCAATCCCGGCTTGGTGCAGAACTGCCCCACCCCCAGGGTGAACGATCCAAAAAGCCCGCTCGCTATCTGCGTGCCGCGGGTTCGCAAAGCTTCAGGCAGCACAACTACGGGATTCACGCTGCTCATCTCCATAAAGCAGGGAATCGGTTCGGGCCGCGCCGCCGCGCGCTGCATCAGCGCCCGTCCGCCCGCCAGCGACCCGGTAAACCCCACCGCTTTCACATTCGGATGCTCCACGAGCGCCGCGCCGATCTCAGCGCCCGCGCCATAGATCAGCGCAAAAACGCCTGCGGGCAGGCCGCACTCGCTTACACTGCGGCTGATCACCTGTCCTACCATCTCGCTGGTGCCGGGATGCGCGTGATGCGCCTTCACCATCACCGGATTGCCGCCGGCCAGCGCAGCCGCCGTGTCGCCACCGAAAACGCCAGCGGGAAATTGCTCGCCCCAAATACGGCAACCGGGCCCAGCGGGCGCATCATTGACCGGATGTCGGACCGTGGCAGCGGAGTGCGCTTCGGCTGCGCGGGATCGATGCGCGCGTTCACCCACGAACCCTCTTCTACCACCTGCGCGAAAAGACGAAGCTGGTTAATGGTCCGCGCCCCCTCGCCTTTGAGCCGCGCCTCAGGCAGCGCCGTCTCGCGATGCGCGCGTTCCACGATCTCGGGCACAATCGCTTCAAGGCCGTCGGCAATATGGCGCAGAAACCTGGCGCGCTCTTTTCCCAACAGCGTACGGTAGATCGCGAATGCTTCCTCCGCCAGCTCTGCCGCCAGATTCAAATCTTCGCGCGATGCGCAATGATAGACCGGGTCGAGTTTTTCGCCCGTCGCGGGATCGACCCCGTAAAACGCCTCGCCATTCCCTTCACGCGCAGCACCGTTCAAAATGGACCGGCCGTGCAATGCGATCGTCGTCAACATGATTCACCCCCGCCTGTTCAAGTTTGCCGCCGGCTTCTGGTCTCCAGCCTGTCGGCTTCGGCGACGCCCTCAGCTCAGCAGGACGGAGCTGGAGGCTACTGGCTAACCGCTGTCTTTCTCACTCTTCCCCAATATCCTCGTGCCACACTTCCGGATGTTCCGCAATATAGCCGGCCAACAGCTCGCGGCACTCGCAATTGTCGAGATCCACCACTTCGACGCCGTTCTCGCGCAGCCATTCCAGCCCTCCGGCAAAGTTGCGGCTCTCACCCACCACCAGGGTCCCAATGCGAAACTGCCGCACCAGCCCGCTGCAATACCAGCAGGGCGCCAGCGTGGTCACCATCACCAGGTTGCGGTAGCTGCGCTGCCGGCCCGCGCGCCGAAAGGCATCCGTTTCGCCGTGCACGCTGGGGTCGCCCTGCTGCACGCGACGATTATGTCCCCGGCTCAGTAACTCGCCCGATCGCGTAAAAAGTGCGGCTCCGATGGGAATCCCGCCCTCCGCAAGGCCGATCTTCGCCTCATCGAGCGCGACAGAAAGCATCTTCTCGTACAGTTCCACAAGTCCAATTTATCGCAGCGGGGTTAGCGGGGTTGGGGGTTGCCGTTTTAGCCGGGCGGCGGCGTTGGCGCCGCCGAAACCTGTTTGATCAACTGTCAGCGCGTGATCGCGCATCGGAGCTCGGCAGTTGTTGCTGACTCAACGAGCCCCGCTGACCCCGCCGGCTCTGCTGGCTCCGCTGCCTTCTTAACTCACCGTCAGCACCAGCTTGCCAAAGTGGCTGGCCTCTTCCATACGTGCAAGCACCTCGCGCGCCTGCGTCCAGTGGAACTCCTCACCGATGGGCCGCAACTCGGTGAGCGCAATCGCGCGGTTCATTTCGATAAAATCCTGGCGCGATCCGACGTAAATACCCTGCAGCCGCGCCACCTTGTGCAGGACCAGCGAAATCGGAATTGGCTCGGTCGACGACGCCAGCACCCCTATTTGCGCAATGATCCCTCCCGGCCGAACCGCCTTCAGCGAGCGCGCCAGCGTTCCCTGGCCGCCCACTTCCACCACCAGGTCCACGCCTTCGCCATCCGTCTGGTCCATCGCCCAGCGGTCCCACTCCGGATTGTCGCGGTAATTCAACCCCGAATCGAGCCCGATCGAACTTGCCCGTTCCAGCTTTTCATAGCTCGAACTCACGCCCAGCACGCGCGCCCCTTTCAGCCGTGCGAACTGCAACGCAAAAATCGAAACCCCGCCTGTGCCCTGAATCAGAACCGTCGACCCCGGTTTCAACTCCGCGGCCGCCAGCGCATTCCACGCTGTCACGGCGGCGCAGGGCAGCGTCGACGCTTCCTGAAAACTCAGGTGACGCGGAATCGCAACAAGCCCTTCCTGCTTCAGCACCACGTAGTCGGCCAGCACGCCGTCGATGTCACCACCCAATGCTCCACGCGACTTGGCCTTGGTCAGCGGACCATCCAGCCAGTTCTGCATGAAGATTCCGGCAACCCGGTCTCCGGGCCGCCACAGGGTCACGCCGGCTCCCACCGCCACCACTTCGCCCGCGCAATCCGAGCACGGAACACGCGGCAGCTTCATTTTGGGGTTGTAGGCGCCCTTCACCACCATCAGATCGCGATAATTTAACGAAACTGCGCGAACCCCCACCAGCACCTCGCCGGGACCCGGCGCCGGGGTTGGATGTTCCACAACTTCTAAAGAATCAATGCCGAAGGCCGAAAATTGCCATGCACGCATGGGAAACCATTCTCCCTTCTTGGTTCCACCCACGTCAATCTGCGGGACACATTCGAGTGAAAGACTCATAAAATGGTTACATGGCTCGTGGTTGGGAGAGTAAATCGGTGGAGGAGCAAATGGCAAATGCCCCAGGGAGTTCCAGCTTTGCTCGGGGAGAAAATCTCTTGAGCGAAGAGGGCCGCCGCGCGGCCCAGATGCAGCGCGCGGCTCACGAACGGCAAAAGCAGGCGCTGAGCCTGCAACGCGAGAACATTCTCTCGCAAAGAACATCCAATCCGGCTCGACGCGCCGCTCTTGAGGCCGCGCTGGCTCAGATCGAATCGCAGCTTCAGTCGATGAATTAGCTGCCTTTCGCAGGTTGACGGTTTCTGCCCGGCCGTGGCGGCAGAAACCAATTCAGGTCTCCGCATCGTTCTCATGCGGACGAGCGCGGTGAATTCTTCCCGCCCCCAATTGTCCCTGTCCCTTAACGGCTTATCACTTTGCCATTTGACTCGCACCTGGTTTGACCCATATTTATGGCTCGCGGTGAATCAGCAGCGTGTTTGCCTGGTGTACTGAGGTCAGCGACACGCGCGCGATGTTCACATGCTCGGGACGTGTCACCACCCACAAAATCACATCGGCAATGTCCTCCGCCGTCAGTGGCGTGATCCCCTTGTAGACCTTTGCCGCGCGGCTCGCGTCGCCGTGGAAGCGCACCAGGCTGAAGTCGGTCTCCACCAGGCCGGGATCGACACTGGTCACGCGCACCGGCGTTCCCAGCAGGTCCTCGCGCAGCCCGTCATTAATGGTGCGCGCCGCCGCCTTCGTGCCGCAATAAACCGCGCCGTTGGGATACACAATCTCGCCCGCCATCGAGCCCAGCGTCACTACGTGCCCGCGCCCTCTTACCACCATCCCCGGAACCACCGCGCGCGCCACGTAAAGCAGCCCCTTGATGTTGGTGTCGATCATCTCTTCCCAGTCTTCAATCCGCCCGGTATAGAGCTTGTCCATTCCGCGGCTCAGGCCCGCATTGTTCACCAGCACGTCGATCTCCGCCCACTCCGGCGGAAGTTCGTCGATGGCGCGCTGCACCGCGTGCCGGCTTCTCACGTCCAGATCGATGGAATGCACCGCCGCCGCGCCCCGATCGAGCGCTTGCGACGCAACTTCCGCCAGTTTGCCTGCGCGCCGGGACGCCAGCAGCAGTCGCGCGCCTTCTTCGGCGCATGCCAATGCCGTCGCCGCGCCAATCCCCGCGCTGCCGCCTGTGATAAAGACAATCTTCCCCTTCAGTTTCATCGGTCCCTCAATGCCCGGTTTGTTTTTTTATCTTAACGGTGCGCGTTTCCGCGCTTTTGTGACATACGGTACTGTCCAGCTGCCCAATCTTCCTTGGCAAGTCCCGCCGCGCGCGCTTCGGCAAGAATTTCAGCCAGCGTATCGGCCAGGCTCATCTGTATTTTCCGGCTCGCGGCTGCCTCGCGCAACAACCGCACATCCTTCTCGCCCAATTCGATCGTCGCGC
>Ga0335074_10013744_pt1 | contig 11378 bp, 7 predicted proteins | sample Lox_Sample_23_FD_206715 | JGI IMG/M metagenome (GOLD analysis project Ga0335074, IMG submission 206715) | Soil microbial communities from Loxahatchee National Wildlife Refuge, Florida, United States - Lox_Sample_2.3 | ecosystem: Environmental > Terrestrial > Soil > Wetlands | place: USA: Florida...
GAGGGCGTCCGCATCCTGCCGAGCACCCTCGGCAACGATCACGATCGCGTGGCTCTTGCCACGCTGGTAAGCGTCCAGAATGGCCCCGGCCACCTGCTCGGGGCTTTCCGCGATCTCTGGGATGAGGATGGCTTCCGCGCCGCCCGTGAGACCGGCGACGAGCGCCAGATAGCCGCAGGCTCGGCCCATCACCTCGACGAGGAACACCCGCTTGTGTGCGGAAGCGGTGACGCGCAAGCGGTCGATCGCCTCGAGAGCGATGTCGAGGGCGGTGGTGGCGCCAATCGTCACATCCGAGCCGGGAAGGTCGTTATCGATTGTTGAGGCGATGCCGACCACAGCAATACCTCGCCGGGCGAGGGCGTGCGCGCCCGCTTGCGAGCCGTTACCGCCGATCACGACAACGCCGGAAACTTCCCGCTGGATCAACTGGCGGACCGCCGACTCCTGTCCCGCGTCGGTAAGAAACGCCGGGCAGCGGCTCGTGCCGAGCATCGTGCCGCCGCGCTCGATGATCCCACCGACGTCGCGCAGGCCGAGTCCGATGAAATCCCCAGCGATGAGGCCTGTATAGCCGCACTTGACGCCGAATGTCTCGAGCCCCAGCGAGATACCCTTGCGCACCACCGCGCGGATCGCCGCGTTCATGCCCGGCGCATCACCTCCGCTCGTCAGGACTGCTATTCGCTTCATTTGCCCTCGCGATACCCGTGCGGCTTGCCGTGATGACACGCAGAATTCCACACCGACCGCTGCAGCAGAAGTGGTACTGTCCGCGAGGGAGATAGGTAGAAGTGCGAATTTGCAGAGCCGCCGAGCGGCCGTCAGGCCGCGAGGAGCGCCCGCATGAGCGTCAGCAGCTCATCAGCCTTCCGATGGCTACGCCGGCCTGTGCCATCGTTAAAGACCGCTCTCGGGCGGTGAGGCCCCGGGTCACGATAGCGAGTGCGCCAGGTGAACTCGACACGCTTTCGGACTCGGGGGTCACACGCGCTGCAATAGCGGCTTTTGAGAACCTCAGACGCGTACCGTGATCTCGTTCTTTACGGCCAGAACACCGGGTGCAGCCCACGCGGTCGCCTGCGCCTGATCCCGCTCCGCCCACGAGCGCACTTCCCCACGCAACGTGACTTCGCTGCCGGAGGCATCCACTGCGACCTTGTGGGCATCGATGATGGCGTTGCGCCGAAATGCATCCTCGATCCTCTGTTTGATCTCGAAGGGCGCCACGCGAGGCTTCAGGATGATGGAATTGCGCACCGAGAGAACGCCGCGCAGGTGCCGCATCGCAGCCTCCGCGCGCTCGCTCTGGTCGTGCCACTCGACCGCGCCTTCCAGGGTAATGTGGCCCTCTTTGACGATCGGCTTGATTTTCTCCCAGTCGAAGGGTAATTGCAGCTTGAGCGCTACGACGGCATCGCGGGCGATCTCCGGGTCCGTCGGCATTCCGCCGAGCGGCGCACGGACGGCAAGATCGTTCGCCACCGCGGTCACTCCGATTACGCGCTTCGCAGCTACCTCGGCGCGATACTTCTCGTGAGCGCTCATCGCGTAGCCTGTGAGCGTGACGACTCCGCTCGTGACCTTCACGGCGATGTCGGTCTCGCAGACATCCGGTGCCCATTTGAGCTCCGCTTCCACGTCCCGTTTAATGTCGCTGTCTGATCTCATTTGATGTCACCTCTTGAGCCTGAGCACATTCAATGACCTCGCGCCTCGCTTTATAGGGCGGATCGCGCGAGTATGCGAATCGTGGCCCGCTGGGCCGCCACTGACAATACGCGGAACTACATAGCCGGCCTCCGGCACGGCGCGGTTGAGCGAGCAAGGAGGACGTGCTCTATGCGCGCGCGCCTTGGTGAGCTTGGAGCACTGGCACACTGACTGTACCCCTTGCCCGTCTCGGCGCGGGGAGAGCGAGCCAGCCCGCCCGCAACCACTCAGAAGGGATCCGAATGGTGCTCCCGTTCGCGCACGCCCTGTGGAGTCAGACCACTTTCGAGAAGCGCGCTTCAGGCGCCGCATCGGCGTCCTTGGGCGGCCCCATGCCTTCATTCGCGACGACGGGAGGTCCCCGGGGCGTGAGGTAGCGGTCGAAGCACATCGCAACGATCCGCAGCAGGAATCGCCCGCGGTCCGTTGCTCGAAGCTGCCGCCCGGCGAGACTCACCAATCCGTCGGCAACCAGGGGCCCGCAGCGCGCGAGCGCCTCGGCGAAATAGCTCTCGAACCGGATTCCGTGGAGGCGCTCGATCTCGGCAAAATCGACGGCTCCATCGCACATGAGACGCTGAATCACGTCCGCGCGCACGAGGTCGTCCGCGGTCAGTGCCAGGCCGCGCCAGACGGGAAGCCGCCCGGAATCGAGCGCCGCCTCCCAGACGGACAGGTCACGGTGGTTCTGGCTGAAGCTGTCGCCGAAGTGGCTGATCGCGCTCATCCCGAAGCCGATGAGGTCGCAGCCGGCGTGCGTCGTGTAGCCCATGAAGTTGCGATGCAATGCGCCCGCTGCCTGGGCGCGCGCAAGCTCGTCTTCGGGCCGCGCGAAGTGGTCCATGCCGATGTAGCGGTACCCAGCAGCCCCCAGCCGGTCGATCGCGAGCTCGAGAAGCGCGACGCGCGCGACGGGCCCCGGAAGCGCCTGCGCATCGATATGGCGGTGAGCCTTGAAGAGGCGCGGCATGTGGGCATAGCCGTAGACCGCGAGCCGGTCGGGGGCGGCCGCGATGATCGTATCCAGGGTACGTGCGAAGCCCTCCGGCGACTGGTGCGGAAGGCCGTAGATGAGATCGACGTTGATCGAGCGCAAGCCGGCCATGCGGCATGCTTCGATGATCCCCAGCGTTTGCTCCACACTCTGGAGGCGGTTGACGGCCTGTTGCACCTCTGGGTCGAAGTCCTGTACGCCCAGACTCGCGCGGTTGAAGCCGAGTCGCCCGAGGGATTGGACATCCGCGGCGGTGACGAACCGCGGATCGAGCTCGATCGAGAAGTCGAGATCGGCCCCGCTGCCGAAGCGGAAATGCTTCAAGAAAGCCTCAACCAGCCATGCCAGATCGGCCTGCAGCAGGAAGTTGGGTGTGCCGCCTCCGAGGTGCAGCTGGCGCACCTCGCGACGGTAGTCGAAGAGTGGCGCAGCCATCGAGATTTCGCGGATGAGTCGGTCGACGTACCGGCCACCCGCAGCTGCATCCCGGGTGATGATCCGGTTGCACCCGCAGTAGAAGCACGGGCTCGCGCAGAACGGTACATGGACATAAAGAGACAGCGGCCGTGGAGCGAAGGTCGCATTGCTGCGCCGCGCGTGCTCGCGATAATGAGCCTCGCCGAAGTCTGGCCGGAATTGCGGCGCCGTCGGATAGGACGTGTAACGTGGGCCCGCGACATCGTAGCGCAGCAGCAGATCCGCGTCTCCTCGCTGCGGCAGAGTCAGGTTGACGGATTCCATGTGGGCAGTATGCATCGCCGGTGCTGCGCCGTCCCTACGTATCTTTCCCAACGGTAGGGCTTCCGCAATGATCGACAGTGTGCCTACCCCGGGCCCGAAATAGAGGGCGATCGGAGCGGTACCGAGGTGCGGCTGGCCACGGACCACGACGTGGTTTGAGCAGATGCGGACATCGGCAAGCCGAACAAGTGATCCGAGCGATGGCCGCGGATCTCGCTTTCTGCCAACTCGGCGTGTTTACGCCTCGAGCCCGAGGATCTCCCCGATGAGTGCGATCAACTGCTCCGCTCGTAGCGGCTTGCTCGCAATACGGCATCGACAGTCGTGCTCGCGGCCCTGCACACCCATCGACGTGTCGCCGCTCAGGAGGATCGCCGGAAAGGCTTCGCCGAGCTGTTCCCTCACTGAGGCGATGACGTCCACCCCCGTGGCGTGGGCGTCGAGGTGAAAGTCGGTGATCAGCAGATCGAATTCACCCTGCGTGTCCAGGTATCTGAGTGCCTCCGCGCGCGAGGCTGCCGCCGCAACTTCGTAACCTGCCGTTTTCAGCAGCATCCGAGTGGCGGCGCGCACGCTGGCATCGTCCTCGACCAACAGGATGCGCGCAGAGCGCGCGCGAGGCGGCGGGTCATTCGTGGCCTGCTCTTGCAACTGCTGAGCGGCGGTCCCTAATCGCTTTGCCGCAGTCGGCACGTCCAAACAGAAAGTTGAGCCCTTGCCGGGCTCGGAATGCACTTCGATTCTCAAGCCGAGGAGCTGCACGATCCGGCTCACGATGGCGAGGCCGAGCCCATACCCTTCGCTCTTCCCGCTGGGTCCCGTGCCAACCTGAAAGAACTCATCGAAGATGTACGGCAGCTGATCGGTGGGGATACCGATGCCGGTATCCTCCACCTCGAGTCGTACGAGAGCAGGCGCATGCACGCAGCGCAGCAGCACCCGGCCCTGGCGCGTGTACTTGATCGCATTGGACACGAGGTTACGCAGGACCTGCTCGAGGAGCGAGGGGTCGCTGTGGACCGTGTCCTCGCACGATTCCACGTGAAGCTCGAGTCCCTTATTGACGGCGAGGCTCGCGAACTCCGCGCGCAGCTCATCGAAGAGGGCGGCCACGGTGAAATCGCTGACCTCGGGCCTGATAGCCCCCGATTCGAGCTTGCTGATATCGAGCAGGGCGTTGAGGAGCCTCGACATGGCGCCGATCGCCTGATCCTGCTGCCCCAACGCCTCGCGCGCCTCTGGGGCATGCACCAGGCGGCGTAGTGTCCCGTTGAGAAGCGCTAGCGATTGCAGCGGCTGGCGCAGGTCGTGGCTCGCCGTCGCTAGGAAGCGGCTCTTCGCCCGGTTCGCCCGGTCCGCAGCATCTCGCGCTTCGATTGCGCTCTGGCGCGCAAGCGCCATCTCGTGCTGGATCTGCATGCGATCGGTCACATCGCGGATGGCCGCTGCCACCAGCACCTGACCGCCGTCGTGGATGGGGCTCAAGCTGATCTCGACCGGAAACTCGGATCCGTCCTTGCGGCGGGCGCGAAGCTCGAGCCCGACGCCCATTGGGCGGACGCGCGGCGCGGCGATGAAATCCGCACGACGATGGAGATGAGAAGAGCGCATCCGCTCGGGGAGGAGCACCTCGATCGGCCGCTCCATGAGCTCCTCGCTCTCGTATCCGAAAAGCGCGTACACCTGTCGACTCGCGAATACGATGCGTCCCGAAGCGTCGCTGATCACGATCGCATCGGGTGCCGACGTTAGCGCGCATTCGATGAGGTGTGGCGGCAGCAAGAGACCCTCCGTGACCCTGCCGAAGGGTACGGGAGAGGCTGCTCAATCGGTGTAACCTAAGTTACAGGGGTGCGCGAGGTACGTCATATTTCTGTTGCAGCCGGGCTTAGCGTGTCCTGACCTTCCCGTGTGCAAGCTCGGATTCCGCGCTCGCGAGGAGTCGCTTGAGATCCACGGCCCGGACAGCTCCGCCATGCAGGTCGACCACGCCCTGCCGGCGCATCTCGGCCAGCAGGCGGCTCACGACGATCCGCACGGAGCCGATCATGGAGGCGATCTCGCGCTGGGGCAGATCGCGCAGGAGATTGTCCTGCGTGGAGCCGAAGTGACGCAGCAGCAGATGCGCGAGCCGCGCTGATGTCTCGTGCAGCCCAAGATCGCCTGCAAGCTCGTCGATTTCGCGCAGCTTGTCCGCAATGTAGCGGTGGGCGGCGAGCCTGAGCGGACGCGACTCCTCGAGCCACTCATGCCACGAACTCATCGGAGCGACCCCTGTCACCACATTGTCGACCGCCCAGGCCGTCACCGCGTGTGGCTTGCCGTCGAGCAAACTCACGATGTCAAAACCGTCCCCCGGGCCCAGCAACCAGAGCGTCAGCTCGCGTCCGTCGTGAGAATTGGAACGGACGATCTTGACCCTCCCTGTAAGCACGAGGCGGAAGCTCTCGACCGAATCCGAGGCGCCCATGATCAGCTGTCCCTTGGACCAAGACTCCTCGGCCAGCGACCCGGTAATGGAGATCACCGTCTGCTGATCGACGCCCGTGAATAGCGGGCTCTTCGCAATCGCATTATCAAATGACCTGTTAAGCATGTATATCGATCACCACGGGAAACGCAAGAAGCAGCCCGAGAAGCGCGACGAGCCGCAGCCGTTGCATTCCAGGGATCGCGTTGCGCGTTCGAGTCATGGCTGAAGCGTGCAGTGCGTCGCGCGAGCGCGGAATCCGTAAAAGCCCTTAACCGTATGCGTATGCACCCGGCCGCCCACCCCAAGAATGCAGGGGCGGCTCGCTCAGTCCCGCATGCAGGCGTCGAGGATGCGCGCTGACCGGGACGCGCGTTGCCCGCGGATCGGGCCATGCGGAAGCCCCTTGATGAATAGGCGAGAACACGTATGTCCCACTCAGTGCCAGTCCGCCATTCTTGCCTTGGGCGCGAGGGCGGATTGCGGCCAGACGAATCGATGCTCAGATGATGAAGCAGACAGTGAAAACGGCTGACGTATTGAACCCGGAAAAGCAGCGAGATGTTCAGCACGCGCTGCAGGAGATGAAGCCGGCGCGTCGGCGATTCGAAGTGCCCACCCTGCGTCGCTCCTGGCGGTCCACGCTGATATATGCCGCACTCATCGTTGCGCTCGGCGGCGCCTACTACCTTTCTCATTCCCGGCTCTTCGCGACCGGAAAGACCTACGAGGCGTATGGCGAGCGCTTGCTGCTGGGCGGCCTATTGATCGTCGCCTTGATCGCCGCGGAACGGCTGACCCGCATGTTCCTGATCGGGAAATTGTCGGACGAGGTGTTGCGCTACACCGTGGCGAAACTGCTTCGCTTTGCCATTGGTCTGGTCATCATCGCTATCTCCCTGTCGGCGTTGTTGAGCAACTGGACGACGGCCCTGGTGTCGCTCGGTCTGATTTCGCTGGTGCTGGGGCTGGCCCTGCAAGGGCCGCTGACCAATCTGTTTTCGTGGTTCTATATCTTGATTCGCGCGCCGTACCGGATCGGCGATCGCATCAAGCTCGCCGGTGCCAGCGGCGATGTGATCGGCGTGGGCTTCTTCGACACGACCTTGTGGGAATTCGGCGGCGAATATGTGACGACGGATCATCCGAGCGGAAGAATCATCAAGTTTCCGAATTCTCTGGTCTTGAGCACGTCCGTATATAACTATTCCTGGCCGCTATTCCCCTTCATCTGGAACGAGATCAGATTCTACGTTGCCTATCAGAGCGATCTCGATTTCATTGCCGCGACCATGCGCGCAGTGGTGGCCGCCGAGATCGGCGACGAAATGCGCGAGCACGTAGCGACCTATCGGGCCCTGCTTGCCAAGACGCTGGTAGACGAAATCGAGGTGACCGACGACCCGCTGGTTTTATTCCGCGCCAGCGACAACGGTCACATCGAAGCTATCGTGCGTTACCTCGTTCTACCGAAACAGGCAGGGCAGATCAAGACGGCCCTGATCAGGAAAATGCTCGAAAAGCTGAATGAACAGCCGAAGCGGGTACTCTTTCCGACGCCCTGAAGGTTCAAGTCATCAGGGCGGATCCGAGATAGCTGGCGGCCGTCACTGCCATGACCGCCACCGCGAGCCACCCCAGGACCTGGAGCCCGAGCGGCATCCGCAGGGCATCCTGATCGCCCCTGCCAGATACCAACAGCATCATGGCCAGCATAATAGGCACCGCCACGATTCCATTGATGACCGCCGTCCAAAAGAGCATCGCGATCGGGTCGACATGGGTCACTGCCAGCGCGGCGCCGGCGGCGGTTGCGGCCGATACGATCGCGTAGAAACCGACGGCACGGTTCGCCGTAGACTCGAGGCTGGCTCGTAAGTCGAAGGCCTCGGCCACCGCATACGCGGCGGACCCAGCGAGCACGGGCACCGCGAGCAGCCCAGTGCCGATGATTCCGGCTGCGAACAGCAGGAATGTGAGCGGTCCCGCGAGCGGGTGCAGCGCCTCGGCGGCCTGCGCGGCTGTCTGGATGTTTTCCACCCCGTGCGTATGCAAGGTAGCAGCCGTGGTCACGATGATGCAGAACCCGATCAAGTTCGAGAAGCTCATGCCACACCAGGTGTCGATGGAAATGTGCCGCAAGTCATTGCCGAGGGATCCGCTGCCCATCCGGCGATGCTTTCGGCGATAGCTCAGCAAGGATTCCTCGGCTTCCTGCGAGGCCTGCCAGAAAAAAAGGTATGGGCTGATCGTGGTGCCGAACACCGCCAGCACGGTAAGCAGCAGCTCACCGTGGAACGATATCGAAGGAAACAAGGTTGACCAAGCCACAGCGGGCCAGGGGACCTCGAGACTGAGGGCGGCGACGACGTACACGAGCAGGACGAGGGTCAGGAACTTGAGGTAACCCGCATAACGATGATAGGGGACGAAGACCTCGGCCATGAGGCACCCGAGACCGAATGCGATCGTGTAGCCCGCCGCCGGGCCGTGAGCCACCAGGCGTAGCGCCGCGCCCATGGCCGACAGATCCGCCGCGATGTTGAGGGTATTGGCCCCGACCAGCAGGGCGACCAGTGCATACAGCACAGGCTTGGGAAACCGCTGCCCGATGGCCTTCGTCAGGCCGCGTCCGGTCTGCCACCCCAGGCGCGCGCTGATGATCTGGATCGCGGCCATGAACGGCAGAGTGAGCAGCATCGTCCAGGTGAGCGCGTAACCGAACTGCGCCCCGGCTTGCGAGTAAGTGGCGATGCCGCTCGGGTCATCATCGGCGGCTCCGGTGATCAGTCCGGGCCCCAGTACTCGCCACAGGCGCACGGCCTTGGCGCGCAGAGATTTCGATGTCCGCGACTTCGCGCGCATGGTTGCATTCTTGGGGCTCGCGTCGCTCGTCAAGGCCTCAACAACTCAGGGCACGACGGTGACGGGTATTGGGGCGAGACTGACGAGCTTTTGCGAGATGCTGCCGAGCAGTAGCCCGGCGGCCCTCCCGGAACCGCGTTTGCCCACTATCAGGAGTTCCGCGTGCCGCTCGTGCGCAATCTCGAGGAGCGTCGCGGCGACATCACCTTCTCGGGATTCGAGCCGGATCGCGGTCGGACTCACCCTGCTGGCACGATCTCTCGCCTCTGAAAGGGTCGTTGACGACAGCGCCGCAAGCATCTCCTTGAGCCAGGCATGCTGTGCTCCGGTGAACTGCTCGAGCAGCTTCCCAGGCAGCCCATAGCCGCCGATGATGTTGACGATCAGGAGCCCGGCGCCGCTTTCCTTCGCTTGCAGGGCCGCGTAATCGATCGCGCGGCACGCGCTCTCCGAGCCATCCGTTGCCACCATGATGCATTTCATTGTCGGGGTCGCTCCGGTGAGATCTAGTCATCGACGGTGCGGCGTCGTGCTCGCCAACGGACTTTCGGCCTGCGCCAAATGGTCAGCCTGACGAGACCCGCGATGCTGGATCAGCGCATAGGCCATGATCTTGAAGCCGCTATTTATGAAGAACCATGCGAACGAGTACGCCCACACGAGCCCCGCATAACCCCAACCGATGGGAGTGACGAACCACCCGTAGACGGCCGCGAGGGTGCCGAGGACCTTCGTCGATTCGGTCACTACGACGAACGGCCAACTGGGCCACGGCCGCTGCCAGATCGCGCCCTTGTTGCGGGTCAGATAGATCGTGAGATGGCCGGCTACGAGGAGCTTCAGGAAGATGATCGATTGCACCTCGCCGCGGGGCAGGTGCAGGTAGCGCTCGGCGATCCAGAATAGGACGAAGCTCGCGATCACCCCGAGCACGCCGAGGAGCATGGAGAGCGACAGCGTCACCGGCATGTCCCAGCGTACCGGACGCTCGGAAACGGGCGCGTTGTCGTAGGCGATCATCATGATCGGGAAGTCATTGAGCACCGCAAGGAGCACGATCATCACTGCCGTCACGGGATAAAAGCGGAAGATCAGGATGGAGAGTGTCATGAAGAGGAGCACGCGAATCGTCTCGGCGATGCGATAGATCGAGTAGCTGGTCATGCGCTCGAAGATGCGGCGCGCCTCCTCGATGCCCGTCGTGATGACTGAAAGTCCGGGCGCCGTGAGCACGAGATCAGCTGCGGCGCGGGCCGCGTCCGTCGCACCGCTCACGGCGATGCCGATGTCGGCCTGTTTGAGCGCGGGCGCGTCATTGACGCCGTCACCCGTCATCCCGACGATGTGATCGCGAGCCTGTAGGGCCTTGACGATGGCGTACTTGTGTTCCGGGAAAACCTGAGCGAAGCCGTCGGCCGCTTCGACCGACGCAGGGTCCGCCGCCTCGCCGGCGCGGCCGAAAGCCTGATCCGCGGGCAGTATGCGGGGTCCGAGATGGAGCGTCCCGGCGATCTCGCGCGCGATCGCCTGGTGATCGCCCGTCACCATCTTGATCTCGACGCCCATGCGGCGCGCGCGCTCGATTGTGGAGGCAGCGTCTTCCCGCGGCGGATCGTACAGGGGTAGGAGCCCGAGGAAGCGCCACTCGGGCTTCGCGCCGTTCGCCCCTGCGGCACCGGATACGCGGTCGCGCCGCGCGACCCCGAGCGTGCGGTAGCCCTTGGAGGCGAAGGAGTCGATTGCAATGCGGGCGCGAGCGGCGAGCGCGGCATCGGGCTTTGCGAGCTCCAGGATGACCTGAGGGGCTCCCTTGATGACGTCGAACGTGACTCCGTGGTGGCTGACGGTGGCTTCGCTGCGCTTGCTTACCGGATCAAAGGGGTGGAAGACCCTCACGCTGTAGTCAGCTACGCGATCGCCCGGCCCGAGTGCGTCGAGGATGGCAAGATCGATGGCATCACCGCTCTCGCGCCGCGAAGCGAGCGCCGCGGCGAGTAGCAACTCGTCGGAGTCAGCCGCCCCAATCACCGCGGGCTCGCCGAGCGTGAGCTTGTTCTGCGTCAGGGTGCCCGTCTTGTCGGCGCAGAGCACGTCGATCCCCGCGAGCTCTTCGATCGCCACGAGACGCGAGACGATTGCCTTGAGTTGCGCCAGGCGCTCGGCGCCCACCGCCATGGTGACCGAGAGTACGGCGGGCAGCGCAACCGGGATCGCCGCGACGGTCAGGATGAGCGCAAAGAGCAGCGTCTCGACCAGCGGATCGTGGTAGTAGAGCGCATCCGCCAGGATGATCGCCACGAGGCCGACGGTGCAAAGGATGAGGAAGTTGCCGATCCGCAGTACCGCACGCTGGAAATGCGATACCGTGCCCGCCTGCTCGACGAGGCGCGCGGTCTTGCCGAAATAGGTGTTCATCCCCGTAGCGGTCACCACGGCCTTCATCTCGCCGAGCTTGGCGATCGAGCCTGAGTATGCGATATCGCCCACCTTCTTCTCGACTGGCAGTGATTCTCCCGTCAGGGCTGATTGATCGATGTTGAGGTAGTTACCTTCTACGAGGTGCACGTCCGCCGGGACAATGTTGCCGAGGCGGAT
>Ga0335074_10013747_pt1 | contig 11376 bp, 14 predicted proteins | sample Lox_Sample_23_FD_206715 | JGI IMG/M metagenome (GOLD analysis project Ga0335074, IMG submission 206715) | Soil microbial communities from Loxahatchee National Wildlife Refuge, Florida, United States - Lox_Sample_2.3 | ecosystem: Environmental > Terrestrial > Soil > Wetlands | place: USA...
CTTTTGTGGTCACTGCGCCGTCGACGCCGTCGCTCTTTCTGGCCGCCCGCCGACGCTACGACCTAGAAACGCGCGGCGTGGGCGCGGCCAAAGTGAAATTCATCGTGAATCGCAAGAGCCTGGACCAGGCCATTCCGCGGGAGGCCGGCTGGGCGATTGACGCCGAGAAGATAGCGGCTATTCCTGTGGACCCGGCCCTCATCGATGCTTCCGAGCTCAAAATGGACCTAGTTGGTTCCGCTGCCATCGCTGAATTCACCAAAGTGGCGGAGTTCTGTTGCGGCCGCGCTTTGCTTCCCAAACGCTCCGGATTCCGGAGGTTCTGGCTGGAAAGCTGGTGGCGCGGCTCGTCCCGCTCGCCGGAGCTCTATACCACGGCCGCCCGGTAGCTTATTATGAATATCTCTTCCCTCGCGGCCTCGCCAGCCGCTCAGTTACAGGCCCAAGTCCAGCAATTGAAGACGCAAAATCCGCAAGCGTTTCAGGCCATGCTGACGCAAGTCACAGGCCAGCTCAACCAGACCTCGGGTGTGGGGCACAGCGGCGCTGGGCACTGTTCGGGAACGCGCTCACAGACCCTCGCGGGGAAGCTGTTCGGATCGGTGATCCCGCCACAAAGCGCCTTGGCGTAAGGTGGTGCGAACGGGGAGGGTCGAACTCCCATGGCCTTGCGGCCGCTGGAACCTAAATCCAGTGCGTCTGCCAGTTCCGCCACGTTCGCTCGGGCGTTTGAGGCGCTTCAGCACCTAGAATACCAATGGGACCGCGGCTTACGCCAGAAGCCCAGCCAGCTCTTCGATTCGCGACTGCCGGATCAGGCGCGGAGCCGGATTCCCGCACGCGCAGACTTCATGCTCGAGCTGTAAGCCCTCGCATCCCGCAAGGACGTGCAGGCCCGAATGTGCGTCGCATTCAGTGGCCAGTAGCCGGTTTTTCGGGCTGAGATACTGTTCGAAGACCGGGACGCCGAACGCGTTCCATAGCGACTCACGATCGAGCGGCGACAGCCCCGCGCCGCCCAGGTAGGTGAAAACGATCACCGCCTGATCGAACGACCAGGTGTCGCGCGCCAGCCGGCGCAGGAGCGGCAAAGGCCCGGCAATCGAGGCCGGACTGAATTTACGGGCGCGCTCGCACCACCCTTCCGGGAACATGCGCACCAGCCGGGTCTCACGAAAGCCCGGAGCCAGTATTGCCGTACGCGGCGCCGGATCGATCGGATGAATGAAAGTTGCGCCTTTGGAGGGCCGCCGGATTCGCACCACCATGATTACCGGAAAAGTGGCGCGACGCCGAATTTGATCTCAGGAAAACAGCCGGAGCAGGTTATCGTGGAAGATCAGGCGCGCCGTTTCCGGGTTTACGCCGATTTCATACAGCGCCTTGGACTGGGTTTCAAAGATCGCGCCATGCCATCCGCGAGGAAAGAAGGACGAATCGGTCCCGAACAGCAGCCGCTCGGGCCCGCAGACATCGAGCGCACGGCGGAACACGGTGCGCAGGTCGAGGTGCGCCTCCTCGTAGCGCATCCAGCTATTACTGCTTGAGGTATCCAGATATACGTTTGGGCATAGATCGCAGAGCATGAGCGCCTCACGGAGATAGCCCGCTCCAAAATGCGGTACGACGAAGCGTAGCTTGGGGAACCGCAGCGCGACGGCGTGGAGATCGATCGGATTCGAGAATTTCATGTCGAACGGCGATGGCAGCCCGAGCGCTTTCCGCACTCCGAGGCTCAGAACTCCGCAGTGCACGAATGCGATGGCGCGCGGATGGGCAGCGAGCAGATCGAGCAACGCCACGGCCCGATCGTCCTGGATCGAATAGCGGTGCATGGCTGGAAAAAAGCAAAATCCGTGAATGTGGCCGCTTCGAAGCGCGGTTTCGGCTTGCGCCAGGGCATCGGGCGCGGCTGGGTTCACCATCACGTACCCGTAGAATCGTTCGGGATACCGGGCTACGGCGGCGATCACCGACTCGGCATCGCCCGGGACGCTGGCAATCAGACAGGCTTTGGCCACGCCTTGGCGCTCGAGCTCGGCGGCCCAGGCGTCGGCAAGCTGCGCAGGATCGCGCTGCGGCAAATGCCAATTGAGCAGCGGGCCGAGCTGGTCCACGCCGATGCCTTTCTGCTCGGCAAGCGCGCCGAAGAATCGATGGGAGAAGAAGTGAACGTGTGCGTCGGCGACCGCCAGCGGTCCCCAGGGGCTATCCATCATGGGGCCTGTTGTTCGCTTGCTCCGGCGCCGGAGACGGGGAAGCGCGTAATGCCGGCTGCGAGCGCCACCTGCGTCAAGCCCGCGACATTATTCACGCCGAGTTTCTTCATCATGGTCTTGCGGTAACTGCGTACGGTTTGTAAACCAAGATCCAGCATCACGGCGATTTCCTTGCTGGTTTTGCCCTCCGCCACCAGGCGCAGGACCTGCAGTTCACGCGGCGAAAGATCGTCCAGCGCCGAGGCCGCCGGCTTCGATTCCAGGTCGCCGCGCTGGATGCGATGCAGGAGGCGGTCGGAAACCTGAGGGCTCAGGTACGAGCCGCCCTTGGCGACGGCGCGCAGTGCGTCCACCAGATCGTTGTCCGATGCCTTTTTGAGCACGAACGCGCGGGCGCCCGAGCGGATAGCGCTGACCACGGAATGCTCGTCGTCGTACATGGACAAAATAATGATTTTGACATCCGGATAATGGCGCAGAATTTCGGTGGTTGTTTCGATCCCGTTCAGGCCGGGCAGCCCGATGTCCATGAGAATAATGTCGGGGCGCTTATTCTTGCAGATCTGGACGGCTTCGGTTCCGCTCTCTGCTTCGCCGAAGACGGCGAACTCGTCGTTGTGGCGCAGAATGGCCTTGATTCCATCCCGCATGATTTTGTGATCGTCCACCAGCAGAACTTGAAACGGCATGTCTAACTTCCGCCCTCCGCCGCGGCGGCCGGCATCGGAAAGCTGGCGCGAACGACGCTGCCTTTACCGGCTACCCGCTCGACGCGCAGCGTTACATGGTTCCTGGAGGCATGATAGTCCATCAGCAGTTGTCCCAGCGGAGCGGACGCGGCGGGATCGACGGGCGCATTGTCGGAAACCTCGAGCACATATTCGCCCTGGGCGCGCTTGACGTGAATGTCGATGAGCGAGCATTCGGGATCGGCCTTGGCCATGTCGATGGCGCAATCAGTGATCTTGTAAAAGGCGTTCGCCAGGATGGTGGGCACGCGCAGAGAGCTGTCGAAATGCAAGCGGATAGTCCCGGAAAAACCGGCGCGCGCCTTGCCGATCAGCCGATCGAGAGCGAACTGCAAACCGGCGCGCTCCACGATCGATGGATTCAACTCGTTGGTAATGTCGCGCAACTGCTCGATCGCCTGCTCGAGCAGCTCCTGAATTTCGGCCGCACGGCCGTCGACGGCGGGGGCCTGCTCGCGAAAATCCATGCGCATGGCGTCCAATTGGAGGCCCACGGCGCTCAGCACCTGGCTCACATCGTCGTGCAGGAGCCGTGAAACCCGCGCCAGTACCGCCTCATGTTCGTTCATTGCGGCGAAGAGCATTTGTGCGAGGGCGGGTGGGGGCGCGCTAGCCACTCGTTTATCCTTTATCTGACGCTTATCGCTCATCATGCATGATTTTAGCCACGAACGCAACCAGTCAAATTTGTTTTTTTAGACTAATCGGCAGAGCGCGGCGAATCGATGAGGTTACTCAACGTTACCGGTAGCTGGAAGCGCGCGTCGAGTTCGGAGGCTGCCGAGGCTGCATTTGTAAACAGGATGGCATGCAGTCCTAAGGCCTCGGCGGCGCGGATGTTGGGCTCCTTGTCGTCCAGAAAGAGAGCGTCGGAAGGGCGGCCGCCGAGCTTGGCCAAACAATCCTGATAGATTTCAGGGGCGGGCTTGGAGACGCCGACTTCGCAAGAGAACGTTCGCGCGTCGAATTCCGGCAGCCACGAGCAGCCGAGCACGTAGTCGCGGACCGTGACTGGCATGTTCGAGAGCAGCGCGATGCGAAGTCCCGAGGAGCGCAAAGCGCGCGCCCAGTCGGCCATGAACGCCGCAGGGTGCGACCAACTGGGCGCGTCGATAGCATTCAGCTCCGCAATCTGGCCCGGCGTGAGCGAGCGTGCCCCGGCTCGCGCGACGGCATACCAGTATTCAGCAGGCGAAAGCTGGGCTGCGTCGTAGTCGACGCGGAAGCGCCAATAAAGCTCGGCGAATTGCGCGAGCGGGAGATCGAGGATCGCCGACATAGCTTGCGCGTCAGCCGCTGGCTGCGGGCCCGAAAGCACGTTGCCGTAGTCGAAAATAACTACCGCGGGAGAAATTCGCATATTTGCTGTTACGCCGCCTTGATCTCGGTCCACAAACGGTCGCGCAGGCGCTGCGTGGCCGGATCGAGCGTGATGGCCCATTCGCCGAGCGCGACGATTTCGGGACCGGGATAAAGCGTCGGGTTATCGCGAAAATCGGGCGGCAATATTTTGCGCGCGCCGGCGTTGGTAGTGGTGGTGCGCGCGGTGAGCGCGTTTGCCGCCGCGATATCCGGGCGCAAAAGGAAATTGATGAACTGATGGGCGAGCTCCTGATGCTTGCTCTCGCGCAGAATTACCGTAGCGTCGGGGTAAACCGCGTAGCCCTCCGACGGATAAACGAAGCCGACATTGGGCGATGAATCCATGGCCTGCTGCGCGGTGGTGTTCCACATGTGCGCGGCCAGGATGTCGCCGGAGACCAGCTGGTCGCGCGCTTCGGCATTGAGATACGCCCGGAGCAGCGGTTTTTGCTTGACGGCCTCGGCGCGGGCGCGCTCGAGCTGCGCAGGATCTGCCGAGTTCACCGAAAGGCCGAGCTTCTTCAGGCACGCGCCCATGGTGTCGAACGGATCGTCGAGCATGGTCAGGCGGCCGCGCAGGCGCGCGTCCCACATGTCGGCCCAGGATTTGGGGGGCGGATCGAGCTTGCGATTGTATGCGATGCCCGCGGCCGTCACCATATAAGGAATCGACCAGTTGAGATTGGGATCCCAGTCGGGCCGCTGGAACCGCGGTTCGAGCTGAGGAAGATTGGGAAGCAGATCGCGATGAATCGGCGCGACCAGATCGTTGGCGAGCAGCGGCTTCACCATATAGCAGGTAGGGAAAACTATATCCCAGCCGGAATTGCCGCCCGCCACGCGCGCGAGCATCTCTTCGTTGCTTTCATAGATGCCGTAGCGCACGCGCACTCCGAACTGGGCTTCAAACTTGGGGACAGTGTCCTCCGCGATATAGGCGGACCAGTTAAAAATGTTGAGGTGCGGACGGCGATCGCGCGAGCAGGCGCCGAGAAAGACGGGCGCCAGCGCACCAAATAGGAAATGCCGGCGATTCATGCCCGCTGCAGCCTTTCCGAGACCAGAACCAGCGCGCCGAATCCGACCACTATCAGCGCCGAGATCGCGTTCACCACTGGATTCACGCCGCGCCGCGCGATCGCATAGATCACCATGGGCAGCGTTTCAGAGTTGACGCCGGCTACCAGGCTGGTGATCACATAGTCGTCGAACGAAACGGTGAAAGCGAGCAACGCGGCGGCGATGATGCCGGGCAAAATCGCGGGCAGCGTCACATAGCGAAAGGCCTGCCATTCATTCGCGCCGAGGTCGAGCGCGGCCTCTTCCAGCGTTGCGTCCACGGTGCGCAGCCGGGCAATGACGACGATGACCACGTATGCGATCGAAAACGAAACATGCGCCAGAATAACCGTGTGCATTCCGAGCTGAACTCGCAGGAAGCGGAAAATCCATTGATAGAAGGCGAGCAGCGAAATGCCGGTGACGATTTCGGGAGTGACCAGGGACAGATACAGCGAGCCGGCGAGCGGCCGGGAGTTGCGTTTCCATAGCCCGTAAGCGCAAAGCGTTCCAACTACGGTGGAGACCGCGGTCGCGGCGATCGCGATGATCAGGCTGTTGAGCGCCGATTCGGTCAACTGCGAGTCCTGCAGCGCGGCCGAATACCAGTGCAGCGAAAAACCCTCCCAGACGGTGAAGCGCGAGGCGTTGAAGCTGAAAATGGAGAGGATCAGCAGCGGCAAATGCAGAAACAGATATGCAGCGATGGCGTAGATGGCGAGTGCGGTGCCGCGGCGTCTCACAACGGATCCTTTTTCACAACAAACTTTCTCCCTCGCCGCGCGCAATCACAAACAGCAGCACCATTACGATGGCCATCAAAACCAGCGAGACCGCCGAGCCGAACGGCCAATCGCGCGCCGTGGTGAACTGATTCTGGATCAGGTTGCCGATCATGACCGATTTTCCGCCGCCCAGCAGGTCGGGCGTTAGGTACGCGCCCAGGCAGGGGATGAAAACCAGGATCGCGCCGGCGCGAATTCCGGGCGCGGAAAGCGGAATGGTGATGCGGGTAAGCGCGGTCCAGGGCTTTGCGCCGAGATCGGCCGCCGCTTCGAGCAGCGAACGATCCAGCCGTTCGAGCGTGGCGTAGAGCGGCAGTACGGTGAACGGCAGATAACCGTAGACCAGGCCCAGAATCACCGCGCCGTCGTTATAAAGAAGCGGCAGCGGCGAATGGATCAGGCCGATCTTCTGCAGCGCTGTGTTGAGCAGGCCTGTGTCGCGCAGCAGAAACATCCAGGCATAGGTGCGCACCAGGAAGCTGGTCCAAAACGGCAGCATCACCAGGCCGAGATAAAAATTCTTGTGGCGCTCGGCGCGCGAGATAAACAGCGCGAGCGGAAAGCCGAGCAGCAGGCACAAGGCCGTGGACGCGCCGGCCACCCAGAACGACCGCCAGAGAATCGCGAGATAAATCGGATCGATGAGGCGCTGGTAGCTTTCCGCCGTCCAGGGCGGCGTGATGCCGCCGTAGACGCCGCGCGTGAGCAGGCTGTAGCCCAGAATGATGGCGAGCGGCGCAAGAAACAGCGCGATCTGCGCCGTCCATGTCGGCGCGAGAAACCAGGCTCGCAGGCGAGTCATCCCGAATGCACGTCACCCTGATGCAAGTCACCGAAGCGCAGTTCGTCGGCGGGCTCCCACCACAGGTGGACGGACTCGCCCGGTGCGAACGATTCGCCGAGGCGCGAGACTTCGACCACTGCCGGATCGCCGTCGGACAAGCGGGTATCCACGTGGACGCAGTTGCCGAGGAAAGTGGAGCGCACGATGGTGGCGGGTCGCGAGCGATGGCCGTTGGTGGAAGGCAGGCGCGCGATGCGCATCGCTTCGGGCCGCACGCCGACCTCGCCGATCCAGTTGACCGCGCCCAGGAACGAAGCGACGAAGCGCGTGCTGGGCTGCAGGTAAATTTCTTCGGGTGTGCCCACCTGTTCGAGGCGGCCCTTGTTCATGACGCCGAGCCGGTCGGAGAGCGACAGCGCCTCTTCCTGGTCATGGGTGACGAACAAGAACGTAATGCCGACTCGGCGCTGGATGGCCTTCAGCTCGGCGCGCACCTGCTTTCGCAGATTGGGATCGAGGGCCGAGAGCGGCTCGTCGAGCAAGAGCACATCGGGTTCGAGAACCAGCGATCGCGCCAGCGCCACCCGCTGCCGTTCGCCGCCCGAAAGCTGCGCCGGCCTGCGCGATTCCTTGCCGGCCAGCTGGACCAGATCGAGCACCCCGCGAACCCGGTCGGCGATGTGGTTGCCCGCCCGGCGCCGGAGGCCGAATTCCACGTTATCCCGCACGCTGAGGTGCGGGAACAGGGCGTAATTTTGAAAGACCGTACTGACGTTGCGCTGGTAGGGTTTCAGGTGCTGGATGGTGGAGCCGTTCAACCGGATTTCGCCCTGCGTGGGCTCTTCGAATCCGGCCACCATGCGCAGGGTGGTGGTCTTGCCGCAGCCCGAAGGTCCGAGCAGCGCGAAAAACTCGCCTCGCGCGAGGCTCAACGAAACGCCGTTTACGGCGTGGTGCCCGGGATAGTGCTTCGAAACGTCGCGAAGCTCTAAGACACGCTCCATTGAAATTGCATGTTACCGCAAGTGGAGCGGGATTTGGAGAGTTTTTGGGAGGGTTTTTTAGTGGGCCTGGAGCCAGGAGACGGCGCGCTCGAGATAGGAGGGCTCGGTGTCCGTGCCGTCCATTTTGGCCAGGGTGTGTTGCAGCGAATAATGGATGGCGAGCCAGGCCACGATGGCGGCGATCAGGAATTTCGCCAGTCTGAGGCGCTGCCGGTTGGTGCGCGCCGGGCCGTCCTTGGGGCGGCTGCGGAAGCGCAGGGCCAGGACGACGAAAAATAGCCCGGCAGTGAGGATCGTGATGGGCTGGGGCATATTACCGCACCTTGGTCACTTTCCCACTGAGCAGCCGAATCACGACGGTTTCCCCGTCGTCCAGATCGTAGGTGAACGATTCGTGAGTGCCGTCGTCGTCCGTAATGGCGTAGCGGGAAGTGGGCTCGCCGAGGCGCTCCAACAGGTCCTGGCGGGAAGCGCCCACCGCGACCGCAGCGTAGGCTTCGGCCGAGACGATGTGCTTGGGTGGGGCGGGCTGGGCCGGGGCAACCGGGACGGGATCCACCGTCGCGACGCTCGGCCATGAACCGCGACGCGTCCCGATCGGTTGCTGATTCTTCGCGCGCGCCCGCTCGGAGAAGACCTTGTAAAGATCGCGTCCGCCCAGGTCGTTCACGACCGATGTGACCGGGCGCGATTTTCCGCCGGGATCGCTGTAGCTCGCTTCGCCGAGCCCGCCGCCGCCCATGAATCGGACGGTGAGCTTGGTGCCGTTGGCGGCGTAGTACCACCAGAAGCCGTGCCCATCCCTTTCCATCGTGCGGTTCGGCTGGCCGAGGACTGCTTCCACATCCTGCGGGCTCATGAACAGGTGCAGGGATTCGGCCCGCGCGATCTGGACTGGGCGGTGATGATAAAACACGCAGGTGCCCGGCCGCGAATCCGGCGTCCAGAAGACCTGACCTTGGCCGGGCGGCGTGACCTCGCGATTGTCCTGGGTCCACCAGCGCCGGTTGATCTTGCGCAGTTCGGTCCGGCCTTTGCCGTTCTCCCAGTTTTCGACCCACTTGGTATCGGTGACCGTCTGTGCGTTGATGCAGCACGCGAGCAGAGCTGCCGCAGCGAGTCGCATACAAACGTGATCGGATGGCGCGGGCCGATTCGCTAGTACTAAGGTGTTTTCGTGCGATCATCAGAGCATCTGCGCATGCTTCGATCCTCGCTGGTTTTCCTGGTTTTTTGCGCGGCTACGCCGGCAGCAGACCTGCATTGCCCGGACACGATCTCCGTCAAACAGACCCTCGTCAAATCGGTGCCGGGATGGCGCGAAAGCCCCTCCGATCTCCCCATCCGTTTCGCCGGCGTAACGTTCTTCGACGGACCGCCGGGGCAGAAAGCGTCCCTGGTCTACGACAGTGAGAGCACAGTGAAGGGTAAACAGATCGCGGTCTGGAAGTTTGACGCCCGGAGCCAGATCTGGCTCGCGTGCAGCTACTCGGGCAGCAACATCGTGCTGTCCCGCGCGCTCGCCAAAGGCACGTCCAAGTGCACCGTTACTTACAATCCCAAGGAAACCATTGCGGGGCTTCCCGTCGTCGAAAAGATCGACTGCGAATAAGGAATTACTTCGCCGCGTTGAACCGCTTCTCGATCTCCGGCCAGTTCACCACGCTCCACCAGGCGCCGATATACTCCGGCCGGCGATTCTGATACTTCAGATAATAGGCGTGCTCCCAGACATCCAGACCCATTATTGGGTACAGGCCCTCCATCACGGGGCTATCCTGATTAGCAGTGGAAATGACCTCGATGCCGGATCCTTTTTTAACCAGCCAGGCCCAGCCCGATCCGAACCGCGTGGTCGCCGCGGCGCCGAACTTCTCTTTGAACGTGTCGAAGCTTCCGAAGGTGGACTTGATCGCGGTCGCGATGTTGCCCGAGGGGCCGCCGCCCGCGCTGGGCGCGAGGATCTGCCAGAACATCGAATGATTGATATGCCCGCCGCCATTGTTGCGGACCGCGGTCTTGATCGCGTCCGGCACGATCGCGCAGTTGTTGGCCAGCAGCTCTTCGACCGTCTTGCTCTGGAGATCGGGCGCCGATTCGAGCGCTTTGTTCAGATTCGTCACGTAAGCGCCGTGATGTTTGTCGTGATGAATCTCCATGGTCTTGGCGTCAATGTAAGGCTCCAGCGCGTCGAACGCGTAAGGCAGCGGGGGAACGGTAAATGCCACAGTATTTCTCCTCTCGATTCTAATTTGGACCGGCAAAGCCGCCGGCCTTTTCAAAAGCGTCCGCCAGCCGAAACATTCCGGTTTCGTCGAAGTGGCGGGTGAGTATTTGCATGCCGACGGGCAGGCCTTCAGAGGTCTTGCCGCAGGGCACGCTCATGCAGGGAATACCGGCCAGATCGCCGGTGATGGTGTAGATATCGGACAAATACATTTCGAGCGGGTCATCGACCTTTTCGCCGATTTTGAATGCGGGTGAGGGCGCGACGGGCGCGACGATGGCGTCCACGCCGGTGAAGGCCCGCCGAAAATCCTCTGCGATCAGCGCCCGCACTTTTTGCGCCTTCAAGTAATAAGCGTCGTAGTAGCCGTGGCTGAGCACGTAGGTGCCGAGCATGATGCGCCGCTTGCATTCTGCGCCGAAACCCTCGCCGCGCGTGGCGCGATACATGCCGCTCAACGTCTCTTCATTCGCGCGCGAGGTGTATCGCACGCCGTCGTAGCGCGCGAGATTGGAGCTGGCTTCGGCCGTCGCGATCACGTAGTAGCAGGGCACGGCGTACCTGGTTGCGGGCAGGCTGATGTCACGCACCTGGCAGCCGAGCTTTTTGAGCTTTTCGATGGCGGCTTGGATGAGGTCGCCCGTTTCGCTCGCAAGGCCGGCGAAATATTCGCGCGGCAGGCCGATCGTCAGACCCGCCACATTGCCATCTAAGTGCGCGGTGTAACTCGGCACCGGCGCGAAGGCCGAGGTCGCGTCCGATTCGTCTCGTCCGGCAATGGTCTCCAGCAGCAGCGCCGCGTCACGCACAGTTCTGCCAAAAGGCCCGATGTGATCGAGCGAGCTGGCGAACGCCACCAAACCGTAGCGCGAAACGCGGCCGTAGGTAGGCGTCACACCCACCACGCCGCAGAACGAAGCGGGCTGGCGAACCGATCCGCCGGTATCGGAACCCAGGGCCACCACCGCTGTTCCCTGCGCCACGGCCGCGGCCGAACCGCCACTCGATCCGCCGGGCACGCGATCGAGCGCCGCCGGGTTGCGCACCGGTCCGAATGCCGAATTCTCGTTCGAGGAACCCATCGCGAACTCGTCGCAATTGGTTTTGCCGATGATTACGGCGCCCGCCTGTTCCAACCGCGCGACTGCCGTGGCATCGTAAGGGGGGACGTATTTTTCGAGCAGACG
>Ga0335074_10013748_pt1 | contig 11376 bp, 12 predicted proteins | sample Lox_Sample_23_FD_206715 | JGI IMG/M metagenome (GOLD analysis project Ga0335074, IMG submission 206715) | Soil microbial communities from Loxahatchee National Wildlife Refuge, Florida, United States - Lox_Sample_2.3 | ecosystem: Environmental > Terrestrial > Soil > Wetlands | place: USA...
GAGCCGCGCAAACACGCCATGTTCGAACGCCAGCATCAAAATGACGAAAATCATGATCCAGGCCAGCGTCTGCTTGATGTCGAATTGCTCGAACCAGAAGAAGAACATGTAGCCGATGCCGTATTTGAGACCGAACGTTTCGGCCAGCGCCACGATCTTCCAGGTCAAGCCGAAGGCATAACGGAAGGCGGAAAAGATGTACGGCATCAGCTGCGGCAGGTAGACCCTACGCAGCAGCAAGGATCGGTCCGCCTTGAAGGTCGTGCCCATCTCGGCCAGGGATTTATCCATGGCCTTTGTGCCCTGATACATGTTGACCGCCACATACGGCGTGACCACGGCCATTACGGCGACAAGCGCACCGGCCTCGCTAAAGCCGAACCACATGATGGCAAGGAACACCATCAGGATCGTCGGCATGGTCAGAAGCAGCGGAATGAGGGCGAGCAGCGAGCGCTCGCAGAGCCGGTTCAATCCCATCGCCAAGCCAATACCGATGCCGGCAATCATCGACGCCGCAAAAGTCACGAAGATGCGCGCCAGCGTGATGCCGATATCGAAGAACGGCGATTCGCCTTCAGGGCCCCTGGTACGCAAATCGGCAATGATCGTTGCTGCGATCGCCCATGGCCCCGGCAGAATTTGCGGATCGTTCATTACGACCGATGCCGCCCACCACAGCAGAACGAGGACCAGAAGAGACCCCGCTCGCAGAGCAATGGTTTTGAGGTGGGACGCCATTTTCTATCCGTTCGCCTCCACAACGCTGAAAAAGTCGCGCACGAGATCTTTTTCCAAGTCGACGATCATCGAATCTTCCGGCTTGCGCGGCCTCGGCACATCGACCGTCACGCGCTTGAAAATCCGCGCCGGTTTCGTGCTCATCATGTAGATCTGGTCGGACAGATAAACGGCCTCCGACAGATCGTGGGTCACGAACAGGATGGTCGGCTTGGCACGCTGCAAAATCTCCATCAGATCGAACCGCAATTTCCTGGCGGTAATGGCATCGAGATGGCTGAAAGGCTCATCCATCAAGAGAATGTCGGGTTCGATCGCGAGCGCCCGGGCGATGGCGACTCGTTGCTGCATGCCGCCGGAAAGATTGAGCGGATAATTGCGCTCCTGACCGGCGAGGCCGACCATCGCCAGGTTCTTGGCGACCAACTCGCGCCAGCGCGCCCGGGGAATCTTCTGCGCCTCCAGCACAAAATGGATGTTCTTCTCGACCGTCAGCCAGTTCAGCAAACGCGCATTTTGGAACACATAGCCGATGCGCGGTTCCGCACCGGCACCACCGCCTTTGGGATGAATCGTCACCGTGCCGCCGTCATAGCATTCGATCCCGGCTATTACGTTGAGTAGAGTCGATTTGCCACAGCCTGACGGGCCGACGATGCTGACGAATTTTCCCTCGTCTACCGTCAGACTGATGTCTTTGAGAACGATGAAATGATCGTCTCCGTCCGGTGACGGAAATTGTTTGGTCAACTTATCGATGGTAACCGCCGCGGACGCCATCACACGCTGCCTTATGGCCTGACTCGAGAGCAACGATGCGCCATTGATGCGTTCTATTTTCTTCGGTGAGCGATACATGAACTCGACCCCTCGGCGTTCGATTGAGTCGCCGGCTCAAGGCACCGGCGACTCAACCGCCGCCCAGTCCGATGCCATCCGGACGGCGTGTGTTTGCAACGATGGCTACTCATCCCAGCCCCGCATTTCAGACCGCAGTCTTCGGCCTCCAGGCGAAAGCGCGCCGCTCCCAGACCCGAAATATGAGAAGATCAATCGCCACCATCAGGATCATGAAGCTGACGCCCCAGGCGAGCATCATGTCGACGCGCGTATTTTGAAACCAGTTGATCAGTTTCTGGCCGACGCCGGTGCCGACCCCGAAGGCTTCGGCGACGAGCGCGATTTTCCAGGACAGTGACAGCGCTATCCGCAGCGACGAAAAGACGTAGGGCATAAGCTGCGGAATGATCACCTTGCGCATCATCAGCAAACGGTCGGCTTTGTACACCTCGCCCATCGTCATAAGGTCTTTCTGCAGCGCCTTGGTTCCGGCCCAGATGTTCATGGCGACGAACGGGAAGACTATCAGCACGATCGTGAAGATCGGCGCGGTCTGCGAAATGCCGAACCAGAGTACCGACAGAAAGGCCCAACAGATCGCCGGGAAAGTCAGCAGGACCATGATCCAGCTGTCGAAGAACACTTCGATGCTGCGGCGCAATCCCATGACCAGGCCCAGCGCCGTTCCGATCAGCATCGAAAGCGCAAAACCTTCGAAAATCCGCGACAGCGTATCTCCGATGACGACATAGGTGGATGGCTCGCTGTAGATTTCGATCATGCGATCGACCAAAACCGCAGGGCCGGGAAAGAACACCGGCAGGTAGAACAGCGATATGACCTTCCAGACCGCGACGGCGACCGCGATTGTCACGATGCCGGGCGCCCAGCGGCCGATGGATGCTGCCGGTTTGCTTTGTTTTTTCTTCTTTTTCACCCTCACCGTCCCTGCGCCAGCTATGCGCTCAGCTGCCCGACAAACATCGCATACTTGTTCTGCGCGGGAATCTTGCTGATGATGCCTGCCTTCTGGCACACTTCAAGAAACTGCCATTGCGCGGCAACCGACTTGGCGTCCCACGTGGTGAGGAACATCCTCTTGGCCGCAAGCCACTTCTTGTATTCCGCTACGTCGGCAGGTTTGGTCACGGCCGCGAGCTCGCCGTATTTCTTGACCACGGCATCGAGGTTGGCGGGATTGCGCAGCCAGCGAAACGAATCCTCGGTAGCGGCCGCGAAGTTCTTCGCCCGGGTCTTGTCCTGATCGACCCAGCTCCTCCAGGCCACGATCGGGGCCGCCCAGGTGATCGGGTAGCCGGTTTTTTCGATCCAATACTCGTTCGGCGAAAACAAGACACGGAACTTATCCGGTTGCGCTTCCGCCGCCAGGGTCAGCGAACTTATATTGGTCATGGCCGCGACTTGCCCGCGTTCCAACAGGGTGTTCAACGCCGGCCCGGCGATTTGCTCAATTTGCGTGTCTTTCGCGATGTCGAAATTGAAAGCATCGAACATGGCGGCGCGTGCCGACTTGAAAGAGCCGGCAGCGGTGGAAAACGTGCCGAACTTTTTGCCGTGCAAGTCAGTGACTGTCTTGTAAGGCGAATCTTTGAGCACGATGACGTCCTGAACGACGGTCAGTCCGCCGCCCAGAATGACCCAGTCCACGCCCTCGTTTATCTTTTGGATGGCGTCGATACCCGAGTAGGTTACCGACATGCATTGCTTGCTTGGCAGGCCGGCGAGAAAGCCGGCAAAGGGCCTTACGTCGACTTCGAGATCGATTCCATGTTTGCTGTAGATGCCGGCGTCCTTGGCGCCGTTGTAATTCAAGACAAAGACGCTCTCGCCGGGGATGACGATATTCACCTTCTGCAGGGCCGGCGCGGCGCGAACTCCGGTGCGGGCGCCGACGGCCGCAGCCGTCAGCGAGCCGAGGCCCGCCAATAACAGCGATCGTCTCGTGGTCATGACTGCGTCCTCCCGATTGCGCTTATTGATTAGAAATGGAAAATTCCGCTTGTGACCTAAGATCGAGATCAAAACTCGCTAGGTAAACGCAGCACAATCGCACATGCCGTGCGTGATATCGTCGCGCAAGGCCAAGATGAAATTTGCTAGGAACCAAGCGTTGGGGCGACGCCCCGGCGACCTTGAAGGCCGCGTGTGCCGGCACGACAGGATGGCGATGGATGGCAGGGACGCCGCTGCCTTCAGGCGAGATCAGACGCCTGCCGCGCGCAGTTGTCGGAAACCTATTTCTTCTTGCTGCCGTCGGCGTTGAACTGTGACACATAAGCCCACAGGTCATTGACCTGTTGGTCGTCTTTGATGCCAGGGAAAATCATTTTGGTGCCCGGAACCATCGCTTGGGGATCGTGGATATATTTCTTGAAATTCGCTTCATTCCAGACGATGCCAGACTTTTTGTTGGCATCGGAATAATCGTAATTCGCGACGCTGCCGGAATGGCGGCCGTCCAAGCCGTTAAGTTCAGGCCCAACTTTGTTCTCCGCGCCCGGCCCGATGGAATGACAAGCCATGCAGATGTGAAACACGACTTCGCCCTTCTGCGCATCCTGGGCGAAGGTGATGTCGACGGAAGCGGCCAAGATCGCGGCCGCAATGATCAAGGTTTTGCGCATTGCCGTTCCCTCTGAGCTTCGCAGGCCCGACCGACCCGGTGGGACGATCCGGCGCTGCATGTGCCCAGGCACGATATTACAACTAGCTCGCCGCCAGAGGCATCCCCGGCGGTCCGAAAAAACTCTTGTCTTGGCGATACCGCGGCGATTTACTCATGGTGGTTCGCCTCGGTTCCGGCTACTGCCGCCCCTGAGGCCAAATCGGCAAAACTTGGATATCAGGAGGAAGCCATGGCTTGGACAGCCCCGACCCTCATCGAGATATGCATCGGGCTTGAGATCAACGGCTACCTGCCGCCCGAATTCTGACGAGCGGGCTCGCACTGCCGGGCTCCGAATGGCTCGCTTGAACGCCATTGTTCTCGGCGCAGCGGCCGGGGGCGGCTTTCCGCAATGGAATTGCCGCTGCGCAATTTGCCGACTCGCCTGGGAAGGTGACCCGCGGGTTAAGCCGCGCACCCAGGCAAGCTTGGCTGTGTCGGCGGGTGGCTGCGACTGGGTTTTGCTCAATGCCTCGCCCGATTTGCGGGCGCAGATTCAGGCGACCCCGGTGCTGCAGCCCCATGGCATGCCGCGCGGCAGCCCGATCGGCGGCGTGGTCTTGACCGGAGCCGAGGTCGACCAAGTCGCGGGGTTGCTGACGCTGCGCGAGCGCGGCGGTTTTACGGTATACGCCAGCGCCGAGACGCTGACGGCAATCGAAGACAATCCGATATTCGACGTTCTCGCCAACGACGTGGTGCAGAGGCAACGGGTCTCGCTGGCGCAAGCCTTCGCGCTGCCGAACGGCTTGCAAGCGGAATTGTTCGCGGTGCCCGGCAAGGTGCCGCTCTACCTGGAAAAGGGCGAACCGGAGCTGGCGGCGGAGACCGGCGCCAATGTCGGGGTGGAGATTGCGAGCGGCGGCGCGCGGCTCGTCTATGTCCCGGGCGCCGCCATCATAACCGGACCGCTGCTGGAGCGCCTGCGCCGCGCCAACGTCGTGTTCTTCGACGGCACGCTGTTTGACGATCAGGAGATGATCGCAGGCGGCACGGGAACCAAGACCGGGCGACGCATGGGCCATATCCCGCTCGACGGGGCCGGCGGCACGCTGCAGCAGCTCCGCGGCCTCTCCGGCCGTCGCATTCTGACGCACATCAACAACACCAATCCGATCCTGGTCGACGGCTCGCCGCAGCGTCGCAAGGTCGAAGCCGCCGGCTTTGAGGTCGCGCAGGACGGCATGGAGATAACGTTGTGAAAGCACTGTCGCCGGACGAGCTCGAAGCACGGCTTCGCCAGATCGGCGCCGCGCGGTATCACCGGCTGCATCCGTTCCACAAACTCCTTCATGGCGGCAAATGCACCAAGGGCCAAGTCCAAGCCTGGGCACTCAATCGTTATTACTATCAGGCGATGATTCCCGAGAAGGATGCGAGTTTGATCGCCCGCTGCTCGGACTCGGACATCCGCCGCGAGTGGCGCGGCCGTCTGGTCGACCACGACGGCGAAAGCAAGGGCGAAGGCGGCATCGCGCGCTGGCTCAAGCTCACCGATGGGCTGCAGCTCGACCGCGACTACGTCATTTCGTTGCGCGGCCTGCTCCCGGCGACGCGATTTGCGGTGGAGGCTTACGTCCATTTCGTGCGCGAGAAGACGCTGCTCGAAGCCGTCGCATCCTCGCTGACCGAACTGTTCTCGCCGCAAATCATCAGCGAACGTCTGGAGGGCATGCTGAACAACTACGATTTCGTCAGTGCGGAAACGCTGGCGTACTTTTCGCAGCGCCCGCCGCAAGCGGAGCGCGACTCGCGCTTCGCGCTTGATTATGTGAAGGTCAACGCCCTGACGCTCGAGGCGCAGCACAGCGTGCTTGGCGCGCTCGAATTCAAATGCGACGTGTTGTGGGCGATGTTGGACGCCCTCTATCATGCTTATGTGGCACCGGGGCATATTCCACCCGGCGCCTTTGCGCCTCAGCAACGGGATCAGAAGTGAGCAACGCCGCGCCCGCCGTACCCCACGATTCAAAGCCGCGGCTGCCGCGGGGCGTGCGGCTTGTGCACAACGAGGCGCATGGCGGCTGGGTCCTGCTTGCGCCGGAGCGGATGTTCAAGGCCGACGCGACGGCGGCCGAGATCCTTAAACGCTGCACCGGCGAAGCGACGCTTGACGCTATTGTCGACGATCTGACGAGGAGTTTTGCGGCGCCGCGCGAGCGTATCCTTGCCGACGTCTCCGCTCTGCTCGGCGGACTCGCAGAAAAAAAGCTGCTGGAACTCTGAGCGCCCATGACAGACGACCCGCGGCACATCGAAGATGGAGTCAGCAGTCTCGCGCCGGCGCGCGGGATGGCGCCGGCGCCGTTTCACGGTCCTATCGGAATGCTTGCCGAACTGACGCATCGGTGTCCGCTCGGCTGTCCGTATTGCTCGAATCCGCTGGCGCTTGATCCGCGCGAGAGCGAGCTTGATACCGAGACCTGGGCACGGGTTTTTCGCGAGGCAGCAGCGCTCAACGTCCTTCAAGTCCATCTCTCCGGCGGCGAGCCGGGAGCGCGGCGCGACCTCGTCGACATTACCGCGGCGGCGCATTCGAGCGGGCTCTACACCAACCTGATTACATCGGCGGTCGGCATCACGCCGGAGATGCTCACCAAGCTCGCCGATGCCGGTCTCGATCACGTACAGATTTCAATCCAGGACAGCGAACCGGCCTCGGCCGACCACATTGCCGGCTATCAAGGTGCGTTTGCGCGCAAAAAGGAATTAGCCGCCGCAGTCGTTCGGCTGAAAATTCCCCTGACCGTCAATGTTGTCGTCCATCGCGCCAATCTCGATCGCATCGCCGCCATGGTCGAGCTGGCAATCCGCTACGGCGCGAGCCGCGTCGAGATCGCGCACGTGCAATATTACGGTTGGGCGTTGCGCAATCGCGAGGCGCTGTTGCCGACGGCCGGGCAGACCGAGCGCGCCATCGAGGCCGTCGAACAATTGCGAAACGCGCATCGCGGCGTCATCGTGATCGATGCCGTCACTCCCGACTATTACGCCCGATTCCCGAAACCATGCGTCGGCGGCTGGGGTAGACGGTCGCTCAATGTCACACCGGCCGGTAAGGTCCTGCCGTGCCATGCTGCCGAGTCCATTCCCGGCCTCGAGTTCTGGTCGGTGCGGGACCATTCGCTCGCCGACATCTGGGCGAATTCGCCGGCGTTCAACGCGTTCCGCGGTACCGCCTGGATGAAGGAGCCGTGCCGCAACTGCGCCAGGCGCGACATCGATTTCGGCGGCTGCCGCTGCCAGGCCTTCGCCATCACCGGCGATACGAGCGCCGCCGATCCGGTCTGCCATCTCTCCTCGCATCACGACGACGTGGTTGCGCTTCGGACCCGTCAGCGCGATGTGCCGTATTCCTACCGCGTTCATCAGAGAACAAAAGACAAGGTATCGGGCCTTACGCCATGAATGTTCGGTCGCAAGTTTGCGAGGCATCCCGGCGGATGCAATTGCGGCGCAGAGGCATTCTAGCTCTGTCGGTCTTGTTTGCCGCATCGTTCGGCTTGGCGGGAGCGCCGTACGCGCACGCGGCCGACACCATTCGTATCGCCGCGCAGAAGACCGGAACGCTGGCCTGGGAACTTGAGATTATCCGCAGTCGCGGTCTCGACCGTCAGGCCAATTTGAATATCGAGACGACCGAGCTTGCCAGCACCGAGGCTGGGCAGATCGCGCTCAAGGGCGGTTCGGTCGATCTGATCTTGTCTGACTGGCTATGGGTCGCGCGTGAACGTGCGCTCGGCGACGATCTTGTGTTCTATCCCTATTCGAGCACGCTCGGCGCGGTCATGGTCCCCGACGGCTCGCTGATCAAAGATATTGGCGATCTGAAGGGCAAAAGGCTCGGCATCGCCGGCGGCCCGCTGGATAAAAGCTGGCTATTGCTGCAGGCAGTGGCGCAGCAATCGGGTATCGATCTTAAGGCGCGGGCCTCGATTTCCTATGGCGCGCCGCCTCTGCTCTCGGCGATGCTGTTGCAAGGCAAAGCCGATGCCACGCTGACGTTCTGGAATTTTTGTGCGCGCCTCGAGGGCCAGGGCATGCGGCGCGCGATCACCATGGCGGATATCATGAAGCGGCTCGGCGCTACCGGCCCGGTGCCCATGATCGGGTATGTGTTCCACGGCGGCTGGGCGCAGCGTCACCGGGCACTTCTGGACCGCTTCTTTTCCCTGACTCATCAAGCAAAGAAGATCCTCGCGAGTTCGCCCGCCGAATGGCAGCGGCTCGCGCCCCGCATCGGCACCACTGACAGCGCCGAACTCGACCTCTATCGCCGACGTTATGCGGAGGGGATTCCGAGCCGGCCGCTTGCCGACGATGTCGCGGATGCGCAAGCACTTTACAAGGTGTTGGCGCGCGTCGGCGGCGCCGACCTGGTGGGCCCGGCGAAACAGCTCGCGCCCGGCACATTCTACGGCGCAGGCCAGAGCGAATGAACCTGGCGCAGCGTCTCGGCTCCGTTGCGCTGTTGCTCGCCGCATGGATTATCGGGTCGCATCTGGTCGGTCCTCGCCTGTTGCCGTCGCCGCAAGCCGTCGCCCTCGCCATCATTCACGAGGCACGATCCGGCGCGCTGATGTTCAACCTCGGCGTCACGCTGCTTCGCGTCGCGGCGTCGTTCACGCTTGCCATGGCGCTCGGCACCGTCATCGGCCTTGCGATGGGCCGAAATCCCGTGGTCAATCGACTTGCCGATCCGTGGCTCGTCGTATTGCTGAACCTGCCCGCCCTGGTGATCATCGTCCTCGCCTACGTCTGGGCTGGATTGACGGAAATTGCCGCGCTCGTCGCAGTGGCCTTGAACAAACTCCCCATTGCCATTGTCACGGTCCGAGAAGGTGCGCGCGCGCTCGATCCTGCGCTCGATGAAATGGCGAGGGTGTTTCGGATGAGCGGCTGGGTGCGGCTGCGACATGTGATCATCCCGCAGCTGGCGCCTTATTTGGCTGCGGCAACTCGCTCCGGCCTGTCGCTGGTCTGGAAAATCGTGCTGATCGTGGAGCTGCTCGGCCGGCCCAATGGGGTCGGTTTCGAAATCGGGGTGGCGTTCCAATTGTTCGACGTGACTCGTATTCTGGCCTATGCATTGACTTTCGTCGTCGTCATGCTCGCGATTGAAACATTCCTGGTGCAGCCGTTTGAACGATATGTCTCCCGCTGGCGAATCAGGCCGGCTTGAAGTTCAGATCAGGCACAAGTCCTATCGCGCCGCGTCAGGCGGCCGGCTGCACGTGCTCGATGCGATATCGTTTGCGCTGTCGAATGGCGAAGTCGCCGCTGTGGTCGGCCCTTCAGGGTGCGGCAAGACGACGCTGCTGCGGATCATCGTCGGCCTCGATCGAGACTTCGCCGGCAACGTCGTGCTGCCTGCGCACGGCCGGCTCGGCATCGTATTCCAGGAACCGCGGCTTTTGCCGTGGCGTACCGTCGAAGAGAATGTTCGCCTGGCGGCGCCCCAAGCGGGCGAAGCGATGTTGTCCGCGCTGTTCGCCACCCTCGGCCTCACCCAGCATCGCCGCCACTATCCCGGCGAATTGTCGCTGGGCCTCGCCCGCCGCGTAGCCTTGGCGCGTGCGTTCGCGTTCGAACCCGACCTGCTCGCGCTCGACGAACCGTTCGTCTCGCTCGATGCCGCGCTGGTTGAACGACTGCGGGCGGAACTGATTGAGCTTGTGTCGCGCCGGCCGACGACCACGCTCCTTGTTACGCACAGCATCGAGGAGGCGGTCGGCCTTGCCGATCGGATATTGCTGCTGTCGCCGTCGCCGGCGCGCCTTATCGCGGAAGTGCCGATCGAACGACCCCGCAGCCTGGCGTCGGCCGCCGAAATTGCCGTCATTCGCGACAAGCTCAGGGCAGCCGCCGCATATGGATAGCTCGCCGCCTGTGTGCTTTTACGCCGGCTGTGCCTGTGCGGTTCGGCGGATCATGCCGCGTTGCGGATTGTAACCGAGAACGGCGAGCAGGAAGAAAAGCACGGTCGCGCCGGCCACCACGGCCGCCGACGTCGGTTCGAATTGGCCGTACAGCGCAAACCTGATCAGCTCCACCGCGTAAGTGAACGGATTGGCAAGCGCAACGTAATATACCCACTCCGAGCCGCTCTGTTGCAATTTCCACAGGGGGTAGAGCGCCGACGAGAAGAAGAACATCGGAAACATCACGAAGTTCATTGCGCCTGCGAAGTTCTCAACCTGCCGGATGTAAACGGAAAGAAACAGCCACAGCGCGCCCAGCATCAATCCGGAAACGATCACTGCCGGCAGGACTTCGAGCCAATTTATGGGATCGAACGTTATTCCGAACGGAATGCACACGGCGAGAAACACGTAACAGGTCAGCACCGAAAGCGAGGTACCGGCGACGAGCTTGCAGGCCAACAGCACCCACCGCGGCAGCGGCGCCGTCAACAACAGCCGCATCACTCCCATTTCCCGGTCATAGACCATCGACAGCGAGGACTGCATGCCGTGGAACAGAAGAATGATGCCAAGAAGGCCTGGCACGATGTACTCCTGATACGTGATGTACACCTTGTAGGGCGGGATGATCGACACGCCGAACACGTTGTAGAAACCGGCCGCGAACACTGCCAGCCACATCAACGGGCGGACCAGGGCGGAAAGTAGCCGGCCGCGCTGCTGAACGAACTTCAGCACCTCCCGCGTGGTCACGGCGCGCAACGCGCGGACGACATGGATGAGCGGCATGGACGCTCCGTAAAATTTCCGGCATTGGTACCAAGGGACAAGGGCACCAGCCTACGTCCTGAGAAGACCGGCGAGCAAGGCCGTCTGAGAGCTGGGTCAAATGGCTTCCGAACAAGGCGCGCCGGCGCTGCTTCTCGATAAGGTCGTCAAGACATACGGCTCGATCCGGGCGGTCGACGGCGTCAGCTTCAGCGCTGCACCCGGCGCGTTCATCGCGCTGCTTGGCCCAAACGGCGCCGGCAAGACGACCTTGTTCCAGCTGCTGGCCGGACTTTTTGTGCCGGACTCCGGCCGCATCGAAATCATGGGCCAGGACATGCGGCGCAATCCGGTGCCGGCTCTGGCCAAGCTGGGCATTGTGTTTCAGCAGCCGACGCTCGATCTCGAACTGACTGT
>Ga0335074_10013749_pt1 | contig 11376 bp, 10 predicted proteins | sample Lox_Sample_23_FD_206715 | JGI IMG/M metagenome (GOLD analysis project Ga0335074, IMG submission 206715) | Soil microbial communities from Loxahatchee National Wildlife Refuge, Florida, United States - Lox_Sample_2.3 | ecosystem: Environmental > Terrestrial > Soil > Wetlands | place: USA...
CAGCAGGCAACCGGGCAGAAGCTTGTGCACGCCCGCGAACAGCGTCGCCGGCGCCGGGACGAACTCGTACCCGAGCAGATCAAACAGCCCCTGGCGATTGAGCACCCGCGGCAGGCTGGGATCGGCCAGCAATGCCTTGATCTCCGAGGCAAAGCGGATCCTGCCCGGCTCGAGCGTGTAGTAGAGGGGTTTCAGCCCCAGCCGGTCGCGCGCCAGCACCAGCCGCCGATGGCGCGCGTCCCAGATCGCGAGCGCGAACATGCCGGTGAGGTGGCGCGCGAACTCGAGCCCGTACTCCTCGTAGGCATGTACGATCGCTTCGGTGTCGCTGCGGCTGCGGAAGAGGTGGCCGCGCTTCTCGAGCCGTTCCCTGAGCTCGAGGTGGTTGTAGATCTCTCCATTGAACGTGACCCAGACCGTGCCGTCCTCGTTGCACAGCGGCTGTCGTCCGGCTTCGCTCAGATCGACGATGCTCAGGCGCCGATGACCGAGCGAGATGCCCTCGGCAACGTAACTGCCATGATCATCGGGCCCGCGGTGCACCAGGCGGGCCTTCATGCTCTCGATCAGATGCGCATCGCTCCAGTTGAACCCGCAGATGCCGCACATGCTCCCCCCTTGACGGCGCTAGCGTCGGAACGCCGCGGTGCGTCCCTCGATCGGGCGCGCGGCGGGAATTCTGTCGAAGGACACAGGCCGCCGACAAACGGCCGGCGGTGTGAAATGCCCGCGGCGCTCGCGCACTCGCGGGCCGGTATGCGGGGCGAGCCCGGCGAGAGCCCCTGGCGAGCTCGCAAGCAGCGCGCGCTCCCCGTCACAGTAAAGGTGCAGCATCACGCGAAGGTAAATGTCGGCCTGCCAGGGATGGTTCCCAGCAGGCAGCTGCCGCCCCTTCGCCGCGAAGCCGCAGGCTGCGCTCGCCGCGAGGACCACGGGAACAGTTTCTGCTAAGTCCAAGCGAACGACTGCCCACGGTCTCACTCCGGGCAGCATCCTTTCAGGGCAAGGGCACGTTTCTCGCGAGCGGCTGATCGCCAGACCGGCCCGCGCGAAATCGCGCAGAGATAGGCATGCGTATCGGCATCATGCTTCGGCATTACGAGCAGCACGAAGGTGGCGTCAAGCACTACACCAAAACGCTACTGCCGCTGCTGTTCACGCTCGGAGCGAAGCACCGGTATGTGCTCATCTATCAGAATCCGAAGCTGCTCGGCACATATGCCGCCTATCCCAACGTCGAGGAGCTCGCGAGCCCTCTTCCCGGGACGGTGCTCTGGGATCAGCTGGCCGTGCCCTGGGTGACGCGCAAGCTACAGCTCGAGGTCATCTTCAACCCCAAGTTCACCGTGCCCCTGCTGCACCCCGCGAAGAAGATTTTCGTGCTGCATGGCTCAGAGTGGTTCGCGATCCCCCGTCACTTCAAGTGGTATGACCGCCTGTACTGCCGCGCGCTCGTGCCCTGGTACTGCCGGCGGGCGGATGCCTTCATCGCCGTCTCCAACAAGGTGAAGGAAGATGCCGTGCGCTACGTGCACGCCGATCCCAACAAGGTATTTCCGATCCACAACGCGATCGATCCGCGGCAGTTCCACCTCATCGAGGATGAGGCGCGGCTCGCAACCGTGCGGGCGCGCCACCGGTTGCCCGAGAAGTTCGTGCTCTGGGTCGGACAGATCGAGTCGCGCAAGAACGTGAAGCGGCTGCTGCGCGCATTCGCCGCCATCGCGGGCGAGTTTCCCCATCAGCTGGTGATCGCCGGCGAGCAGCGCTGGAGCACGCGCGAGGAGCTTTCCGAAGTCGCCGAGCTCGGGCTCGAGCGGCGCGTCCAATTCCTCGGCTGGGTCGCGCACACGGACCTGCCGGCCATCTACCGTCTGGCGGAACTGTTTGCGTTTCCCTCGCTCTACGAGGGGTTTGGAATCCCCCTGGTCGAGGCCATGGCCTGCGGTTGTCCGATCCTGACTGCCGATACCTGCGCGCCACCGGAGGTGCTCGCCGGCGCAGGCTACCTCGTCGATCCCTACGACATCGAGGCGATCGCCACTGGCCTGCGCGCGACCCTCAGCGACCCGGCGCTGCGCGCTTCGATGATCGCCCGCGGCCTCGAGCGCGCCAAGGAGTTCAGCTGGGAGAAAAGTGCCCGCGAGGTGCTCGCGGTGTTCGATGCGGTGGCATCCTGGCATGCGCAGCCCGAAGGCGACCCGTGTCTACGTCGCTTTGATTGAAACCTCAGACTCTGCGCCGCCCTCATCGTCTGAGCGCCGCGGCGCCACCTGCCATGGAGCGCGCGGCGAGAACCCGGTCGAAGGATTCGAGCACCTGCCGGGCGGCCTGTGGCCAGCCGAAGCGGCTCGCCCGCTCGAGGCCGGCGGCGCGCATCCGCTCGCGCAGCGCCGCCGAGCCGGTCACCTCGAGAAGCGCCTGCGCCAGCTCCTCCTCACTGCGCGGATCGACGAGCCGCGCGGCGCCGGCGGCCACCTCCGGCGCCGCGCCGGTGTTGGGTACGATGGCGGGACAGCCGGTAGCGAGAGCTTCGAGAATCGGCAGCCCGAAACTCTCACAGAGCGTCGCGAGCACGAAGCAGTCGGCGAGCTGATAGGCGGCGTGCAGCCGCTCGTTGGGAACGAAACCGAGGAACTGAATGCCCTCGAGCTCGGCCTCCGTGAAGCCGCGGGCGCGCAAGTACTCGTGGACCCGCTTGCCGGCCACGAGCAGCGGGAGTGGATCAGCCGAGCGCCGGCGGTACTGCCGGTAAGCGCGCACCAGGCGCTCGTTGTTGCCGCCCGGGTACGCCGGCATGCGGCCAAGACCGGTGTGCAGCACCCGCGCCACGGTGAGAATGAAGTGCTCCGGCAGCTTGTAGTCGGCGCGAAACTGCCGCAGCTCCGCCGCATCGGCGGCAGGGGTGAAGCGGGGCCCGACCCCGGCGTGGGTGATGCCCCCGCAGGGCACATCGAGCCCGGTGTGGTGGACGAGCTCATCGAGCACCGCTTGCGAGATCGCGAGCACGGCTTGCGCCTTGCGGCAGTAAAGCGGCAGCATCAAGCGAATGTACAGGTTGTCCCACCAGGGATAGTTCCCGGGATTCACGTACCAGTCGCAGCTTTGCATGATGAAGATCCCCGGGATGCGCGACAGCAAGGGGAGGGAGAACTTCGGGTTGAAGAGCAGGTCGACCTCGAGGCGTCGGGCGAGGTGCGGAATGAGCACCTGATCCCACAACACCCGACTGCGCGATGCAACGACGTGCGGCTCGGCGTTCGGCAGGTCGCGGAAGAGGTCTTGGGCGGCAGGGCTCGCGAGAAAGATCACATAGCGCGAGTCCCGATCGAGCAGCAGCAGGTGTCGAAGCAGGTAGCGACCGTAAAGGGCGAGCCCGTCGCCCTGATCGAGAAGCCGCCCCATGACTCCTATGGTTCTCATGAGCCGGTCACGCGCGGCAGGCGCGATCTCAAGGGTTCCCGAACGTGCGAGTGTTGGAGCATGGCATTCACCGCCGTGGCATCGCGCGTGCCTGCAATATGTAGGCCGCACTCGAGGCGCTCGCCTCGCCCCCCGGAGCTCGCGCTCGCGCCGCTGTGCGGGGGCGGTGGGTGAGCCCGCCGAGGTCTCCCCCGGCCCTCGGCAACATGGGAATGCTTTCTGCTAAGGCCAGGAATGTGTCGGCGGCGCACCCACTCGGAACACGCACAGCGGCGGAGGCCACGTCCTCCCGCCAGCGCCGCGCTCATCTTCCCGTCATCGTGCACGCGGACGACTTCGGAGAAACGTTGGAGATCACCCAGGGAATCTGCCAGGCGATCGAAGCCGGCGTGGTGACGAGCACCTCGGTGATGGCCAATATGCCGGGGACGGCGGAGGCGCTGCGCCGGGTGCCCAAGCTCACGCAGCAGGCGAGTTTCGGGGTTCACTTGAACCTCTGCGAAGGCCGGCCCCTCACCCGCGGCGCGAGCCTCATGGACGGCGAGGGAAGGTTCCTGCGCAAACACGCGCTCGCCGCGCGCGCTCTCTCGGGGCGGCTGTCACTCCCGCAGCTCGAGGCCGAAGTCACCGCCCAGATCGCGATGCTGCGTGATACGGGAGTGAGAGTTTCCCATCTCGATGGTCACAAGCACCTGCACCAGCTGCCGATCGTCTGCGCGGCGGTGGCGAGCGTGTTGCCCCGGTTCGGGATCGAGAGAGTCAGAATTACACGTCTAGGAAGCCTGAGAAAGATACGCGGCGCATCCATGCTGGCGCGTGAGATTGCGGCCCGGCACGCGGCGCGCGTGTTCGCACGCGCCGGGCTACGCTCGCCGGTGCGCACCGTCGACTTGCGGGAGCTGCTCGCGGGAGAGGCTCTGGCCTCATCCGCACGCGCGCGCCTCGAGGCCCCGACACCCCTCGAGATCTGTTGCCATCCGGGCACGGCGGCGGCGGATGAAGGTAAGCCCGGAAGCCACCGGCGCTGTAGCGAGCTCGAGTTCCTCCTCTCGCCGCGCTTTCGCGAGGTGTTGGCCCTGAGCGGCGCGGCGCTCGTCAGTTACTGGCGCGTATGAGGCGGGCGGGGGGCGTGCCGGTGACTGCAATCTGTCCCACACACCGATAGTTCCATGCGCATCCTCAAGATCGTTCCGCAGGCCTTTTATGCCCCGAGAGGCACACCGCTCAGCGCCTACCATCGTGCGCGCGAGCTCATCGCCCGCGGCCACGAAGTCGACATCCTCACCTACGGGATCGGCGAGCCACCGCCAGGGCTCAATGCCCGCCTGTTCCGCTCTCGCGGACCGCACTTCTGCCGCACGCTGCGCGCCGGTCCCTCGGGACGCAAGATCTGGTTGGATGCGCTCCTGTTCGTGAATCTGATCGGACGGCTCTCTCGGGAGCGATACGACGCGCTCTATGCCCACGAGGAAGGGGCGCTCCTCGCACGCGTGGCTGGAGCGATCTTTCGCATTCCCTACATTTACGACATGCACTCGAGCCTGCCGCTGCAGATCACGGAGTGGAAGTTCAGCCGCCGAAAATGGGTGGTGGCGCTCTTTCGCTTCATCGAGCGGCTGTGCGTGAGCGGTGCCTGCGCCGTGGTTGCCATCTCCCCGGCGGTCGCGCGCGCGGCGCGACGCGCCTGGCCCGATGCGCTCTGCGTCGTGCTCATCAATTATTTCGAGCTCGAGAAGACAGCCGGCGGCGGCGACCGCGCTTTGATCCGCGCCCGCCACGGCATCGCAGAGGAGGAGAAGCTCATCGTCTATACCGGCTCGTTCGTCGCGCTGCAGGCGCTCGAGCTTTTGATCGAGGCCGCCCCAAGAGTGCTCGCGGCGGTGCCGGATGCGCGATTTCTGCTCGTCGGCGGCACCGACCCTGAGATCGCCGAGCTCCATGTCGCGGCGCAGCGGCTCGGCATCGCCGAGCGGGTGATCTTCGAGCGCGTGCGCCCGCAGAGCGAGATTCCCGCCTATCTCGCCGCGGCCGACGTGTTGGTCTCCCCGCGCATCCAGGGTATCAATCCTCCAGGCAAGCTCCTCTCTTATCTCGCCTCCGGGCGGCCCGTTGTCGCGACCGATACCCTGGTCCACAACCAGCTTCTCAGCTCCGATTGCGCCATCCTGACACGACCCGATGCCGCGGGCCTTGCCGCTGGCCTCGTGCTCGCGCTCACGGATGCGGATCTCGGCGCGAAACTCATCGAGACGAGCCGACAGGTGCTGGCGCGCCTTTGCTCGAAGCCGAGCCGCGATGCCGCCTACGATGAGATCCTCTCGGCGGTGCGCAGCGCGGGTGAGCGGCGCAGGCCCGTTGCACGGCTCATCTCATCGCACTTCAGGCGCTGAAGAGCGCCCACACGCAAGAGCTCACATCGATGAGCACCGAGATCAAAACGCGAGCGGCACGGCAGGCCGGGGCGAATGACGCCGAGGCGCGCGGGGCAGGGGGCGCGGTGAATTCCTCCCCCCGTCGGCCTCGCGGCAGGCGCGTCGGCATTCTCATCCTCGCGGCCCTGGTCGCGCTTGCCGGGGTGTTGATGCTTCCGGTGTTGCGCTGGCGAGTGCGCCTGCTCGCGCTCGAGCTCACCGGGCAGATTCCGGACCTGCGCCTGAGCGACCTTCTTCCGATGATGATGCCCGGGTCCGGCCAAATCGAGCTCAGCGACCTGCCCGGCACCCGAAACCCTTACCCCGTGATCATCGTGCCACCGCTGAGCGCGGCTCAGAGGGCCGCCGGCGTCGCGCTCTATGCCGAGCACTGCGCCGGCTGCCATGCGCCAAATGGCACCGGAGGCCCGAGCGCGCCCGCGCTGGTCGGACGACCCCTCGCGCACGGCGATACGCCGTGGGCGATGTACCGGACCATCCGCGATGGCGTCGCCGGAACCGGAATGCCGCCCCATCCGCTCGGGCGTCGGCCGCTGTGGGAGCTCGTGAGCTACGTGCGTACCCTGCGTGCGCGAACGGTGACTCCGCGGGTTGCCACCGGCGTGGCGCGCGAGCTCGATGCGATCGAGGTGCCGTACGCGCAGCTCGCGAGCACCCCGTATGCGGGTGATGACTGGTTGACTTATGGGGGCTCGTACAACTCCAGCCGCTTCAGCACGCTGACGCAGATCAACGGCGGCAACGTCTCGACGCTCGCGCTACGCTGGTTGTATCCGTTCCCGGGCAATCGATGGAAGATCGAGTGCTCGCCGCTCGTGCGCGACGGCATCATGTATGTGACGGGACCTGCGGGGGAGGTGATGGCGCTCGATGCGCTCACCGGCGTGAAGCTCTGGGAGCACGACCACCCCTTCAAGCTCGTGGGCAAGGGTGAGGGCCCCGTCGGACAGAACCGCGGGGTCGCGCTGCTCGGACATCGGGTGTTCGTTGCCACCTGGAATTCGACCCTCACCGCGTTGTCCGCGGCCACGGGGAAGGTGCTCTGGGAGCAGCGCGTGGGTCCTTACCCCGGTACGTGGATCAGCGCCGCGCCCCTTGCCTTTCATCATCTGGTGGTCGTCGGGGTCACGACGCCGACCGATGAGGGGCGTGGATACCTCGCCGCCTACGATGTCAGAACCGGGCGGCTGCGCTGGCGCTTCATGACGATTCCGGGACCCGGTGAGCCGGGACACGACACCTGGCCGGGCGACTCCTGGCGCGTCGGCGGAGCCGGACCCTGGATGAGCGGCTCCTACGACCCAAAGAGCGATGTGCTTTACTGGGGAGTCGGCGGCGCGCGGCCGGATTTCGATGCCTCGAGCCGCGAAGGGGCGGATCTTTACTCGGACTCGCTGCTCGCGATTCGCGGCACGAGCGGCAAACTCCTTTGGTATTTCCAATCATCGCCCGGCGACACCCACGATTGGGACGCGGTCCAGGTACCGCTGATCGCCGATCGAACCGTCGATGGGCAAGCAGCCCCGCGGCTCCTTTGGGCCAATCGTAACGGCTTTTATTACGTGCTGAACCGCGCCACCGGCGCCTTCGTTCGCGCCGTTCCCTTCGTGCGGGAAAACTGGGCGAGCGGCCTCGACGCCGAGGGTCACCCGATCCTCGCGCCCGTCAGTCGCAGCGCCCAAGGCCATGTTGTCTTTCCGAGCGCCAACGGCGCCACCAACTGGTGGCCCCCCAGTTACGATCCGGACCTCGGGCTCACCTACATTCCGGTGCTCGAGGAAGGCATGACGTTCTTTCCGACGCACTATTCATTACCGAGCGCCGAGACGACCTTCCGCACCGCGGTGCGGGCCGTGGATGCCTATAGCGGCAAGCTCGTGTGGCAGCACCAAGAGCCGCAACGCACCGGTGATTTCACCGTCTCGGGACTGCTCAGCACCCGTGGAGGTCTGGTGTTCGCCGCCGCCGATAACGAGTTCTTCGCCTTGGATGCGAGGACCGGCAAGACTCTCTGGACCGTGAGGACGGGAGGAACGACTTACGCCGCTCCGGTCACGTTCTCCGTCTCAGGGGAACAATTCGTATCGGTGGTGATCGGACGCGACCTGCTCACCTTCGCGCTGCCACAGGCCCCTGAGGGGGGCACGAAGACTGCTGGCGCTGCCTCCCATGAGGAAGCGCACGCAAAAGGATCCCGGACTCGCGCGCCTCGCTGAGCTCATCGCCGATGCGGAAGTCGCGATGCTCACGACCGAGGAGAGCCCCGCGGAGGGCCCCGCAGAGGGCAACGGGACCAAGGGGACGCTGCGCAGCCGACCGCTCCTGACGCTCGAGATGGACGAGGAGGGACGCCTCTGGTTTTTCACCCATCTTTCCACGCGAAAAGTGGGTGAGATGGACCAACACCGGACCGTCAACCTGAGCTACGCCGACGTGTCGCGTCAGTCCTTCGTCTCGATTTCCGGACGGGTGAGGATGCTGCGCGATGCCGACAAGGCTCGGGACCTTTGGACCCAGCGGCTGAAGCCCTGGTTTCCCTCAGGCCTCGATGACCCGGACCTTGGACTGCTCGAGGTCACGGTGGAAGAGGCGGAATACTGGGACGTGCCCGCAAGCCGCATGCAGCGGCTCTTCGGGCTCACGGCCTCTGGTGATGGCGAGCCGGGCCAGCCGGGCGAGCACGCGCAAGTGCGGCCGGGCTCCCCGGCGGAGTCATCGCGGCCGCACTGACCCTCAGCCTCCTCATGCCCGGCGCAGGAACGAGATCAACGCCAGGATGAGGAAAATGATGAAGATCACCTTGGCGATCCAGGCGGCCGTCGCGGCCAAGGCCCAGAAGCCGAGGATCCCGGCGACGAGGGCGATAATGAGAAAAACGACCGCGTAGTACAGCATTCTCGGGGCTCCTGAGCAGTTTACGGTTGAGGCGCAAATTTCGGTCCCGCTAACCCGGGCCACCCGATCGGGCCGCCACGAACCGCACGCGGACGTTCATGCGCCTGCCGGCGGCCGATGAGCCGATCGCGGAAGAAATGAGGCGCGCTAGACCGCCTGACCCGCCTCGCGCAGGCGCTCCTTCAACCGACCCAACTCCTCGATGATCGCGGCCCGCTCATCGTTCGCGAGCGTGAGTTGCCCGAGCAATTCCAACGCGCCCTGATAGGTGAGAACTGCGCTATCCAAATGGCGCCGCTTCTTGTCCCCGTTCTCGAGAGTCATGGCATCCAGATGCCAGCGGATCACGGTCAACTGCGCCTTGAGATGCTCGATGCTTCGGAATTTTTCCACGCTGCGTACCTGTAGGAAACCGCACACACCGCAAGAGACGCACGATCCGTGCCGTGCCAGGCTGTCGGTTGCCTGAATGAGAGGTAAATGAACGCAACATGAATGAATACGTCGATGAACAGCGCATGAGAAAGTTAGGTTGGAGACTTGATGTTGGAAATAGTTCCCCGTCTGCTGTTGGCAACAGAGCTCGAGCGCGAGCTGTCGCGCCCGTCCCGGGGCTCGAACTTTGGCGAGCCGCGTCCCACGCCCGCGGGAACCCCGGGCGGGCGCCGGCATTGGCTACACATCAGATCCACGATAAGGGGATGACATCGTGCGCTACCGCACTTGCTTTTCTTTCCTTACGATTCTCACCGCTACCTCGTGCTTGCTCTGCGGCTGCGCGACGCCCGCCACGAGCAGCGGCATGGCGGATGAAGCGCAGCAGGCGCAAAGCGAGGTCGACGGCGCCACCGTCGCGGTCAATCGAATGCAGGCCGAGCCCGGCATGGCGGCGCTGCTGCGATCGGCGAAGGGCGTGCTCGTGGTACCCGACTATGGCAGAGGCGCCTACTTCATCGGCGGCCAGGGAGGACGCGGGGTGCTGCTGCTGCGCCAGAGGAGCGGTGCCTGGAGCCAGCCGGCGTTCTATTCGCTCGGCGGCGCGAGCATAGGGCTGCAGGCGGGCGGTGAGGCGGGGCCGATTGCCATGGTGTTGATGACCAACACCGCGGTCAACAGGTTCCGAGACAACACGAGCACCTGGCAGTTGGGAGCCAGCACCGGACTCACCGTGGTCAAATACTCCGGCGAGCAGTCGATCATCACCGCCCACCCCAACGCCGACATCGTCATGTGGAGTGGAGCCAAGGGGCTTTACGGCGGGATTTCCGCCGGCGCGACCTACATCACTCCCGACAGCAGTCTGAACGATGCCTACTATCACGGCCTGGTGACGAATCGGCAGGTCCTCGCGAGCGCGGTCAGGAACCGCCAGAGCGCGGATCTGCGCGAAGCGCTCGCCGGCGCGGGCGGCGCGGCGTACCGATAGGGCGTCGGTCCGCCCGGCGCCGCCAACGCCGCGCTACCACCGGTACGCGACCGAGAAGGCGAATGTGGCCTGAAGCCTGCGCTCGATGAGCGGACTGCGGCCGGCGCTGCCCAAAAGCTCGCTCACGGCGAGATCCGTGTTGGCAATCCAGTGAGGGGTGAGGAAGCGGGTGGCGCTGAAGCCGAAGCCGGCGGCCTGCAAGCCGCCGTGCGCGGCGAATTGCGGATCTCCGGAGGCGAGCGCCTGGCGGGCGCTGATGCCGTAGAGGGTCTGCAGGTGCGTGCGATCGGCGATCGTGACCGACGGTCCGGCAAACATCACGAGCTGGCGTGAGCTTCCCGGAAGTGGCGAGTAGATCGAAAGATCACCCACTAGGCCCGCGGCGCCGCCGGCGATCTTGCGGATATCGCCCCTAAGAAGAATAGGGAGCCGCCTCGAGAGCACGTAGGTGCCCGCGAGCTTGAAGAACGGGGCCCGCGGAATGTCTCCGAGGCCGTGCAGCGTCGCGTAGTGCGATGACATCGGCCGGCCGAGATCGAGGCCCACGGCGAGCGAGACGTTATAGTGTTTGCCGGCGAGGAGATTGCCGCCGACCCCATCGCCAGTCGAGAGAAAGAGGCGGTTACGGTAGCGGATGTTGAGAACGGGACCGGCCGAGGCCTCGTACTGGCTCGCCCCGCTATAGGCGGGCTTGGCCGAGGTGGCGATGCCCGCGATGACGTCCCACTTCGGGATTTTGGGCGCAAAGAGGTTCTCGAGCGCGATGCCGCCCGAGTACTGCCACTCCTGCATCGGCGAGGGGGTTTGGGCCCGTGCGATGCGCGCCCCACAGGCGCAGATTGCCGCAAGCAGACACGCTGCCAATACCTTTGCAAACAACCAGGGTTGACCTCCGCCAAGTCAACGGCGGCGGCGGACGTTTGTTCCTTGGAAGGTAGAGCTCGGCCGCCCCCTGCGCAGCCGGCGGGCGACGCCTCCTGCGATCAGCCCGCGTCGTGGAAAATCACCCCCAGCGTGCGCCGCCGGCCCGAGCGCACGCGGCTGACACCGTGGCGCAGGCTCACGCGATACTCGCCGCGCGTCCCACGAACCGGCCGCTGGTGCACCGCGAAGATGACCGCATCGCCCTGCTCGAGCGGCACCACCTCGGCGCGCGATTGCATGCGCGGGCGCTGTTCGGTGAGCACGAATTCCCCGCCC
>Ga0335074_10013750_pt1 | contig 11375 bp, 12 predicted proteins | sample Lox_Sample_23_FD_206715 | JGI IMG/M metagenome (GOLD analysis project Ga0335074, IMG submission 206715) | Soil microbial communities from Loxahatchee National Wildlife Refuge, Florida, United States - Lox_Sample_2.3 | ecosystem: Environmental > Terrestrial > Soil > Wetlands | place: USA...
GTCGACCTTGCGGTAGGACAGCGCCTGCGCGAACTGGCGCGACTTGCAGTAGGACATCGCCACCGCGGCGCCGCATGGCGCGCCGGAGGCGAGGCAGCGGTCGACACCGTAGCCGTCGCCGTCATTAGCGACGATGAACATGCGTTTTTCCGCATGCGCCGCGGCAGTTGCCACAAGCATGGCCGCGGCGGCACTGATGGCGATCGCCAGACGCATCGTTCCCCCATCTGCAGCGAAAAGCGCAAAGACCCGGCCGGCCCGGCCTTGGCGACCTGAGAATGCGGCCCCGCGGTTAAGCGAGCGTTAAGGCAAGCCGACGGGGCGCCGCCGCGTGTCGCGTTCCATGTTTTGCAGCAATGGGCAACGCATCGGGTAGTGTCATGGTGCGCGGCGGATGTTTTGTCGTGCAGCGTGGCCGCGCGGCGACGGCGTCGATGACGGAGCGATGACGCGCGCGGGTAAATCGAGGGGACCTTGACGTCACGTGCCGTCTCGACCATTCTCCGGCCTCATGAACGGCCACGCACAGATTTTCGGCATTTGCCGGGGGATTATTCGCTAGCGCAAAAACGCTGGCTGCGGCCGTCTTTTCTCACCGTCGAGATTTTGGACACGCCCGGCCAGCCGGCCCGAAGGCGTAGAATGCTGTTTTGCACGGTTTGATTCGACGATGGACCTGAAGCTCTACGATACCCTGACGCGCGAGAAGCGGCTCTTCACCCCGCTCGATCCCTCGAACGTGCGCATCTATGTGTGCGGACCGACGGTCTACGACTTCGCCCATATCGGCAATGCACGCCCGGTCATCGTCTTCGACGTGCTGTTCCGCTTGCTGCGCCACCTCTATGGCGCCGACCACGTCACTTACGTCCGCAACATCACCGACGTCGACGACAAGATCAACGCGCGGGCGGCGGAAGAATATCCCGGCCTGCCGCTCAACGAAGCGATCCGCAAGGTTACGGAAGCCACCGATCGGCAGTTTCACGAGGACGTCGCCGCGCTCGGCTGCTTGCCGCCGACGGTCGAGCCGCGCGCCACCGAACACATCACCGAGATGAAGACGCTGATCGAGAGATTGATCGCGTTCGGCAACGCCTATGTCGCCGAGGACAATGTGCTGTTCGCGGTGCCGTCGATGAAGGATTACGGACAACTATCGAAGCGCCCGCTCGACGAGATGATCGCCGGCGCGCGCGTCGAAGTCGCGCCCTATAAGCGCGACCCGCGGGATTTCGTGTTGTGGAAGCCATCGAAGCCGGGCGAGCCGGCGTGGCCATCGCCGGCCGGCATCGCGGCGCCGGGCCGGCCAGGCTGGCACATCGAATGCTCGGCGATGTCATGGAAATATCTCGGCGAGACCTTCGACATCCACGGCGGCGGCATCGATCTTGTGTTTCCGCATCACGAGGACGAGATCGCGCAATCGCGCTGCGCCTTCCATACGCCGGTGATGGCGAATTACTGGATGCACAACGGCTTCCTCCAGGTCGAAGGCGAGAAGATGTCGAAGTCGCTCGGCAACTTCGTGACGATACACGAGCTGTTGAAGGATTGGCCGGGCGAGGCGGTACGGCTTGCCATGTTGCAGACGCATTATCGCCAGCCGATCAATTGGACGGTCGCGGGTCTGCGCGAGGCGCAGAAGACGCTCGATCATTGGTATGGGCTCGTGGAGGATGCGTCGGCCGGTTATCTTTGCGCCGATGCGCTCGACGCGCTCGCCGACGACCTCAACACGCCCAAGGCGCTCGCCGCCCTGCACGAATTGCGCGCCGAAGCAGCCAAGGGCGCGAAGCCGGCGGCGGCGTGTCTCAAGGCGACCGCGCATTTGATCGGGCTGCTGCAAGAGACGCCCGCCGCCTGGGCTGCATTCCGGCCGGAGTCGTTCGCGGTTGACGAAAACAAGGTCGCAGGCCTGGTCGACGCGCGCAACGCCGCACGCAAAGCAAAGGACTTCAAGGAATCCGACCGCATCCGCGACGAACTGGCGGCCATGGGCGTTGTCCTCAAAGACACCAAGGACGGCACCACCTGGGAGATCGCCCGATGAACGCCCGCGCCATGCCCAAGCTCGCGATGCGGCCGATGCTGCCGACCGACGTGCCGTTGCTGGCGGAAATCTTTCGCGCCGCCATCGAGGAGTTGACGGCGGAGGATTATTCCGAGGCGCAGCAGCAAGCCTGGGCGTCGGCGGCCGATGACGAGGAAGACTTCGGCCGGAAGCTCGCCGGCGAATTGACGCTGGTCGCGACCTATGGCGGATCGCCGGTCGGTTTCGGGGCGCTGGCCGACAACACCAGGATCGACATGCTCTATGTGCATCCGTCGGCGGCCGGGCAGGGCGCTGGCGCCATGCTGTGCGACGCCCTGGAAAAGCTCGCAACTGCGCGCGGCGCAAAACAGCTCACCGTCGATGCCAGCGATACGGCGCGCGGTTTCTTCCAGAAGCGCGGTTTTGCCGCCCAGCAGCGCAACACGGTCTCGCTCGGCGACGAGTGGCTGGCCAATACATCGATGACGAAGCCGCTCGCAGCGAAGGAGGGCGCGCCATGAGACGCGAAGACTCGCCGTTCCAGCGGCATTGGCTCTATTACCTGATCCTGAAATACGCCCTGATCGCGATCGCGGCCATGGTGTCGTTCTACACCGTCTATCGCCTCTATCGCGGTTGAGCAGCGCCATGACCGAACCGCGCTCCACGTTTTTCGGCATTCGGACGCACCATGTGGTGATCGCGCTGATCGCGATCTTGATTGCCGTCGCGTTGGCGTCCAACCATTATCTCTGGTGAGATCCGAATGGCACGGGAGCGGCTTTATCTCTTCGACACCACGCTGCGCGACGGCGCGCAGACGAATGGCGTCGACTTCACGCTTGCCGATAAGCTCACCATCGCCCGCATGCTCGACGAGATCGGCGTCGATTATGTCGAAGGCGGGTATCCCGGCGCCAATCCGACCGACACCGGCTTCTTTGCCGAGAAGCGGCAACTGCGTGCCGCGGTCACCGCTTTCGGCATGACCCGGCGGCCGGGCCGCTCGGCCTCGAACGATCCCGGGCTCGTGGCGCTGCTCGACGCGCAAGCCGACGCCATCTGCTTCGTCGCCAAATCCTGGGACTATCACGTGCGGGTGGCGCTGGAGACGACCGAAGAGGAAAATCTCGCCTCGATCCGCGACAGCGTGCGCGCGGCCAAGGCCAAGGGCCGCGAAGTGCTGCTCGACTGCGAACATTTCTTCGACGGCTACAAGGCGAAGCCCGCTTATGCGCTCGCCTGCGCCAAGGCGGCCTATGACGAAGGCGCGCGCTGGGTGGTGCTGTGCGACACCAACGGTGGCACGCTGCCGCACGAGGTCGAGCGCATCGTCGGCGAGGTGTGCAAGCAAATTCCCGGCGATCATCTGGGCATTCATGCGCATAACGATACCGAGCAGGCGGTGGCAAATTCTTTTGCCGCGGTGCGCGCCGGCGCCCGCCAGATCCAGGGAACGCTCAACGGGCTCGGCGAGCGCTGCGGCAATGCCAATCTCGTCTCCATCATTCCGACGCTGAAACTGAAAAAAGAATATGCCGACGCGTTCGAGATCGGCGTGTCGGACGCGGCGCTCGGCCGGCTGTCGCGGGTCTCGCACGCGCTCGACGAATTGCTCAATCGCGCCGCAGACCGGCACGCGCCCTATGTCGGGGAGAGCGCGTTTGCCACCAAGGCCGGCATTCACGCCTCGGCCATCGTCAAGGAGCCGGCCACTTACGAGCATGTCACCCCGGAAAGCGTCGGCAACCGGCGCAAGCTCCTGGTGTCGGACCAGTCCGGGCGGTCCAATGTGCTGGCCGAGCTCGAGCGCATCGGGCTTGCCGCCGACAAGGACGATGCGCGGGTCACGCGCCTTCTCGACGAGGTCAAGGAACGCGAAGCGATCGGCTATGCCTATGAAGCGGCCGATGCCTCGTTCGAACTATTGGCGCGCCGATTTCTCGGCAAAGTGCCGCATTACTTCGACGTCGAGAAATTCGACGTCAATGTCGAGCAGCGCAATAACGCCAAAGGCGAGCGCACCACCGTCAGCCAGGCGGTGGTCAAGATCAAGGTCGGCGACGAGGAGCTGATTTCGGTCGCCGAAGGCATCGGTCCGGTCAACGCGCTCGATCTTGCGTTGCGCAAGGACCTCGGCAAATACCAGAGCTTCATCACCGGGCTCGAACTGACCGATTATCGCGTGCGTATCCTCAACGGCGGCACCGGCGCCGTCACCCGCGTTTTGATCGAGAGCGCCGACGAGGCCGGCGACCGGTGGACCACGGTCGGCGTCTCCGCCAACATCATCGACGCCTCCTTCCAGGCGCTGATGGACTCGATCATCTACAAGCTGGTGAAGTCGGGGGCGCCGGCGTAGGGCCCTCGCCCCGCTTCTGGGGAGAGGTCAGGAAAGAGAGTCGCATGATCGACCACGTTTCGATCGCGGTGCGCGATCTCAAAAGCGCCGAGGCGTTTTATACAGCGCTGCTGGCGTCGCTCGGCATGACCAAATTGCGCGAATGGCCCGACGCCGCGATCGGCTATGGCAAGAAATATCCGGAGTTCTGGATCAACCAACGCGTCGCGATGGATGCGGTTGCCGCCGACAGCGGCGTGCATATTTGCTTGCGCGCCCCCGACAGCGCGTCGGTCGATGCGTTTCACGCCGCCGCGCTCGCTTTCGGCGGCGCGTCCGACGGCACGCCGGGGCTGCGCAAGAAATATCACGACAATTATTATGCCGCTTTCATCCGCGACCCCGACGGCAATCGCCTCGAGGCGGTGACGTTCGTGAAGGACGAATGACGCCCTTAAACGACGAACGATGCCGTCACAGCCGCTCGGCTGGGACCGCCATGGTCTTGTCGGCTTCGGCAATCCTGCTTGCGGCGTCCTGCAGCATCGGCAGGATTTCCTGGACCCGCCGCGCGACCAGAAAGTCGACATGCAGCGCGCCCGGAACGAATTTGACGGCGCGCATATGGTCGATCAGCGCCAAGAGCGGGCCCCAATAGCCGCTGATATTCGCGATCAGGATCGGTTTCTTGTGACGGCCAAGCTGGACCCAGGTGAGTTGCTCGACGAGCTCTTCCAATGTACCGACGCCGCCAGGCAACGCGACAAAGGCGTCGGCGCGTTCGAACATGGTGCGCTTGCGCTCGTGCATGTCGCGCGTGACGATCAATTCCTGCGAGAGCTGCCGCGGGCGTTCGCGCCGGGTCAGAAATTCCGGAATGACGCCGGTCACCTCGCCGCCATGCTCGAGCACCGACTCGGCGATGGCGCCCATCAGTCCGACGGAGCCGCCGCCGTAAATGAGGCGGATGCGGTTTTCTGCCAGGATTTGTCCGAGCGTGCGCGCCGCCTCCATAAAGGCCGGCTCGGTCCCGGGACTCGATCCGCAATAAACGCAGATCGCATTGATTTTGCTCATGGAGTCGTTCCCATTAAGGTCAGATGTGGCCTCGATTCGCGGGCGCTGCAAGCATTTTCCGGCGCCGGAAGGGCCACGGCGCACCTTTCGTGCAGGACGTAGCGAAAAGCTCTATATGACGCAAAACACGCCGATTGAGGGAGGCTGGCGGCGCATCGCCTCCCGTGCGGAACAGCGATGAGCGACGTTCACCGACCGACACACGGCTTCAAGCGCGACGCGGCAACCGACGGCGCCGCGCTGTTGCCGACGCTGGTCCGGCTGTGGCCCTACACCTGGCCGGCGGATCGGGCCGATTTGAAGCTTCGCGTCGCGTTCGCGGGCGTGCTCCTGGTTCTGGCGAAATTCGCCACGATTGCGGTTCCCTACACCTTCAAATGGGCGACTGACGCGCTTGCCGGTCACGGCACCGCGCCCGTTGCCGCGAGCAATTGGCTCGCCTGGGCCTTTGCCGCTCCCATCGTGATGACGCTCGCTTACGGCGGCACGCGCATCGTCATGGGGCTCCTGACACAATGGCGCGACGGCATCTTTGCCAAGGTGGCGATGCACGCTGTGCGCCGCCTCGCTATGCTCACTTTCGAGCACATCCACCTTCTGTCGCTGCGCTTTCATCTCGAGCGCAAGACCGGAGGCCTGACCCGTGTGCTCGAGCGCGGCCGCAACGCCATCGAAACCATCGTGCGCATGGTGCTCCTGCAGATCGCGCCGACGGTGGTCGAGCTGGCCTTGATCGTCGCGGTTCTGCTCGTCCATTTCGACTGGCGCTATGTCGTCATCATCGGCATCACGGTTGCGGCTTACATGTGGTTCACCTATGCCGCCACGCAGTGGCGGATCGGCATTCGCCGCAAAATGAACGAGAGCGACAACGACGCCAATGCCAAGGCGATCGATTCGCTGCTCAACTATGAAACCGTAAAATATTTTTCCGCCGAGGAACGCGAGGCCGCGCGCTATGACCGTTCGATGGCCCGTTACGAGGAGGCCAGTGTCAAAACCTATACCTCGCTTGCGGTGCTCAACGCCGGACAGGCGGTGATCTTCACCTTGGGCCTTTGCGGCGCGATGGCGTTGTGCGCTTACGGCGTCGAGCGTGGCAACAATACGGTCGGCGATTTCGTCATGATCAATGCCATGATGATCCAGCTTTATACGCCGCTGAACTTCATGGGCTTGGTCTACCGCGAGATCAAGCAGGCCGTGATCGATATCGAGAATATGTTCGCGCTGATGTCTCGCAAGCCGGAAATCGCCGATCGCCCCGGCGCCCCGCCTTTGCAGGTGCGCGCCGGGACTATCCGCTTCGAGAACGTATCGTTCGCCTATGAGCCGTCGCGGCCCATCCTCAAGGACGTAAGCTTCGACGTCGCCGCCGGGCATACGGTCGCCATCGTCGGCCCGTCGGGCGCCGGCAAATCGACCGTCTCGCGGCTTCTGTTCCGCTTCTACGAGGTGACCGGCGGCCGCATTCTGATCGACGGCCAGGATATCCGCGACGTGACCCAGGCGTCGTTGCGCGCCGCCATCGGCATGGTGCCGCAGGACACCGTGCTGTTCAACGATACCATCCGCTACAACATCCGCTACGGCCGCTGGGACGCGAACGATGCCGAGGTCGAGGAGGCGGCGCGGCAGGCGCAGATCGATGGCTTCATCCGCCGGGCGTCCAAGGGCTACGAGACCGAGGTCGGCGAGCGCGGGCTGAAGCTTTCCGGCGGCGAGAAGCAGCGCGTCGCGATCGCCCGCACGATCCTCAAGGCGCCGCCGATCCTTCTCCTCGACGAAGCCACCTCGGCGCTCGACAGTCACACCGAGAAGGATATCCAGGACGAACTCGACCGCGTGGCCCGGAACCGCACCACTCTGGTGATTGCCCATCGGCTATCGACCATTGTCGGAGCCGACGAGATTTTGGTGCTCGATCGCGGCGCGATCGTCGAACGCGGCAGCCATCGCGAACTGCTGGCGCGCGGCGGCCTCTACGCCAGCATGTGGAATCGTCAACGGGAAGCGCAAATGGCACGGGAGATATTGGCGGAAGTCGACGGCGAAGCGGCTGCGCCCAATCGCAACCCGCCCGAAGTTTCCGGCGAATCCGGCGCGGGGGCAGAGTTGGAACCCGCCGCAGACGCCGCTGAATAGCCGATGTCAATCTACGATTCGATCCGCAAGCAGCTCGCGCCGGTCCATCCGGAGGGCTATCCGTTTGTCGGCGGCTTCGCGCTGGCAAGCCTCGCTTTGTTCTGGCTGTGGACGCCGCTCGGCTGGATCGGCTCGCTGGCGACGCTCTGGTGCGTCTATTTCTTCCGCGACCCGCGCCGGGTCACGCCGGTGCGCGAGGGCATCGTCGTGGCGCCGGCGGACGGCCGCATCAGCCAGATCATCACCGCGGTGCCGCCGATGGAGCTTGGGCTCGGCGATCGCGCCATGCTGCGGATTTCCATTTTCATGAGCGTGTTCGATTGTCACATCAATCGCAGCCCGATCGCCGGACGGATCGAGCGTATCGTTTACCGGGCCGGCAAATTTCTCAGCGCGGACCTCGACAAAGCAAGTGAAGATAACGAGCGAAACGCGTTCGTCATCGTCTCGTCGAGCGGGCAGCGAATCGCGGCGGTCCAGATCGCGGGTCTGGTGGCGCGCCGCATCGTGCCGTTCGCCCGCGAGGGCGACACAGTCGGCGCCGGTCAGCGCATCGGCATGATACGGTTCGGCTCGCGCGTCGACGTTTATCTGCCCGAGGGCACACGGCCCTTTGTCGCCGAAGGCCAGACGGCGCTCGCCGGCGAGACCGTGCTCGCCGATCTGAGGGCCACGGACGCCGGTCGAACGTTTCGCGTGTCCTGAAACCGTTAACGCCGAAAGCGCGGCCGGTGGCGAGAACAGGTGAAAGCCGCTATATTGCGCGGCAAACGAGGTACGACACTGGCCATGCCATCACCAGGGCTCGACAACGTGCGGCGGCGGCGGTTCCGCCGCATACCTGTGCGCACGCTGGCGCCAAATCTGGTCACGCTCCTGGCGCTGTGCGCCGGACTGACCTCGATTCGCATGGCGTTCGAGAACCATTATGTCCTGGCGCTCGCGGCCATTGTCTTTGCCGCTTTTCTCGACGGCATAGACGGTCGCCTGGCGCGCTATTTGAAGGGAACATCGCGTTTCGGCGCCGAGCTCGACAGCCTGGCGGATTTCGTCAATTTCGGTGTCGCGCCGGCGCTGATTTTGTATTTCTGGGGCCTGCACGATTTGAAATCGGCAGGCTGGATCGCGGCCATGACCTTTGCCATCTGCGCCGGGCTTCGGCTGGCGCGCTTCAATGTCATGATCGAGGACCCGGATCGCCCTGCCTGGACTGCAAATTTCTTCGTCGGCATGCCGGCGCCGGCCGGCGCCATCACCGTGCTGTTGCCGATCTACGCGGCGTTTCTCGGCGTGCCGCGCTCGGGGTTTCTGACCTGGGTCATGCTGTTCTACACGCTGGCGGTGGCCGCTTTGATGGTGTCGCGGCTGCCGGTGTTTTCCGGCAAGCGCGTCGGCACCCGCGTGCCGCCGGAAATGGTCGGTCCGCTGATCGTTCTGGTCATGCTCGCGATCGCGCTGTTGATCGCCTATCCGTGGATCGTCCTTACGGCCGGCACGCTTGCATACCTCGCCTGCCTGCCGTTCGGCTGGCTGTCCTATCGGCGCCATGAGCGGCGATCGGTCGAGAGCAGGGCGCAAACGGCGGCCGCATCGACGCCGGCGTCCCGTTCGCCGATACTTTCCGGCCTCGCTCACACGACGGACGATGACGAGCGGCCGTCGCGGCTGAATTGAGCCACGCCCCGGCGAGCGGCTCGGGGGATTTTGCCGATGCGGGTTGCCCGGCGTATTTTTCTGGCCTCAGGGCTGGCGTCGCTGGCGGCACCGAGCGTGTTGCGGCTGGCGCAAGCGGACACCCCACCGACCGTGCTGAAACTGCACCACGCGTTCTCGGCCGTGTCGAGCGTGCACGACAAATTCCTCTCGCCATGGGCGCACAAAATCGAGACGGAGTCGGGCGGGCGGCTGCATATCGATCTGTTTCCATCGATGGAGCTCGGCGGCGCTCCGGCGCAGTTGCTCGCACAGGCGCGCGACGGCGATGTCGATATCGTGTGGACGGCGCCGGGCCTCAGTCCGGGCCGCTTTCCCAAGATCGAGACTTTCGAATTGCCGTTTCTGCCGTCATCCCGCGCTTTGGTGAGCTCCAAGGCGCTTGAGGATTTTTCGGCGCTTTATCTGAAGGACGAATTCGACGACGTCCATCCGCTGTGCTTCTCCTGCGCCGATCGCGGCGTGATCCATGCTACAGCGGCGGTGCGATCCATCGAGGACATGAAAAATCTCAAGCTTCATGTGCAGACCCGTCTTGCCGGCGAGGCGGTGCGGGTGCTCGGCGCCCAGCCGGTGCCGATGCCCGCCGAGGAACTGCCGGCAGCGCTGAGCCAGGGCGTCGTCGACGGCTGCGTCGATCCCTGGCACATGGTGCCCACCTTCCGGCTCAACGATGTTCTGAAAAATCACACCGAATTTTCCGACCTTTCGCTGTCGAGCCGGACCTACGTGCTGGCGATGAATAAGAACGCTTATGCGCGGCTGCCGCGCGAGCTGCAGGCTGTGCTCGACAATAATTCTGGGCAATTCGCGGCCGGCATGGCCGGCACAATGTGGGATCTTCAGGCGCGCGCTGTCGCCGAGAGCGTGGCGCAGAGCGGCGACCTGATCGTCACCCTCCTGCCGGAGGCGGTCGCCCATTGGCGCAAGGCCACCGAACCGGTCGTCGAGGCCTGGTTGCGCGAGATGAAAGAGCGCAAGGCCGACGGCGGCAAGATGATCGGCAGCGCCCATGCGCTTCTGGCCAAATATGCGAGCTTGCCGGAGCCGCAGCCGCCCCAGCCGCCGGCACCGCAGCAGCCGGCGCGCGAAACGCCGCCGCGCTCGGCCGGCGTCACGACGGTGCAGAGCCCAGTTACACCCCCGCCGGCGGCTCCCGCCGCAAAGCCCACGCCGGCGGTACCTGTGGCAAAGCCTGCGCCGCTGGCACCGGTGGCAAAGCCGGCCTCCGTACCGCCGGCCGCAATTCACACGCCGGCACCGCCACCACCGGCCGCGGTGCAAGCTCCACCTGTGGCCCCTCCGCCGCCGCTCAAACCTGTGCCGGCGCTGTCGGGGGCGCCTGCGGTCAAGCCAGTCCCGCCGCCGCCCCCCGCGGCTCCAGTCCCGCCGGCGGCCGCGGCGCCTGCACCGCCGCCGAAGACGCTCAACATTCCGCTATGAGGCCGACGGCGATAAATTTCGGTGGCGCGGCGCCCGATCTCACGGTCTGGCCAGCGTGATGGCAAGGCCGCTGGAATTCTTGCCTTCGAAATGATCGTTGACCAACGACAATTCCGCCAAGGCCTGGCCCTTGAAGTCGCGAATGGTCAGTCTGTCGCCGTCATAGGTCCATTTGCGGCTGGTGAAGAAATTGCCCGGGCAGCCGCCGGCCGGAGCGATCTTGCCGTCTGTGGCGCCGGGATTGGCCGTCAGCGTCATCAGGCAGGTGCCGCCCGCTGCGGCGGACAGGCGCCATTTGCCGGCGAGATCGACCGGCGGGGTCTTGGGTGTCTCAGGCGCCGGCGCAGGAGCGGCAGGCGGCTCCGGCGGTGCGGCTTGTGTCGGGGGCTCGCCGCCAAAGCGCGATGTGTTGGTGCAACCGCCGAGCAACAGGATCGCCAGCAAAGCCGGCGCGACACGGCCCCGTCGCGCTCCACTTGCGCGGCGTCCCTTGGGTGTCGCCCTCTGCATCGGCAAACCAGTGTCGCCTTCACCGCATCGTCGGAATGACAAACTCGGCGCCTTCCTTGATGCCGGAAGGCCAGCGCGCGGTGACCGTCTTGGTCTTGGTGTAAAAGCGGA
>Ga0335074_10013754_pt1 | contig 11372 bp, 11 predicted proteins | sample Lox_Sample_23_FD_206715 | JGI IMG/M metagenome (GOLD analysis project Ga0335074, IMG submission 206715) | Soil microbial communities from Loxahatchee National Wildlife Refuge, Florida, United States - Lox_Sample_2.3 | ecosystem: Environmental > Terrestrial > Soil > Wetlands | place: USA...
ATGGTCGACATCTTCGTCGACGGGCTGCGTGTGCGCCCCCCCGCCAAGTCCGGTAACGCGCGCAAAGCCAACCAGCGGCGCCGATCGCGCAAGCGCGCCCGGTAGCCTCGCCGCGACCGCTACTGAGCAGAACGCGGTCGGTCGGTCATTGCACCTCGCCTCTGCTCCTGCCCAGGCGCCGGTTGCGGGCCCATTCGCCGGCGATTGTGCTCGATCGCGAAAATGTGGCTGTAGAGACTTGCCGTCCATTGCCGGCCTTCCGTGGTCATCTCGAGGTAACGCAAGGCATCGCCGATATAGCGCTCGACCTTGCTCCAAAAGAATTGCGGATAGCGCTCGACCATGTCGGCAGGACTTTCATAGCCGAGCTGTTTGAGAATGCCGTTTTCGGCGAATTCGCAGTAAAGCGCATTCAGCTTGCGCGGGTAGAGCGGATCGCCGAGTTGACCAATCAGATCACCAGCTCTGACCAAGGCTGCTTCCGTGTCGGTCGCCAAGTGGTCTTCCCCGTCCGGGACGGGGAAGCGCGTGAGCTCGATGGCTGCGGCAATGCGCTCCTCATCGATGTAAACAACCGGCGCGAAACGCTCACGGACCATGATCTTCGATCTCTCCACGTGATAGGGCATCAGGAAGGCGTCGGAAGCGCCGCGCGGGGCGGTTGCGGTTTTGCCTGCGGCGTCGATCACGAAGCGCTCGGCCGTATCGCCGGAGCAGATGCCGCGCACATAGCCGATGTCGTGGGTCAGCGCCGCCAAAATGGTATGCGCCCAATCGCTGGGCGATACGATCTGCTCGAGGCGGCGGCCGCGCAAGATGTCCTGGACGCACAGGGTGACCAGGGCGGTGTGTTCGCAATCGTGATAGAGCGCGTCGCTGGTGGCAATGCGCTCGATGACGAGCCGAGCGGCTTCGTCCAGGCCGGCGGGAAGGTGCGGCTCCCGGTCGCCATAGATCCTACGGTAGGTCTCGGCGAGATTCCGGCCCAAGGCGTCAGCGAGAAGGCTTGCCGCGTTTAGCATCATCACCTCCTGAGCTTCTGGTGATGCATACTGAGCCGAGAATCCGCATGGGTCACTACCTGCTTAGGGCGGCCCGGCGGATCTCGATCTCATACCGCAGTACTTCGCGCCCGTGCTGGTGAAACCGCAAGTTGGCGACGCTTTTGCGTGTGACCGCGTCGCGGCGATAAGTACTTTCAAGGAGTTTAATACGAGACCGCGTCGATCCTGATCGGTAGTTCTACGGATGCAACTCCGGCTGTGCGGCTGGCACAGTTTTGCGATGCGTCCGGTGGTCGCCATTGGACATTGCCTCGCTGCGCTCGTCTTCGCGGCAATCCTTGGCGCGTGTGCGTCGCCGGCGCGGGAGCCTGCGGTTCCTCCGGAGCTGACCGACCGGGCGACGGTGCTCGGCGGCGTCACCAACGCGCGTTACTTCGCCGACACCCAAGTTCCGGGGCTGACGCGCGAAGCCTATGCGGCGCTCAACCGCGAGCGCGCACAACTCGCCCCCGGGGCTGCCTTGCCGCCAGCATACTTCCTGGCGATCTCGGGGGGCGGCGACAATGGTGCCTTCGGCGCGGGCCTGCTTAACGGTTGGACGGAGCGGGGAGACCGCCCCCAGTTCAAGCTCGTGACGGGTGTCAGCACCGGTGCGCTGATCGCACCCTTTGCTTTCCTTGGCCCCAACTACGATCCGGTCCTGCGGCACGTCTACACCGAGGTCGACCAGAGCGCCATTTTCGAGTCGCGCTCCATGATGAACGCCGTCTTCAACGATGCTCTCAAGGACACGACGCCGCTGTACCAGCTCATCTCGCAATACGTCGACGACCAGATGATGGCCGCCATCGCCAACGAATACCGGAAGGGGCGGCTCTTGCTGATCGGCACAACCGATCTCGACGCCCAGCGGCCGGTCATCTGGAACATCGGCGCGATCGCCGCGAGCGGCCGGCCGGGCGCGGCCGAACTCGTGCGCAAGATCCTTCTCGCCTCGGCCGCCATTCCCGCCGCCTTTCCGCCGGTGCTTGTCGACGTCCAGGTCGATGGCAAGCCCTATCAGGAAATGCATGTCGATGGCGGCGCGATCGCCCAGACCTTCCTCTACCCGCCCACCCTTACGGCGGGCGTCGATCTCAGGCACGGACCGCTCGCGCGCGAGCGCCATGCCTACGTCATCCGGAATGGGCGCCTCGACGCGGAATGGGCATCGACCGACCGCCAGGTCTTCTCGATCGCCAGCCGAGCCGTCGCCACGATGCTTCACTATAGCGGGCAGAACGACGTTTACCGATTGCAGACCACGACGGCACGTGACGGGGTGGACTTCAACCTCGCTTATATCGGCCGCGACTTCACCGTGGAGCACACGGAGGATTTCGATCCGACCTACATGCGCGCCTTGTTCGCGTACGGCCAAGCGCAAATCAAGAATGGGACCGCTTGGAAGAAGAGCAGCCCTTTCCTCATTCCCGGTCAGCTGCAAGCCGGTGAACGCGGAGAATGAGGGGTCTCAGCGAACCACGCCGATCCTCTTCGCACTTGTGGCCGTAAGCCGAAGTCATCATCTCGCCGACCGAACCAGCGCTCACTTAGCTTTCGACCCGTCCCGGAGTCCGAGGCGTGCGACCTTAGCGCGCGGCGCGCGCCCCAGTGTCGCGTTTTTCCACGCGAGCGACGACCGCACGATAAACCAGGACCGCGAGCAGAGATGCGGCTACTGCGGCCAGGATGAGCGCCAGCAAATCCAGGAAGAGATGATTGATGATCCGTTCAAGACGGTCGGCCGTTTCATCCGTGGCTTGGCGCAGGGCTGGAACCACGATGTCCGCGCGTTCGGCAAGGACGCCCAACTCGTGCGCGGCAACAGCCGCCTTGTCGGCCGCTTCGCTGTATTCCCGTATGTCAAAGGGCCGCGACGTGTCGGCCTTCTTCGTACTGATGCGGTCGACGGTTTCCAGTGTCGCGTGGACTGCGTTCGCGGTCTCGGTGCCCACCACGAGGGTTGACCGCACGTTGTCGCTCAGAGTGCCGATTTCCCCAGTCCGCTCGTCAAACCCCTGCATCAGCTGCGCGAGCAGCGCCTCGCGCTCTCTGTCCAGAATTTCCGGCAGCGACTGGACCATGCGCTCCGAAGCGTCTCCCACGAGCGAGGCGCGGTCGACGCTCGCAAGGAGAGACTTCGTTTCCGGCATGGCGGCGACTTGGTCCGTAAACTGCTCCGCCTGCATGTCGAGAAGGTTTGGCACGTGCTGAAAATAGTAGATGGAGCGCTCGGCCAGCTGGCGGCTTTGGGCGATCTCCCGAACCGCCGGATCGAGTTCCGTGAGCGGATCCAATCCCAGGACCGAGAAGAGAGAGGACTCCGCGCCGGGTCCCGCCGCCGCCGCCTCGCGGGCGCCCGTCGACTTCGCCAGATCGTTGAAGCGGATGTAAGCGACGCTGCGGAACCCTGGATTCTCGCGCCGCCAGTTGATGATGATGTTGTGAAGCTGTGCCGTTTGAGCGTCGGTCAGCACTCCCTTTACAAGGCCCCAGGCTTGCCGCTCCATCTCTCGATGCGCCTGTTGCAGCGGGCGCACGCGATCGCCGTAGCGTTGTGTGACCGGCCAGTCATTGACGACCATGTTACTCAGCGAGGCCAACACCACCATGTCCAAGGCATTGGACACCGGATTTGGACCGCTCGCGATCGTATAGGCGGCCTGGACCTGCTGCAATTTCCAGGTTTGGGCTCGGAGACGGTCGTCCGGGCTGCCTTGGAAATCAAGCAAAGCGTCCTTCGTGCGGCCCGCGTATCGGTCGGCGAACTCCATCACGCGGAGCTGAAGGTCGTGGCTCTGCTCCGCGGCATGCCGCGCTTCTTGCTGGCCCGGCAAGAACTGCTCGACACTCCCGCACCCGGCCAAAAGGCTGGCGGCCAGCGTCATCAGGGTCAATGATCGGACGAGCGCTATCATTCGTAATGCCGCCCGCATGTGGCGCCAGCTGCCGGATCGAATCTCATACCCCTTCCGCACCCGAGCCTGAAGACAACGGTACGGCGGTGCTCGTCTCGTTGCCATCCGGGGTGACCCCTATTGCGGTCGGAAACACCACCCGACAAAAGGACAGTAGATGCTTTCGGTCGGCGCGCTTGTAAGGAGGAGATGGCGGTCGGTGAGGGGCGTGTCTCATGGAGAGATGCGCCGCCTGTGAAGTACCTCTACAAGTACCCGCAGGCCGCATATCCCTACGACGACCTCATTCAGACCAATCGCCGCCGGAGCCGGCAGGAGTTCGAGCACGAGCTGCTCGATACCGGCCTCTTCAATGAGGATCGCTACTTCGACGTGTTCGTCGAATACGCCAAGGTGGCGCCGGAAGCTCATTCCATCGAAACCCTCAACGATGCCACGACATCGCAGCACGCCGAACTTGTGGCCATCCTGCGCGATCTGACGCGAAACGGGAAAGCGGAATAGACCTGCCTCAACACGAAATCTAGATCGGCTCCATCGCCGCATACGCCGTGGCGCGAGCGCTGAAGCGCGGCGGGAGATTTTGCTGTAGGCAACGACGCGTCCGGTTCCTAGGGAGCGGTCTGGTCACAGTTGAATAGCACGCGCCGCTGCAACGCCCCTGCGGGAGCGATATCCTCGGGTGATTTAGCGGCGAGGGGTCGGGCTAGCACCCGATGGTATTGCCCGGCGCGCCGGCGCAGGGTGTCGCGGCGAGTGCGACGGCGCTCGTGGTGCGTATCCACTCAGTTCAGCAGAGGGCTTAAATGGCAATCCAAAACCCCAAGGAACTCTTCGTGATGATGCTCAGCCATGTGCGGCACGGGGAGGAGCGTACGACGGAGATATTCCGGATGATCAACGAAGCCGCCAAAGATCCGGACGTCAAAGAAGCGCTGGAATCGCGGATCTTCATCAAGGATCAGATCCTCAGCAGCCTTGATCGCTGCTTCGAACTCACCGGCGCAAAACCGATGAAGCCCAACACTCGACTGCACGACATGTTCGTCGAGGATTTTCGCAAGGAACTTGCCGAGATCCAGTCGCCGGTGGCGAGGCACCTCTTTGTCTTGGCCAAGGCCAAGGCCGCGATCCACCTGCGCATCGCAGAATATGCGGCGCTGACTGCGATGGCGGACTTCTCGGGTCACTTCGGCGTCGGCGTATTGCTCGAGACCTGCCTTGCGGAGCAACTCGCCTTCGTTGAGCGAACGCGCCGCCTGGTGAGGCATCTCGTGGCGAAGGAACTGGGCGAACGCCTCGCCGCGTGAGGCGTCGCGCACAAAAATCGAACATGCTTGCCTCAGGCCTGGTCCGACCAGACCTGAGGCGCTGTCGAGACGCATGCTGCTCTCGACATGTTATCGATTGGCGCACCGCGCATAACGTCGAGGGGCGGTCGGGCCGTCCCCATCGGGCAAACCGCGTCTCGGCGTCATGTGATCGGAACATGCAGTGTGAGCCCGTAAGTGGTCGCTGAGAGATCGCCCGGGACGCAGGCGACGTTGACGCGCACGCTCGATATCTCCCGTGAACTTCGCGCGCGATGTCAAAACCTGAGCGCGGCCGCGCTTGCTTGCTGGCCGACACCTTCTGCGCGGCCTCGATCGGCGGGCCTCACCGGCACCAAAGTCCGGATTGGGTTCTCAAGCGCGCCAATGCGGGACCGCGTCGACCCCGGAGAAGTCGTGCGGCGAAAGTGAGCGCACCGGTGCCACGGGCGCCGACAGCGCTGCCGTTGCATGACATTACCGGGAGAGCCGGCGCACGATATCGAATAGCTGTCGATAGGCGGCGCTGGCCGGATCACGGATCTCATCGAACGAATGCTCGTCAGCCAGTCGGCTCAGATGCATCAATTCCCGTATCCGTTGCCTTCGGTTCAATTGCAGCTCGGACGGCCGGCGTGTGAATATCAGCCGGAGGATTTCGCGCGGCCCGAAGAGATGGGTGAATTCCGTCGCCGTCACGTAGATCAGAAACAGCACAAGTATCCATATCGAGATCGCGAGAAACCGATGCCAGGAGAAGGTCAAGATCAGATACGACGGGAACTCACTCGGCGGATTGCCCTCCAGGACAGCAAAATGGACGAAGCGCTCGAGTATCCGCACGAAGAATACGATGACCCAGTAGATGCCCGTCTTGAACAGGATCGGGCGTATCAAGGGGGCACGATCGTAAAGGCGGATGAAGGGGAGTTTGTTGGCGACGAGGACCGCCTTGCCGACAACCAGCGCTCCCATCGTCACCAGCATGAAATTGCTGACGGCGATGAGATACTGTGCGACGAGAAGGTTGGTGGTAAGCACAATCAGGTGGAAGCCGATAAAAAAGTACAAAGTCGGGATCGCCGCCTCGCGCGCCTCGTGCATGAGGCGAGTGAGAGCGCGGCGTGCCCACCCATGAGAATGCGCTCCCGCCTGCACAGGGGCGGCAGCGGATTTGGCGCTTAAAGCCTGATGAAAGACTGGCTCGCGGTTCAATCGTCGCTCCCCCGCGCGGAACTCCCTTACTTGCTCGGCGCAGACGATCCTTCCTGTGGCCGGTCGTACTTTTCTTGCGGCCGTTTGAGCGCGTAGCGAAATGCGGCAGGCACCGTCATCGTCGGCGACGCCTCGCATTGCTTCATGACCTTGTCGATATTGCCCTCGATCTTGCTCACGTCGATGACGCGAATATTGGTCTTCGCCGCGAGATAGCCGTAGTAGAACATCACCGCCGACGCGCGATCATCGTCGGACGCGTGGAGAAGATCAGAGCAGCGCACGCGTTCGACATCCCACTTTTTGGGCGCGACTTGCGCGTCGGAGGGTGTGTGTTCCTGCGCCGCAAGCGGTGCTGCGAATGCGGCAAGGCAAAGGGCGATGGCGACGCTGGCGAGCTTCATGACCTTCCCCATCAATAGCAGGCGCCGGAAGCGCGAGCGGACGCGCGGCGCGCGGCTCCGCCGATACCACCGACCGCAGCGCCGATTGCCGCGCCCTTCCCGGCATCGCCGCCGATCGCGCCGCCGACCGCGCCGACCGCTGCGCCGCGGGCGGCGCCGCGCAGCGGCGTTGACGTTACCGCGTAACAGGGTGGCGGCGCGGGCGCTTGCTGCGGGTAATAGCCGGGCGGCGGCGCTTGCTGCGGGTAGGGCGCGGGCTGTGGGTATTGACCCATGGCCGGGCCGGCGCAGAGCAAACACGCTGTTCCGAATAGGAGCCCAATGCGAAGCATTCTGCTTCCCCTTCCCGTTTCGTCTTGATGGTGTGGGATGCGCGGTCACGGAGGTATCGGGTCTAGTCCCGATAAGACCGACAACAGGTCGGGATCGCACGGCGGACTTGGCCTGTAGCGCGGAGCACAGCTACGAGATGATTTGCCGGCAGGACAACTCGACCGGCTGTTCCGCTTCACGCCGGCGTAGCTTTAGGTGAGACGAAGCGTAACCTGCACGACGCGGAGCCCGCGCTGGGTGCGGACGTCGAGTCCGCTTTTCTCGAAAACCTTCAGCATCGGCAAGTTGTCGGGCAAAACGTCGGCGACGAGTTCCTTGAGCCCGGCGTTTTGCGCGACGACCGCGAGGTGCCGCATCAGTGCCGCGCCGACGCCTTGTCCCTGGTACGCGTCGACCACCGCGAACGCCACTTCCGCCCGTCCGGGCCCGACGACGATGTAGCGCCCGGCGCCGACGATCACCGGTCGCCCGGCTTCTTCCATCACGGCAACCAAGGCCGCATGGTTGACGAAGTCGACGTTCACGAAGAAATCGACTTCCTGCTCTGCAAACTCTTGTCTGACGCTGAAGAAGCGCCGGTACAGCGATCGGGGGCTGCTGCGATCGACGGCGGCAAGGAAGTCCGCCCGATCGTCCGGCGTGAGCGCACGGATTTCAACCCGCCGCCCATGACGCAGCAACTCGACTGCCGAATATGAGGCCGCGCTCACCAGGCTCAGTTCCTTTGCTGGACGCGGGCGCGGCGGCGCAGACGCTTCGGCACTGCAACCTGGTCTTTTGCCCATAGCCGAAAGCCGCCATGGAAGGCATTGGCGTTGTCGCCGGCACGACACCGCGGCGGCAGGGCATCGAGCCGCTTCGCATTGCCGCCGCCAATGACGATCTGATCGGGCTGCAGCGCTTCGGTCAGGCACCGCACGACGTCGGCCACATGCCGCCGCCATTTCCTTTTGCCGTAGCGTTTCAGGGCGATGCGCCCGACATAGTCCTCGTAGGTGCCGCTCTTGTAGGGGAGGTGGGCAAGCTCCATCGGTGCGATGATGCCGTCGACGATCATGGCAGTGCCAAGTCCGGTTCCCAGGCCGAGAAACAGCATTTTGCCGCTCTCGTAGCTGCCCAGGGCCTGCATCGCGGCGTCGTTGACGATCTTCACGGGACGCCCGAAGGCCCGCGCGAAATCGAACCTGACCCAGCCGCGTCCCAAATTGTGAGGTTCGGCCAGCGGTTGCCCGCCCAGGACCGGCCCGGGATAGCCGATCGCCACCACGTCATACGTCCAATCCGCGGCGAGCTTTCTCACTGCCGACACCATGCGTCGGGGCGTGAGCGTCGGTCCGGACGGGAACGATCGGCGTTCGGTTTGGCCGGTCGCCAGGAACTTCACATTGTTGCCGCCGACATCGATGACCAGCACGCTGTTGCCCGCGGCACCGCCCGCAGCCTCGTCCTTGGTCGAATGCCGCACGGCCGCGGCCATCCGGCTTTGCCGCGGTGTGCGTTTGCGCTTGGGGGTGAGCGACGTCCTGGCGGTCATGGGCCGGTCCGGGCGCAAGCGATCGCGGTCGGCACGCCGAGGGCACAACGCGCCTCGGTCGACCCGTGTGGTTGCGCTGATCCACCTCCGTCGAGATTATGCAGAGAGGCGGAAAGGCGTCGCTCGGGCGATACCCCTAGAACGTCGCGTCTGTTCCCTGACAATCCCGCTACTCCGGGGCGGATGCCGCGATCCTAAGGCAAAATACATCGGCCCGTCGGGGCTCCCGCCGATAACGGGGCGCGGCGCCTTCCGTTAGCAGGGACAGGGTGGGCGGAGGAGGGCGGACCATGGCCTATAAGAATGCGTTCTACGCGCAGTCGGGTGGGGTCAGCGCGGTGATCAACGCCTCGGCCTGCGGCGTCTTGCAGACTGCGCGCAAACATTCGCCGCAGATCGGCAAAGTCTATGCCGGGCGCAACGGCATCGTCGGCGCGCTGACCGAGGATCTCATCGACACCAGCCTCGAATCCGACGCCGAGGTCGCCGCGCTCAAATACACCCCCGGCGGTGCGTTCGGATCCTGTCGCTACAAGCTCAAATCGATTGAGGAGCATCGCGCGCAGTACCAGCGCTTGATCGACGTTTTCCAGGCGCATGACATCGGTTTCTTCTTCTACAACGGCGGCGGGGACTCGCAAGACACCGCCTATAAGGTCAGTCGGATGAGCGCCGAGCTGGCCTACCCGATGGCGTGCATCGGCATTCCCAAGACCATCGATAATGACCTGCCGATCACGGACTGCTCGCCGGGGTTCGGCTCGACGGCGAAATATCTCGCCATCGCGATTCGCGAAGCGGCGTTCGACCTGGCGGCCATGTGCGCGACCTCGACCAAAGTGTTCGCCCTCGAAGTGATGGGCCGCCATGCGGGCTGGACGACCGCCGCTTGCGCGCTGGCCGCCGATCGCGACGGCGCCGCGCCGCACATCTTGCTGCTGCCCGAGGTGCCGTTCGATGAGCGGCGGTTCCTGGCCAAAGTCGCGGAGACTCTGGAGCGCCGCGGCCATTGCGTCATTGCCGTGTCGGAAGGGGTCAAGGGCGCGGACGGCGAATTCCTGGCGGCGGGGTCGACGGACGCTTTCGGTCACGCGCAGCTCGGCGGGGTCGCGCCAATCATCACCGGGCTGATCAGCGCGAAGCTCGGCTGCAAGTGCCATTGGGCGGTCCCCGACTATCTCCAGCGCTCGGCGCGCCACATCGCGTCCGGGACCGACCTCGAGCAGGCCTACGCCGTCGGTCGCGCCGCGGTGGAGTTCGCCCTCGCCGGAAGCAACGCGGTGATGCCGGCGATCCGCCGGCTCAGCGATGCGCCCTATCGCTGGGACATCATCGCGGCGCCGCTCGCCGACATCGCCAACCAGGAGAAGTTCCTGCCCGCCGAGTTCATCAGTGCCGACGGTTTCGGCATTACCGAGGCGGCGCGCCGCTATTTGGCGCCGCTCATCCTTGGCGAGGCCTATCCGCCGTTCGCGCATGGTCTGCCCGACTATGTGACCTTGCAGAACGCACCCGTGCCCAAGAAGCTCGCCAGCACCTTCGCCGTTTGAGAACCATGGTCTGCCGCCATCGCTTCCGCACCTCGCGTGGCTGAGCCGCGGTCCATCGACGCCGCCGCCGCGCCGTCGCGGCAGAGCTTGCTCGCCTTGGGCTGGCTCAACTTCTTCCTGTCCGGCATGCAGTCGGCCTTTGGTCCGGTTGCCGCCGCCTATCTGGCGGCGCAGCAATGGAGCGCCAAGGACATCGGCTTCGTTCTCAGCATCGGCAGCGCCGCCGGTTTGGTCAGTCAGATCCCGGGTGGCGAGCTGCTGGACGTGGTGCGATCAAAGCGGCTGTTGGTCGCGATCGGCGTGGTGACCGTCGCCTCGAGCATCCTGATCCTCCGCCTCTGGCCCAGCTTCGCCATGGTGACCCTGGCGCAAGTGCTGCAGGGGATGACGGTCGGCGTCCTTGGTCCGGCGATCATCGCCATTACCCTCGGACTGGTCGGTCACGCCAATTTGGCGGAGCGGCTCGGGCGCAACCAGCGCTTTGCCGCCGCCGGCGGCATCGCGGCAACCGTGGCGATGGCCGTCATCGCCTATTCCGGATCGCGCTGGACGATGTTCGTGCCGGTCGCGCTCGCCCTTCCCTTGCTCGCGGCGCTCAGCCGGATTCGCGGGGATGAGATTGATTTCCGCCGCGCCTCCGGCGCCGGATCCGCACCGCGCGGCGATCCGCAGACGCGCGGTCGCCACCTGGATCTTCTCAGGAATCGCCGGCTCCTGATCTTTGCCGCCTGTGCCGTCCTGTTTCAGGTCGCCAATGCCTCGATGCTGCCGCTGGTCGGCGGGATGCTGGCCGCGGAGGCCGGCCGCCACGCGGCGCCGCTTCTGGCGGCCCTGATCATCGTGCCGCAGCTGGTCGTGGCGCTGTTCGCGCCCTGGGTCGGACGGCGCGCTGAACAGCGTGGTCGCAAGCCGCTGCTGCTCATCGGCTTCGCCGCCCTGCCGATCCGCGCTCTGCTGTTTGCACTGTTCAGCGATCCGCTGGCCTTGATCGTGATCCAAATTCTTGACGGCATCACCGGAGCCGTGCTCGGGGTGATGACCGCGCTGGTCATCGCCGATGTG
>Ga0335074_10013756_pt1 | contig 11371 bp, 8 predicted proteins | sample Lox_Sample_23_FD_206715 | JGI IMG/M metagenome (GOLD analysis project Ga0335074, IMG submission 206715) | Soil microbial communities from Loxahatchee National Wildlife Refuge, Florida, United States - Lox_Sample_2.3 | ecosystem: Environmental > Terrestrial > Soil > Wetlands | place: USA: Florida...
GCCATGCCTTCCGCCAAGGGCCTCTTTCATCGCGCCATTTGCGAGAGCGGCTCCACCCTCCGCGTCGGCAATGAAGACGTCTCCCGCTCCACAGCCGCCGCATTGCTCAAAGAACTCGGCCTCGATAAGTCCTCGGTCGAGAAACTCCACGACATTCCCATCGCCGACCTGGAAGCCGCGGCCGTCAAAGTCACGCGCCCGCCGCGCCTCACCGGCGTCATCAACATTCGCAGCATGTCGGAACGCCCCGGCTGGTATCCCGTGATGGACAGCCGCATCGTCGCCCAGCATCCCTTCGATCCCCAGGCATCGCCGCTTTCAGCCTCCGTGCCGCTGCTGGCCGGCAGCACGCTCAACGAATTCACCACCGGCATCAACCGCCCCGACGCTTTCGACATGACCCAGGCCGAGCTCGAAAAGCACGCCGCCGATGCCTACCAGGACCGCGCCGGCCAGGTCATCGCCAGCTATCGCCAGCTCTACCCCAACGCCAATCCCTTCCAACTCTGGAGCGTCATCGCCACCACCGGCATGCGCCGCAACGTCGTGGAGCAGTGCGCCCGCAAGGCCGCGCAAAACGCTGCGCCGGCATACTGCTACCAGTTCGCATGGCAGACGCCCATCCTCAATGGCCGCCTCATGTCGTTCCACTGCTCCGAGCTGGCCTTCGTCTTCAACAACACCGCTCGCTGCGACCGCATGACCGGCGACGGCGAGGCGGCCCGCGCCCTCGCCGCCAAGATGAGCGATGCCTGGATCGCCTTCACCCGCACCGGCAACCCCGGCACCAAAGCCCTGCCCCACTGGAAGCCCTTCACCGACGCCGCCCGCACCACCATGATCTTCAACGACACCTGCGAAGCCAAAGACAATCTGGATACCGAGCAGCTCAAACTCACCGAACCCAGATCCTGAATCTCCACGAATCACGAATCACATCCTCTGTGGTTCGTGATTCGTCCCTGACACCTGACGCCTGAACCCTGCCTTTGTGCGATACATCACTTCTAACCCTCCTCCGCCGCCGTACACTCTTTCTGCCCATGGCCGCAGTCGAGAACAATCAGGCCCGCGTTCTGGCCGTCAACCCCGGATCGACCTCCACCAAAATCGGCGTGTACCGTCGCGACGGCTGCGAATGGGAGACCACCGCGCGCCACTCCGACGAAGAGTTGGAGCGGTTCCGCGGATTCTCTGCATTTCAGCAGGCGGACTTTCGCGCCGCCGTGATCCGTCGCGCCCTTCACGCCGCCGGCTATACGCCAGCCAGCTTCGCCGCCGTCGCCGGCCGCGGCGGCCTGCTTCCGCCCATGGCCTGCGGCACCTGGCTCGTCAATGACTCCATGATCGAGGAGCTTCGCCTCGCCCGCCGTGGCGAGCATGCTTCCAACCTCGGCGCCGTCCTCGCCCTTCGCTTCGCCCGCACCGCCGGCGTGCACGCTTACATCGTTGACCCCGTCACCGCTGACGAGTGGCAGGACTGCGCCCGGCTCTCCGGTACGCCGCTCATCGAGCGCTCCGCCATCGGACACGTCCTGAACACCAAGGCCGTCGCCCGCCGCTACGCCCGCGAGCAGGGCCGCAGCTACGAGTCGCTGCGGCTCATCGTGGCGCATCTCGGCAGCGGGATCACCGTTTCCGCGCATCGCGATGGCCGAATGATCGACCAGAACACACCGGAGGAAGGCCCGTTCGGCCCCGACCGCACCGGCTGGCTTTCCGTCCGCCAGCTCATCAAGCTCTGCTTCTCCGGCGCGTACAACGAGAAACAGCTCGACCGCATGGTCTTCGGCGAGGGCGGCCTGTACGCCTACCTGGGCACGCGCGACCTGCTCGAAGTCGAGCGCCGCATCGACTGCGGTGAGGCGCTCGCGGCGCAGGTCTACGAAGCGATGGTCTACAAGCTGGCCAAGGAAATCGGCGCCATGGTTGCAGTGCTGGAGGGCCGCGTGGACGCGCTGTTGCTCACCGGCGGCATGGCCCATTCCAAGCGCCTGGTTGGCCTGCTGCGCGCGCACACCGAGTGGGTTGCGCCCATCGCCGTGTACCCCGGCGAGGACGAGTTGCGCGCCCTGGCCGAAGGCGTCTTCCGCGTTCTCGACGGTGAGGAGAAGGCCAAAGTGTTCACCGTGCAGGAACGCGCAGGGAAACCGCGCCAGCCCCTCGTGATCGGCCTGGAATAGCGCTCGGGTCGCCCTACTCCCTGCTCCCTACTCCCTACTTCCTACTCCCCACTCTCTACTCCCTACTCCCTACTCCCCACTCCCTACTCCCTACTCCCCACTCCCTACTCCCTACTTCCTACTCCCTGGCGGGCGTCGCGAGCCAGTGCGAACGCCGGAGTCGATCAGGATCGCCACCAGGGAGAAGAGCATGGCAAGGTCGGTGCGGGCTTCGTGGAGGAATCCGAGGATGCCGTGGTGCTCAACTTTGGGCTCCTGAAACGGCCCCACCGCGTGCCCGAGCAGAATGGACACCTTGGTGCTGACCAGTGCAGTCGCGATAATGCACAGCAGGACGATGGCGGCATCGCCGGCATAGAGGTTCAGCATCACTGCCCCGCCGGCGGCAATTTCCAGCGCACCCACAACCGGCGCCAGCACGTGCGGCCAGGGCAGGCCGATATGCGCAAATCGACCGACTCCGAGCTCGGAAGGGTAAACGAATTTGAGCACGCCCTCGGTGATGAAGACGATCCCAACGATAATGCGAATGAGCAACAGGGGAATGTTGCGCGGCATGGGGACATTGTAGCCGCGCTCGGATCAGAGCAGGCGCTCGATGCGGGAACGCAGCTTCAGCGGATCGGTCGATGGCGCGTAGCGGCCAACGATGTTCCCCTTGCGATCCACCAGAAACTTCGTAAAGTTCCAGTGGATGCGGCCGAGCCCGAGCAGACCCCGGCGCTCGCGCTTGAGCAATTGGAAAACTGGATGCGTGCCCGGGCCGTTTACATCGATCTTTGCGAAGACCGGAAACGTGACCCCGTAGTTGCGTTCGCAGAAAGCGCCGATCTCCGCATTCGAGCCAGGCTCCTGGTGCCCGAACTGGTCGCAGGGAAAGGCGAGGACCACCAATCCGCGGTCCTTGTACTGCTGATAGAGCCGCTCCAGCGCCGTGTACTGCGGTGTGAAACCGCAGCGGCTGGCGGTATTGGCGATGAGCAGCACATTTCCCGCGAAGTGAGAAAGGCCGAGCGGCGTTCCGTCGAGTAAATCGGCGGAAAGCCGGTACAGCAGCGCGGGGTTCTCCGGCATCGCATTTCCTCCTCAGCAAGAGGATGTCATGTCAGCGGCTGGCGCGTCTAAGCTCCGTGCAGCGCACACGAGGGAAGAAACCTGCCTTGGCTGGCGGGCGCGCCGTTGGCGTCCATTAGACTGGGGCTGGGACATTTTTCAAGTGCCCGGTTGATTTTTTGGCGCGGGAAGCACCCGAGCGCGGCAGGAGAAGCCATGTTCCTTCCGCGGCGGGGGCCTGCCGGTTTGGGCGGGAGGGCCGCGGTCCAATATAATCGAACTTTCCTCGAAGCAGAGCCGAATCTTTCGAGAGCAATGAGGGTGTGCATATTTTTCCCGTGAACTGTAACCATGGACCGCACCAGGACGATGTGCGCTCGCCGCAGGGGCATCCCACGGTGAATAGGCTGCACAAGAATTCATCCCCCGCTCTCGGGAAACTGATCCGGGCGGGCCGCGCGCTATTGTTGCTGGTCCTGGTGGCGACGTCGGTGGCCGCGCTGGCGCAACAGTCGAACACCATTATTGATATCCGGGTCATCGGCCAGAGGCGCATTCCCAGGGAAACCATCCTGGCCCGCATGTTCACCCATCAGGGCGACCAGTACGACCCCATCTCCATCGAGCGCGACTTCAACTCGCTATGGAACACCGGCTACTTCGAGAACCTCCGCATCGAACGCGAAGACACGGAGAAGGGCATCGTCCTTGACGTCTACGTGACGGAGAAGCCGACCATCCGCGAGATCAACTACAAGGGCCTGAACTCATTCTCCGTCTCCGACGCTCTGGACCGCTTCAAGAAGGAGAAGGTCGGCCTTAGCGTCGAGAGCCAGTTCGACCCCACGCGTATCAAACACGCTGAGGCAGTGCTGCGCGAAATGGAGGCCGAACACGGCCACCAGTTCGCCACCATCAAGACGGAAGTCAAAACCATCCCTCCGGCCAGCGTCCAGGTGAACTTCAACATCAAGGAAGGGCCCACGGTGAAGGTAGGCAACATCCGCTTCACCGGAAACAGGCATGTCAGCGCGCTGGTGCTGCGTCGGGCCATGGCCAACCTGAAGCCCATCGGCATCCCCTACTCCATCATCTTCGAGAATCTCTTTGCCAAGACCTTCGACTCGTCGAAGCTGGAAGAGGACTCCGAGCGCGTGCGGGAGGCGTACCGCGATCGCGGGTATGCGAACGCCGCGGTGGAAGAGCCGCAGACCCAGATCCGCGACGAAGGCGGATTGAACTGGTTCACGTTCCGGCCGCGCAAGGGCAAGCGGATCGACATCCTGATGCCCATCGAAGAGGGCGCGCGCTACAAGCTGGGCACCATCACCTTCACCGGCAACCAGGCCATCACCAACAAACGTGCGCTGCGGGCCCAGTTCAACATCAAGGACGGCGACTGGTATAACAACCAGGCTCTCGCCAAGGGCATGGACAACCTGAAGAAGGCCTATGGCACCCTGGGCTACATCAACTTCGGCGCCATCCCCAAGCCGAGCTACGACGAGCAGAAGCACACCGTCTCGTGGGTCATCGATATCGACGAGGGCAAGCAGTTCTACGTGTCGCGCATTGAGTTCCAGGGCAACACAGTTACGCGCGACAAGGTGATTCGCCGCGAACTGCTGCTGGAAGAAGGCCAGGTCTACAACTCGCAGTTGTGGGAATACTCCCTGCTGAGGCTCAACCAGCTCGAGTATTTCGAGCCGCTGCGCGTCGACCAGGATTCGGAAGCGCATCAGGATGCCGAAACGGGCACTGTGGACCTGCTGCTGAAGGTGAAGGAGAAAGGCAAGAACTCCATCGGCCTGAACGGCGGCGTCAGCGGCCTCTCCGGCGCGTTCCTCGGCGTCAACTACCAGACCAACAACTTCCTCGGCCTGGGCGAAACGCTAAGCGTGCAGGCCAACCTCGGCAACGTGGGACGGACGTTCCTGTTCGGCTTCTCCCAGCCCTACATTCACAACCGGCCGCTGAACTTCGGCTTCCAGGTCTTCGACCAGAAACAGGACTACAACGCGGCCAAGACCTACCAGGCGACCACCGGCCAGCAGGTGAATCTGACCCAGGCGCAGCAGGCGCTGACGCAGAACTACAACCAGGCGTCCAAGGGCCTCAACTTCAGCATCAGCTATCCTCTCAAGCGGCACACGTTCCAGCGCCTGGGATTCACTTACTCCTTCAACAATTCGTCGATCACGGCGTTCTCCACCGCGTCGCAGACGTTCTTCCAGACCATCGCCTTCCGCTCTGGAATCCAGGGATCGAATGCGCTGACAGGCATCATCAACAGCTCGGCCTCGTTCACCTACACCTACAACACGGTGAATAACCCGCTGCGCCCGCGCACGGGCAAGGAATACACGGCCGTGTTCCAGTTCTCGGGTATCGGCGGCAACCTGCGCTATTTCGCGCCTTTCGTGGCCTACAAGAGCTACCGGTCGATGCATTACTTCCGTCCCAACCCGACCGGGCACAATGTGCTGGCCCTGCGCGCGCAGCTCGGTTATATCCAGGGCTTCGGCGGCGATGTTGCGCCGCCCAACAGCCGTTTCTACGCCGGCGGCGAAAATGAAATCCGCGGCTTCGACATCCGCGGCGCGACCCCCTACGGCTACGTGCCCAACCGGGCCACGGTACAGTTGACCAATCCGGACGGGAGCTGCGTGCCGCGCGATCCCACCAATCCCCAGTTGAACCAGTGCATCCAGGTGCCGATCCCGGTCTACGGCATTGCTTCCATCGGCGGCGACACCGACCTCACGGCCAACGCGGAATACCGTATTCCCATCGCCGGCCCAGTCACGTTCTCTTTCTTCGACGACTTTGGCATGGACTCGGCGCTGAACCACGGCCAGCTCGAGCAAAGCCCGGAGGGCTTCGCCACGCTGACCGCGCCGCTCTACGGCTGCCCGGTGTACAACAACGGCGCATGCCAGGGGGGGATTCCGGGATCGGATGTTGGGTTCCAGAAGAACATCCGGCCGGTGGCCGGCACCAACTACGTGCCGCGTATGTCGCTGGGCGGAGAGCTCTCCGTGATCATGCCCATCATCAACGCGCCGTTCCGCCTCTACTACGCGTGGAACCCCCTGCGTCTCTACGAGACGCCGTACTGCAACGAGGTCAGCAACGGCTCACGCAACCAGAGCTGCTCCGCGCAGTTGATCACGCGCGACATGTTCCCGCCGGGCGGCGCTGGAGACTACACCTATGGGCAGGCGATTCAGGGCTACGGAGCGCTGAATCTGTTCCGCGAACCGAGAAAGACGTTCCGCCTCACCGTGTCCACTACGTTCTAAAAACAGGGACCGAGAGACCGAGAAAACAAGGAAGAAACAAAGGAAGGGCTGCTCGGAAGGAGCGGCCCTTCCTTTTTGCTGAAGGTTGAACGCTCGCGCTCTCCGTCTCGGCCTGCTTGGTCCCTCGGCCTCTGCTTCTGCCGTTTGACGCTGTCCGGCCCCACCCCTATAATCCAGGTAGTTCCTGCCGACTGAGAGTTTGTGTCTTTTCCTGCCTGTAGCGTCCGGTGCACAGCCCGCAAAAAGAGAGACCGAAACTGAGGCAGAGCGCGATTGGGAATGCGCGCGAGTGGTGGGACACGACAAGGAGTTTGAAGATCGCATGAAGCGCGTTGCAGCAATGACCGTTCTGGCCCTGGGAATGACCCTGAGCGCCGCCGCCCAAACCGCCGCCCCTGCCGCCGCCGGTTCCACGGCCCCCAAGGTGGCCGTGATCGCATTCCAGGCAGCGGTAACCTCGACCAATGAGTTTCAGCGGGACTTCGCCGACCTGCAGAAGAAGTTTCAGCCGCAGCGGGATCAGCTCAAGTCTCTGAGCGACGAAGTGGATACGCTGACCAAGCAGCTCCAGGCACAGGGCGCCACCCTGAGCGACGCCGATCGTGCGGCGAAGGCGCGCCAGGTCGATGAGAAGAAGAAGCAGGCGCAGCGAATCGCCGAGGACGCCCAGAACGATTACCAGCAGGAGATGCAGGACACGTTCGGCAAGGTGGCGGCCAAGGTGGACGAGGTCCTGCTCGCCTACGCCAAGGAGCAGGGCTTCACCATGGTCATCGACGCCACCGAACAACAACAGCAAGCGCCGATTGTGCTTTATGCGTCTCCGTCGAGCGACATCACGAAGGCGATTGTGGACGCGTACAACACCAAGTCCGGAGTGCCCGCGCCGCCTCCGGAGGCTCCGTCCGCGCCCAAGCCGGCCGCCTCGAAGGCACCGGGAATCAAGTAATTCCAGAACACAGAGACTCGATCGGAGGGGCCGCAGCCATGCGGCCCCTCTTTGCGTTGGCCCGTGCCGGGATGGGACGCACGATTCCTTTACGGCGCAACGCATCAACATATCGAGATATGTTGATGAGATGGCTGTTTTCGAGGGCATCGAAACACGAGAACATATCAATATATCGCGATATGTTGATGCGATTTTTGGACAGCGTCGAGCGATCCGGCGTTTCGGAGTTGACTTCGCCGGTCGAGCTAACTAAATTATTAGTTGAACGTCAGACAAGGTGAGGACAGAGAGCGGCCCTCCCCGGAAAACGACGACGATGCCCCCCAAACCGTCCAATACGCTGACCCAGGCCGAACTCAGGCTGATGAAGGTCCTGTGGCTGCGCGGCGAGTCGAGCGTGGCCGATATGGTGGCAGCATGCTCGGACGAGGCCCCGCTCGCTTACACCTCGGTGCTCACCACCATCCGCATTCTGGAGCAGAAGGGCTATGTCAGTCACCGGCAGGAAGGACGCGCGTTTTTTTATAGCGCGAGCGTGGCGGAGCAGGAAGCGAGCCGCAGCGAAGTGAAGCACGTCTTACAGCGCTTTTTCGGCAACTCCAGGGAAAAGCTGGTGTTAAGCCTTTTGGGCGACAACGGGATCAGCCCGGAGGAGCTGCGGCGGCTGAAAGAGGCGATTGCCGCGGTCCCCAATGAGCCCGAGATGGGAGCGGAGGCCGAGCGATGACCGGTTTTGGTTCCATTTTGACGGGCTGGTCGGGAAGCGCCGCGAGCGCCCTGGTTGCGGCTGTCTGGGAAGGCGCTTTGCTTGCGACCGCGGTCTGGGTGGTGTTGCGCCTGCTGCCTCGGTTGAGCGCGGCAGCGCGGTCGGTTGTGTGGCTCAACGTTTTTGTTTTGATGGCTTTGTTGCACCTGGTTCCTCTTTTGACCGGCGCCCCGGCAGCGGGGCAGGCCACGGCCTCGCATCCCTTGCGGTTGGACCCGCGCTGGAGCCTATTGATAGCGGGGCTATGGCTGGCGCTTTCGCTCTTACGGGCCGCACAGCTTGCGACAGGCGCCGCGCATCTGCGGAGGCTCGGCCGGGGCGCGCAGCCGATGGACGTGAGCGCCGATCTTGCGGAGTTGCTCGAACATCACGGGCACAGCGTCGAGCTTTGCGTTTCCCAGGAAGTGGCCCGGCCAAGCGTGCTCGGTTTCTTCCGCCCGCGCATCCTGGTGCCTCCGGGCCTGATCGAGCGTTTGACCCCGGCGGAGCTCAAGCAGGTGATTCTGCACGAAATGGAGCATTTACGGCGTGGGGACGACTGGACCAACCTGATCCAGAAGCTGGCCCTGGTGCTGTTTCCGCTGAATCCCGCTTTAGCATGGGTCGAGCGGCGGCTCTGCACGGAGCGCGAACTGGCGTGCGACGATCGCGTGCTGCACGAGGGGTCGGGACGGAAGGCGTACGCGTTGTGTCTGGCGCATCTGGCCGAGTACTCGCTGGTGCGGCGCGGCTTTGGACTCGTCCTGGGGGCGTGGGAACATCGGCCGGAGCTGGTGCGGCGAGTGCAGCGAATCCTGCGTGGGCCGGTCCGGAGCATGGGACGCACGCCGGCCCTGGCGGCCACAGTCAGCCTGGTGGCCGGGGCGCTGGGTTGCGCGCTGGCTCTGGCGCACACACCCGAAATGGTGAGCTTTGCGCCGCCGCAACTTACATCGGCGCAGATGGCCGCATCGCTGGATCTCGGACAGGTGAGCCGGGCCCTGGGTGGGACGCCGCGGATGGTGAAAGCGGAATTGCCGCCGGCGCAGATGAGGGAAGTCCCGGCAGCAGCAAGCCACTCGGTACGGTCGCATGCAATGCGATCGGCGGTAGTCCGGCAGAGAATCCATTCTGCGCTTCCCGCCAGCCGGCTGGCAGAGCTGAGGACACCTCCACCTCCGCAGGCGGGAACCCTGCTGGTGATGACGGAATGGACGGATGTGGACACGCCGTCTCAGTTCGTGGTGGCGTTCGCCCAGACGCCTGACGTGAAGCCGGGCGCAATGCAGGCTCCGGCAACGGTTCACTCCACCTACGCGGTGGTTCGGACGCCTGTGGGCTGGCTGGTGATCCAGATTTAGCAGACAGTTCGTGCGGCTACGCCGCGCGCAAGTTCAACGGAAACAAAAGGAATCAACATCGGGAGAGAACAAACCATGTCAGAAGCAACTAATCATTTAGTAGGAATCGCAAAGAAGTTTTCCGTCCCCGCCGCCGTGGTCGGTGCATTCGCACTCGGCGCAGCCATGTTCGTAGGGCACGGACGGGTCAGCGCGGCTGCATCCAACACTCCGCCGCTCGATGACAACAGCGTCTCGGCGCTGGAAAACCTGGACCACGCCATGGAAGCGGTGGCGGCCAAAGTTACGCCATCGGTGGTCAACGTGGCCGTAACGGCGCACCCCAACGGCGAGGAAATGTCGCAGAACGGTGGGCCGCAGATGCAACTGCCTCCAGGCCTGCAGCAGTTCTTCGGACCGCTGTTTCCTCAGGGTCAGCCGCAGCAGCAGCAGATTGAGCATGGCGTGGGTTCCGGGGTCATCATCTCGCCCGACGGCTACATCGTGACTAACGACCATGTGGTGGACGGCGCTACGCAGATCAACGTGACGCTGCACGACCGGCGGGTCTTTCCCGCAAAGGTGGTGGGCACCGACAAGCTGACCGACCTCGCGGTGCTGAAGATCAACGCCAGCGATCTGCCGGCAATCAGTTGGGGCGACTCGACCAAGCTGGAGCCCGGGCAGACGGTGCTGGCATTCGGCAGCCCCTTCGGCTACTTCCAGTTCTCGGTCACGCGGGGCATTGTCAGCGCCGTCAACCGGCCCAACCCGTACTCAGATAACGCGCGCAAGCCGGGCGGCTTCATCCAGACGGATGCGGCGATCAATCCCGGCAACTCGGGAGGTCCTCTGGTGGATGCGCGCGGCCAGGTCGTCGGGATCAACACGTTCATCATCACCAATTCGGGATCGTTCGCGGGCGCCGGCTTTGCCATCCCGGCGCAACTTGTGCGCGCCACGGCCGACCAGATCATGAAGAACGGAAAAGTGGAGCACGGCTATCTGGGCGTCAACATCAACGCGGTTACGCCGGAAAACGCGCAGTTTTTCGGCCTGAAGAGCGCGGAGGGCGCGATCGTCTCCGAGGTCCATCCGGATACGCCCGCCAGCCGGGCCGGACTGAAACAAGGCGATGTGATTACCGATGTGAACGGCCAGAAGGTGACGGACAACAGCAGCCTGCAGATCGCCATCACCGAAATGATGCCGGGCACTGCGGTCAAGCTGGGCATTGTGCGCGACGGCAAGCCCATGACGCTGGACCTGACCGTAGGCCAGTACAACGCCAAGGGCGAGCAGGCCGCAAATGAAGGTGGGAACGGCAGCCAGAAGGGACGGATCGGCGTGTCGGTCGGCAATCTCGACGACAACGCCCGCCAGCAGTTCAACGTGCCGGACCAGGTGCGCGGCGTTGTGGTGCAGGATGTGAAGCCCGGCAGCCCCGCCGATGACGCCGGCATCCAGCCCGGCGACGTGATCGAGGAGATGGACCGCCATCCGGTGACTTCCGCGAGCGAGTTTGCCGGTGAGGTTCGCAATACTCCGGCGGACAAGGACATCCTGCTCCTGGTGTGGTCGCGCGGCAATGCCAGCTACGTGACGATCAGCCCGGACGAGAGCGTGGGCCAGGTTCAATAAAGCCGATCCCGCGGTCGGCAAGAGGGGCTTCCGGACGATTCCTCCGTCCGGAAGCCCTTGTTGCAGGTTTCAGGGGACAGGTTTCAGGTTTCAGGTGACAGGGGACAGGTTTCAGGGGACAGGGGACAGGGGACAGATCCGGATGGGCGCCGGCC
>Ga0335074_10013757_pt1 | contig 11369 bp, 8 predicted proteins | sample Lox_Sample_23_FD_206715 | JGI IMG/M metagenome (GOLD analysis project Ga0335074, IMG submission 206715) | Soil microbial communities from Loxahatchee National Wildlife Refuge, Florida, United States - Lox_Sample_2.3 | ecosystem: Environmental > Terrestrial > Soil > Wetlands | place: USA: Florida...
AGCTCGCGGTCGAGGATGCCGGCGGCGATGTTGGTGGCGCAAGAAATTCCCAGGACGCGAATGTTCATGTGGCGCGCCGCGATTACTTCCTGCACTGTCGACATGCCGACGAGGTCCGCGCCAACCGCTTTGAGGAAACGAATCTCGGCGGGCGTCTCGAAACTCGGGCCCAGCATTGCCGCGTACACGCCCTCATGCTGCGCGATGCCGAGCTTCCTGGCCTCGGCCAGCGCAATTTCGCGATATTCCTTGGTGTAAGCCTTGGTGACGTCGGGAAAGCGCGGGCCGAAGCGCTTGTCGTTGGGCCCGACGAGCGCATTCGTGCCTTGCAGGTTGATGTGGTCGCGGATCATCACGAGCGCGCCTTCGCGGTAATCGAGATTGATCGCGCCTGAGGCGTTGGTGAGGATCACGGCGCGAATGCCCATCTGCCAGAAGACGCGCATCGGGAAGATCACGTCTTTCACGGAGTAGCCTTCGTAAAGATGAACGCGGCCCTGCATCACGGCGACCGGGACGCTCTCCACCTTGCCGATCACCAGGCGCCCGGTGTGCCCGTCGACCGTGGAGCGCGGAAATCCGGGAATTTTCGCGTAGGGAACTGCGGCTGGGGCGGCAAGCTCGTCGGCAAACGAGCCGAGGCCGGTGCCGAGCACGATTCCGACCTTCGGGCGCAGCTTGGTTTTCGAGAGAACGAATTTCGCAGCGCGCGCCGAGCGAGCGAATTCGTCCGCGCGCGCCGCCGACTTCGGATTTTCGGGGCTCATCGCAGCATGATTCCCACGAGGGACGCAGACATCAGGTTCGCCATCGTCCCCGCAAGCATTGCGCGAATGCCGAAACGCGCCAGCTCGGAGCGTTTGTTGGGAGCAAGAGCGCCGATGCCGCCGATCTGAATTCCGATCGAGCTGAAGTTCGCGAATCCGCAGAGAGCGAAGGTGGCGATGGTGAACGAGCGCGGATCGAGCGCGGCTTGCATCGGGCCGAGGCGCTGGAAGGCGATCAGCTCATTGGTTACCATGCGCAGGCCGAGCAGATCGCCGATGCTATGGCAATCCTTCCACGGGATGCCGATCACCCACGCGACCGGCGAGAAGACCCATCCGAAGACCTGCTCGATGCTCGAAGGAAACCATGCCGCGTGATGTCCCGCGAGAAAATTGTGCGCGACGCTGAAGCAGCCGTCGACGAGATAGATCAGCGCGATGAACGAAACGAGCATCGCGGCGACGTTCAAGGCGAGATGGAGGCCGTCGATGGTGCCGCGCGAAAGGGCGCCGAGCGCGTTGATGTCCTTTTCCATTTCCGCCATTTCGACGCGGCCTGCGGTGAGCGGTTTCTCGGTTTCGGGCACGAGCATCTTGGCGATCAGGATGGTGCCGGGCGCGGTCATGATCACCGCGGCCAGCAGATGCTCGGCTTTCACGCCGTAGGCGATGTAGGCGGCCATCATTCCGCCGGAGACGTGCGCCATGCCGCTGGTCATGACCGTCATCAGTTCCGAGTTCGTCATTTCCGGCAGGAACGGGCGAATCGTGAGCGGAGCTTCGGTCTGTCCCATGAAGATGCTGGCCGCCACGTTGAGCGATTCCGCGCCGCTCGCCCCCATCAAGGCGGTCATCACCTTGGCCGCCGCTTTCACGACGATCTGCATGATTCCGTAGTAGTAGAGCAGAGCGAATACCGCAGCAATGAAGATGATGGTGGGAAGAGTTTGAAAGGCGAAGTAGTAGCCCTTCGGCGAATTTTTCATGCCGAGATCGCCGAAGATGAAGGCCGATCCATTGTAGGCGAAGTCGAGGAACCAGTTCACGGCCGCGCCGAGCCGCTGAAAGATGTAGCGGCCGGTTTCCCATCGCATCACGAGAAAGGCGAACGCGATCTGCAAGCCGAGTCCCCAGGCCACGGTCTTGTGGCGGATCGCGCGGCGGTTCGTCGAGAATAGGTAGGCGAGCGACAGCATCGCTAACATTCCCAAGATTCCTACGAAACGGTGCATCGTTTGCACCTCCTTGCTTGCTGCTTACAGATATAAGCTGCGCCAGCCGCATGGCGAGGATCCGGGATAACCCCGAAGTCTCAGCCCGCTATTCGAGAGCCTAAAGGCTCTCCCTTCCACCCGAACGACCGGCGGCTGAAGCGGGCGCAGCAAGCAGCGCCCCCTACAACCGCTATTCCCGAGCGACGCCGGCGCAACGTGTTTCGCGCGCTATTCATGGCTCAAGAATGCGTAGCGCAGCAGAAAGAGCGCGCTCAGCACCCAGATCAGCGGGCTGATCTCCTTGTGCCGGCCCGTGAACAATTTCATGAACGTGAATGAGAGCAGGCCCATGCTGAGCCCCGTGGCGATGCTGAACGTGAGCGGCGTCCCTATCACGGTGAGAAACGCGGGCACCGCTTCCGTGTAGTCGCTCCATTTCACCTTCGCTACTTCGCCGCACATCAGCGCGCCGACGAGAATCAGCGCGGGGGCCGTCGCATACGACGGAATCGCCGAAACGATCGGCGCGCAGAACATGGCGCCGACAAACAGCGCGGCGATCAGCAGATTGCCCATTCCGGTGCGCGCTCCCGCGGTGACGCCTGCGGCGCTTTCGATGTAGCTCGTTACGGTGGACGTGCCGGTGAGCGCGCCGACGATCGTGCCGAATGCATCGGCGAGCAACGCGCGGCTGGCGCGCGGGAGCTTGCCGTCGCGCATGAATCCGCCCTGTTCGCAGACGCCGACCAGCGTGCCGACATTGTCGAAGAGATCGACAAAGAAGAAAACGAAGACCAGCTCGCCGAGACCGATCTTTGCGGCCGAGCGCACATCGAGTTTGAAGAGCGTGCCGGACGGGTGCGGCCACGAGAAAAAATGCGCCGGCAGGTGGCTGACCTTGAGCGGGATGCCCACGAGCGTGATGATGATGATGCCCAGAAGAATCGCGCTGCCCACACGGCGGGCCATCAGGATCGCGATCAGCACCACTCCGACCGCCGCGAGAATCACCTGCGGGTCGGACGTCTTGCCCAGCGCGACGAAGGTCGACGAATTCGCGACGATAATTCCGGCATTGCGGAACCCGACAAACGCGATGAAAAGGCCGATCCCGGCCGCCGTGCCGTATTTCAGGCAATCGGGAATGCCGTTGACGATCTGCTCGCGGATATTGGTCAGCGTGAGAATCAGGAACAGGATCCCGGACAGCAGCACCACGCCGAGCGCCGTCTGCCAGGGGACGCCGCGCTGCAGCACGATCGAATAGGTGAAATACGCGTTGAGCGACATTCCCGGGGCGAGCGCGATGGGATAGTTCGCCCAGAGGCCCATTACCAGCGTGGCGAGCGCCGCTGAGATGCACGTTGCGAAGAGCACGCCATCGACCGGCATGCCCGCTTCGGAGAGAATCCGCGGATTCACCACGACCACGTAGGCCATGGTCATGAAGGTGGTGAGGCCGGCGAGAAGCTCCTGGCGCACCGAGGTATTGTTTTCGCTGAGATGAAAGATGCGCTCGAGCAAACGCGAGCCCCCGGTAAAACGAGTCACTATAGGGCCGCGAGCGTTACGCGTCAACGAAAGAACCCGCGACTTCGCGTCGCAAATCGAATCGGACCGATCAGCGCTGGTGCCAAGGTCAACGCCACTCGAGGAGTTACTGCGGGGCTTCCACGCTGCAGGTGCGCGTGGAGGCGTCGCGCCAGGCTTCGGTCCAGAGGAGCGATGAAAGCTTGCGATCCGTGCGCGACTCGAATGCGGCGATCTTTGCGTCGAAGATGGCGGCGGATTTGGCGCGATCGTTTTTGTCGCCCAATATCTCGGTCGAGCCGTTCTGCGACGTGAGGCTGCCGCCCAGCAGCTTGGCGAGCTGTTCCGGGCGGTCGCCAAGCCCGCCGCCTATATCGACGACCCAGATTTCGTTTCCGCTGGTTTCCGGGCGCAGAGTGACCGGTGTGAGTCGCATCTTCCGCGCCGCAGCGATGGCCGCGTTGAATGACTTTGTCGTTCGGATCGTCCACAGCCGCTCGTGGCCATCCGCGTGCCGAAAAAACAGCAACACGTATTTCTGATGCTCGTAACGCGAAACCAAGGAACCGGCGTATTCCGCTTGATCGGCCTTCAGATTCGACTCGATCAGAATCGAGTTCTCCGCGGTCGAATCGTAGATGCCGAGCGCTCCGGTAATTTTCACCTTGCCGGCCATCGAGCACGCGATTCGGTCCGCGATCGCGATGCCGTTCAGCTCCTCGAATGACGCGAGGCCGGCGCGCGCGTCTTCATCGGTCAGCGTCTCTCTGGCGTTCGGGCTGACGAATATATACGCTTCCTGTGCTGCGGCTGCTTGCGCGAGCGCCCCGGAGGCGCACAGCAGCGCGAACGCCAGCAAGATCGCCGCACGCTTCGCGAATCGCATTTTCCCCCTCGTGATTACGGCCGTTCCTCTTCGTCTTTCATGGCCACAAGCAGCAGGATGATTCCGATTACTGTAAACATGCGAAACGCGGCGTCCTGGCCGTTCCACGATTTCGATTGCCACATGAGGAACCACTCGCCGCCCACGCTGAGGAATGCTACCGACCATTGCAGGAGGCCGAGCGTGAGCGCCACGACCGCGAGATTTTTTGCGCGGTTGAACGCTTCCGCGCTGCCGATCGCCGCGGCCATGCTCGCGCCGCCCCACCAGCAGAGGATCATCGTGACGGCTTCCCACACGATGATCGCGATGTAGAGCGCCGTGTGCAGGAAGGGGCTATTGATCGCGCGCCACATGCCGTGGTTGCCGGGGAACGTCGAATCCATCATCAGGACGTGGCGCACGAACTGATAATTCGAGTTGTAGTCGGTCGTGTTGTTGAGCACCACCAGCGTGTAGAAAATCGCCACGGAAAAGACGAGCAGCACTTTGGCCGCGCGCAGCGTCATGGTTTCTCTCCGCCGCCGCTCGAGGAACCGGCTGGCCGCGCGAACGTTCGAAAGTACGCCGCGAGCGCGCGGAGGGTCGCGTCATCGTATTCGGGATTGGCCGACATCCGCGTCTGCGGGTTTCTCGATTTCGGATCGCGCACGTAGGCGGCGAAAAAATCGGGCGAACCCTGCGCGATCGCCGAAATCGCCTGCCACGCGACGCCCGCCTTCTGGCCGCCTTCGTCGCCGTCGTTGTGGCACCGGAAGCAATTTTCTTTGGCGATGCGGTAGCCGTCTCGCACGTCCCGGTCGCCTGCGTGCGGGCCGCGCGGAGCGATTGCGCCGAACACCTGCTGCTCGTTGCGGAAGTCGATGCGCACCACGCCCCACGGAATCTGCATTTCCTCCTCGTGCGAGAGGATTTTGTAGCGCGGCCTAAAGTCGGGATTCGAGATGAGGTAGGGGCCCATGTCGCTGCCCTCGTCCTTCGGCCATTCCGACGGGCCTTTGCCGTTGATTTCGAGGACGAGGAGCGGTTCGTGCGCGGCGCGGTAATCTGCTGGATACGGCGCGAGATATTTGTCGTCGCAAATCGCCAATACCAGGTCCGCTCCCGGCGCCGCGAATCGCTTCATTAAATTCGAGAGGGCCACGCCGCTCACGCGCGTCGGGCCGAGGCCCTTGAAGTTCGGGTCGCCGGTAACCGTGTGTACCGCCTGAGGCAGAGTCAGCAAATCTTCGCGGCTAAGGTAGCGCGTCGTGCCGGGCGGGAAGCCGGCGAGATCGCCGCCGAGCTCGAGGTCGGAAGGCGATTCGCGGATCGCGCGCCCGATCTCGCGGTGAGCGGCGTTTGAATCCTGCGCGCTCGCGCTGCGAGTGCCGCCAGCGATGAATGCGGCCGCCAGCAGAATCAAGATGCCCGCGCGCCCCATTCCAAATCTCGGCATGGCCAATCCTAGCGCAGCGCCGTTAGCGAGCAATGAAGAATTTGATCTATGTGCTAGAGTGCTCTCCTCGGGGACCCAGAAAAACGGAAGGAGCTTGCACCAGCCCATGGGCGTCGAAGCTCGGCTTCAGGAACTTGGCATCGCGTTGCCCCCGCCTCCGGCGGCGGGCGGCAACTACGTTTCCGCGCGAACGCTCGGCCAGATCGTTTACCTCTCGGGCGTCATCTCGACCGATTCCTCCGGCATCATCACCGGCACGGTCGGCGCCGATCGTACGGTCGAGCAGGGTTACGCTGCCGCGCGTTGCTGCGCGCTGACGCAACTCGCCGTTCTGAAGCGCCACCTCGGCTCGCTCGATGCGGTGAAAAGCGTGATCAGCGTGAACGGCTATGTGAACGCTGTCGCGGGCTTCGAGGATTCGCCGCGCGTGATCAACGGCGCGTCCGACCTTTTGATCGAAGTATTCGGCGAGGCCGGGCGCCACGTGCGCGCGGCGCTGGGCGTCTCGGCGCTGCCGCGGCATGCGCTTGTGGAGCTGCAAATGTCCGTCGAAATCTGAAGCCGATGGCCGAGCACAAACTCCTCGCAAATCCCACGCATTCGGTTTGGAACCGCGCGCTACCGCCACGGCTGCACATCCAGCCCGGTGACACCGTGCACATGGAATGCCTTGACTCGAGCGGCGCGCAAGTGCACCCGAAAATGACGCTTTCCGAGTACCTCGCGATCGATCGCAACCGGATTCATGCGCTCACCGGGCCGATCTACGTCGAGCGCGCCGAGCCGGGGGACGTGCTGCAGGTCGACGTCCTCAAGGTGGCTCACCGGGGCTGGGGCTGGAGCAGCGTGATCAAAGGGCTCGGCTTCCTGAAGGAACGATTCAACGAACCGTTTCTCTTTCACTGGAAGCTCGAGGGCGCCGTCAGCCGTTCGCTCGCGCCCGCGATCGTGCCGTTGCGCCCTTTTTGCGGGGTGATGGGGGTTGCGCGCGCCGAAGACGGCGAATTCCGGACGCGGCCGCCCGGCCCGTTTGGCGGCAACATGGACGTTCGCGAACTCTGCACGGGCGCCACGCTGTATCTGCCGGTGTTCAATCCGGGCGCGCTTTTCTCGGCAGGCGACGCTCATGCCGCGCAGGGAGACGGCGAGGTTTGCATCAACGGCATCGAGTGCCCCGCGGATGTTTCGCTGCGTTTCCGTCTGCACAAGCAGCAGCGGCTCGCCGCGCCCATTATCGAATCGGGTGCCTCGCGCGGCCAGGAGACGGGTGGCGATGCGTGGCTGGTCGTCGAATCGGCCATCGATGCGACCGACGCGGCCCGCGCGGCCACGTCGCGCATGATCGACCTGCTGGTCGACCGATGGAATTTGACCCCAATTCACGCCTACCTCCTTTGCAGCGTCGCGATGAACCTGCACCTGAGCCAGGTGGTGAACGAACCGATGTTCACCGTCAGCGCCGTGATCCCGAAGTCGTTGTTACCGGCGCGGCGTTTATTTTGAGGCGCCTGCGTCGAGCCGTTCTCCGAACAGCACCTCGCTCTTGAGGCCGCGCCCATTGCCGCAAGCATCATTAAGCGATCCGGAGTTCCCGGGGAATTCCGCATAAGGATTTCGTCAGGGACATCGAAATTACTGATCGGGCTGAAAAAAACTATTCATTGTTCTCCGGCATGATCTTGGACTACTCTCCCGGCAGCAGATTTGCATTTGCGAATGGGATAAACCACAGCCATTGGACCGCGAGAGATCGCGAGGCTTTCACGGCCTCGCGCGATGATCCCGGCGAAGTGTTCATGGAAGCCACAGGGGAGGGTGAAATTGATGCTTAGACGGATGGGTGTTTTCGTATTGCCACTCTGTTTGTCGTTTGTCCTCATAACGTCCACGCAAGCTCAGCAGACTCTCGGCGGCATCACCGGTAGCGTCACAGACAGCACTGGCGCCTTGGTCACCGGCGCCTCGGTGACCGCGGTCAACGATCAGACAACGCTCACGCGAACCCAGATGACCGGCACGGACGGCGCCTACAACTTCGTGAACTTGCCCATTGGCAACTACACGCTGACTTTCGAGCACGCCGGATTCGAAACGCAAAAGATCCCTTCGATCGTTGTGCAAGCAAACCGCACGGCGACCGTTAACGTGCAGCTCAAGGTCGGCTCCGTGTCGCAGACCGTAACCGTCGAAGAGACTCCGCTGCTCAACGCGGTCGACACGACCAACGGATACGTCCTCGACAAATCGCAGATCGACGCGGTGCCGCTGCCCACCGGCAGCTTCACGGGCGTCGCGGTCCTTTCGCCCGGCGTGAATGCGGAACTCTCCGGCGGCACCGGCTCAAACAGCGGCCTCGGCAACGCTCCCATCTGGGCCAATGGACAGCGCGACACCAGCAACACGTTCCTGCTGAACGGCGTGGACGCCCGGAACCTGTTCAACGGCAAGACGACGAGCCAAGTCGCCTCCGCCCGGGTTGTGAACGCCACGGGCGTCAGCACATCGTCCGCGCTGAGCTCGCTCCCGGTGCAGAGCAGTTCTTCGGTATATCTCGCTATCGGCGAGTCGATTCCCTCGCCTGCGCCGGAAACCATTCAGGAACTCCGCGTCAACACCTCGATGTACGATGCGGAACAAGGCGGCACAAGCGGCGCCCACATCGATATGAGCACCGCCTCCGGCACCAACGACATCCACGGCCAGCTCTACGGCCATCGCGGAACGAACTGGTTGAACGCCGATCCTTATTTTTACAACGCCGATCCGAATATTCCGGATAGCCAGAAGAACCCAAGTTTGCATCGCTACACGGCAGGCGGGGCGGCCGGTTTTCCGATCATCAAGAACAAGCTCTTCTTTTACGGCGGCTACCAGCACACGCACGACTCTGACCAGGAGATCGGAATTTCCCGAATTACGGTGCCACCGGGGCTCACGGACGACCGTAGCCTCACCGCGCTGGCGGCGGTCGCGAACAACAACAACCTCGGGCCCGTTCTAGGCTTGCCCGATTCGACGCTCGCGCCAACTTTCAGCACCACGCCGGGCGTCGGCATCAACCCGATCGCTTACACACTTTTCAATTATCAGTTCCCGAGTGGCCCGCTGAAGGGCCAGTACCTGATTCCGTCGGCAAATCCGAACTCGCTTGTGCTGAATACGACCAACCCCGCGCTGGTTGAAGCGTTCCCCGAGGACGCTGAAATTCCCGGCACCGCCTATTTCCTGACCGACCAGGCTGTCGCCGACCTCGACTGGAATCCCAACGCCACGCACTCCTTTTCGGCGAAGTATTACTACCAGCACGATCCGACAATCGCTCCCTACGCATATTCCTCGATCGCAGGATTCACTCAGCGTCTCGACGCGGGCAGCCAGGTGGTTTCGCTCAACCACACCCAGGTGTTGAAGCCCAATCTAAGCCTTACCGAGACCTTCGGCTTCATTCGCGAGAAAGCGTATAGCACGATTGGCCAGCCCTTTACTCCGGCGCAGCTGGGTTCGGCATGCGAAAGCATGACCGGTTTTTCCGCCGCCGATTGCACGATCAACACTTTTGGCTCGAACGTCTTTCCCGGCTTCACCATCAACTGGCCGGGGATCACCGGCGCGCCGGGATCTGACACGCTTCCTTCCTACCAGCCCTTGCTGAATTTCGGCGCCGGCGCGGAGTCGATGGGAGCCTTCACGGGCGTATTTCAAAACCGCTTCAATCCGTCCGCGAACGCCATCTGGACGATCGGCCGGCACACGATTACTTTCGGCGGCAGCTGGGAATACTCGCAGCTCAACACGCGCGATCGAAGAAATGAGTTGGGAATGATCGAGTCGGAGGACATCAACCAATTCCTCTCCGGCACTCTCACCGACGATTACCTCTACTCCGGCACATTGTTCCTCTCCGGGAATCCCAACCGCCACTGGCGAGCCAACGAAAACGGCGACTACATCCAGGATAAATTCCTGCTGCGTCCCAACCTTTCCATCACCGGGGGCTTGCGTTTCGACTGGGAGGGCGGCTTGACCGAAAAGAACGGCCTCCTGCTCAATTTCGATCCGAACAAGTACGCCTACGACCCAACGACGGATACGATCACCTCGACCGGTTTAATCGTCGCGGGGAATAGTCCCCATGCGACGCCGGGAGTCAGCAACTCGACATTGACCGGACGACAGTGGGGTTTCGCGCCGCGGATCGGCGTGGCCTGGAGCCCCGCGAAGTTTAATTCCAAGGTAGTGGTACGGGCGGGCTGGGGAATGTATTACGACCGCGGCGAGCTCTTCACTTACTTGTCGCCAGGCGTCGCACAGAGCATCACGCCCGGCGGCCCATTCGGAATTAACCAACAGCAGCCGTTCGTCGGCACCCAATTCTGTCCGGTTGCGTTCCCAGGCACCTTTGAGAGCTGCACTACGACGCTATCGAATCCATGGGGGCCGACCCTCGAGGCCGCGCCCTCCGGCAATCCCAGCGTGATTACGAGCCCCGATCCAATTACCGGGATACCTGACCTGCCAAACGCCTACTGGCTCCAGCAAGGCGCTCAGCCTTTCTATCTAGGCGTCTACGCGCGAAATAACAAGCTGCCTTACACGATGAATTCAACGCTCGACGTGCAGTGGCAGCCGCGAAACGATATCGCCATCGATATCGGATACGTCGGCAATCTAGGCCGCCACGAGATCATTCCTCTGCCGTTTAACCAGGCGAGAATCGCGTCTCCCAGCAATCCGCTCTGCGGACCTGCGAAAGTCTGCGCCGACCCGGCTGGTTCACCCTATGCTCAGTCCTACACATACGGCTATACCGTGCAGTCGGCGCCGGACGCGTATTTCGATGAATTCCCCCTCGCATTGCCGGACGTCAACGGACATACCGGCGAAGTGATGCAGATCAATTCCGAAGGCGGCAACCTCGACGAACGTGTCCCCTATATCGGCTACGCGGGTGAGTCGGAGGCATACACGGCAGCGGGCGTCTCGGCCTACAACGCCCTGCAGGCACACGTGGAAAAGCAACTGAGCCACGGTCTGCAGGCGGGCGCCTCCTACACGTATTCGCACTCCCTCGACGAGCAGAGCGCGCTCGGCTTGTTCTACAACGGCAGCAACCCCCTCGATTTGCGCGGCGGCTACGGAAATTCCGACTTCGACCGCACGCACGTTTTCAACATCGACTATCACTACGAGCTTCCCAAGTTTTTCTCCGAGAATTCGTTTGAAGGCAGGGCCGCGGACGGATGGAGCGTGCAGGGCCTTGTGACGCTGGAAAGCGGGCAGCCGTACAGCATCGTCGATTATTCGGGCGCCGTTGGCAGCATCTACTACAGCATCAACGACGGCATCACGAATCCCATCGTGCCGCTTGCCCCCGGCTGCACCCCGCAAAACGCGAAGACCGGGGCGATCGGCAACAACTTCGCTTTCCCCGCCCTCAAGGCGTCGTGTTTCGACGTGCCGTTGCTCAACCCCGGCGACCTGGACGGCGCCATTCCTCCGGGCGATACGTTCGAAACGAACTTCATCTCCGGCGG
>Ga0335074_10013758_pt1 | contig 11369 bp, 10 predicted proteins | sample Lox_Sample_23_FD_206715 | JGI IMG/M metagenome (GOLD analysis project Ga0335074, IMG submission 206715) | Soil microbial communities from Loxahatchee National Wildlife Refuge, Florida, United States - Lox_Sample_2.3 | ecosystem: Environmental > Terrestrial > Soil > Wetlands | place: USA...
CCGCCGCCACGGGCAACCTCGTGGGTCTGCTTCGTTCCATCGGCGCCGCTCAGTTCGATCGTCACCCGTCATTCCATCCAGCCCGCCCCCGGTCTTCCATGCGCCGACGTTAGCACCCCCATGTTTGGGACGGTCTCCGGTCAAATTTCCGAACGGATCGAGAACGGGCGCTCGGACGCCGATGAGCCGACCGACAAAGATCGCTGTTGCGCAAACGAACGTTTGAGTGTCACCGCTGGATGGCGTGCAGAATCAACCGATTGCCTGTCGCACAATTCCGTTGCCATTGATACGTCAAGGCAACCTACTTCTGCAATGAAGGCGGCGGTTCAGGAGGCATTGCAGGGGTGGATTCATGCCAAAACGCAGGCATGTTCATGCGGTGTTCTAATATTTGGCCGAAAATCGACCGACCGTGTACCCGGGCCTCATCGGATCGGCGGGCTTGGCGCATCCAGCCGTTACCGAAGCCGCGGAAGCTCTCTCGGCGATCAGGACTGCGGTTTCGGCACGTCAGCAACCTTCCGCCGGCACCAGACGCCAGCTATGGCCCCGCGGCAAACCGGGCAGCGGTTCCCCTTCATTGATTCGAATAACTCGCCCGGTCGGGGAGCCAAACACGTTCAGGGTTTCGTAATGACCATCCTCGGGCGCTGATTCACCCGGCAGACATTCCGTCTCTTGCGGCAGCGTGCGACCTTTCGACGCGGCACACCTATGGGAATTCCCATCCGGACTGAATGATTCAGATCAATGGCCGAACGGGCACTTCCACCGCCTGACCCGCTGATAAACATCTAAATTTACGAGGCATTCTAAGCCACTTCGGCAATGGAAGCGGAGATCGTGTTTGTGGCAAGCTGGGTGCATGAAAAAACGCACCGCAGCCGAAGTCGAGGGCATCGCCCAAGCCTATGAGCGAATGATCGCCCGCTTCACGCCGCAGCAATCCACGCTCGTCCGGCAGGTCTTCGCTGGTCTGGCGAATGGGGAGCTGTCCGAAGAGGAGGCAAACGAGATGCTCGTTCGCAACCTCGGCATCGCCAGGACCGGGAGTTGGCGGGAGCTTTTGGACTGATGCCGCAACCCATCCGCGCCAGTCAGGCCGGCGTGGCATAGCGCCGGCCGCAAAAGACGCACGCCAGCACGCGAGATAGTGGACACACGCGCCGATTATCGTCAAATTTGCTTACGGGCTACTCCGACGAGGCCTTTGCCTGGCGACCCGCTGCGTCGCCGCCCAGCCAGGTCTCGGCTGCCTGCCTCTGGCGCTCCGCCACTCGGGACCGCACCCATTAGGGTTTGTTGCAAGGCCGCTATCGGTTTGCTGGAATGAATGTCGGCTCCCGTGCTGACTTATGTATAGCATTTGCCCCCGGCTCGGGTGGTCGTTGCGACCTGATCCAGGCAGCCATGCCAGCCTGTTCGACAAGCGATTGCATGAGTATCGATGCGACGGGATCATCCCGTTGCATCCCGTCTATCGGCGGAGCAGGAGCCAACGGGACAACGCTCGGCGCGGCCGGAGTCTTTCTCGCCGCACGGTTCGGCCTTCAGGGCCTCGGCGAATCACCCGGCAAGCGCGCGAAGCAGATCGCCGAGGGTTTCCGCGCCAACGCCTTCAGCTATCTGGTCGTGCTGCGCCTGGTACCGATCTTCCCGTTCACACTGGTGAACATCGCAGCTGCGATCAGCGGCATTCCGCCCAGGACCTATATTCTCGGCTCCCTTGTTGGGATCACTCCGAGCACACTGATCTATGCCAGCCTGGGTGACATGTTGAGCGAGATCGCGCAGCACGACCAGCTTCCTGACGCCAATCTGATGCTTGAGCCCAGGTTCCTGATACCACTGCTTGGGCTTGCCTGCCTGGCATTGCTTCCGGTCTTGTTTGGACGCCTCGGGCGTGGTCAGAGCCGCTGATCTGGCAGTCAGGCGGCGGCCCTTCGCTCTCGGTGTGGGCTACGAATACCAAACGGACGGAGGCGGCCGGCATCGACGCCGCCCCCATCGCAACGACTGGTGATGGCCGCCTCGGGCTGCGGCCAGACCCCGCGCCCGAGGCGGCCGTCCAACTCAGGCCTGCGACATCCCCTGGATAATCGAGTCAGTCACAGAGGCCGCAACCCGCGAGGCGATGCGCTGCATCTCCGCCACGCTGGGCTCGTTGCTGATCGGGAACGCCATCCCGTGCGCGGCGTCGATCAGCGCGTTCACGCCAGGCTCGAGCTGGCTGACCGCGAACAGCAGCACGCCGCGCGCCGCCAGGGCCTGCCCGATCTGCTGCGCGGTGCGGCCCGACGGCGAGGCCTTGGTATCCGCCGTCGAGAACAGGACGATCGCCCCCCGCGACTTCGGCGGCACGCCACCCCAATCGACGCACTCCAGCGCGGTCTCCAGCGCGTGGGCGTGATGCTCGGGCGGATCACCGCCACCACCGAAGCTCAGGTGCTGGGCCGCGGTCACGATGTCATCCAGCCCGCCGTCGCGCACCAGCATCACCGGGTGTTCGTTGTAATCCAGGTCGCCGTGGGTTTGCAGGAACAACCGCACGCGGGCGGCCTTCTCGATCACCGGCCGCGCGATCATCGGGATCGCCTGCCGGATGCCGACGGCGAACTCGTGCGACGAGCCGGTGCGATCGATGGCGAACACCAGATCCACCTGCACCGGCACTCTGCGGGCACTGCTCCTGGGCATCACCATTTCGGGGTCGAGCCCCTCCTCGGCATTGCCCGCACCAGCGCGGGTCCAGGGCGCGTCAGTCGTGTTCGTTTCGGGAAAAATCGGCATGGTCTTGGTCTCCTGGGTTAGCCGTGCGGAGCATGGGATGCGGTCTCCGCCGGCGGTTGCACACGGGCATCCCACTGCGACGACGAACAGGCGGCCGCCATTTGACAGGGCGGCCGCCTTTCCGCTCCGGCTCAGACGGCGGCTGGAACCGCCGGCAGCAACACTTCGGTGTTCAGTGGGATGTAGCGGTCGGCTGCCTCGCGCAGACGTTTCGAAGTGCAGCCCATCCAGCTCCAAACCTCTACCTTGCAGCCTTGCGCCTTCAGGTAGTGCAGGAGCGGTTCGTAATCGCCGTCGCCACCCACCAGCGCGACGACGTCAACCTTGTTTGCCAGCGCGATGGCGTCCACCGTCAGCCAGCAATCGACATTCTTCGGCGGCGTCTTCACCTCCACGCCCAGCCGGCGCTCCAGGAAGTGCTGAAGCTTGGGTGGGAAGGGATACTGCGCGGCCACCGCCTCCGGCCGGTACAGGATGGCGCGGACGATCTCCCGATCGTCGATCGCCTCAAGCAGTTTCGCGTAGTCGATCCGGCGGCCGTAGGCGTTGGCCGCCTGGATCGACAGGTTGTCGTCGTCGATCAGCACTGCGACCCGCTGGGCCGCCAGTTTGCGCATCGTCTCCAGCCCGGAGACGGATGACGCGGTGGAGCAAGGCGTTTCTTCCATGACAGGCTCCTCCTCTGGGTCCTGTCACCTGGACGAACCGGAGCGGCGAAATTCACCTGCCGCCGGTTCGCGCCGTCGATCGCCTGCTATGCCGAGGAGGAAGCGGCCCCGCCCTGAATGGACAGCAGCATGGCAAAGCAGCCGCCGTGAGTGTGCAGGCGCTCCGCCAACTCGTGGCCCAGCTCCGCCAGGCTCGCCAGGATCCGGCACACTTTCACCCGCGCCCAAACGCGCAGCTTGTAGCCGTTTTGACCAAACACGGACCGCAGCTCATCGGGCGACCATTCCTCGATCAGCAGCATCACCACGGTCCGATATTTCGGGTCGAGCTGCTCGAACAGTCGCTTGATCAGGTTCCGGGTATCGATTTCCTCGACAAGGATGTTTTCCAGCGTCTGTGAATCATCGGACGAGGGGCGCGGGAATCGCCGTGCCCTTCGGTCCATGGCTGCAGCTTCGTCCGCCTCGGTGGCCTTGGTTTCGTCCTGCCATCGGGTCCGGGCTGCAGCGGGATTATCGGGCCCGCCATCCACCCAGATGCGGGCCTGAGCGCCGACGAGTGCCACGTAATCGTCGTCCAGTTCGACGAACGACATGAGGCCCGCCCGGCGCGCCTCATCGATCAGCGTGTTGCGAATTACCGTATGCAGGAGACGCTCGGCCGCTTCGAGGGTGCGCGGGGATTGTGGGGTGCCCGCGTAGGACTTCAGCATCTTATAGAAGGAGTGCTGCACGCATTCGGCCACGGTCGCCGGCGGCAGGTTGTCGTAGCGCCGGATATAGAGCGCCTCCAGTCGCTGGATTGAATCCTTCTCGCCAAGTTTTGCCAGCAGCGCGTCCAGGATCCGGTCCGAGCGACTCATCCTCACCCTCCCCCACGGCTTATCCGTACTCGGCACGCAACGGTCGAATAGGAGCGCGTGGCCCTTCGCCTGTCAAAACGTGGGCGCAGCATCGTCATGCGAGAGCGAGGCCCGAGGCGCCTCGTCTCCCCGCAACCCACAACCAGAAGAGGCTACACTATGCGCCGTTCACCGAACGCCGCCCAGCGCGCCTATCTGCAGGGCCTGACCGCGGCATTGGCGTCCGCGCCGCCCCCGCCTGCCCCCATGACGTCTTTCGCTGCCAGCTTTGACCCGGCGACGCCGTCCCATGTCGGTCCGGTCCCTGCCGCGGCGTCCGTCCGCGTCGTTGTTCCTGCGCCGGCAGTCACTCCTGCCGCCACGCCTGCCGGGGTTGCCGTCCCTGCACCGGTGTTCACCCCGCTCGCTGCCCCGGCTGCCCGGGTTGAAAGCTGGACATTGCGGCCGCAGCCCTACGCCTCCCAGCTTTGGGATCGCGTGTGCCATTGGCTGAAGGATCGTTTGCTCCGGCTGCTGGTGCTCGGCTGCCTCGCGGTGCTGCCGCGACCGGACGCCGCCTGGGCGACGGGGACCCATGTGTCGATGCACATCCCGTTGCCGCCGCCACCGCCCCCGGCAGAAGCTTCGGGACAGGATGCCGCCACGCCTCCAGCACCGGCCGACGCGCCGGCGGACGCAACGGTCGTGCCCGCAGGTGAGCAGCCAGGCAAGGCAGCGGGCGCACCCGGAGCCAAGCAGCCAGGCGACGCAGTGGTGGTGCCCGGCGGCGAGCAGCCCTCTGAGGCAGCAACCGTTATTGGGACGCGGCCGCCGGGTCACGCAGCGACCATACAGCGCGCCGGCCAGCCTACCCGCGGGGCGTCGCGCGTCGCTCAAACGCCGTCCGACACGGCACACGTGCCAGACCGCGAGCAGCCGTCCGGCGCGACGATCACGCCCGCAGATGCATCGCCGGCGTCTGAAGCCGCCGCGGCTCCGCTGCCCAGCGCCCCGGTGACATCCGATGCCACGTCGCCAAATACCTCGCAGGCGGCACGACGCGAGACCGCCGCATCCGCACCCTCCGTCACTCGGACTGTGCGCGTTACGCCGGAGCCGAGCGCCACGCAGCAACCCCTGCCCCCGACCCGCGACGCGTTCTGGTCTCATGCTGGCATATGGCTGGCGCTTGCTATGCTCGGCGCGGCGTATGCTGCGGTGCTGCCGGCGCTTGGCGTACTGCTGTATTTCCGGAGCCGCGCAAGCCAGGCCACGAATACGACCGCGGTTCCAGGTCCCTCGATCATCCAGCATGCCGCGACGTTCAATTCGCCGGACGAGGCAGCCTACGCGGAGGCACCAACAGCATCAGTCGTACGCCCGCCCCCCCCGGTCGAGGAGGCAACTGCAGCAGTCGTACGCCCGACAGCGCCTGTCGAAGAGGCGACAGCGCCAGTCGCGGAGCCGATCGAGCCGATTGCGCAGCCAGCGGCGTCCGCCACGGAACCACGTGCGCAAGTCGGACAGCCAACGGCGCCGCCCGCACAACCGCAAACGCCAGCCACCGCGCCGTGGCCGATCGGCTCTGCCACCAATCGCGGCCAGGTGCGTCACCGTAACGAGGACGCAGGTGCCGCTTTCTGTCTGGGAGACCACCAGATCGCCATCGTCGCGGACGGTCTGGGCGGCATGCCACTGGGTGCCGAGGCATCCGCGATCGCGGTCCGCGCGGCAGAACGTTCGCTCCGGCGCGGTTGGCGCAGCACGCCCCATGGGCAGCGCCCGCATCCGTCGATGCTGCTCCAGCTGGCCGTCGCGGCCGCCATGGCACGGCTCGCGGCGCACGGGCTGCGGCAGGGGTTCCACACCGCGCGCGAGGGCCTGCGCACCACGCTGATTGTCGTCATCGCGACGGCCGACCGCTACCACTTCGCCTATATCGGCGACGGCGGCATCTTCGTGGTGCGTGCGAACGGAACCGTCGACCCCCTGATGACGCCGCACAAGGTCGAAGGCGGAGCACTTAACGAGCTTGCCGCGAGCCTCGGGCCGTTCCCGCACGGCGCACCCGTGTTCGGCGACGCTCCGCGTCAACCCGGCGACCTGCTGGCCGCAGCCACCGACGGCGTCGCCGACCGCCTGCAGCCGGCTTTCTACAGCCACACGCTGGTTCGACACGCGCGCCGCAGCGACGGCGACTTCTCGGCGGCCGCCGCGCGCGTGCTGACGATCCTGGCCAATTACATGGAGGGAGAAATGTTCCGGTTCGACGACAACATGACGCTGGCGTTGATCGGCGACGATCAGTTGCCGGCATCCGACACCGACACCGCCCGCCGCACCACCGCTCGCGCGCCGGAGACTGCGTGATGGCGGGCGACATGTTCAGCGGCGCGTCGGGGCAGGTCTATATCCGTGAGGCGCCTCTCGATGACGGCGCGACCGGCCAAACCTGGCGGGCGCGCCGTCGCGGCGGCGGCGAGCCACTGGTGCTGAAACTGTTCGCCGAGCGCTTTCGTACCCCGGCCATGCGGCAGCGCACCGCATGGCTGGTTGCGCAGCGGCTCGACCGTGCCTCACCCGTGCTCCAGGCACCGATCGACATGGTGGATGGCCCGATCGGCTTGGGTCACGTCGCCCCCTTCGTCGCGGGCGCGGCAATCGCGACGTATCTGGAGGAACCGAACAGCGGCTTCGTGAACCATCTCGTCGGTGCCACGGCTTTGGTCGCCGGGGTAGCGGCGATCGAGGCGCGAGGCATCGCGCATGGCGATCTGCACGCGAAGAACGTCATGGTCGAGAACCGGGGCGGCGTACTGTATGCGGCGCTGATCGATTTCGACAATTACGTGACGGCCGGCCTGCCGCCGCCGGTGTCCATCGGCCAGATTGAATACTTTGCGCCGGAGATCCGCCGCGACCCGCGCCCGGTGCGGGTCAGCAGCGCGACCGATCGCTATGCGCTCGCCGTGCTGCTGCACGAGTTGTTGCTCGCGCGGCACCCGGGCGCAGCGATGAAGGACGACCCCGACGGGTTCGATCGCATCATGCGGACCGGCGGCTGGCCCGATGACCCGGCGGGCTCGCCACACCCGCGCAGCGACGAGGGATTCCCGGTCAATTGCCTCGACACACGGCTGCAGAATCTGTTTCGCCGTGCGCTGGGGCCGGCGCCCGAGGCTCGTCCGAATGCTGCGGAGTGGCACACCGCACTGACCCGCGCCGTGGAGAATGTCTATCAGTGCGACCATTGCCGCCGGCCCTTCGTCGTGGACGGCGGGAAGCGATGCTGCCCGCATTGCCGTCGTGGCTTTGCCGAGTACCGCCTGTGCGTGCCGTCGCGGCCGCCGGTGGTGTTGCGGGACGAGACAATCCCGCTGACCCGCCGGCATCTGCGCGGTGGCGAAGGCGGCGCGTGCCATGCGGTGCTGCGCCGGCACGGGCCGGACGCGATCCTGGAGCCGACCGGGCGCATTCCGATCTGGCGGCTGAGCGAACGCGGACCGGTCCCGCTCGAGCCGCGCCGCTCGCATCTGCTTCGCCCGGGCGATCGGCTGCGCTTCGGCGACGTCGAGGCGGAGGTCGCGCTCGAGCTGCCCGCCGCGGCAGCTGCAGCCTGATCGCCCTCAGCTGTATGACACGACCGGTCGACGCATTCGCTTCTGCACGGCCGGTAACAACGGATCATTCGGCGGCTGAGCCCGCCGCAGGCGACCGCCCCGCCTCTCCAACCCGGCAATGACCAGCAGCCGCAGACCCTCTGCCCGCCCGCGCAGCCTGGGCAAAGGCGCCTCTCCCTGCCGTCCGGTCAATTTCGTCCTGCTGCTTCGTCCCAGTGACAGAGCCCGCGCCATCCCGGTCCGGGCCACGTCAACAACTGGAGGAGCAGATGGGCGACACCCACCACCACCGCGTGCCGAAGTGGATGATGGCCGAGTACGACAAGAAGCTGGCGGGGATGTCCGAGAAGAACCGGAACTTCGTCAAGGAGGTAATGGCCGAGCAATACATGGAGAAGACCGCCGGCCAGCGCGGGATGAAGGTGACGGTCTCGCCGGCAGACAAGGGAATGCGTGGCGGCCCCGACGCCGATATGCGCTCCCGCTCCGGCCAGTCGGTCCGCGGCGAAGCCAAGGCGGAGAATTCCAAGCTGAGCCGCGGGCAACGGAACTCGGTCAAGACCCTGCAGACCGACCCCGAGAAGGCCGAAAAGGGCATTGGCCAATTCCGCAAGGCAAGCGGGCTCGACCGTCAGGCGGCGCAGCAGACCCGCGGTGCTCTCGAGCGCGGCAACTCGGTGCGCTACGAGGTGTCGCGCACCCGGGCGACACCGAACGGCTTCGAAACCAAGGTCAGCGGCCGAAACTATGCGTTGCCTCAAACCGGCACCCAGGGTGGCCCGGTGACGACCACGCGCAATCCGCAGGCCATTGGCAGCGGGTTTAAGCCGGCCGGAGAGACCACCAGCGCGCTGCGGGCGAATGTCCGCGCCACCGGTACGCGAAGTGCCACCGGGGGTTCCTCGCCATCCCGTGCCGCGGGTTCGCCTTCGGGCCGGCCAACGACCGGTGGGCTCGGCGGACCCGCTGGCGGAAGCAAGCCCAGCGGCGGGATCGGCGGCACGACGGGGGGGAGCAGGCCCGGCGGCGGGATCGGCGGCGGGTTGGGCGGACACAAACCCGGCGGCTCGCCCGGCGGCGGTCCCGGCGGTGGCATGTGAACCGGGAGCTGCGAGATGAACGTCTTCAACCTCCCACCCGGAGCGCGCTGCGTGCTGTGTGGCACCGTGCTCTCGGGCCAGGTCGCGGCCGATCTGCATCGCCGCGTCTTCTGCGCGCACCATCGCGCAGAAGGCCGGCACTGCCGTTACTGCGACAGTTTCTTCCTGCCGTCGGGACGCAGTCGCGAGGCCTGCAGCCCCTGTGCCGCGTCGCAGGTGTTCGATCTTGCCGTCGGACAAGCCGCATGCGGCGCGGCCGGTCAGTGGGTGGTGCGCCACGGCCTGACACTGCCACCGACGGTGCCGCTGCGGTTCAGCTCCGCGATGCCGGCCTCGACGATGGGACCGGGCGTACGGATGCTCGGCTACGCCGAGCGGCGCACCGGATTTCCCTGGCTGGCACCGCGAAGCACCGTCGTGCTGCAGGCCGGCCTGCCGCTGATGATGCTGCGCATGGTACTGGGGCACGAGCTTGGGCACGTGGCGCTTGACTCAGAGCACTTGCGGCTGCCGCAATGGGCGGAAGAGGGAAGCTGCGACTGGCTCGCGCACCGCTACCTCGGCGAGTTCGCCGATCCGGCGGCGGCAATGTACCGGCGCCGGATCGAGACCCGCGACGATCCGGTGTATGGCGCCGGGTTCCGCTGGGTCGCGGCGCGACTGGCAGGGCGGACGCCGCGTGACCTGGTGCCGCTGCTGCGATCCACGCGGCTGCCAAGCTTCGCATCACGACCATGAGCGAGTTGTTGCAGGCGCTCGCGGCGATTGCCGTGGCAGCCGGGGTGTATTGGGCGATTTCCCGGTACCAGGCACCGCGGCCCGCGACGCCCGCGGCCACGCGTGCGGGCTCGCCTGCCGGCGGGCCGACTGCGGCCGCAGGCGGGCGACGGGTCCCGGCATTCGGCTGGTCGGAACGCGAGGCCCCGCGGATCACGGCTGAATTGACCGCCGATATCCGCGACGGAGTGACCGGTGCGCCACTCGATCCGGCGCAACCCGTGTGGCGGTGCACGAGCTGCCATACCTGTTACCAGGAAGCGAGCCGTGCCGTGCTGGCGGCCGAGAACCTGGGCCAGTGCCTCGGCTGCGGCACTGCCGAACTCGAACGGCTCATGCCGAGCCGTCCGCCGGCAGCGCGCGCCACCCCGGTGCCGCATACCACGCCGGCACGGCGCGCCGAGCACGCCACTGACGCCGCGTATGCCGAAGGGCCGATCACGCTCACCGCACACGTGTGGTGGGTGGGATCTGCCGCCGATCCAGGCTTCTACGTCGCGGTGCTGGAGAACAAGCCCTGGCGGCGGGCACTGAAGCTGATTTTCCCGCCGGCGTTCTCCGCGCAGCCAGGCGGCGCGGCGCTCGTCGCCGGGCTGCGCGAGCGCGAGGTGACCGTCAGCGGCCACCTCGCAACCAACGGCCCGCTGGGCCCCCGGATCATCGTCACCGAGCGCCGGATGATCCGAACCACGAGCAATCCAACCCATGACAGGAGCTGACCATGCAGGACGACCGTTACGGCCGCCACGCGCTGATCGACTGGTTTTCGCAACCCCGGGTGCAGAGCGCCCGGTTCGTCGTGGCCGGTGCCGGCGCAATCGGCAACGAGGTCATCAAGAACCTCACCTTGCTCGGTGCCGGTCATATTGCGATCCACGATTTCGACCGCATCGAACGCCATAACCTGACCCGCAGCGTGTTGTTCCGCGAGCACGACGTCGGCGGTCACAAGGCCGCAATCGCAGCCGCCCGCGCGCGGGAGCTGGACCAAGCGGTGCAGGCGGTCGCCGTGCCGGGCGATTTCTGGGAGACGCTCAGCTTCGAAGCCCTGCGCCGCGCCGATTGCGTCATCGGCTGCGTCGATAACTTCGAAGCGCGGATCCGGCTGAACCGTCTATGTCGGATCGCCGGGACCAACCTGATCGACGTGGCCATCGACAGCCGGCGCACCAGCGTGGAGGTGTTTCCGTTCGCGTCCCGCCCTGACTGCGCCTGTTACGAATGCACGCTGCCACCCGGCGTCTATGAACGCATCGCGCAGCGTTACTCCTGCTCGGGTCTGCGCCGCCTCGGCTTGGAAGAGCGCCGCATCCCGACCACCATTCTGACCTCCTCCACCGCCGGCGCGCTGGCCGTCTCGGCGGCCATGCGCCTGCTGCACGCACCGCAGGAAACCACCACTGCACGGCGCGTCGTAACCGACACGATCAGCTTCACCACGTCGGTGGCTCCGCTGGAACGTGCCGAGTGTTGCCCCGGGTGCGGCGATCTGATGTCCGAGATCCAGATCATCGCATGTGATCCGGTGGTTGCGCTGAACCTGGCCGCTGCCGCGGCAGACCCCGACGT
>Ga0335074_10013759_pt1 | contig 11369 bp, 7 predicted proteins | sample Lox_Sample_23_FD_206715 | JGI IMG/M metagenome (GOLD analysis project Ga0335074, IMG submission 206715) | Soil microbial communities from Loxahatchee National Wildlife Refuge, Florida, United States - Lox_Sample_2.3 | ecosystem: Environmental > Terrestrial > Soil > Wetlands | place: USA: Florida...
GGAACCAGTCGAGGTCCACGACGGACGGGATCACGGTCAGCGCCCGGCCGCGCAGCATCGCGGACGTGACGCCGTAGCTCCTCGTGTGGACCACGATGCGGTCCGCGCGGCGCAACGTCGGCGGGAGGAACACCTGCTGGTAGAGGCCGGCGAGCAACCGGCCGGTCACTCCCGCCAGATACAGGTCGCAGTGGTACGTGAGGCAGACCGGAACGCGGGAGCGCTGGAGCGACCGGGTGGCGAAGAACGAGGTCAGCGGCGGCGGATAGTGCAGGTGCACGACGTCGGCGTCGAGCGTCCGCAGGAGCCGCGTGGTGCCGAAGTCGAACGGGGTGTTGAACGCGACGCCCAGGGTCCGCGTGCGGAGGATCCGGTAGCCCTCGATGCGCTCCTCGCGGGGGAGGGAGCGGTCGTAGCGCGAGGTGACGACCGTGACGTCATGCCCCTCGCGGGCGAACTCGCGCACCAAGCTCCGCACGTGGGACTCCACTCCCCCCGCGTGAGGGTGAAAGAAGGGGCTGACCTGAACGATGCGCACGGCCCGCTCTACCGCGCCCCCGTCTTTACACGCATCGGCGGAGCGGCCGGGCGCGTCCTATGCCTCGGTCGGGCTCCGGCGGCCGGTCGCCGGCGTGGACTCTCGGCCCTGGAGCAGGTCGTTCGCCGCGATCGTGGCGATCTCGATCCCCTTCATCGGTTCGCCGAGGCCGGCCGAGACCCGCGCGATCACCTCGGGCCGGTCGTACTGCGTCGACGCCTCGACGATCGCTCGGGCGACCTTCATCGGGTGCTGCGACTTGAAGATCCCGCTCCCGACGAACAGGCCGTCCACGCCGAGCATCCGACACAGCGCCGCATCCGCGGGCGTGGCGATCCCGCCCGCCGCGAAATTCACCACCGGCAGTCGCCCGAGCGATCGCACTTCGTTGACGACGGCCAGCGAGACACGCTCCTTCTTGGCCCACGCTGCCGCGTCCTTCGCCGGGAGCTTGCCGATCAGCGCGACCTCGTCGTTGATCTGGTGGATGTGCCGGACCGCCTCCACGACGTTACCGGTACCTGCCTCGCCCTTGGAGCGGATCATCGCGGCTCCCTCGTCGATCCGGCGGAGCGCCTCGCCCAGGTTCCGGGCGCCGCAGACGAACGGGACCTGGAAGGACTTCTTGTCCACATGGTGGAACGGGTCGGCCGGCGTCAGCACCTCCGACTCGTCGATCATATCGACCGCGAGCGACTCGAGCACCCGTGCTTCGGCGGTGTGTCCGATCCGACACTTCGCCATCACGGGGATCGACACGCGCTCCTTGATCTCGCGGATCTTCGACGGGTCGGCCATTCGGGCGACGCCGCCGGCGGCTCGGATGTCCGCCGGAACGCGTTCGAGCGCCATCACCGCGACGGCCCCGGCCTCCTCGGCGATCGCAGCCTGGTCGGAGTTGGTGACGTCCATGATGACGCCTCCCTGCTGCATCCGCGCGAAACCGCGCTTGACGAGCTCGGTGCCGAAGCGGAGCTTCTCCATCGGGTCCGGACGGTCGGTCACTCCCGTAGCAAGGCCGGCCGAGCGCTTAAACGGTGCGGCCCCCCCGGCGGTAAACGTTAATCCCGAGGGGGCCTTTCCCGGGCAGGTAGGGGGAGCTGGGTACCGGCTGAGAGGACGAGGGCGACCTCGTCGACCCCAAGAACCTGATCGGGATAATGCCCGCGAAGGGAACGCGATGCAGCACCTGAGGGGACTCTCCGCCACCCCGCGGAGCACGTGACATCGTCCGCCACGGTCCCCGCGCCGCGCCGCCTCCGACGTCCGGGTCGGGTCGGGCGGGCCCTCCTCGCCCTCACGGTCGCGATCGTGGTCGTGATCGCCACGTTCGGGGTCGTCGAGTACGTCTCGAATCTCCCGCCCCCCGGCGAGACCAACCTCGTGATCTACACCTACGCGAGCTTGCTCGGCGGCTCGGATTGTGACCCGACGGTCTCCTCGACCGTCTTCCAGCCGTTCGAGAACGCGCATCACGTTCACATCGAACTCGAGTGTCCGTCCGGCACGCTGTTGAGCACCCTGGTGGCCCAGAAGGGGTCTCCCGGGGCCGACCTCGTGATCGGGCTCGACGAGATCACGACCCCGGTCGCGGAGGCGGACGGGCTCCTGATCCCGTACGCGCCCCCGGGGCTCGCGAACGTCTCTCCCGCGCTCGTCTCCGAGCTCAGTCCCGACGACGGGGCGGTGCCGTATGAGTACGGTTACCTCGGGATCGACTTCAACTCGAGCTTCGCCGCGAGCACCGGCGGGGCGATCGCGCGGGCGACCTTTCCTGACTTCACCGAGAACGCGACCTGGGCCCAGGGGCTCCTTACCGAGAACCCGGAATACGACATCACGGGCGAGGAGTTCCTCGTCTGGCAGATCCAGTACTACGAACAGGTCCTGCACGAGAACTGGGAGAGCTTCTGGAACGACGTCTGGGCCGAGGGCCTGCCGGATCCGGCGACGGATTGGGGGACGGCGTTCGGTGAGTTCTCCACCCCGGGCGGTCCGCCTATGGTCGTGAGCTACACGACCGACCCGGCGTACGCGGCCGCGAACGGGGAAGCGGGCCAGTTCAACTCGACCGTCTCCTGGTGGAACGGTACCGAGTACGGCTGGGAGACGATCTACGGCATGGGGATCGTTCGCGGAACGACGCACCTCGCGCTGGCCGAAGAGTTCGAGAACTGGTTCCTGAACGGAACCGTGCAGGCCGAGATCCCTGAGAACGAGTGGGAGTACCCGGCCAACACGACGGTCCCGCTGCCCTCGGTGTTCGCCGCGTCGGTGGACCCCGCGGGGATCGTGCCCCTCAACGCGGGAGTGACCCCCGCGACGATCGCCGACGAGCTGCCCGGCTGGGTGCAGACCTGGCTCTCGCTCGCCCCCGGGTCCGCATGAAGCGGCCCGCGAGCGACGCCGCGTTCCTCGCCCCGATCGTCGCGTTCGTCGCTCTCTTCGCCCTGCTCCCGGCGAGCCTCCTCTTCGCGGACGCCCTCGCCTCCGCCGGCGGTCTCTCCGGGGTGGAGTCGATCCTCGCCGACCCGGAGAACGTGCGGGCGGTGTCGAACTCGTTCCTCCAGGGGGGCGTCTCGGCGGGGTTCGCCGTCGCGCTCGGGTATCCGGCGGGCGTCTTCCTGGGGCGGTACGACTGGCCAGGACGAGCCGTCCTGCGGTCGTTCCTTCTCGTCCCGTTCCTCCTGCCGAGCTTGGTCGTGGTCTTCGGCGTGCTCGACCTGTTCGGTCCCGCCGGGGTCCTCTCCGCCCGGCTTCCGGCGCTCTCCGTTCTCGGAAGCGGTCTACCCGCGATCGTGCTCGCGAACCTCCTGTTCAACGTTCCGATCGTCATCCTGTTCACGGCGACCGGGTGTGAGACGAGTTCGCCGGCGCTCGAGGAGTCGGTCGCGACCCTTGGAGGCGCCCCGGCGCGCGCATACCTCGACGTGTGGGGACCACCGACCTGGGTCGGGGCGTTCGCCGGCGGGCTATTGACGTTCCTGTTCTCCGCGCTCTCGTTCGCTCCACCGTTGCTCCTCTGCGGTCCCGGCTGCTACACCGTCGAAGCTCAGGTCTGGTTCCTCGACACCCTCGGCCTCCAGCCTACCGCGGCGGGCGTGCTTTCGGTCGCGATCGTCGCGCTCTTCGTCGTCCCGACCGCGGCGTACCTCTGGGTCCTCGGTCGACTGCGGGCGGGCGGTCGGTCGAACGGGCGGTCCGTCCGGCGCCCGTTCTCCCTCTCGCCGGTCGCCGTCGGTCTGGCGCTCGAGACCGCCGCCGTGATGGTCGGGGTCGCCGCGCTTCTCGGCGCCGTGCTGTACCGGACCCTCGCCCCGGTCGGCGGCGGCGGCGTCGGTTCGGCGTGGACGCAGCTGTTCTCCTCCGCGACCACGGCCCGATTGGGGATCTCCGTGGTCGGCGCCATCGGGAATACCCTGTTCTTCGCGAGTGTGGCCGCCGCTCTCGCGATCGTACTCGGCGTCGTGAGCGGGTACGCGGTCGCCCACCGACCGGTCCGGGCCGGCGCGCTGGGGCTCCTCCTGTTCGTCCCGCTGCTCCTCTCGCCGGTGGTCCTCGCGTTCTCGCTCGCCCAGTTCTGGCGACCGATCCTCGGCGGGGAGTCGACGGTCTGGTTCCTCGTCATCGTCAGTCAGGCGACGCTCGCGCTCCCGTTCGCCCTCCAAAGCCTGGAGATCCCGCTCGCAGGTCTCGGCCCCGAAGAGAGGGAGGTGGCGCGGACGCTGGGAGCCACCGGCTGGGGCGCGTTCCTCGACGCGGACCTGCCTCGCGTTCGGGACGGCCTCGTGACCGCCGGGCTCTTCGCCTTCGCCCTCGGCCTCGGAGAGTTCACCGCTACGTACTTTCTCGTGACCCCCACCTTCGCCACGCTCCCGGTTGCCCTCTACACGCTCTCGAATTCCCGGCTCCTGCCGGTCGCGGACGCCGCGGCGGGGCTGCTCCTGCTGCTGAGCCTGGCCGTGTTCGCCGTGCTGGTCCTCGGAGGACGTCGTGTCGAGCTCTGACGACCTCCTCTCGGTCGAGCGGCTCTCGGCGGCGTGGGGCCCGACTCCCGTGCTCCGTGCGGTGTCGCTCGAGGTGGCGGTCGGGGAGTACTTCGTCCTCCTCGGGCCGAACGGGAGCGGGAAGACGACCCTGCTGCGATGTCTCGCGGGGCTCGAGCGGCCTACGGCGGGCGCGGTCCGACTCGCGGGGGAGGACGTCACGGTCCGGGCGACGCATCGCCGGGGGATCGGCCTGATGTTCCAGGAACCCGCGCTGTTCGCCCACCGCTCGGTCTACGAGAACATCGCCTACGCACCGCTGCTCCAGCGTCAGCCGCGGCCGGCGCTGGAGGAGGTCGTCGGCCGGCTGGTCGATCTACTCCGGTTGAACGGATTCGAGGACCGCCGCCCCGAGGCGCTCTCGGGGGGGGAGCGCCAGCGGGTCGCTCTCGCGCGCACGATCGCCGCCCGGCCCCGCCTCGTCCTGCTGGACGAGCCGTTCGCGTCGATCGACCCGGAGTTGAAGCAGGAACTCCGGACGGACTTCCGCCGTGCGCTCCGGGCCTTCGGGATCGCGGCGATCCACGTGACGCACGACCGTGAGGAGGGGCTGTTCCTCGCCGACCGCCTGGGGCTCCTTTTCGACGGTAGGCTGGAGACGGTCGGTCTCCCTCGGGCGGTGTTCGAGCGGCCCCGTTCCGCCCAGAGCGCGAGGTTCCTGGGCTACAACGTGTTTCGGGAGCCGTCGGGCAGCGTCGCCGTCGACCCCCGCGACCTCGAGCTCTCGATGAACGGCGGAGAAGGGCTCTCCTTGTCGGTGGACGCCGCGGGCCCGGTCGGACGCGACAGCGTGGTCGTCCTGCGAACCGCGGACGGCCAACGAGTGGAAGCACGGCTCCCCGTCCTCCCCGCTGGACTCGTGCCGGGCCGTACGGTCTGGGGTCGTTGGTCCCGCTCGGTGCCCCTCCCGCCTCCGGAGTAGCCGGGGCCGGCGCCAAAGAGCCCAAAAGCCCCCGAATCCTGCGAAGGGCATGAGCGTCCCGGATCCCCTCGGCGTGGCCGAGAACACCCCCCTCGGGGGAACGTCCGCCCGGGTCTACTACCCCGAACGAGCGAAGGGCGTCGACCCGGCCCGGTACGCCCGGCGCCCCCGCACGGTGAAAGTGCTGCTGGAGAACCTGGTCCGGCACTTCGACCCCGCGCGCGCGGACCTCGCTGCGATCGTCGCGCTCGCGAACGGGGAACCGGTCCCGGAAGAGGTCGAGTTCCCGTTCCATCCGGGGCGCGTCCTGCTCCAGGACTTCACCGGGGTACCGGTGATCGTCGACCTGTCGATCCTGCGGAGTGCCGCGGTCGCCCGCGGCCTGCCGGCGGAACGGGTCAACCCGGTCGTCCCGGTCGACCTCGTGGTGGACCACTCCGTACAGGTCGACAGCTTCGGCTCCCCCCGCTCGCTCCTGATCAACCTCGACCGGGAGTACGAACGGAACCACGAGCGCTACCAGTTCCTCCGCTGGGCGAAGAGCGCCTACTCCAACTCTCGGATCGTCCCTCCGGGCAACGGCATCTGCCACCAGGTCAATCTCGAATACCTCGCCAGCGTGGTGAACCTCGCCGGGTCCGGCGATGGCTCCGTGGCGTTCCCGGACACGGTGATCGGCACCGACTCCCACACCACGATGGTCAACGGGGTCTCCGTCCTCGGGTGGGGCGTGGGTGGCATCGAAGCCGAGGCCGTCATGCTCGGCGAACCGTACTTCCTCCCCCGCCCGTCGGTGGTCGGCGTCGAGCTCACCGGAGCGCTCCCCCAGGGCGCGACGGCGACCGACCTGGTCCTCACGGTCACCCGGAAGCTGCGCGAGAAGGGGGTGGTCGACCGGTTCGTGGAGTTCTTCGGACCCGGCGTCGCGTCGCTCTCCGTCGCCGACCGCGCTACCGTTTCGAACATGTGCCCGGAGTACGGCGCGACCGCCGCGCTGTTCCCCATCGACGAAGCCACGATCGCCTACCTGCGCGGGACCGGTCGGGAACCCGGTCTCGTGACCCGGGTCGAAGCGTACGCGCGGGCGGCCGGCCTGTGGGGTTCCCCTCTGGCGGGGACCGTGGACTACGACGATCGGCTGCCGATCGACCTCGGGACCGTGGTGCCCTCGATCGCCGGTCCGCGCAACCCGGACGAGAGCGTCTCGCTGGGCGACGCCCCGCTGTCCTTCCAGCGCGCCCTTTCGGCGTACCGAAAGGACCGGCCCGCGAAGCCCCGGTCCGTCCGCCCGGGGGACGCTCCCGCTCCCGTGACCGACGGTTCGGTGGTCATTGCCGCGATTACCAGCTGCACGAACACGTCGAACCCCTCCGTCATGGTCGGCGCGGGACTCATCGCCCGACGGGCCCTCGAGCTCGGGCTGAGGGTTCCCGGCCATGTCAAGACCTCCCTCGCGCCGGGTTCGAAGGTGGTGACGTCGTATCTCGATCGCGCGGGCCTGCTCGGCCCGCTCGCCGAGCTGGGGTTCGCCGTGGTCGGGTTCGGCTGCACGACGTGCATCGGGAACTCCGGCCCGCTGATCCCGGCCGTATCCCAGCAAGTGCGGGACGACGACCTCTACGTCGCCGCCGTCCTGAGCGGGAACCGGAACTTCGACGCTCGGATCAACATCGACACGCGCGCGGCCTATCTCGCGTCGCCGATGCTCGTGGTCGCCTACGCCCTTGCGGGCCGGATGGACCTCGACCTTACCTCTCAGCCGCTGGGGCAGCGGGCCGACGGCTCCCCGATCTACCTCAAGGACCTCTGGCCGAGCCCGGAGGAGGTCCGTCGGCTTGTCGAGTCGAGCCTCGAGCCCTCGATGTTCCGGGAGAAGTACCGGGGGATCGAGGTCGGCGATGCCCACTGGGAGGCGCTTCCCGCGTCGCAGGGCGCCGAGTACCCCTGGGACCCTGCGTCGACCTACCTCGCGGAGGCGCCGTACCTCGAGCTCCCCCCACCGTGGCTCCCCCGCTCGGGCGTCCTCGCGCGCGGCGCTCGGGCGCTGGTCGTGCTCGGAGACCGCGTGTCGACCGACCACATCTCGCCGGCGGGGGAGATCCCCGAGAGCACCCCGGCCGGCCAGTGGCTGATCGCCCACCGGGTGCCGGTCAGCGAGTTCAACACCTACGGGACGCGCCGGGGTCAGCACGAGGTGATGACCCGCGGAACGTTCGCCAACGTCCGCCTGCGCAACGAGCTCGTCGCCCCCAAGGAAGGGGGATTCACGGCCCACCTGCCGGACGGGGAGGTCACGACGATCTTCGGCGCGTCCGAGCGGTACCGGGCCGACGGCGTCCCCCTCCTCGTCCTGGGAGGGAAGAACTACGGGCAGGGCAGCTCGCGAGACTGGGCGGCCAAGGGACCGCGTCTCCTTGGCGTCGGCGCGGTGATCGTCGAGAGCTTCGAACGGATCCACCGCTCGAACCTCATCGAGATGGGCGTCCTGCCCCTGACCTTCCCGCCGGGCCGAGGCTGGAAGGCGCTCGGGCTCACCGGCCGGGAGACGTTCGAGCTCCGCCTGCCCGACGGGGAACTGACCCCTCGCGGTTCGGTCGAGGTGGTCGCGACCCGCGCGGACGGGACCGCGACGACGTTCCGGGCCCGCTGCGAGCTGCACTCCGCGACGGAAGTTGAGTACTATCGCGCGGGCGGGGTGCTCCCCTACGTGATGGAGCACCGCTTCGCGAAGTGAGGGGCGCGCGCCGGAGCTACCGCCGGGAGCGGGCCCCGGGCCCGCCCGCGGCCGGGCGCGCGGTCGGCGGGTCGACCGCGGGCCCGGCGCTCGGGGCGACGGGCGAAGGCGCGACGGACGTGGGAACCTCGTGCTCTTGGCCGTAGATGTACCGCTCGCCCCGCAGGTAACAGATCACGGCGGCGATGGCGGTCACGCCACCGGCGAAGAGGAACGCTTCCGAGAGCGCGGAGCCGAACGCCGGCTGGATCGCGCTCGCGAAGAAGTGCGGGGCGAGGAGCGTCGCCTGGGCGGCGGGGGAGAGCGGTACCCACCCCGGGCTCGCGGCGGCCGCTGCCAGCAGGACGTTCATCGGGTTCTCTCCGAGGAACGCCCCAAAGAGCGCGCCGGTCGGGTTGGAGGCGACGATCCCGCTGAGGATCCCCTGGTCCGGCGGGCCGACCTGCGCGGCCGCGAGCGCGTGGCTCACCGAGCCGTTCAGCCCGGCCGAGAGACCCACGATGATGATCGTGAAGAAGATCGCGAGCGAGACTTGCTGACCCGTGTTCTGCAACGTCGCGAGCATCCCGGACGCGGCGCCGCGGTTCTCGGCGGGGACCGAGTTCATCACGGCGGCCGCATTCGGCGCCGCGAACATCCCCATCCCGCATCCCTGGACGTAGAGGAGGACGCCCATCTCCCAATACTGGAAGTCGACCGGGAGGAACGCGAGCGCGAAGAACGTCGCCGAGCCGATCGCCATGCCGACGGTCGAGATGAGCCGGGGACCCCTCTTGTCCGAGATCCAGCCGCTGACCGGCCCCGCGGTGAGAAAACCGAGGATCATCGGCATCATGAAGATGCCCGCCCAGAGGGGGATCTCCTGGAACGAGTAGCCGTGCAACGGGAGCCAGATCCCCTGGAACCAGACGACCAGGGTCAGCATCATCCCGCCCCGCGCGATCGAGCCCAAGAGCGCCGACGAGGTCCCGGCCGCGAACGATCGTTTTCGGAACAACGAAAGGTGGAACATCGGGTCGGCGACCCGGCTCTCGATGTAGAGGAATCCAAAGAGGGTCCCCACTCCGGCGGCCAGCCCCGTGATGACCCAGGGGTCGGACCAGCCCATCGGCTGGCTCCCGTAGGGTAGGAGTCCGTAGGTCACGGAGACCAGGAGGAGGGTGAGGCCGAGAGCGAACGTCGCGTTGCCGAGGAAGTCGACCTTCTGCCCGGTCCGGCGGGTCGAGATCTCGTGCAGGCGCAGGTACGCCCAGATCGTTCCGACGACCCCCACGGGTACGCTCACGAGGAAGATGAGTCGCCACGTCGGGAGGATGTACGGGCCGATGTGGAGGTCGGGGATCCCCGCCAAGATCCCGCCGATGATGAGACCGACCATCGACCCGCCGATGAAGGCGATCTGGTTCACGCCCATCGCCTTCCCCCGCTCGTTGGGCGGGAAGGCGTCCGTGAGCAACGCCGCCGAGTTCGAGAAGAGGAACGACGCGCCGACCGCCTGGATGAGCCGGAAGCCGACGAGCGCCCAGGCACCGGTCGCCCCGGTCCACGGCTCCACAAACAGCAGGATCGAGCCGGTCGAGAACACCGCGAAACCGAAGTTGTACATTCGCGCGCGTCCCCACATGTCGGAGAGGCGCCCGAACGTCACAAGCAGCGTGGCGGTGACGACGCCGTAACCGAGCAGGAGCCAGATCAGGATCGGAAAGCTGCCGGGTAGGAGCGGGTTCACGCCGAGACCGTTGAAGATGACCGGCAAGGAAATCAGGACGATCGTGCCGTCCAAGGAGGCGAGCAGCCCGCCCATCGTCGTGTTCGACAGGACCGTCCACTTGTACTCCATCTCACTCCCTCCCCGGGCCGGTGCGCAGCGCCCGGCGGAGCGCCTCGAGCCCTTCGGTCAGCGCCGCCCGTTCCTCGGGGGTCATCGCCGCGTTGAGGTACTGGACGGTCCGCTCCTTCGCCGAATTCGACCGCTCGAGCGTCCGCTCCCCGACCGCGGTGATCTCGATGCGGACCGCCCTTCGGTCGCTCGCGTCCGGCACGCGGCGGACCAGGCGTCGCGACTCCAAACGGTCGATCACGTCCGTCGCTCCCGCCGCCGTGACGCCGATCGCGCGACCGACCTCGGAGGCGCGGGCGGGCTGACGGGAGCAGAGGTCGAGGACCGCGAAATCCGAGAACGAGAGCCCGAGCTCCGCTACCTCTCGGGCCAAGCGCTCGCGCAACAGGAAGTTCGCCTCGCGCAGCGTCCGCCAGGGAGGCTCGAGGGTGGCGGAATTTTCCGAGGGGCGTTCGTGGGCCCGTCGCAGGACCACCGGTCGCACGGGCGTAGATGATTCGATTTCGTATAATACGATTGCTGACTAAGGGCTGTCGCAGGGGCGCCGCCGGGGTCGCCGCCCTGCACCGATACGTTGAAAGGGAGGGTTCCCGCAGATTGACGGGGGCCTTCGATCGGGTCGGGGGTCGGGAACGCCGGATGGAGAAGCGAGGGAGTGTCGGGTCGGCCGTGGCGATCGCATGGGTCCTGACGATTGCCGCGGTGTTTGCCTTCGGCCTCCTCGGTGGGGGTCTTCCCCACGTGCTCGGCGCCGCACCCGCGGCGACCGCACCGAGTCTGGTACCGGCGAACGCGCCGCTCACCGTCTCACTGTCGATCTCTCCTCAGGATATTCAAGCGGGGAGCTCGACCGAGATCCAGACCATGCCCAACGGCGGAACTCCGCCGTACTCGTACAGCTACAACGGGCTGCCCTCGAGCTGCGCGGGCGAGAACGTGGCGAGCTTCAGCTGCAACCCGTCCCAGTCCGGCACCTTCGACGTCACCGCTCAGGTGATCGACACGAACGGGAACACGTCGCAAAGCAATTCGGTGACCCTCACGGTCTCCTCGGTTAACAACGGAAACGGGAACGGCAACGGGAACAACAACTCGTCGAACCCGTTCTCGGGGCTCCTTTCCGGGCTCGGAGGGATCGTGACCTACGTTCTCATCTTCGGCATCATCGGCTTCGCAACCTGGATCCTCCTCGTCGTCGGCATCTGGGTGATCGCGGTGGTCCTCATGCGGCGGCTCCCGAAACCGGGCGCCCGTGCGACCGAGATGGCCATGGCCGCGTGCCCGTCGTG
>Ga0335074_10013760_pt1 | contig 11368 bp, 13 predicted proteins | sample Lox_Sample_23_FD_206715 | JGI IMG/M metagenome (GOLD analysis project Ga0335074, IMG submission 206715) | Soil microbial communities from Loxahatchee National Wildlife Refuge, Florida, United States - Lox_Sample_2.3 | ecosystem: Environmental > Terrestrial > Soil > Wetlands | place: USA...
GGCGCCAGGACCCGGGCCGCTCCCGCCACGGAAGGCCCCGAGGTGGCTGAGGATGGTGCCATCTCGGTCCGTTCGGACTAATTTGATTTTGATGCCGAACGAACCGTGGTTCCAGCGCCATGAGTGAGACCGTCGCTCCCCAGGCCGACGCGGCGCCGGGCCTGACCATAAAGAGCGCCCGCGGGCGCTGGGTGGTGGCCGCCACCGTACTGGGCTCGGGCATGGCCGCGCTGGATGCCACCGTGGTCGGCATCGCGCTGCCGGCCATCGGGCGGAACTTCCACGCCGGGGTGTCCAGCGTGCAGTGGGTGGTCGACGCGTACACGCTGACCCTGGCCGGGCTGCTGCTGCTGGGCGGGACGCTCGGCGACAGCTACGGCCGGCGCAAGCTGTTCGTGATCGGCACCGTCTGGTTCGCCTGCGCGTCGCTGCTGTGCGGGCTGGCCCCGACCGCCGGGGTGCTGATCGCGGCCCGGGCCCTGCAGGGCGTCGGCGGGGCGCTGCTGACCCCCGGCAGCCTGGCCATCCTGCAGGCCTCCTTCGCCAGGAACGACCGTTCGGCCGCCATCGGCGCCTGGTCGGGTCTGGGCGGCGTGGCCACCGCGATCGGGCCGTTCCTGGGCGGATACCTGATCCAGGCCGTGTCCTGGCGGCTGGTGTTCTTCATCAACCTGCCGCTGGCCGCGCTGGTGATAGCCATCTCGATCCGGCACGTGCCCGAGACCAAGGCGCCCGGCCCCGTGCCGAAGCTGGACATCCGGGGCGCCATCACCATCAGCGGCGCGCTGGCCGGGATCACCTACGGGCTGATCGCGGCCTCCACGTACGGCTGGGGTTCGGTGCCGGTGCTGGTGCCGCTGGGCGTGGGGCTGGTCCTGCTCGGGCTGTTCATCTGGGTCGAGGCCGCCGAACCGCAGCCGATGCTGCCACTCGGGGTGTTCCGGTCCCGGGAGTTCACCGCGGCCAACGCGGTCACGTTCATCGTCTACGGCGCCCTGGGCGGGCTGCTGTTCCTGGTCCCGGTGGTGCTGCAGGTGGCCCACGGCTACAGCCCGGTCGAGGCGGGCGCCGCCCTGCTGCCGATCACGTTCATCATGCTCGCGCTGTCCTCCTACTCGGGCGCGCTGTCGGCCCGGATCGGGCCCCGGCTGCAGATGACGGTCGGGCCGCTGGTCATCGCGGTGTCGCTGCTGCTGTTCACCCGGCTCGGGAGCTCAGGCAACTACCTGACCGCGGTGCTGCCCGCGGTACTGGTGTTCGGGCTCGGGGTGGCGATCAACGTGGCCCCGCTGACCGCCACCGCCATGTCGTCGGCCCCGGCCGAGCACGCCGGCGTCGCCTCGGCCGTCAACAACGACGTGGCCCGGGCCGCCTCGCTGATCGCGGTGGCGGTGCTGCCGGCGCTGGCCGGGATCACCGGGAGCAGTTACCTGCACCCGGCCGCGCTGGCCCACGGCTTCAAGACGGCCGCGATCATGGCCGCCGTGTTCTGCGCCGCCGGCGGTGTGCTGGCCGGGCTCACCATCCGCAACCCGGCCCGGTCCGCCGGACCGGCCCCGCGCTGCCCCTCCTCCTGCGCCCTGGAGGCCACCCCCCTGCAGGTCCCGCTCACCCCCGCGCCCCGGACGATTACCTGGACCCGGCCCTCGGCCAGCCCGACTCCGGATAGATAACCTGGACCTCGTGGACGTGCACAAGGAAGTCGAGGAAGCGGCCCGGGCCGCGCGCGAGACGGTAGCCGGGCTGGCCGTCGTCCCGTCCGGACGCCTCAACGACGCGCTGCGCATCATGGCGGACCGGCTGAGCGGCCAGCCCGCCGGGGTGATCGAGGCGAACGAGGCGGACCTGGCCGCGGCGCGTGCCGATGGCCTGGCCGACGCGCTGCTGGACCGGCTGCGCCTGAACCAGGCGCGGCTGGAGGCCATGGCCGGCCAGCTCCGCGCGCTGGCCGAAGTCCCGGCCGAGCCGTCCCGGCGCCCGGTCCGGGACCTGCCCGGCGGGCTGCGTCTGGAGGAATGCCGCCGGCCGGTCGGGGTGATCGGCGCCAACTTCGAGGCCCGGCCCAACGTCGTGGTCGACATCGCCTCGCAGTTCGTCAAGTCCCGCAACGCGGGCGTGCTGCGGACCGGCTCGGCCGCGATCCGTTCGGCCATCATGCTGGCCGACGAGGTCATCGCGCCCGCCCTGGCCCAGGCCGGGCTCGACCCGGCCATGATCCAGCTGATCCGCGTGCCCGGCCAGGATGCGGCCCGCGCCCTGGTCAGCCAGCCCGGCCTGATCCCGCTGGTCATCCTGCGCGGCAGCGGCGACAGTACCCGGGCCCTGGCCGCCGAGGCGGCCCGGCACGGCGTGCGGACCATGGCCCACGCCGACGGCGGCGCGGTCCTGTACCTGGACGCGGCCGCCGACCCGGTCCTGGCCGAGCAGCTGATCGAGGCCAGCCTGGACCGGCTCGGCGTGTGCAACCGGCTCAACCTGCTGCTGGTCCACCCGGACCGGTGGGATTCGCTGGTGCCGCTGGCCACCGAGGCGCTCACCAGGCTGGGCATCGCCGCCTCGCTGCCCCCGCACGCGCACCCGCTCGGCCACGAGTGGGCCCTGGACGCCGGGCACGAGGCCACCGTCACCATCGCCGCCGCCGACGGCCCGCGCGCCGCGGCCGCCATCGCCAACGAGCAGACCTCCGGCCTGGCCGCCGCGATCGTCACGGCCGACCCAGCGGCCGCCGCGGAGTTCCTCGGCGCCTACGCCGGCACCGGCGCGTTCTGGAACGCCACCACCCGCCTGCTCGACGGGTTCAAGCTGTTCAACGTGCCCGAGACCGGCATCAACATCGACGCCGTGCCCGGCCCCCGGGGCCCGGTCACCTTCCGCGACCTGTACCTCCGCCAGTGGGTCGTCACCCCCGCCCCCTAGATCGGCTGGGGGCGCGGTAGCGGGTGAAGGCGGGCAGGGCCAGGCCGATGACGAGCGCGCCCGCCACCGTGACCAGGCCGCCGGCCAGCGCGCTGACGGCCGGCGAGGTCAGCGAGCCCAGCGCGCCGGCCTCCAGGTTGCCGAGCTGGCCGCCGCTCGCCCCCACCACGTAGTCGGCCGCGGTGACCCGGCCGCGGAACTCGGCGGGCGTGACCTGCTGGACCATCGCGCCGCGGAAGATCACGGTGAAGGTGTCGGCCGCGCCCGCGATGGCCAGCATGAGCAGGGTCAGCCACAAGGTGCTGGCCACCGCGAAGCCGGCGAACGCGGCCCCCCAGATGGCGACCGCGCAGAGCATCGCCCGGCCCTGCCGCGTGATGTGCCCGACCGGCCCGGACAGCGCCCCGCTGATCAGGCCGCCGACGCCGATCGCGGTGGTGAACAGGCCCAGGGTGCGCGGGTCGGCGCCGAAGCGTTCGGCGTTGATGGCCGGGAACAGCGCGACCGGCAGGCCGAAGATGGTGGCGTTCAGGTCGGCCAGGAACGCGCCCACCAGCACGTGGCTGCGCCCGATGTACCTGATCCCGGCGGCGACCGCGCGCGGTCCGGGCCGCGCGGCCGCCGTGGACCGCGGCAGGTCCGGCAGCCGCGCGACGCCGTACAGCGAGCAGGCGAAGCTGGCCGCGTCGATGAGGTAGCACGCGCGCAGGCCCAGGCCCGGGGCCGCGGTGATCAGCCCGGCCAGCCCCGGACCGGCGGTCAGCATGATCTGCATGGTCAACCGGTTGAGTGCCAGGCCGGCGGTCAGCTGATCGGCCGGGAGCAGACTCGGGATGAAGGTCCGCCGGATTGGAGCGTTAATCGCGCCGCACGAGGACGCGACGGCGACCAGGACGTACAGCAGCCAGACCGAGCGCAGCCCGGCGAAGGCCTGCGCGGCGAGCCCGGCCGAGACGACCGCGCTGGCGCTGCTGGCCGCCAGCACCAGCTTGCGCCGGTCGACCGTGTCGGCGATCGCCCCGCCGAGCAGCCCGATCGTCACGGTGGGGATCATCTGCGCCACCCCGATGGCGCCGACCGCGAACGGCGAGCGGGTGATGTCGTACACCTGCAGCGGCACCGCGAACATGGTCAGCGCCCCGCCCACCGCCGACAGCGTCGACCCGATCCACAGCCGCCGGAACGGCGGGGACTCACGCAGCGGCCTGATGTCGGCGAGCAGCCGTCCCATGGTCACCTCACTCGGTCATCGGCCCCGCCCGGACGAGGCTCCGGCTGCCGATCGGCCCCGGCTGCCGATCGGCCCTGCCCGTACGGGCTCCAGCTACCGAAACGAAGTGTAACAGTACTTGTATAAGTACTGTTATAAATATTTTATAAGGCCTGTTATAGTCGGGGTCGTGACCGCGACCGTGACCGTGGACCGACCGGCCGACCCGACCGAGCAGCAGGGCGCCTGGCGGCCGTTGCGCGTGCTGCTGGCGGCGATGGACGCCGACATCGCCCGGATCTACGCCGAGGCGCAGATCAGCGGGCTCACGCCGAGCATGGTGATGGAGCTGCTCAAGCTGCACGCGCACGGGCCGATGACGATCAAGGAACTCGCCGAATCGGTGCAGCGCACGCACTCGGCCACCAGCCAGAAGGTGGCCGCCATGCGGGCCGCCGGCCTGGTCCGGACCACCATCGGCGCCGACGCCCGCACCAAGAAGGTCACCCTGACGGCCAAGGCCCGGCGCATCATCGGCAAGCTGGGCGCGGAGTGGCGGGCCACCATGGCCGCGGTGGCCGACATCGAGAGCGAGCTCCCGTACCCGGTCGGCCAGGTCGTGACCGACATCGAGGCGGCTCTGGCGCGCCAGAGCTTCCACGACCGGATCGCCGAGAAGCTGGCCAGCGACCCGGACTGGAAGTAGGGCCGCTCGCCAACCCCATCCACCCCTCCAGACCCGAATTCGTTCAAGATTTCGCTGATAACTGGTCTTTCCAACCAGTGAGTGTGATTTCTCTAACGAATAGAGCCGTCTTGGCTAAATCCCGAGCCGTCCGGTGGGGTCCGGGGCGCCGCCTGGTGGTCGAGGCCACGTTCATGGTCTGACACGCTGCTGCGAGCCTGGCCGGCCGGCGGGGGCGTTCGGGCCTTGTGACCCCCAGACCCCGCTCTACGGGCCCGGGGGCCCACGCACCCCACCCGGCCGACCCGGGCGTTCGGGCCTTGTGACCCACAGACCCCGCTCTACGGGGCCGGGGGCCCACGCACCCCAGACCGGGCGCCGTTTCCTGGCCAGGAAACGGCAGCCCATCCGGTAGAGCCGGTATAGTGCCACACTCACTGGTTGAGCGCGGTCACAAGCGCGGTGATGGTGGGGCGGGTGGTACTCCAGTCCCGGGTGTGACAGCAGCCGGGCAGACGTAGCCTGATGCGGCTAACCCGCCGCCGCGTTGCCGACCGGAGCGGTGCCCAGGGGCGCGGACGCGGTGTCGGCGGGCAGCGTCGCGGGGCTGACGAACGTGCTGCCGCCCGGCCCGGCCTGCACCGCCTCGTGCAGCGCGCTGCCGGCCAGGTACTGCGGCCAGGACAGGAACCATTCGGTCCAGCCGTTGTCCCAGGTCCCGCCCTTCGGGCTGCCCACGATCGTGATCGGGTCGCCGGGCACGGCCAGGTTGTAGTACGTTTCCGCGTCGGCGGGGGAGAGGTTGACGCAGCCGTGGCTGACGTTCTCGAAGCCCTGCTCGCCCACCGACCAGTAAGCGTCGTGGTAGTAGTCCCCGCTGAAGGTGAACCGCACCGACCAGGGCACCTCCAGGCTGTACCCGGGGCCGGTCATCAGCACCGGGTTGGCCTTCTCGATGGTCAGGTAGCTGCCGTCGGGGGTATTGTCGCCCGGCCGGCCGGAGCTGATCGGCCAGTTGTAGCGGAGCTTGCCGTCGTAGTAGATCTGCGTGCGGTGCGTGCGGGTGTTCCCGACCGCGATCAGCGACGCCCCGATGCCGAAGGTCTGGGTCAGGGTGTGGTCGCCGTATACGCCCGGCGCGCCCTGGACGCCGTTCAGGTGCCCGGTGAAGCTGACCGTGGTGCCGGCCGGCCAGTAGTCGCGGGGCCGGAAGTAAGCGCAGGTGGGAGCCATGTTGCAGGGCTCGTCCCAGTACCACGCGCCGACCACCGGGGTCGAGGTCGTGATCTGCAGCGATCGCTCGACCGCGGCCTTGTCGATGATCGGCTGGCTGAAGTACAAGATGATCGGCATCCCCACGCCGTAGCTCTGCTGGTAGCCCTCCAAGATCTCGGTGCTGAACGTCCGGCTGGGCGTCAGCGTGCGGAACGCGCTGGTCACGGCGACGCTGCCGCCGGGCCCGGTCGCGGTGGCCGTCACCGTATAGGCCTGCGAGACGTCCAGTGCCCACTGGCTGCGCCACAAGGTGCCGCCCTGGCTCAGGCTGCCGGTCACCGGGTCGCCGGAGGTGTGTACGGTGACGTGGGTCAGCGTGCCGCCGGCCGCCGTGACCGTGATGCCCGTCGACGGGTCGGCCTGCGCGGCGCCGTTGGCCGGCGTGATCGTCACCTGCGGGCGGGCCGTCTTGGTCCCGCCGCTGGCCCCCGCGCCGGCCGCCGCCCCGGTGTGCGCGGCGGCGCTGGCCGCGGTCGTGCCGTGCCCGCCGCCCGTGCACCCCGCGGCCAGCAGGGCCAGTGCCGCCGCGACGGCCAGCCCGGCTGAACGCCGCATCCCTATGGTCCGGACGACCCTCACGTCAGCATCCGTTCCCCGTAACGGCATCAGGTAGTCCTCACCGGCGCCGGCCTGGCGATCGCCGCGATCTTCCAGCACGGCAGTTTCGACGGGTGGAGCGTCGGCTTGGTCCAGGCCAGCTCGCAGTGCACCGGCAGCTAGCTCACGGGGGGCCGGTCAGCCCAGGACGGCGACCGTCCCGGGGTGCTCGACGCGGTGGTTGACCAGGTCCAGGTGGCGCAGCGTGAAGCCGCGCAGCGCGCGGAGCTGGCGCTGGGTGAGCCGGTCGCAGATCCAGTCCCAGTGCAGCGAGACCCAGTCGCCCGGGCCGATGCCGTCAGTGATGGCCGAACCGTCCAGGGCCAGCCGGGCCGTCTCGGTGGCCGGCTGGCCCAGGGTCAGCAGCCGGCCGTCCCAGCACAGCGGCCGGTACGCGACGGTCGCCTGGTCGCCCTGGACCGCCGTCACCCGGCCCCACCGGATCCGGCACCGGTCCAGGACCATGAGCGCGTGCTTGGCCTTGCGGTCGTCGCCCAGCAGCCCGGTCCACGGGTACACGCAGAAGACGGCGAAGCTGTGGTGCGGCACCCCGCCGGCCAGCACTCCCTCGGCCAGGAACGGGAAGTTGCTCCCGGTCCGGAGCCGGAACCGGTCCTGCATGGAGTCGCCGATCTCGGTGACCGGCACCCGGTCCAGCAGGTCGTTGCCGACCCAGTAGGCCTCCACCACGCGGCGGTCCAGCGGGTCGGCGATGCCGCAGCCGGCCGCGATCAGCTCCAGGTAGGGCCAGGCGCCGGCGAAGGCCTGGGCCAGCTGGACCAGGCCGCGGTCGACCACGCCGGCCACCGCGTACTCGCGGAACGCGGCGAAGTCCGCGGGGCCGCAGTAGCCCAGGGCGTTCGGCGGGTAGGCGTAACGGATGAACGTCAGCGGGCCGCTGGTGCCGGGCCCGGGGCCCGGCGGCCCGGTCACGGGATGCCCCCGGCGGCCTGCCGTTCGGCCTCACGTTCGGCGCCGAGCGCGTCCAGGGCGTCCCGCGCCTCGTCCGGGGTCATGGCCGACAGCGCGAAGCCCATGTGCACCAGCACCCAGTCGCCGGGCTTGACCGGCTCGTCGAGCAGGCCGACGTTGATCAGCCGGCGCACGCCGCCCATGTCGACCGTGGCCAGGTCGGGGTGGCTGGTCTCCCCGTCCACCAGCTGGGCCGGGATGCCCAGGCACATAGGCGGCTATCCCTTCTCGGTCGCGGCGGGCGCGGCCGTTACCGGCGGCGCCGCATAGGTGACCGATTCCAGCACCATCTCGTCGCCGCCGCTGATCTGGGCGTCGGGGCTGGCGCAGCGCGGGCAGGTGGCCAGCAGGTCGGTGGTCTCGCCGCTGAACCCGCAGTCCGGGCAGACGATGGTGGCCGGCACCGTCACGAGCTCGACGGCGGCGCCGGCCGCCTCGGTTCCTTCAGCCATCATGGCGAACGCCTGGGCCAGGGATTCCTCGTCGACGGCATGCCGGACCCCGAACCGGACCCGCACCCCGGTCACCCGGCGGCCGCCGGCGCGCTGCTGGACCGCGTCCAGCACGCCCTCGCACAAGCCGAATTCGTGCATCCCGCTCCTGTCCGTTCCGGCTATCCGTCCGGATGATTGCTCACGCGGCGCGGCGGGCCCGCCGCTCGATGAGCTCGTCGACCACGCTGCCGATGAGGGCGGCGCGGCTACTGCTCTTGGTCTTGCGGCCCACGCGTTCCATGGCCGGGCCGGCCACCGATTCGACCGTGTTGATGGCCTCGCTCAGGAACCGCCGGGTTTCGGGGGACGCCATGATCGCCTGAGCCGATTCGATTGCGCTCTGCAGGCCGCTGCGTCCCTGCCGAGTGCCTATGTAGTAGCCGACCGCGAATCCGAGTACAACTTCCACGCCCCTCACGTCCTTCCTGGCGTGCGCGGGTTACATCTCACGAATCTCGAGGTACCGCTTGATGTCCGGCAGCGAGTCAACCACCAGCGCCAGCACCGCCGCGATGACTGCCGCCTTGATCAGCCTGCTCAGCATCCTGAGCACCTCCTTCCTGAGTCGGTTCATCCGGTTGCCGTGCTAAATCCGCCATGCACTCCTGCTCGTCCGCCTGCTGGTGCTCGTCCGCCTGCTGGCCGGCCGACGTGGCCTGGGCCAGGATCTCCTCCACGGCGCGCACCGCGTGCGGCAGCGCCGCCCGGACCGGGTCGGTCAGGCCCATGCCCGCGTCGACCTCGGCCGGCTCGCACGCCACCACCAGGTTCCGCCCCGAGTGGCCGCCCAGCGAGGACAGCAGCCCGAAGATGGCGTCCGGGGTCAGGCTGTGCGCGTCGATGACCGGCTGGGCGCCGGGGCTGGGCAGCTCCACCTCCAGCACGGTCACCGTGCCCGGTGCCTCGCCCCGCGGCGCCGCGTCCACCAGCACGAGCAGGTCGTACCCGTCGAGCAGCTCGTAGACCAGGTGGACGCCGCGGATGCCGTAGTCCTTGATCTGCACGCCGGCCGGCTGCGGGCGCTCGGCCAGCAGCTTGACCACCTCGACGCCGAACGCGTCGTCGCGCAGGAACACGTTGCCCACGCCGGCCACCAGGATCCGCCCGGTCATGACGCGTCTCCCGGCACGCACGGCTCCACCTCGTCGGGCATGAAGTACAGGAACCGCCCGTGCGCGATGCTCAGGTCCGGGTCGGGGTGATCGGTCAGCGCCACGGCCAGGTACGGCTGGTCCTCGATGTCGAGCAGCACGGCCTGGACCTCGGCGATCCGCCCGACCAGGAACATGTCCTGGGCGTCGGCCCGGCGCGCGCCGGGCCGCAGCCGGACCAGGCTACCCCGGGCGACCTGCTGCCCGCCGATCAGCACCGAGTCGGTGTCCGGGGATACCGACGCGTCGGCCTCCGGATCCCACCAGGGCACGCTGGGGTCGTAGTCGGGCGGGCGCCCGCCGTCGAACGGATCTGCGCCGAACTGGCCCGCACCGAACCGGCCCGTATTGGCAGGAGCGGCGGGGCGCAGCGAGCGAATGGTGCCGTGCAGGCCTTCCATGGTCTGCGCGTCCATCGACTCGACCCGGTCGATGAGCGCGGCCGCGCGCGGATCAGTGGCCCGGGCCTCGAGCTTCTCCTCGTCGGACAGCGCCAGCGTGCGCAGGGTCAGGATCTCGTCGATCTCGGTGCCGTCGTACAGCTCGCCCGGGCTCTCCGGGGCCAGTTCCGGGTGGTCGTACAGGATGATCGGGGAGGCCAGCATGACCCGGCGGCCGCCGTCCGGGTCGGCCAGGACCGGCCAGCAGCCGTTGTTCTGGCACTCGGCCACGGCGGGCTTGGCCCACTCCGGCGGGTCGGTCATCGAGATGAACTCGCCGCCGCTGACGGTCGCGATCACGTGCGCCGCGACCAGCGCGGTCGGCAGCGCCTGGTCGCGTACCGCCGGCACCGGCTCGGCCGGGCTGGCGTTCTCGACCCGGACCTGGAGCCGGACGGCGCGCCACGGACCCGGTACCGCGGTGGTGCGTACGGACACCGTGCCGGCCAGGGGTTCCCGGCGCCGGATCGTGATCCCGGCCGTCTCGGCCGGTTCGCGGTCTTCCCCTCCGGGGACCGAGAACTCCCTGACCAAGCCTGAACCGAGCAGCTCGCCGGGTCCGACGGTGAACTCGACCTCGCGTTCGGTCGCCTCGTCCCATTCCGGCGCTCCGGGCGCGCCAGGCACCGCGGCTGCCGCCGGCACCGTGCTGCGCCGCTGGACCTGCAGGAAGCGCAGGATGACCCGGACCTCGGGCTGCCCGGAATGCTCCATGACCCACTCGGACCCGGTGACGCTGGTCTCCGAGGGGTCGGCCGCGGCGTACCCGGGCGCCATGATCACGCCGAACTGCCAGCGGCTGCGGTTCTTCTGAGACGAGGCCCGGTACGGGTACAGGATGTAGCCCTCGTACAGGACCGCGTCGGCGATCCGGCGGACGGCGTCCAGGTTCATGGCTGCTTCGCCTCCGCCGGGTCCTCGGTCTCACCGGCCGCGGCGAGCAGCGCGGCGAGGGTGGCGTCCCAGGTCGGCAGGGCGTGCTTGGCCTTGAACGCGGACAGTTCGTCCAGCGTCTCGCGGCTGCAGCGCAGCCACGCGCTGTTGGGGAAGTGGGCGTCGGCCAGCTCCCGCCAGACGCTGACCGGCATCCGGTAGGTGGCCTCGGCGCTCCACGGCACCAGCTCGACCGAGAAGCCCTCGCCGTTGGCCACGAACACCGTGCCGCTGAACAGCAGGATCAGCGGGATCGTGCCGTCGTCCAGCCCGTACAGGTAGCGGGCCGAGCTCACTTCCAGGTCGTAGGTGACCGGCACCGGCACGTCGGTTTCGGTCACCGCGGTGAACGTGGGCACCATGGTGGTGACCGTGGCGAGCTGGATCGGCTTGACCGTCTCGGCCCACCGCGACGGGTCGCCGAACAGGTCGTGCAGCCGCTGCGCCTCGGCCGCGGAATACCGGCGACGGTGCGGCTCGATGCGGATCTGGCAGCGCAGCGCGATGGCGTGCACCCGCACCCCGGATCGTTCGGTGATGGTCAGTGCGAACGTGAGGGTGGGGGTGGCCGCGTACCGCTCCGCGGTCACGCCGGTGCAGCCGAAGATGAGGTCGGCCATGTCAGTGCTCTTCCAGATCGGGCTGACCCGGTCCGGGCATGACGCCCGGGCCGTTTCTCCTGCCCTCCACCGGCA
>Ga0335074_10013761_pt1 | contig 11368 bp, 11 predicted proteins | sample Lox_Sample_23_FD_206715 | JGI IMG/M metagenome (GOLD analysis project Ga0335074, IMG submission 206715) | Soil microbial communities from Loxahatchee National Wildlife Refuge, Florida, United States - Lox_Sample_2.3 | ecosystem: Environmental > Terrestrial > Soil > Wetlands | place: USA...
TGTTGATCGTCGCTGCGCAGATGGGTCGGTGTGTGCTCGTTGAAGGTCATGGTCAACCTCTCGTTTGGCTCTAAGAACGCGTGACGCCCGCGCCGTTGGCTGCGGCGCAGGCGTCTGTGCATCCGTGTGGTGGCTGGATCAAGGAATCAGGAGGCAGTGGGCACCGGCTTCGCAGCCAGCAGCTGCTCCTCCTCGGCGGTCCGGCGGGCGTGCCAGAGGCCCAATCCCACGAGCACCGACATGATGGCGGCCAGAACGAACGAGGCGATCGCGCCCCACAGCATGATCAGGCCGATCTCCGAGAACGCGTATGCCTCAAGCAGCAGCCCGCGGAGGGTGGTCCCCCGGAAGACAGTCTGCACCTCCGTGGCAAGCGTGGTGTTCTTCGGGTTGGCCAGTGACGCCGCGCTCACCTTGGAGTACACGCCGCCATAGGGCATCTCGGAGAGGTGCACGGAGATGAAGTCATCGGCGTAGGTTTTGGCCTGCTCGCCGGTCAGCAGCTGCTGGCCCGCGTACTTCGAGACCGACGGGATCATCGACGGGGTGATCTCGGTTCCCGCCTTGGGGTGCTCGAATGCCGCCTTGGGCGGGAAGTAGACCTGCTGCTGTGCCAGCTGGTTGTGAACGTTTGAGTTCACGAAGCTGTGGCCCCAGGTCAGCAGACCACCAGCAACCACCAGCGCAACGACAACGGCGACGCCGCCGGCGCTCGTGATGATGTCGAATACCTTGCGAGACATGGTTTTCCTCCTTGGAACGATCGACCCGGACTCGGGTTTGACTAGGGCTATCGTCCTATCCGGAAGGACGCTGAGCATCCGCCGTGCACCGCAGACTCACGCGCAGAATCGCGACCCAGCCGCTCAGTAGTTGTGCGCACCCAGGTGCGGGTTTGGCCGGGTGACAACTCGAGCGCGTGCGTCCTATGTTGACCGCATGAACTCCGCGCAGGATCATCCGGTCAGCGAGATGCTCGTCCTACCCCGCGCCGAGTGTCTGCGCCTGCTTGCCACGAACCGATTCGGGCGGCTGGCGGTGGCACTGGACAATGGCACTCCGGTCATACGGCCTGTCAATTACATGTTTCACGAGCCATCGCAGTCGGTCGTCTTCCGCACCTCGGACGGCTCGAAACTGTATGCCGTGATAAAGGCCGGCGAGGCGGCGTTCGAGATCGACGGAGTCGATGAGGGCTCGCGTACCGGCTGGAGCGTGATCGTCAGCGGGGTGGCGGAAGAGGTCACCAACCCGAGTGACGTCCGCCACCTCGACGCGCTGGGAGTTGCTCCGTGGGCACCCGGCCGAAGACGGCGATGGGTTCGTATCCGGGCCCGGACGATCACGGGCCGGCGGATCGTGCTCTCGGGTATCCCCCCCGCCGATCAACCGGCCTAGTGGAGCGAAACATCCCGACGGCCGAGCCTCGGCACGCTGGCGTTGATCGGCCTCTGCGGACTCCTGTCGGCCGGCGGACGGGGCGGTCCGGTGCGCGACTACCGCCTCGGAGGTACGTAGTTCTCCGCAGGAACCCTTCGGGGCTGCGCGGCTGGCACACGGGAAGTGGGCCCATAGTCTGCGGCTATGAATCCGAACCCCGATACACCATTCAGAACGCTGATCGTGGGCGGAGGCGTAGCCGGTTTAGAGGCGGCGCTCGCGTTGCGCGACCTCGCCGGCGAGCGCATCGCCACCACACTGCTGACCCCAACTCCCGAGTTCGTCTACCGCCCGATGCGAGTCCGGGAGCCGTTTGCCTACAGCGCGGCCCGGCACTATCCGCTCGAGGACATCGTCCGTGACATTGGCGCGGAGCTCATCCAGGACTGGTTCAAATGGCTCGACCCAGACCGTCGGCAGGTCCACACCGAGGGAGGGCTGGTACTCGAATACGATGCGCTGCTGCTGGCCCCCGGAGCGACCATGTCCCCGCGTTTCAAGCACGCCCTGACGTTGGATGACTGCCGGCTCGACGAGCAGCTGCACGGCCTGATCCAGGACATGGAGGGCGGCTATATCCACAAGCTTGCGTTCCTGGCACCCACCCCGATGCCGTGGCCGCTGCCGCTGTACGAGCTGGCGCTGATGACCGCTCGGCGCGCGTATGACATGAACGTGTACGTATCGATCACGTTGGTCACCCCTGAGGACGCGCCGCTGGCGGTCTTCGGCCCAGAGGTCAGCGATGCGGTCGAGCGCCTGCTTGAGGACTCCGGAATCGTGACCTTCACCTCCGCTCACGCTGAGACTCCCGAGCCGGGCCAGGTGTCTATCCATCCGGGATCGCAGCAGCTGCAGGCCGATCGGATCATCGCCCTGCCCCAGTTGTTCGGCCCTGATCTCGCCGGGGTGCCCACCGGAGCGTCGAGCCGGTTCATCTCGGTCGACGCGCACTGCCGGGTAACGACCCTCGAGAGCGTCTACGCGGCAGGAGACGCAACCGATTTCCCCGTCAAGCACGGCGGAATCGCGGCACAGCAAGCCGATGCCGCAGCCCAGGCGATCGCAGCCCTAGCCGGCGCGCCAATCGAGCCGAAGCCGTTTCATCCGATGATCCATGGCGTGCTCCTCGGTGGCGACAAGCCGCTCTACTTGAGCGCCCACATCACCGGTGGGCACGGCTCGAGCTCGGAGGTCAGCGACTCCCCAACCTGGTCGCCGCCCACCAAGATCATGGCCAAGTACCTTGCACCGTACCTCGAATCGCGGGATAAAGCGGCGTTACGATGAGCAACATGCCCGATTCGGAGAATCCCGTCGAGCCTGCTAAGAGCCGGGATTCCAGCTCAGAGGAAACGATTCGGGTCGTGATCGCAGACGATCACTCGGTCGTTCGCCGAGGGCTGCGCCAGGTGCTCGACGCGGACGGGGGCTTCGACGTGGTCGCCGAGGCCTCGGATCTCGACGGCGCCCGGCGTTATGTCCGCGGCCATCATCCGGACGTGCTCGTGCTCGATCTCAACATGCCCGGAGGATCGAGCCTCGAAGGAATCCCAGAGATCCGCGCCGAGTGCCCGGGGACGCAAATCGTCGTGCTTACAATGCAGAACGAGCCGGCATACGCACGCCACGCACTTGGCGCAGGCGCGCTCGGATACGTGCTCAAGGAGGCCGCGGAGGCCGAGCTGGTCGAGGCAATCCGCCGCGCCGCGGCCGGCGACACCTATCTCAACCCACGGCTGGGTGCCCGTGTCGCTGCCGAGCCACCGCCCGGTCCACCCGACGGCCTCTCCGAGCGCGAGGTCGAGGTGCTCCGCATGATCGCGCTGGGACACACGAACGGCGAGATCGCCGAAGAGCTCTTTCTCTCAGTGCGCACCGTCGAGACGCACCGCGCGCACATCCAGCAGAAGCTCCGGCTCGGATCGCGGTCAGAGCTCGTGCGCTACGCGCTCGACCACGGCCTCGTCAAGGCCTGAGCGCGACACCAAGGCGGCGATGCCGGGCCGATTTGACCGGGGTCAGCCGCGTCACGCGGAGATCGCGGTCGAGGCTGGCGCTCGGTCGACGTCCGTGTTGCTGATTGCGCTCCTGCCCGTGCTTCGAACGAGGACCAACAGCGGACACCCCGCGTGGCGGACGAGGTAGCGGGAGACACTGCCGTGGAGCATTCGTCCGAGCGGACCGTATCCGCGAGAACCCACTACGAGCAGATCCACTTCGCCCGAGAACCGTGAGAGTTCTTCCCTCGGACCGCCGTACACTGCCTCGCCTTCGAACGCGCCTGACTTGGCAATGCGAGCTAAACGCTCGTCGAGGAGCCGGTCGGCCGTCTCGGGCCAGTCTGCCGGGATCGGCTTCTCCTCGCGCACGTCCTGAAGCGACACCACCGAGAGGGGCCTCAGCCTTGCTTCATGCCGCTCGGCGATCTCGCGCGCCGCCGCGAGGGCGTACTCGCTCTCGGGCGAGGTGTCGTAACCGACGCCCACCTCGAGCAGACGATCGGCGTGCACTGCGTACCCGCGCGGGGCGATCGCCACTGCACACGGGGCTCCGTCCAGCGACGCCCGGGCATCGTCTCCAATCAACGCTCTTCCTAGCAGTGCATGCCTGGAGGAGCCAACCACGAGCAGATCGGCGGTACGCTGCTCAGCGAGTTCGTGCAGCCCGCGTGCGGGCGGCACGAGCTCGGTGTAAACGAGGTCGGCCTCGATTCCCGCCGCCTGGCGTTCAGCAGCAAGGAGCGTCGCCGATGCCTCGCGTGCGTGGACGAGGGCTTGGGCGCCGCCGCGGCCGCAGGAGACTTCTGGGCCGTACACATGCGCCAGGGTGAAACGCGCGCCCGGAGCAGGGAGTTGCTTGGACAGGGCGATCGCGTCGCGACCCCCCTGATGACCGTCGACGCCTATCAGAACGCTCTTGAACATGGAGTCTCATCCGGCATCACTGGGTGGAGCGGCGTCGCGATCGTCGATCCCCCTCCAGCGGCAATCTGCCAGCCGGCGACCGTATATCGCGACGATCTTCTCCGGGTTGTTTCGGGTCTCACGCCGCCGTCTCAACAGTGGCTTGCCGGCCGGTCTGACTGACATCCGCAGCGCTTCGGGGAAGCACCAGCAAGGGGCAGCGTGAGCGACGTGCGAGCTGGTTCGAGGTGCTTCCGTGCAGCAGCCGGCCGACCGGACCGTAGCCGCGCGATCCGACGATGAGCAGATCGAGCCGCTCGCCGAACGACACGAGTTCGTCGCTCGCATCACCGAACGTAACCTCCCCCTCGACGTCCTCCAGGCGGCGCAGCCGCCGAACCTGATCATCCCTGAGCTGTCCAGCGGCATCGGGCCAATGCACGGCAATTCGCTCGTCGTACGGGATGCTCTGAAGCGAGATGACCAACAGCGCTTTGACCGGCGTACTGGACCGGGCAGCGAGGTCTCGGGCCATCGAGAGCGCGCGCTCGCTCTCCGGCGAGCCGTCATAGCCGACGCCGAGGGTGACCAGGCGATGAGCGCGCTCGGCGTAGCCGTAAGGCGCAATCGCTACCGCGCAGGGCGCTCCGTTGAGGGCCTCGATCGTGTCGTTGCCGATCAACACGCGCCCGAGAGATCCACGATGGCACGCTCCGATCACGATCAGGTCCGCTCCCTCGCGCTCGGCTAGGGTGTGCAGAGCACGACCAATCGAATGCTCCGCGTACGGGATCAGCTCAGCTCCAGGTGCCGCTGCAGCTGACTCGCGCTGCAGTAGCTGCTCGGACTCCTCAAGCTCCGCGGCGAGCAGCAATTCGGCGCCTCTGTACGGCATCAACCCTGCGCCATAGACGTGTACGAGCGCGATGTTTGCCTCGGGGTCGGCGAGCTGCTTGGCGAGGGCGATCGCGTCGCGACCGCCCGCTGCTCCATCGACGCCGACGAGAACCCTGCTGAACATCGCGGACTACACCTCCTGCACAACGGGCACCATCACCCTTTGCGCGAGGTCCACCAGTCGGGTGGAGTAACCCCACTCGTTGTCGTACCACGCCACGACCTTGACCTGGGTTCCGTCAATAACCGACGTCAGCCCGGCGTCGAAGATCGACGAGTAACTCGAGCCGACGATGTCGGAGGAGACGATCGGATCCTCGGTGTAGGCGAGGATGCCTTCGAGCGCGTCGCGGTCGGCGGCGTTCTCGAACGCGGCATTGACCTCGTCCTTGCTCGTGAGACGCTGCGTCTCCACGGTCAGGTCGACGAGCGACCCGGTCGGTGTCGGAACGCGTACGGCGAAACCGTTCAGCCGGCCCTCCAGCGCGGGGATCACCAGTCCCAGTGCCTTTGCCGCGCCGGTCGAGGTGGGGATGATGTTGATCGCGGCCGCGCGGGCGCGACGCAAGTCGTTGTGCGGACCGTCGAGAAGGTGCTGGTCCGACGTGTAAGCGTGGACGGTCGTCATCAGCCCGTGCCGGATCCCCACGGTCTCGTGGAGTACCTTGGCAACCGGCGCCAGGCAGTTGGTCGTACAGGAGGCATTCGAGATGATGTGGTGGAGGTCGGGGTCGTACACCTGATCGAAATTCACGCCGAGCACCACGGTGGCGTCGGGCGCATCATCGCCCTTAGCCGGCGCGGAGATGATCACCTTTCGGGCGCCGGCCGCGAGGTGCTGCTCGGCTCCGGAGCGGGTGCGGAAGCGACCGGTCGACTCGATGACGACATCCACACCGAGATCCGACCACGGCAGGCCGTTCGGCTCGCGCTCGGCAAGCGCACGGACCGGCTGCCCATCGATCGCGATCCCACCCTCGATGGTCTCGACGTTGCCCGGGAAGCGCCCGAACACGGAGTCGTACTCGAGGAGATGGGCCAGCGTCGTGGGCTCCACGAGATCGTTGATGGCCACTACTTCGATATCGGTGTCCCGCGCGTGCGCAGAGCGGAGGAAGCAACGCCCCACACGGCCGAAACCGTTGATGGCAACACGAACTGGCATCAGAACCTCATTTCTCGGGGATGTGTCATGGCTCCAACGTACGCCCTGGTCGCGGGCATGAAATCGTGGACGGCGCCCGATCCAGCTCCGTACTTCCTACGGGTCCGGCAGCGCTCTACGCCGTCAGCGACGGCATCGGCGGCAGGGGGCCGGCGGTCTCCACACGGACCCGTGCATCTACGATCAGCGTTCGGTCCGGGGTGACGATCAGCGGGTTGCAGTCGAGCTCGACGATTTCCGGATGGGTCTCGACCATCGCACTCAGGCGGAGCAGGACGTCCTCGATCGCAGCTACGTTGCAGCGTGGCGCCCCGCGGTAGCCGTCGAGCAGCGGGAAGGTTCGCAGCGAGCGCACCATCTCCCGCGCGTCGACGTCGGTCAGCGGAGTGATTCGCACCGCGACGTCGTTGATCAGCTCCGCGGTGGTCCCGCCGGCCCCGCAGGCGAGCACCGGGCCGAAGCTGTGGTCGTTGACGACTCCGACAATCAGCTCGACCCCGTCGGGTGCCATCGGCTGGATCACGAATCCATCGAGCGTGTGCCCTGCGCGCGTCACCGCCTCCACGATCGTCCTCGCGGCGGCCCGCACCGCTTTTGGGCCGCGCAGCCCAAGCTGCACACCGCCGGCGTCCGTCTTGTGAAGCAGACCCTTGGCGCTCGCCTTCAGGGCTATCGGCGAATTCAGCTTGGCTGCGGCGGCCACCGCCCGGGCCGCGCTGCTCACGACGATCGTCTCGATCATCGGCAGGCCGTAGCAGTCGAACAGCTGGGCGACACAGGCCGGCGAGAGCCACCCGGACCCCGCGGCCAGCTCGCGGCTGATGATCGCGGCCGCCTCGACGCTCCGAACCGCGGGAAGTTCTGGAACCCGACCCGCCTCCCGGGCGCGCCACCGGCCGTGGCGGACGGCGAGCGCTATCGCCCGTGCGGCGTCCTCGGGAAACTGGTAGCAGGGGACGCGAACGGAGTCCGTTCGCAGCTCGGTGGGGGCTCCTTCGCTCACCATGAACACCGAAGCGATGGGCACCGGGGAGTGCGCCTCGCTCGCGGCGCGGATGGCAACGGCCACGTCCCGGGCGTCCGTGACGAGGGGTGGCACGAAGATGGCGATGATCGCGTCACAGGCGTCGGCATCGATCAGCGTCTGGAGCGTGCGCCGGTAGTCCTCCGCCGAGGCCGAGGCGATCATGTCGACCGGGTTGCCGAGCGCGGCCGAGGCGGGCAGGAACTCGCTCAGTCGGGCCCGGACCTCGTCCGCCAGCTCAGTGATCTGCAACCCGTGCGCCTGACAGGCGTCCGCGCAGAGGATCCCAGGGCCGCCGCCGTTCGTGACAATCGCTATCCGGTCGCCGCGGGGCACCGGCTGCGCCGAGAGCAGCGCGGCCACGTCGAACAGCTCGTGCATGGTGTCGGTGCGGATCACGCCCGCCTGTTCGAACAGCGCCTCGACCGTCACGTCAGAGGCTGACAGCATCGCGCCCGTGTGGGATGAGGTCGCCCGCGCCCCCGCGACGGAGCGCCCGCTCTTGACCGCGATGATGGGCTTGCGCCGTGCCATGTGGCGAGCGATTCGAGCGAACTTCCGGGGGTTGCCGAACGATTCGAGGTAGAGCAGCGCGAGCTCGGTATTAGGATCCTGTTCCCAATAGCGCAGGAAGTCGTTGCCCGACAGGTCGGCCTTGTTGCCAACCGAGACGAAGGACGAGAGCCCGACCCCGAGCCGGCCCGCAGCCTCGATGATTGCGATGCCCAGGCCGCCGCTCTGAGACATGAACCCGACGTGTCCCGAGACCGACACCGGTGGCGCAAACGTGGCGTTCAGCCGCACGTCGGACGCGGTATTGAGGACCCCGAGGCAGTTGGGTCCGACGATCCGCATCCCTGCGTCCCGACAAACTTCCAGGAGCTCGTGCTGGCGCCGGACTCCCTCGGCACCGGCCTCGGCGAATCCAGAGGAGATCACCAGCAGCGCGCGCACGCTAGCCGCGGCGCACTGACGCGCGACTGCGACCACGCCTTCCGCCGGTATCGCAACCACCGCGAGATCGACGCCACCGGGAATGTCGGCAACCGAGTGATATGCGGGCAGCGACTGGACCTCCTCCGCCTGCGCGTTGACCGCGTAGACGGCGCCGGTGAACCCGGCGGCGAGCAGGTTGTGGAGGATCTCTCCGCCGATCGTCCCGCGCCGGCGCGAGGCTCCGATCACCGCGACCGACGACGGCTCGAGAAAGCTGCGCACCGCGGCAACCGCGGCAATCCGCTCGCGCTCCTCGAACTGTTCGACCGCCGCGGGGGATAGCGAAGTCGGTAATTCAACCTCGAGTGCATCCGGACGTGAGCGAAGCTCGACGGGAAAGCCGCTCTCGCGGAACACCTCGACCATGCGATGGTTCTGGGGAAGCACCTCGGCCACGAAGGTGGTGATTCCATGCTGCTCCGCGACCTCGGCGAGGTGTGCGAGCAGGATGGTTGCAATGCCCCGTCCCTGCCAGGCATCGGCGACCAGGAAGGCGACCTCAGCCCGGGTGGCATCCATCCGGACGTACACGCCGTGCGCCACAATCGAGCGCGGTGTGCCGCTCTCCACGACCAGCCCGAATCGATCCGAGTAATCGACATCGACGGCCCACGACGTCACCCAGTCAATGTTTGGTGCTCCGAAGAAGCGAAACGTGATGGACTCCTCAGAGACCGCTTCGAAGAAGGTGCGGATCGTCGCGCCGTCGGCGGGACGGATCGGACGCACGTGGACGGTGGTGCCGTCTCGCAGGACGACATCGGCCTCCCGGTCCGTTGGATAGTTGGTAACCGCGGAGACGGTGCTCATCGATCCGTGTGCACGCAGGTCAGCTGTTGGCATAGGCCGCGGCGATGTCGAGCGAGGAGAGCACGCCGACCGGATAGCCTCCGGCGGCGTCGACGACGACCAGATGGGACACGCCGTGTTCGTTCATCAGCCGTGCGGCCGCTTGGACGGGCTCGTCCCCTGAGACGGTCAGCGTCTCGGTGGCAGCCACTTCATGGGCGGTGCACCGCGCGCCCGCGGCGACTGCGGCGACCACATCGAGGTCGGACACCACGCCAATCGGCCGTTCTCCGTTGCCGCTCGTGATCATGACGGCGTGCACCCGGTGGTTGGCCATGATCACGGCGATGTCCTGCACCGAATCCTCGGCCGAGCAGCTCAGAACTTCGTGATGCATGCAGTCGCGGACGCGGACATGCGCGAGCGCTGGGAATTGGTTTCCTAATTCGGGCATGCCGCCAGCGTCGCGCACGCTCGAGCGTTGGGCATCCGGGCTCGGCATCGCCATCGCGTCGGAAAACTACGGAGGCAACGAGTGTTTTCCTGACTAACACTGAGAGGGCCGTGATCTTGATCGCATACGATGGCTCAGCCGACGCGCAAGCAGCAATCGATCGCGCTGGCGAGCTTCTGCGGGGCCAGCCGGCAACGGTCCTCACGGTGTGGGAGCGGTTCCTCGATGTCTTGACGCGGGCCGGCGCCGGCATGCCGATCGGCACGGTCGACTACGACCGGCTCGACCGCGAGTACGCGGCCCAGGCTCACCACCGGGCCGAGGAGGGCGCCCAGCGCGCCAAACGCGTCGGCCTGAAGGCACAGGCGCGGACATCCGTCCGCGAGAACTCGATCGCGGAGACGATCCTGCTCGAAGCCGAGGAGGTCGGAGCCAGCGCGATCGTGCTCGGCACCCGCGGCCTCACCGGGCTCAAGTCGCTGCTGCTGGGGAGCGTCTCGCACGCTGTGCTCCAGCATGCCGATCGACCCGTCATCGTCGTGCCCTCGCCAGAGGTTGCCACCGAGCGCGCCGCGCACTGGAGGTAGCCACCCGATCAGGGACCTGCGTGATCGGCACCCGTGACGCTGGGCACCGCGTGGGGCCCGAACACAGTGATGGGAAGGTGCTGGCCGCCGGAGCTTGACATCTCCCGAGAACCGTTCCGCACTCTGCATCGCTTCGCATCGGGAAAACCCCGCAATGCTCACCGGCCGGGTCGCCTATGCGGCCGCCGAGCCCTTTCTGTGGTCGTCGTTGACGGTCGCAGAGACGCTCGAGTTCCCTGGCCGCCCGGACCGGGCGTCGACGTCGCCTATCGGGATCTCGCTAGCGAGTAGCGCGACGGTGCAGCGCGTAGGCGAGGTGGAGCGCGTGCCTTTAGCTGACCCGGCGACCCGTGGTCCGACACAAGATCCCGGACGAGCTTGCTGGCATCTCGTCGGATTGAACTCACCGCAGGACTGCGGAAAAACCACAGTCCGAACGGTAACCGTCGACCTATCATTCTCGACGGGACCACAGCCTGACGCGCATTCGAGGTTACGGATAGACCGATGGCAGGAGATACAACTCACCCCGTGTGCGGGACCTGCGGTGAGCGGATCGGCGTCTACGAGCCCATATGGCTGAAGCATGCAGACGGGACCCTCACGGCCACCTCGTTGCTCAACTTGGACGAGGAACTCCAATCCGACTCACACCAGGCGTTCTTTCACCTGGGATGCCTCGCGCCTGACCAGATCCCACACACCAAGGTTGCTCGACCCGTGCGGACTCAGCAAGGGTTGGACTCGAGCGAATTCGAGCTCTGAGCGCCAGCCAGATTAACTAGGCAATATTGGGACCGCGTGCGGTCAAGATCGGTGTCGATCCGTCGCGCCGTCGCGAGCCGGGACCGCCAGCACCGGGCACGGCGCGATGTGCAACAGGCGCTGCGTGACGCTCCCGAGCAGGAGTCCCCCCAGGACTGTGTGTCCACGTGTGCCCACGACGATTAGGTCGGCCTGCTCCCGGGCGGCGACGTCCGCGATCACGTGCCCCGCGCCGCCGACCTTGGCCTTCTCCATCTCGAGCGTGGCGTGCAGGCCGTCCGCCGAGAGCTCGGAGACCTGGCGCTGGATCTTGCCCTCGACCTCGTCCTCGTTGGCGTGGATCGG
>Ga0335074_10013762_pt1 | contig 11368 bp, 15 predicted proteins | sample Lox_Sample_23_FD_206715 | JGI IMG/M metagenome (GOLD analysis project Ga0335074, IMG submission 206715) | Soil microbial communities from Loxahatchee National Wildlife Refuge, Florida, United States - Lox_Sample_2.3 | ecosystem: Environmental > Terrestrial > Soil > Wetlands | place: USA...
GCCGCAACATGCCGTCACTGCTCTGGCAACAAACGTTCCCGGCCCGCGTAATCGCCAGCATGTGATGGGACGTGAAGTATTGGAAACCCTTCCGGTGCCTCCGATTGCGCTGCAGCTGCGCACCGGCATCGCCATGGTCAGCTACGCCGATAGCTTCGTCTTCGGCATCACCGGCGACCACGACGCCGCGCCCGACCTCGAGCAACTCGCCGCAGGCATCGAGCGTGCGGTCGCGCGGTTGGCGGCCATCAGCCGGACGCGCCGCCGCCAGGGCCGTCGAACCAGAGCAGGCCGAAGCGCATAACGGCTTTCGGCAACGGTCGCCATTCCCAGGTCATCGGAGAGGAGTCGTCGATGGCTGAGCCAAAGTCACCGTTGGCTCCATCCTGGTCAGCAATTTGGGCACCTATGGGCTGGACTCGGTGTCGGCACCAGTGCCCACCTTCTGCGACGTGCCGTTCTCGATCGTGACCGGTGCGGTGACCGACAAGGTTCTGGTCCGAGATCATCGAGCCGTCCGCTGACCATCGGCCTGGATCACCGGTTCATCGACGGCTATCAAGCCTCAACGATGGCCAGTGTCTTTCGCGATTACCTGGACAACCCCAGCGCCTTCGACCCGGTGCCCGTCTCAACCGCACCACGCAAGATGACGAGACGGTCGACGACAACACGAACTCGCTCGACGAAACCGTCACCCGCTCCGGTAGCAAACGGACGCCGCTCAAAGACCGCAGCTGGTTGGAAACATCATGAGCGACAACGATATCGACGCTTCGGAACTCGCGAAGTGGGGCCCTGTGTCCACCGCGCAGGCGAACAAACTGGTGGCACCCATCATCAATCGATGGTTCCGGGTAGAGGTGCGAGGCTTGGAATCCATCCCACCCGTCCAACTATTCCTGAGCCGTTGTGATGCAGGTTGTCTCACTTCGTGTCCGCACTGTTGTCGTCCATATCTCTTCGGTCCCGCCGGTTCCCGGCAAGTTCTACTGGATGACGCCCACACAGCTGCGCTCGCGCCCGTGGGAGTTCGGACAGCAGATCACGGCACAATTCAATTCCGTTCCCATCGGGAAGACGCACGTCTAGCGCAGCAACGTCGGGATTCAATGCCGGTATTCTCACCATCGCTTCGGATACCAAGCCAGTCTTCGCGACGCCCGTGATAATCGGCCGCCTCGCGCATCACGCTGCCGGAGTCATCACGCTGGAATGTCCCAGCAGTCAGGTGCCCACCATCAGGTTCAACCCGACGGGCGAGCTGTTTGAGCTCGCCGAGCCGGTCGAATAGCGCCCGTCCCTCAACGATCCAGCCGGCGAAATCGCGGTGACGCCGTACTGGCTGCCGCGCATACCAATCAGCCATTCCCCGTTCCCAGCACCAGTATTCGACCATGAGCACTTGCAACATTGGTTTGGCGAGAAGTTCCTGTGTCGACGCCGACGAAAGGATCGCGGGCAGATCAACGGACAGCAACGATGTAGGAACTGAATTACCGTTCTCCATCACAGTTTTCGCTCCCCTCACGGGTGCATGTCCGCAACATAGCGGACTGCTTCTCGCACATGTTCATCGAACTGCCTTGATGACGCCATGGCCGAAAGTCCTTTTGTCTGATTCGAAGTGCTCATTGACCGGATCTGGCTGCCAATCCCGACACTCCCGGATCCTTCTATCAGCGCGGCCGTCGGTGCGGCGGACCGCCCGTGGCGCGGCTTCCGCTTATGAAGACGAACGTCAGGAGACTCCGCGTGATTAGCGTGCCTTCGTCCTGCGCAATAATCGTGCTTCCTGCCACCCACTAGTGAGCGCCAAACACCGGTTCTCGGGACCGCCCTGGGACTGGGATCCCTTCGACAGGGCCGTTCGGACACAATGACCTAACGTGTAAGACCGGCAGCCGGACCCGTTCGTAAGCGGATTCAGCGGATTCAAAGCCGCAGGGTCTGCGGGTAACCCCGCGAATGGGTTGGGCGTGACCGACAACGCTCCGCGGCCGCGCAACTGACAAGACTTAGTCTCGCCTGACGGTGACACTCGCGGCGTGGCGCGACCGAAGTGGATGTGGCCTTCTGCCCCCGCCAGATATGTGTGTCGACCGCTCGCCGAGACGAGTCGAAGGCCATTGCGTCGCCCCCACGGCCACGCTGTACATCTGCCCCACTGCGAGCCTTGCACGCCAGCGGCGGTGGGTGATGAATGACCACCGACAGAGGACTTCGGCCTCTAGTGCCGCGCTTGGTGGGCTGGTCGGATTGAACGGTACAGCTCATTACGATCTAGCAAATACAGGAGTATCCATGACCAAAGCAAAGCTTCCTCAGCGGCGTCGACAGCGGTCGTTGCTGCCGGAATTCTCCGAGCTGTTCACCGGCTTCCCGGGGTGGGCGGATTTGCGCCCGACGCTTGAGAACCGTCTCATGCGGCTCGAAGACGAGATGGAAGACGGCCACTATGTCGTGCGCGCGGAAATCCCCGGAATCGACCCGGCCAAGGACGTCGATATCACCGTGCGCGACGGCCAGTTGACGATCAAGGCCGAGCGCAGCGAGAAGAAGGAAACCAAGGGCCGCTCGGAATTTTCTTACGGCTCGTTCGTTCGCTCGGTTTCGTTGCCCACCGGCGCTGACGAAGACGACATCAAAGCCACCTACGACAAGGGCATCCTGACCGTGTCAGTGGCCCTTCCCAAAGAGGCTGCGCCGACCGAGAAACACATCGCTATACAGGCCGCAAGTTGAGTCCCGCAGGACATCGATCGCTGCACGCCGATACGGGGCCGTAACTGGCAATCTGGCCCGGGCGCCCGCAGCGTCAGCCGTTTCGGTGGTGCTGCACGACCTGCACGCTCACGCCCATGATTGAACTGGGGCGCGACGCGATTCGATCTTCACGGAATTGAGTCGACGCAGGGTTCGGTGAGCCCCGGTCGTACAGGAGTCGATGGTGTGCGCTGGCAACGATGGCGGAATCGGAGTCGACTGGGTCGACGTGTCGGCCGAACCGAACCACGTCGAGCAGTTCCGGACCAACGTCGCCAGGGTCTATGAGGTCACGATCAAGGCCGGGACGGCAACCCTGTATCACCGGCATGACCGCGACACCGCCTATGTCATCACCGCCGGCGGGCGGTTCCGCTCCCAAGAACCCGGAGATCAGCGCAGCCGGACATCCCTGGGGCGCTCCACCCCGATACTCAGCCAGCTACGGCTACTGGTGAGCCGTCTGACCAACGGATGGCTGCAGGCACCCGCTGGCACGGTGATCCTGCAACCGCACAAGGACTTTCCACTGATCCACCGAGTGCATGCTCATCGATCGAATCCGGGCCCGATCCGGATGATCGGAGTGGAATTACAAAACGGCCATCCGACACCGGGTCGGATCGGGCACGTCGCGGGATTGCTGGTGGAGAAGCACAGCTCACGTTGGTTGGTCTACCGGTTGCGGCTTGATGCCGGCACCACAACAACATTCACCCTCGCGCAAGGTGGTGTGCTTGTCGTAGTGGCCGGCGTGGCCGAGTTATCCGGCAGTCAGGACGTTCCATCGGGCTCTGCCCGCAAGATGCCGTATGGCACGGTGACCGTGCGCGCTTCCGATGCCCAGCCGCTCAACGCAATCATCGTGCCCGGCTGAGCCGGCTCAAGCACGGGTTAGGTGCGTCCCTCCCCCTGCCCGAACATTTTGGTAAGCCGGCGGGTGAGGCCGCGCGGCAGCAGCCTCCCGCCGCTGGTCAGCACTTTGTACTGCAGGCTCGGGACGATGACGACGCTGTCCTTGGCCACCCCGGACAGGCACGTGTCGACGACGTAGTCGATATCCAGCCACATGAACGGCGGCATCGACGACATATTGATGCCGGCTCGGTGATGGAAATTGGTGTGCATGTAGCCGGGGCACAGCGCGTGCACGCCGACGCCGGTGCCGGCCAACCCGCTAGAGAGTCCTTCGGAAAAAAAGATAACCCAGGCTTTGGAGGCCGAATAGGTCGATCCGCGGCCGGGCAGCAGACCTGCGATGCTGCCGATATTGATCACGGTGCCGCTGCCCGCCCGCACCATGGGCGGCAGGGCCGCGCGGGTCAGGTGCATCACCGCGGTCACGTTCACGTCGAGCTGGGCCTGCAGCAGTGCCGGATCGATCGTCCAGAACTCGCCGACAATCCCGATACCGGCGTTGTTGACCAATACCTGCACGCCCTCGGCGAGCCGGTCTGCTACCGCGGTTCGCCCCGCCGGGTCGGCCAGGTCGGCCACCAGGACCTCGCTGTTGACACCGTACGCTTGGTGGAGTTCATCGGCCACTTGTTTCAGCTCGTCGACGTCGGGGTCCACCAGAACCAGGTCATAGCCCTCGACGGCATAGCGGCGTGCAAAGCCTGCACCGAGACCAGAAGTGGGTCCGGTGATCAGCGCTATAGGTCGAGACATGTCATACACCCTGCTTCGGTTTCGATTGGTTGGTTACTCAACAACAAACGTTTGAGCACCTTCCCGCCCGCGTTGCGGGGCAACTCATCTACAAACAGCACATCGCGCGGAACCTTGAAGCGGGCCAACCGGTTTCGCACGTACTCTTTGACCTCGTGCTCGGTGAGCGTGGCGCCCGGTCGCAGCACAATGTAGCTGCGCAGGCGCTGCCCGAACTCCTGATCGTCGACACCGATCACCGCGGCGTCGAGGATGTCGGGGTGATGCGCGAGTGCCTCTTCCACCTCGCCCGGGTACACGTTCTCGCCGCCCGAGACGATCATCTCGTCGTCGCGCCCGTCGATGAATAGCCTGCCGGCTCGGTCGAAATGACCGACGTCGCCGGTGGACATCAGACCCTGGATCGACTCTTGGGTACCCCCGCCGGTGTATCCCTCGAAGGCCAGTACGTTCCCGACAAAAATCCGCCCGGAGGTCCCCCGACGGGCCTCCCGGCTGCCATCGGTGAAAATCTTGACGACGGAGCCGGGCACCACCGCACCGACGCAGCCCGGCTCGACGGCCAGGTCGGCCGGTGTGGCGATGGTGGCGTAGGCGACCTCGGTGGTCCCGTACATGTTGTAGACCACGGGTCCGAGCGCTTCGATCGCTCGGGTGGCCAGCGCGGCACTGAGCTGGGACCCCCCGACGAACACGATCCGCAAAGCCGACAAGTCGTGCTCTTCAAGGGCCGCGGGACCCAGATCGAGAATGCGCCGCAGCATGGTGGGAACGACGATCATGGCGCTGACCCGATTTGCGGCCACGCTGGTCAAGGCTTGCCGCGGATCGAAGTGACGGCGCAGCACTAGCGTGGAACCCAGCACCATCGCGTACATCGCGTGACTGAAACCCATCGAATGAAACAGCGGCACACAGCATTCGGTCACTTCCCGACCGCGGAACGGCACCTTGCCGAGCAAGCTGCCGACCGGGATCAGCGAGTAGGGCTCCGAACGCGCGGCGCCCTTCGGGACCCCGGTCGTGCCGCTGGTGGAAATGACGATCTTGGGCCGGCCGCCGGATGGGGGCGGCGGGCTGATGTCGCCTTGCGCGATCAGCGCGTCGAGCGTGTCGGGAGCGGGCGCATCCGGCGCGGCTGTCCAGGCCCGAAACCGCCCCAGCCTCGGGTGGACTCGTTCAACGACGGCGGTGTATTCCTCGTCGTAAACCAGGAGGTCGACACCTTCGCGGGCGACCATCTCGGCCAACTGCCCGCCACCGAAGCCCGTGTTGAGCAGCAAGATCTCCGCGCCGCACTTTCCGGTGGCGAACACCGCTTCCAGGAAGCCCCGGTGGTTACCGGCCAACATCGCCACGGTGGCGCCCGGGCCGAGCCCGCGCCGGCGCCATTCGTTCGCCAGCGCGTTCGTCCGCGTGTCCAGGTCGGCGAAACTCAGCGGACCATGCTCGTCAATCAGTGCGGCTCGATTGGGGTCTCGAGCGGCGGTGATGACCGTCGCCGCCCCCAAAAGGCCGTATCGTTCGAGCGCGCGCACCACCGGCAAAACCTGAAGGGGCGGAACTAAATGCATGCCGCCAGATCGCGCAAACAGCAGCAGCGACCAGGTTTCCAAACCTAGGCGCCTGACCAATTTCGCAGGAATTATCTGCACTGTTCTCCTTACCCGTCATTTTGCGTCGAGCCTTGGGGAACCCTGTGACTCGATGCTGCCATCGCGACGGGGCATGGATAAGGGCGCAACGCCATTACTGGCAAGGGTCTTTAGTCACCGTCGTTACTCTGGCTAGCAACTAGTGCAGATCGGTTTAACCGCGGTTCGGCGTATTAAGATCAGCGGGCGGCTGACCCGCACGTAGGCCTGTGCGCCGCTTTCCGTCAACTTGATCGCGAAGACCCCCAGTCGCACTGCGACTGGGCAAGCTAAAGTACTGAAAACCATTGGAAGCATTGATGTTACGCAACTACAGTGAGGTGGTGAGGGTCATCGGTCCGGCCATACCGAGCGTAATGACCCGTGCGCCAAAAGGCGCCACCAGCGGAAAAGCGGCGCACGGGCCGAACCACAACCGATGCATGCCGGCCCGCACGGGTGACATTAAGGTCTCTCCCTGACGACCTCACCGGGCTCCTTATCGGAGCGTAGGCCGGTGTAGCGGGGATGGCGCAGCTTGCCGTCACGCGTCCACTCGCTGAATCCGACCTGCGCCACCAGCTTCGGCTGCACCCAATGGACATTGGCTTGAAGGCGTCCTGCGCCAGCGCGAGCCACCCCCAGCCCACGACTAAACGGCGGTACGTCCTGTTCTATGGCGCAGAGCCTTTCGTGCAAGTTACGCAGTGTGGCTGTATCGAAACCGGTGCCCACTTTGCCGGCGTATACCAGGTCGTTGCCCTCGTAGTAGCCGACCAGCAGCGCGCCCAGGCCTATACGGTGGCCCTTGGGCGCGGTATAGCCCCCGATCACGAACTCCTGATCCCGTACGCATTTGAATTTCAGCCAATCCGGCGACCGGCGGCCCTCTTGGTACCTGGAATCGGCTCGCTTGGCGATCACCCCCTCATCGCCCCGCCGACAGGCTTCTCGATAGGCAGCCAGACCCTCGGTCCACCGGTGCGGAGTAAACCGCAGCGGATCCTCGAACTGAATCGCGTTCTCCAGTAGTTTTTTTCGCCAGATCAATGGCAGCTCAGTAGTGTCGTATCCGTCGAGGTGTAACAGATCGAACAGGCAATAGAACACTGGGATTTTCGATCTCCTCGCTTCCTGGGCGTCAGTAATACCCAGCCGCCCCTGCAGCCGCTCAAAACTGGTGCGCCGTCCCTGGAAAGCCACCACCTCACCGTCGACAACGAACTGGGAGGTGCGTTGCGCGCCGAGCGCATCAGCGAGTTCCGGATAAGTCCCATTGAGCGGTTGACGATTACGCGACAACAGGCGCACTCGGTGCCCGTCGCGGAAACCTAGGCAGCGCTCACCATCAAACTTCAACTCGAAGATCCACCGCGGGTCGGAGAACCTCTTGTCGGTCAGCGTGGCCAACATCGCAGCCCGCCAGTCGGGCACCAGCTCGGGGCGCAGAATTGCACGCAAGTCGTCGGGCAGGCGTTCCATCACCACAAATACCGACCTCCGGGATGCGCCCAGACAGCAGCGATGCCGGTCGACCGCGCACCGCACGTAGTCATCGGCCGCTTACCCCGCGGCAACCATTTTTCAGCCCCGCTTGCCCGGATCCAGGCCAGCGCGTAGTCGCCACGCAGCTCTGGGCGTCGAGCAGATACGACAGGTTTGCCAAGCTGCGCGACCATGTGCCATGCCAACCAATAGCAGCCACTTCTCGTCGTTGCCGACCCCGTCACATTCGGACTTCCCTGCCAATTATGGTCAATCTGTTCGGACACCGAGGTCAACTCCTCGAAAACACGGGTCGAAGGAGCCACTCCTAGGATCTATTGCAGGCCATCAATGCCAGTCACTGCAAGCATCCTGGCGTGATCGTCGAGGTGACGGCGGCAGGGCGAGATCGGGGGCTTCGCCCGGTAGACCACAACGTCCGGTGCAAGCCTGGCGATCCAACCGGGAAGAGCACCGGGCCGATGTCGGTGCCCGGGGGTGATCGCATGCACCCGCCCAATGGCGTGGCGTGAAGGTCCTATGGCCCTAGATCGGCGCCAGCGTCACCTCGTACGCTGGGAGCTGACGCTCTCCTTCGCCGAATAGCCGGTCAATGCCATGATTTTCGGGAGACACCATGACCGCAGCAAAAAACATCATGCACAGCAGAACGGCTCACACCGACGAGGGCTTCCAACTTCCCCCGCCGGCACACGATCCTGACGATCCGATCGCGACTGCGTTTAAGCAAAGAAAGACCACCAAGGACACCAGTGCGACGCCCTTGTCGATGCAAGAACTTTCCGACCTGCTGTGGTCGGCCTACGGCGTGAATCGCGAAACAGGCCCCTTCGGTGCGCCGGGACGCACCGCCGCTTCAGCCAGCAACTCCCAAGAGATCGATGTGTATGTCGCGCTCACCGACGGCACCTATCGTTATGACGCACCCAGTCATCGCTTGGTACGAATCACCCACACCGATCTGCGCGCCAGCGCACTGACACCAGGTCAACCCGACGTCGCGCTCGCTCCGGTATTGTTGATCTACGTCGTCGATCTTCAGCGGCTGACCCACACCGCCGGCTTTGATGAACCCGGGCTTCATGATCCAGAAGTGCAGAAGTCCTATTATTACGTCGACACCGGCCTCATAGCCGGAAATGTTTATCTCTTCGCCGCCGCCCATGGCCTCGCGGCTTGGTTTCACAATTGTGATACGGCCGGCCTCGCCAAGCACCTTGGATTGCAGGCCCACCAACGAGTCCTGTTTGCGCAATCGGTCGGTTACCCAGGCTCACCTCGCTTTCGTTAGTCGAATCGACGCAAAACTCCCCGCCCCGATGGCGCACTGCCGTCTCCCGGCTCCTTCAGCCTCGAATAGGTTGCATCACAACAACGTTAGGCGATTCCTCAGCAGGTATCGTGCTTCCATCAGCGGCCAGTGATGGCTTGCGGTGCATCATCTGGGCCCGACCCATTCTTGCCATAGGCGAATTTTGGTTCGGCGATGGCGCGACGGCGACTAGGCGTGCGCTGACTTGGCCGCCTGGGCAGCCGCCTTGGGCGTCGCCCGCTGAGGTGCGGGCTGCCCGGGTCCGTGTTCTGCAGCCGATGCTGGCGTGGCTTGGGTCTCGGTGCTGTGCGGGGTGCTCTCGCCCGGTTGGGTAGTGGTGGTTCGGGCATTGACCCGTCGGGCCACAACGGCGGTGCCCGCACCGACGGCGAGCGCCACCGGCCAGGTAATCACGTTTACAGCCGCTAACGCGCCGAGCGCCGCGTAAAGGGCTAGCTGATCGGCGGGAGGTACCGATACCTGACCTACACCCGGCAAGCGCACCGAGGATTTCTTGGCCCGCTGCACCAGCCGGGAAGCCTCGTCTCGGCGGGATGCTAGGAACGATCGTCGCGTTGTCATCATGTCATCCTCTCTCCGTTAAGTGATCTGGGTTATAGCGCTTGATTATTTGCGGACTGTCACGTCGCCGGCAGAGCAGAAAGTCACTGTGGAGGCGCCCGAAAGTCAATCCGACGGCGTCTGCCGCTAGTCGCGTGCGCTGCGACGCACTCTGCCACCAGTGGCCGGATCGCGCTGTCCGCGTGCATTCAAGGTGAGCGTGCCGAGTTGAGGGTCTGCGCTGCCAGCGAGAAGGGGGTCGGTTTGCTGTATCCGTGTCTGTCGCTGGGAGTGAGTTCCGGCCGGGCTAGTGCTGGGTTACTGCGAGGCCACGCAGAGATCAAGGTTGTCGGGAAAATAGAAGCAAGTGAGCGCACTCGGCTGCGGATCAGGGACATTCAGCGAGTCGCAGATGGATTAGGAGGTCGGCGCCGGCAGTAGGATCGAAACATCTGCCATTAAACGAATGTGTCACTACCGCAACATGTTCGTCGATATCTTGTAGTGTCATCCGCCCACCGAACGTGGTTGAATCGCAGTCGTATTCACGAAGCCTCTCGCTACGTGGGGATTAGAGAGGGTCGATAGGACGTCGTGTAGGACTGGTTCCCGATCGGCTCGATCGAAGCGATTTCGAGGGTAATGCGTGGCTGAGGTGGTACTTCACAGCCCTCGGTTGCAACCCGTCGTGGGCCCGGTGAGGAACACCAGGCGGAACTTGCCGATCTGGATCTCATCGCCGTTGGTGAGCACCGCCGACTGCACCGGTTTGCGGTTGACATAGGTGCCGTTGAGGCTGTCGATGTCAACGATCCGGAATTCGCTGTTTTCCCTTCGAAACTCGACGTGCCGGCGGCTGACGGTGACGTCGTCGAGGAAGATGTCGCTATTGGGATGGCGGCCAGCAGATGTAACGGGCTGATCCAGTAGGAACCGCGAACCGGTGGTCGGGCCTCGGCTTATGACGACCAGGGCCGAGCCACTCGGCAATCCTTCGATTTCCCCTTCGCCCACCTCGGCGGCGCCAGCGGCCGAAGCATCGAGCTCGCCGAGGAGGTCGGCGTAGCAAAGGAAGGTCGTGTCCGCAGTCCGCTGTTGGGGCTTCATGTCGTTCTCCTGGTGGCTCACTTGCTGTCCTTGTTAGCCGTGGAAGTGTCAGATGGGCGGTCATCATCGGCAGGGCGCAGCCGCAGTGCTGACCAGGTGCCATTGATCGGCACGTCCTGGATCGCCTCAACGCCGTATTGGCGATCCGCTGCGACCCGCTTCGCCCAGCGCGGGCGGCAGCATAGGCGGATCTGAGCCACGCCAGGTCCACCCGCCGGACCGCAAAGCCGATGACCACGTCGGCCTGATCCGGGTTTGGGCCGCCCGTCGTTAGCAGCCTCAACCCCGATTCAGCTGGCGCATTGACCACCGCAACGCTTTGGCCGGGTTTTATCTGCAGCTTTCGTTCAAGTTCTGCAGCGCCGAGCACATCACTTCCGCCATTCACAACGAGAGGGATTTGTGAATATCTGCGGTCGATGCCGCAGCCGACGTCGTTAAATTTGTTCTTGTGACGCCTCTTACCGAAGGTATGGATGTGCGGCGCCGCGCCGGCTGGCTGCCGCAGGATCACGGTGACTTAGAGTGTTGGCTCACCGGCCATCGGGAGCGGGTAAAGGCCAAAGGCGTACACGTCGTGCTGCATCCCGTACTCGCCGAGTTCCAGCAGCTGATCGACTCCGATCCCGTGGTGCGCATGTATGTCCATCAGATGATCGAGCAGGTCCCTGGCACCAAGCCGAGCCGCAAGCGCCACCTGCATAGCGTCGAGCAGATGCTGCGTCTGATCAACGACGTCTTGACGATGGCACCGGAGTTCGGCAAGAACCCGGTGGTCCTTCCACTGTGCGCAATCTTCGACTGGATGATG
>Ga0335074_10013764_pt1 | contig 11366 bp, 19 predicted proteins | sample Lox_Sample_23_FD_206715 | JGI IMG/M metagenome (GOLD analysis project Ga0335074, IMG submission 206715) | Soil microbial communities from Loxahatchee National Wildlife Refuge, Florida, United States - Lox_Sample_2.3 | ecosystem: Environmental > Terrestrial > Soil > Wetlands | place: USA...
AATGTCGGCGTCCGGAAAGTTGCACCCAAGGCCGCCCAAAACCTTCTCCCCGGCCTCCTGCAATCCGGCCGGGTAGCAATTTGCCTTGCCCAGCGCGGTTACGGCGGCAATAAGCTCGTGGTGCGTATGCGGGTCATTCGTGCTTTCCGCGAGTTCATACAGCTCTTTACGCCGCTGGAGAAATTCCGCAAGCGGCAGTGAGCGGAGAACACGGTCAGCATGTTTCATCATCGCTTGCCCGGCCTCGCCCATGGGCGCGGTATCGTGGAGATGCGCGGCGTACTCCGCGCGATATCTAAGCTCTTCCCCCGGAAGTCGCTCGCGGATATCCTCTGGAATCCGCTCCGCGTATCCCCGATGTTCGGGCTTTGCGTCTGTCAGTTTGGCCATGCGGCCTCTTGGTCCTTACGTTGATTGATTTGCGTTTGCAGTTCCGGCCACATGCCAGCAAAGCCAGGGTGCAGATTCAGGGATTGCACGTCGTCAATGGCAGTCCACGCGACTTCGCCTGTCTCGCTGCTAGCCGTATTTACGGCTAGCGCGTACGGGGCACTTGCAACAACGGTTTCATATGACCAGTCGCCGTGGTCATCGCTGACAATCCCGGTCACGGCGACAAGCTCTGTGTTAAGGCCGCATTCCTCGGCAGCTTCGCGGAGAGCGCCTGTAACGGCGCTCTCGCCGCGATTGAGCGCCCCTCCCGGCGTAGACCAGGTGCCCCCATGGTGCGACCATGGCGCACGCTTGTGCAGGAGCACGAGGCCGTCTGACGTAGAGGCGAGCAAGCCTGCCGCGCCGTAGCGTCCCCAATGGCGATGCCCAGCCCGGCAATAGGTCCATGCGTCCCCGGTATCCGTCACGAGAGGCCGAGTGCGCGAAAGGCAGCAGTCACGGGGCTGTCGATTGCCCCCGCTGGTGCAGCCTCGCGGACATCCAGCCCCGTAGCGTCCGCGACGTATTCGCCATAGACTGTATTGGAGCACAGCAACCGCTCTGGCGGAAACTCGGCTTCCCACACGGGCCGGGATATGCCGTCGCGGACGTCTATCAAGGCGTAATAACGGATGCCTGCGGAGCCCGGAGTCCACGACATGCCGTATCTTCCGTCTGCCACGTCATCCCATGCCGCCCTGTAGAGGGTAACCGGTGCCTCCGGGAGTGCGGCAGGCTTGCCGTTGCTTGTATAGCCGGCAGCGCGGAACATCTCTATCCAGCCGTCCCTGTCGGGACCGTCCGGGTAAGAGAATTGCCATAGATCCCACATAGCCCCGGCGAGCACGCCGGGCGCTAGAGTGCCATCCTGCATTGCGTGATAGACAAGCCACGCGGCATCTTGCGGCCTTGAGAGCATAAGGATTTCGTCCAGCTCGGCAGCGCTTATCATCCGGCCGTCTCTGGCGGCCGACTCTATATCCCAGTCAAGGTCGCTGCGCTTGCGCCTCGGTGACCCATCCGGTATCCGGTGGGTCACGCCGCCGATGTCCCTAGGTGGGTCTCTCCACTTCATCATGTTTAGTTGCCTCGCTACGCGGCAAGCTCATAGCGTCTGCCCGTAGTAGTTCTGCCCGCATGTTGCAAGGAGGTTGACATTGCCGAGGGAATAACCCATGGTGCCGAGGTTGGTCATCACGTTTTCAGCATCAGCAGGATCGACGTCGCCGTTAATGTTGATAGCCAGAACGCCAGAGCATGGCTGATCGCTAATCGTGAAGCTGACGACGATAGCCCCAAAAGTCTGTGACCAGACGCCATTGGTCAGCGTGTATCCGGCGTCTGTGAGATTGGTGGCGTTCGGGGGAACTGGGGAAAGAGTCAAGGAGAATTTCCTTTAGGCATCTTGCTTAGGTGGTTTGGTTAAGCGGCCAACACGCACTAGCCTGCGCGGCCCTCAGGGCCGGCAAGAACGGGTTTAACCCTCTGGCCCAGGTGGTTACCCTCGCTCGTGCTGTAATCGGCTGCTATTCCGGTTTGAAAGCCGTCCACGGGCATCTCTGGCACGGCGCTTACCGCCGACTCCAGTTCACTTCGGCATCGGGCTAGAAGACGGTTCCACCAAGCGCGGGAACAGCCGGCGGGCTTGTCCTGCGGAAGACGGTTAAGCATCTCTAGCTGGCAGCGTGAGCAATACGCGCTGTGCTCGTAATAGCCCGGCGTTCCGGCCGGGCGTTGCTTGCATGTGAAGCACGGCAGGCGGTTAGGCTCGGAGTGCTCTGGCGCGATGTCGGCCACCGGACGGCCGGGCATGTCGCGGTGATCCGGGTATTCGCGTTTGAGATCAACCCATAGCTGAGCGTCGGACTTGGGTGCCTCGTATGGCATCAGCCGTTGCGGTTTCCGTTGCCCGAAAGCGAGTTAGTCCGCGTGTGCCTAGGCTCGTGATGAACACGGGCCTGCTGATGTGTGAGGGCAACTTTGCTGTAGGGGATTGCCTCGCTAGTGCAGCCAGGGTCACCCTCCATAACAAGCTCGTCCTCTTGTCCGCCAACTGTTTCACCGTTAGCGTCGGGCGCGTTCGCGCCCTTGAGGACAGCCGTGGTTATTCCGTATTCCAAGGTTGTTAGTTCCTTCTTAGTGAGTTGAGGAGACGCCTAAGCCAGCTATCTGGCTTAGTGCTGATGATGTGCTTGGTGGTAACGCAAATGAGGTACGGCGAACCGTATTTCATGGCTCGGTGATTGTGCTTGAAGCAGTAACCGTGACTGCGCTGGTCTGCGCTCAGCCCGACCGTGCAACCGGTCGGGTCATCGGCCGCAAGGCAGGGACGCGCCATAAGAGCCTTTCGGGAGTAAAAAAAAATATTGGGATAAAAGCAATGGCGCAGAGGGGGAGCCGCGGGGCCAATCCTGATGGCGTTATCAAAAAATTTGCGGGAGGGTACTCCGGGGCGCGAAGCGCGCGAGCCGGGGACGCGCGGCAACTGCGAGCGAGCTAACGAATCGGCTGCCGGTGCAGGTAAGCGCACCGATTGCGCGGCGCATCGCAGGTATGAGGCTGACGGCCGATCGGCCGTCAGGGGCGACCTGGGGGCGCCTGGTGAGCTGGACAGCCGAAGTGAACTAGCTTCCCTGCCGATCGGCCAACCCTCCGCTTAGCGCGAGGCCATGATCTGGGGCGATTGATCGGGCATTCCGGTTGCGCAGAGAGTGAACTAGCTTTAGTCTGTTCACTAGCTGGGATGGTCCCAGCGAGGGAGGGCCAGGAAGCGCGGCAACGCTCCCCGGCCCCTGCACCGCAGATCTGTGAGGAGATCCCGATGCATGACCAGAGTAGCGAAGTCGGCCGGGCCGTCCAGGGCGCGCTAGCTGGGGACTGGCAGGTGACGGCGCAGGTCTACTCCATCCGTGACGGATGGAAGTCAAGCCGCCAGATACCTACCTTCGCTCTTCCCCGCATGATCGCGCCGACCATGGAAGAGGCTCGTGCCAAGGTCGCGCAGATCGTTAACCCTTACGGGGACTACCAAGTCTCGTTTGATCTGTACGCCATCGATGGCAACGGCGAGGCTTACCGGGCATTCATGCAGTCCGGCCCTGAGCCGGTTGGCTGCGTTCTCTGCCGCCTCGTGGGGCATGGTCCGGAAGAGCCGTGCAAGCCATGAGCGCAAGCCCACTGGACGCACTGCGTAGCGCGCTTCTGCGCTACGCGGTGCTTCCGTCTCCGGAGGCACTTGACGCAACCGTCCTATGGACCGTTGCGACTCACGCGCAAGGGTGCTGGAACACGGCAACTCGCCTCGTGATCACAGCTCCCGAGAAGCGCTGTGGCAAGTCGCGGTTGATGGACGTCATAGAGGCGACCTGCCATCACCCGCTGATGTCCGTGAACATCTCGCCTGCCGCGCTAGTGCGCAGCATCGGCGCCGAACCGCCAACCCTCTTGATTGACGAGGCGGACACGGTATTCAAGCGCGGAGGCGGCAATGAGCCGTTGCGCGGCATCCTGAACGCCGGGCATCAGCGCAATCGCCCTTACATCCGCTGGCAGGGGAACATGCGGGAAGACGTGCCCACTTTCGCCATGGCGGCAATCGCCGGTATCGGCGACATGCCGGACACCGTGATGGACCGCGCCGTTGTCGTCCGCATGCGCCGACGTCGCGCGGACGAGCATGTCTCACCCTTCCGCATCGGGCGCGATGACGTCGCGCTGCACGCTCTCCGCGAGGAGATCGCGGAATGGACCGTCAAGCACGCGGACGAGCTAGCCGTGGCAGATCCCCGGCTGCCCGTGGAGGATCGCGCAGCGGACAACTGGGCGCCATTGGTGGCCATCGCTGATGCGGAAGGCGGGGACTGGCCGAGACGAGCGCGTAAGGCGGCAATCACGCTCACGGCTCAACAGGATGAGGAGGCGACTAGCGGCAGCGTCGGAACGCTTCTGCTCCGCGACTTGCGCACACTGTTCGGGTCGGAAGCATTCCTGTCTACGGCCGCCATTCTGGCCATGCTGGCCGAAAGTGACGAGGGGCCATGGTCAGACCTGGCCCTGACTTCTAGGGGCCTTAGCGACCTGCTAAGGCCGTACGGCATCACGCCTAGCTCCACGGGCCAGGAGCGCGGCTACAGGCGATCGGCCTTTGCCGACGCATGGGCGCGCTACCTGCCGACTGACGGTTTGACGGTTCTGACGGGAGAATGACATGACCACCAAGGCAGCGACCTGGTTCCGCGTTTCGACCGGGCATCAGGACAGTGATAACCAGGTTCCCGACGTGACGCGGTTCGCGGAGCATCACGGTTACGACGTCGCAGCGAGCTACACCGTGGACGAGTCGGCATGGAACGGCGGGAAGGACGGCGGGGAATACCAGAAGACGCTGGAGCGCGTCATGAATGACGCATGGGCCGGAAAGTTCAGCGTTCTTATCGTCTGGTCACTCGATCGCATCACCCGCGAGGGCGCAGAGGGCGCCCTCAGGATCATCCGGCAGCTTCGGGAGCGCGGCTGCACGCTCGTATCCGTCAAAGAGTCGTGGCTGAATGGCTCGTCCGAAGTTCAGGACGTGCTAGTGGCGTTCGCGGGGTGGATGGCCCGGCAGGAGAGCAACCGCCGATCGGAACGCATCAGGGCCGGACTGGCGCGCCGTAAGGCCGAAGGTAAGCCGATCGGTCGGCAGGAGGGCGCTACGGACGCCGGCAAGCGCAAGCGGGCCGGGTATGTCGCGGAGCAAGAGCGCAGGAGGGCGCTTAGGAAGGCTCAGAGCTAGTCCAGACGGCCGAAAGGATGGCCCCGGACCCCCTTACAAGGGTCCGGGGCTTTCTGTTGCTCTCAGGGCTTCTCAGGGACGCGCGGACAGTCCGGCGCCAGCCATGGCTAGACGCATAAGGTGAAATTTTGAACGGCGCTCCGGATGCAATCGCGGATGAAATTTCGTCCGCCCGATTGTCCCTCTCAGGGGCCAGCCGGCTAGCGGAAGACCGCGCCGCATTCCTCGCATTCGGTCGTCTTAGTGCGGCGGTCATACGTCAGCCAGGCCGATTCCGCCCCGCATTCGGGACAGAGGCCCGGCGTGTCGGGCCTGGGAGGCGTCGCCTTCTGGCGCCGCTTGGAGCTGCGCCACGCGAGACGGCCATTCTTCATAGACCAGGGCATTGAAAGGTTCCTTTCTCCGCCCGGCCGGGAAAGCATACCAGGCAGACGGTTACCGGGCCGGTGAGAACTTGGAGCGTAAAGCACCGGCCCGGCTCCGCTGGCCCCTGCTGAGGACAGGGGTTTTCCCTTGGCTGCATCGCGGAAGGGAAACACCCAGAATCCCTCACGCGATGCCTGGCCGCGCGGGGGAAAGGCAACCCTTCATGCGGCCAGGTACATGCCGGAAGCTTCCCTTCCGGCATTACTAGTCCCGGAATGCAGGCTCCGGGAAGTAGTCTTTCATTCCGGGGCAATCCCGGAAACCTTCACGAGCAACGCACGCTCAGCGGCATGGCCGATAGAGTCGGCAAGCCATGCCGCAGCATGATTACCGGCCGCGTGAAGCTCCGCGGCCTGGTGCTCAGCGTCGGCAGCAATACGGCCAAGCTCAGCATGCGTCAGCATGCCGAGCGAGTCACTGAAATTCTCAAGGACTAGATCGTTCATCTTTCTCCCTCCCCCTCTAATGTATAAGAGGCATTACGCGGAATCACACCACGTCATCGGCGTCAAGTCGGTATTCGTCCCAGTCGTCATCACAATCGTCAAGGTAGTCATGCCAGGCTTTAGCCTCGTTAGCATCCCAGTCCCCAAGCAGTCTGGCTATGTCAAGGCTCACGTCCGGCCTTTCGGCTGGACGAGCTTTCCACCATTCGACTACGCAGGTAGCTGAGCAGAATGTCGGCTCAGCATCAAGCTTGTCGTCCAGGGCGTAACTGTAAGAGTCGTACCTAAGCGCCCTAACCTTCCCGCACTGGCGACACTTAGCGACCGGAGGAGTCTTAAGCCCGTTAGGCCCGTCACCCTGGATCGCCGGCTTGCCCCAGGCTGCCGGGCGCCCTCGCCATTCTTTCTCAGAGACGCCGATGTGCTGCTTGCGCTCACGGTCACGCTTGCGCCTGGCTGCCTGACGGCAGACAGGCGAGCAGTAGTAGCTATTCCAGTAGACAGGCATAAAGGGCCTGCCGCAGTTGCGGCAGAGACGTTCACTCATGACGGACCAAGATCATCGCGAGGAAGTGATACGACGCTGAAGCGTCGTGCCATGGGCAGGAATGGGAGATGAGAAAATGATCGTTTACAAGCCTTAGCTAGCCCGGCCCTGGACGCCGGGCTAGCGTGTCGGCACCAACCCCCCGTTGGGTTGGTGCCTCTGCCTCTTCTGCCTCTTCTATATATAAAGACGTCTTGTAGACGTCTTGTATAAGTCTTAGGGTCCTTGTTTTCGCGGGAATCCGCACCCCCCCTAGTGGATTCCCGCACCCCCCCTACCGGAAAGCCGCACCCTCGGCTAGTAGCTACCGGCATCGGTCAGGCTCCGCATTGTCCCCCCGCCGGCCTTAGCAAAGCCGACATGGCGAGCGTTGCGCTCATCCGCTTCCCGCTGTTCCTCCTCCAACTGGTGATCCCAGCAATACCCGTTGCCGTTGTCCCAACCCTCGCAGCCCTCACGTATGCACCGGCTTAGGCTTTCCTTCTCTGCCCTAGCGGCCAAGGCCGCGATGGTTTCCGGCCGCAATTCCCGGTTGCCAGAAAAGGTAAGCTCCGTTTCCCGCTCCTCGGTCTCGATTATCCTGGTCTTCTTGACCTTCTCGCGTACGGACACGATGTAATCAGGGCCGCCGTCGCTGTTAAGCAACTCATCCCAGTAACCCTCCTGCGGCTCCCATTCGGGCTCAAACCGTGGCAGCCATAGCCGGTTAGCCAACTCGCCGTGAACCGAGCACATCTTATAGCTGCGATCCTTGCGGCGAGTGTTAAATGCGCTGAGGACAATGCACAGTGAATTGGAGTTGTCAGCGATCAGCTTAGCCGACTTTAGCGTTCTAATGGCCTCATGCCGTGTACTATCCCCTATGCCGAGAAGCTTTCCTATCTCGCGCCCCTCGAATGGGGCATGCCCCCAGACGTTAGCGCGAGCCACGCAAAGGAAATACAGTCGCATCGGAGTTGGCAATGACGTTTCGCAGGCCACCTCTTCCATAGCCTTGTCTGCCTGCATGGAGTAGAACCCCTCAGGGAAGTAATGCTTAGCCGGACGGTTCCCGCCCGACTGCCGCGCTACCGCGGTTGCCGGCTTGGTCATCGGCCGTGCTCCCCCTCTGTCCTCCACCCCTTGATAGCGTCAAACCTCAGTGTCGTTCTCGCCTTTGGCGGACCCGAAGACATATAGCTACCGTCGCGGTATCTGTCCAGCTCGTTAAAGACAATGGCCCCGGCGTCCCTGTCAACCCTGACGTAGCGTTCAACGGCGGGACGCACGATATTGCCGGTGCCGTATTGGGTAACCGCTTCGCGCTCTTCACTGACTCCATACCAGACCGAACCGTCGAAAATCTCGCTAAGCGTGTCAGCGTCGGCCTCTAGCTGGTCTATCAGTTTGTCGTTCATCCGTGCTCCTTCTCGGCGATTCTTCGGAAAGTGGGGAGCGTCCAGGGCTAGCCCCCATCTCGGAATTGGCGGAGCCTGGTCTTTCCTTCGCGCGCGCGCACGCGCGAGGCGCGACGTCTCTTAGTCGTCTTTCTCGTCATCCTTCATTCCGGCGACAAGGCGGCCAAGCATTCGCGCTGAATCCTGCCGCAATGCTGGCATCGCCAAACCCAGGAGCATTGTCCGCGCGGCTTCGGCCGTCATAGTCGAATCCAGAGCGCGGGCAACTGTGTTCCATAGCGTGCGCTCGCGGCTATCCGGCTTGGCGGCGCTCGCTTTGTCCTTAGCGCGGACGGCTAGGACATCGTTAGTGATGGTTCTGTTCATGCCGCCTCAGCTACCTTAATAATGAGTCCCTTAGTGTTCACGACGTATTCTGACTCGCCCCGGCTGTTGTCCCCATCACCGTTGAAACACAGCAGAGATGACGGCGGGGCGATGGTCTGATATACGCATCCTGGCCGTCGTCCCCGGCTCAGTGAGGTTGCGAACCACTCGGCCATTTCTCGGTTTGCTGTCCACGACATACGGCGCCGACGGGAATGGTCCGAACCGCGATAGAGGGCGACTGGCGCGCCTGGTCGTGGAGCTGCTTTGCCGTCCACTGTGTATCCGGCAACCGCGAACAGTTCTAGCCAGTCACGGCGAGAAAGGCACATCTGGGGAAACTCAGCATCGGACCATATTGGACCGACAAGCGCCGTAACGGCCTCTGCTGAAATCGCCTTATGCCCCCAGGCCATGAGGAGGAGTCCCGGCCCGTTGTTGCGTCCAGCTTGGAGACAGAGTGATTCAAGCTCTCGTGTCGCTAGCTCGGCACCGGCGTTCGCAATCGCCAAGTACGACTTGCAAACACGACATTCGCCTAGGCCGTAGCCTGGTATCCGGTAGCGCGTCTCCCCGCACTTGCAACGGTATGTAGTCACAGTGTTAGTGCTGATGTCCAGCTCGGCGGCGCTCATGCCGCGCGCTCAAGGCTGGCCTCAATGACCTTGGAGCGTGCAGCAGCTACCAGCATTCCGGCGGTAAAGCCCTCAAGGTGAGGATGAGTCTCGCAAAGAAGCTTGACTGCTTCGTCTTCGCTGGCTCCGCTGACGACTAGCGCAAGCGCGCGTTGCCATGGCGTCACGATAGCCGCGAGTGCTTGCGCGTATGTTGGCTGGCTCACGCGCCCTGCCCCCTGGACTTGGCCGACCTGAGCGCAAGCCTCTGCATGTGCGCCTTCATGGCGCTCTCAGCGCGCCGCTGACGCTGTTCCTTCGGGAGCTTGCCGTCAGGGTCTACCTGACGTTCAAAGCGCTCCATGAAGCCTTTCCGCGCTGGCGCGGTGCGCTTGCGCGGATCGGCCGTGTTGGCCCACGAACTGTGGGCCGCGATTCGTGCGCGCGTAACGCGCTGGGATTGGGTAAGCACTGACACGCTCCGTGAAGGTGGAAAGCGAATCAGGCGTCCGGTGCCCTATTCCCGATCCCCCGTGAGCCTGGTGCCCTACTCCGTTAACCCAGGCTTCCGGTGCCTTAACCCTCGGATCTCCGGTCCTCCTGCGGTTCCCCGGTGCCTTACTCCGTCTTTCCGGGGTTCCTATAGGCAACGTAGTACACCGGTCAAGACCCTAGACGCGATCTCCGGGGCTGAGTCGCTGGTGTGCGGCAGCCGCCCTAGCGATGCCGCGACCCCTGGCGTACTTGAGCGGCATCGTGATGGAGCGCCAGCCTGCCACGTTCATCAGGTCGTCTACGTTGCCGCCAAGCTCTAGCCACTTGTCCGCGAAGGTGTGGCGGAACCGGTGGGGGTTGGCGTTCTGGACACCGGCCTGCTTGCCGCGCCGCTCTAGCATCTGGCGTATGCCAGTGTCCGTAAAATGCTCGCCACGGTTGCCGTTACGCACACCCAGCCACAGCCAGGGTGACGATGCCTTTGGATGCCTGGCTCTGGATCGCAGGTAGCGGTCTATGGCCGTCGCGGTCCTGCTGCCGATCGGAACCCACCATTGATCGCCACCCTTGAGGATGACTCTCAACCGCTTCGCCTGGAGGAAGACATCCGTCTTCTCGTCATCCTCCGCGCTGAACCGCAGTCCGGCCAGGCCGGAGACCCGTACTCCGGTGTCTACCAGTATGCGGATGAGCGCCGCATCGCGGCGCGACTCGAAGTCCTGGCCGCTACAGGTCTTGAGCAAGGCGGTAATCTCAGCCTCGGTGAAGAACGGCTTCACTACTTCGGGCACCGCAGGTTTCTCCACCCTGGCCATGGGGTTGGGTGCCTGCCGCTCCCCCTCGGCCTCAATCCAGCGGAAGTAGACGTGAAGGTTCCGGTAGTGCTTCTGGGCGTACGCAGCGGATGCGCGTTCGCGCTCCGCCACGAGGAACGCGCGGATGTGCTCCGGGCCTACCTCTTCGATGTCGTCGGGCATCCCGTGCTCGCGCAGAAACTTCGCCAGCGACTTGACCGAGGCCGCGTAGTCCTTGACTGTCCTGGGGCTCTTGTTGGCCGAATCAAGGGCCAGCTCCCACGAGGGGAGCAGTGCTGCGACGCTCATGAGTATTGCCAATCCGTGAGTGTAACGGCGGTGTGCTCATGCTACACTACGGACGAGAAACCAAGAAACAGCAGGTCAGGATAGGTATTACAGCGGGGCGTTAGCTCAATGGTAGAGCAGCGGACTTTTAATCCGTGGGTTCAGGGTTCGAGCCCCTGGCGCCCCACCAGCGGAAATATGGCATCATCATCTGCCTGCGCGCGACGGCGTGACAGTCGCCGAGCCGACGCCAGTGTTACCTGGCCGAGAGTTTCGCGAGAATACGCTGGCCATCCGGGCTTCCCCAGCCCACGCGGCTGTCCCAGGCTGGCGCGCTTCTTGCTCCCTGCGGGAGCGCAGGCACGGGTAACAGGCACCCAGCCGGGCCGAGCGTCCGGTACAGGCTGCCCGCCACGCTCACGGGCCTGCCGAGAGCCTGGCGGAGGCGGGCCAGCAGGCCCGCCCATAGGCAGGCCGCTGCCCCTGGGCCTGTCAAGCTAGTCCACCCGCCGTTCACGTGGACCCGGTATCCGACTTCTCCTCCGGCCAGGGCGCTCACGTCGGGCACGGGGCGCCCGGGCACGCCCGCGATGCCGATCGCCTGCGCCTGCCATGGTTCCATCGGCCATAGGGTGCTCGCTGACGGCGGCCCCGCCGTGTTCACCATCGGCTGCTCCGCCAGGCCCGCGCCCTGGCGAGCCGCACGGGTGGTGCCGCACGCCAGCACGTCCGGGTGGGTCCCCGGAAAGGCCGGGCGCAGGGTCCCGCCCGCCCAGACACCAGCCGG
>Ga0335074_10013765_pt1 | contig 11366 bp, 8 predicted proteins | sample Lox_Sample_23_FD_206715 | JGI IMG/M metagenome (GOLD analysis project Ga0335074, IMG submission 206715) | Soil microbial communities from Loxahatchee National Wildlife Refuge, Florida, United States - Lox_Sample_2.3 | ecosystem: Environmental > Terrestrial > Soil > Wetlands | place: USA: Florida...
TCAAGCGCGTCTACCCCGACCAGATGCTCGCCTTCAACTGCTCGCCGTCGTTCAACTGGCGCGCGCACCTGGACGAGTCCACCATCGCGAAGTTCAGCAAGGAGCTGGCCGCGATGGGGTACCGGTTCCAGTTCATCACGCTGGCCGGCTTCCACGCGCTCAACCACTCGATGTTCGAGCTGGCCAGCGGGTTCGCCGCCGAGGGCATGCCCGCCTACGTGCGGCTGCAGGAAGCCGAGTTCGCCGCCGAGAAGTCCGGCTACACCGCCACCCGCCATCAGCGCGAGGTCGGCACCGGCTACTTCGACCTGGTGACCTCGGCCATCTCGCCGAACGCCGAGACGGTGGCGCTCGCCGGATCGACCGAGGCCGAGCAGTTCCACGCGGCCTGACACGAACCCGCCCCCGTTACGCCTGATGCCAGGCGGCCCGCGGCCGCCTGGCATCACTATCGTTTGCGCCGTTTACTGCCCGGCGAGCTCTGGCCGGTAATACGCCAAGGACTGCCTGCTGAAGAGGAGGACCACCGCCGCGGCGGCGATAACCCACTGGAGGGCGCCGATCGTGAAGTCGGCCGTGGCGTATACCGCGGCTCCCTGCGAGAGGCCATGCAGCATGCTGAGGGGTGATCACGCCGAAGAACGCCCCGTAAGCAAGTCTGGCCCGATCACGGCCGCGGCCGTTCGCCCAGGCCAGCCATAGCCACAGGGCGATGGCCAGCGGTGCCCAGAATTCCTTGATGGCGATTTCGACGAGCACGCCGTGCCACTGTGCAGCGGCGGTGTCAAATGGGTGCCGCCGCCCGCCGAGCGGTAACGTTCCCGGAACGCTGACGCCGTAGCCTGGCCTGGTGGATGACGGGCGCCCCGCTGCCTCTAGGACGGCGGGCCAGGCTGAACCGCGTGGCCCGCGCGCGGGATCACCTGCGAGGTGGGCCGCGGTGACCGGTGGCCTGGCTCTGCTGTTCCTGGTGGCGAATATCCCTAGACGGGATCGGCGGAACCCCCGGAAGCGCCGGGGTCCGCGGGGCCCCAGGGGGCCTGCGAGAGGCCGCCGGGGTCGACCCGGGGCTGCGGCCTGGTCTGAGTCCAGTCGGACATGAGGCCCCCATCGCCCAGGGTCTGGGTGTCCTGGTAGCCCGGGTAGGTCTCCGTCGCATCCGGCGTCTCGTACGGGGCCGGCGCAAGGGTGGCGGGCGTCAGCCGCCACCGGGACGGCACGAACAGCGGGATGATCATCACCAGGCCTGCCATGCCCAGTATCCCGTCGAACAGCAGGGCCTGGAAGCCCATGCCGTAGGAGCGCGTCTTCAGCGGGATGTACTGGACGGCGTGCCGCACGCTGAATACGTACAGGCCGGTCCAGGCCAGCAGGGCGAGCCCGGGCAGCCCGGACGCGAGCGGGGAGACCCGCGGCAGGGCGATCAGCAGCCCGGCCAGCAGGCCGACGCCCGCCAGCGCGCCCAGCCCCTCGAGGATCGCCGTGTGATGAAGGAGCGAACCCCCGCCAGTCGGCACGGTGCCCTGGGTAGAAAGCAGCTTGAGGAAGCCCCACGAGGCTGCGAAGAACACCGCGGCGGCGAGCACGATGGCTAGCAGCACGCCGACCAGATGGCGCATATCCTCATCCCCTTTCGGGTGGGTTACAGATGGAAGCTTACGGCGGGGCCCGCCGCTCGTCATTCGGTCGTTCCTTGCGCTGGCCTGGTTTCCGCGGGACCGGGGTTCGCTTCGGGCGGACCGCCCTGGCGGCGTGGCGCCGCACGGAGTTTCTGTAAGCTTGCCAGGTGCGCATTCACGCCATCTTCGGGGGAATCGGCGCGTTCGCCGTCAAGTTCCGCTGGGTCGTCATCGCCGCCTGGCTGGTCGCAGCGATCGCCGTGCCCAAATTCCTGCCCTCGCTCAACAGCGTTACCCAAGGCAACAACAGCGCCTTCCTGCCCGCCAGCGCGCCCAGCGAGAAGGCCGCGCAGCTCGCGTCGCCGTTCGGGTCCACGAACCTGATCCCGATACCGGTGGTCGCCGCGGTCAGCCAGGGCACCCTCACCGCCGCGGACACGTCGTGGCTAGCCACCCTGGCGCAGGACCTCAGCACGGTGCCGACCGTGGTCAAGGTCCATGACCTCGGCCGGTCGGCCGACCAGCAGGCCGACCAGCTACAGGTGCTCTCCGATGTCGGCGGCGGGGACGCCAACGGGCAGACCACGCTGGTCGACAAGCTGCGTGCCGCGATCACCAGTGCGCACCCACCCGCCGGACTGCAGGTACACCTGGCCGGCGACATCGCCATCAACGTCGACCAGCAGGCCAAGTCCGGTACCACCGGGAACGAGGTCGAGGGCCTGTCGGTGATCTTCATCCTCATCCTCCTGCTGCTGATCTTCAGATCGGCGCTCGCGCCGTTCATCACGCTGATCCCGGCCTTCTTCGCCGTGGCCATCTCCGGGCCGCTGGTGGGCGAGGCGGCGCACGCGGGCCTGAAGGTCTCCCAGATCGCCCAGCTGCTGCTGATCGTGCTGGTGCTGGGCGCGGGCACCGACTACGGCCTGTTCCTGGTGTTCCGGGTCCGCGAACAGCTCCGTAGCGGAGTCGACCCGAAGGAGGCGGTGGTTACCTCGGTGACCCGGGTCGGCGAGACCATCACCTTCTCCGCCGCCACCGTGATCGCCGCCCTGCTGTCCCTGCTCGTCGCGACCTTCCAGATCTACTCCGAGCTCGGCATCCCGCTCGCCATAGGCATCGGAACGATGCTGCTGGCCGGGCTCACCCTGCTGCCCGCGCTGCTCGCCGTGTTCGGCCGGGCGGCGTTCTGGCCCAGCAAGACGCGCCAGGGCGCCGGCCAGGCCGGCCTGTGGGGGCGGATCGCCGCACGGGTCGTCCGCCGTGCGGCCATCACGCTCACCCTCGGCGTGGTGGCGCTCGGCGTGCTGGCGATCTTCGTGAGCGGCTACAAGCCGGGCGGGTTCGGCGGCTCCATCACCGCGCCGGCCGGGACCGACTCCGCGGCGGGCACCACGCTGCTGAACAAGCACTTCCCGACCAGTTCGGCCAACCCGACGAACCTGGTGTACAAGCTGTCCCAGCCGGTCTGGGACGATACGGCGCCGATCGCGGCCGCCACCAGCCAGCTCGCCGCCAGCGGGTTGTTCACGGGTGTCACCGGCCCGCTGAACCCGGCCGGGGTCACCCTGACCGGAGCTCAGTACACGCAGCTGCACGCCGCGCTGGGTGTTGCGGCCACGCTTCCTGCCGTCCCCACCGCGCAGACCAGCATCCCGCTCGCGGGGTACGAGGCCTACCGGGCCACCGCGCAGTACGTCAGCCCCGACGGCGAGACAATCCAGTTCGAGACCGGGCTCAAGGCCGGCGATCCATCGACCACCAACGCGATGGACGCCGTGCCCTCGATCCGCACCGAGGCGGCCGCGGTGGCCAAGACGTTGGGCGCCAGCGCGTACGGGGTCGGCGGCGAGGCACCTGCCTTCTACGACATCAGCCAGATCTCTGACAGCGACCTGGCGCACGTCGTCCCGGTGGCGATCATCGTGATCGGCCTGCTCCTGTGCCTGGTCATGCGCTCGCTGATCGCGCCGATCTACCTCATCGCGTCGGTCGCGCTGTCGTTCTTCGCGGCCCTCGGGCTGTCCGTCCTGCTGTTCATCAAGATCGGCGGGGACAGCGGCCTCACCTTTATCCTGCCGTTCCTGATGTTCATCTTCCTGCTGGCCCTCGGGGAGGACTACAACATCCTGGTGATGAGCCGGATCCGGGAGGAGGCTCACCACCTGCCGCTACGGGACGCAGTCAGCAAGGCGATAGGCGTAACCGGGACGACGGTGACCTCGGCCGGGCTGGTGCTGGCGGGCACGTTCTCGGTGTTCGCGATCGTCGGCGGGCGCGGGTCGGGCGGGAGCCAGATCCGCGACGTCGGGGTCGGCCTGGCGCTTGGCGTGCTGATGGACACCTTCATCGTCCGCACGGTGCTCGTGCCGTGCACCGTGATCCTGCTCGGCCGGTGGAACTGGTGGCCGGCCGCTTTGAGCCGGGCCAGCGTGAAGCCGGGCGGGGGCACCGAACGGGACGCCGAGCCGGCGGCCCCGCGCAGCCGTTAACCGGCCGGGCCCTGGGGTCCGGCGGGAACCACGGTTAACGGCATCGGGGCTCGCGGCGCTGGGGCGGGCGGCCGCCCCCCGCGCTGCGGCCTTGACCGCGGTATCGGAGCGCACCGAAGCTGGTCGCTATGGAGTGGACGGGACAGGTGTATGCGGATTGCCCGACCGTGGCCGTGGAGACCTACATCGAGGCCCCGCCCGAGCAGGTGTGGGCCCTGGTCAGCGACATCTTCCTGATGGCGGGGCTGAGCGCCGAGCTGCAGGAAGTGGAATGGCTGGACGGGGTCGCCGGCCCGGCTGTCGGCCACCGTTTCCTCGGGCGCAACGCCAACCAGCATCTGGGCCGCTGGGAGACGGTCAGCACCGTCATCGAATGCGATCATCCGCACCGGTTCGCGTGGGCCGTGGGAGAACCGGGGCATCCCTGGTCCACCTTTCGCTTCACGCTGCGGCCGGACGGGACGGGCACGGTGCTGGAGCAGTGGGCGCAGATGGGCCCGGCTCGCTCGGGCCTTAACCTGGCCATCGACGCGATGCCGGACAAGGAGCAGAAGATCGTCTTCGTCCGGCTGCGGGAGTTCGAGTCCGGCTTCACCCGCAACCTGGCGGCCATCAAGGAGCTGGCCGAGGCAGCGGCCTGATGCGGACCGCGACCACCGTCGAGGGCTCGGGCGGCAACTGGGCCGAGATCACCGAGTTCGTTCGCGAGGCCGAGAAACTGGGCCTGGACGTCTGCTGGGTGGCCGAGGCCTGGGGCACCGACGCGCCGTCCCTGCTGGGATACCTGGCGGCGGACACCCAGACGATGCTGCTGGGCTCGGGGGTGATCCAGGTCGGCACCCGCTCGCCGGTCCTGATCGCGCAGACCGCGATGACGCTGGCCCACCTGTCTGGCGGCAGGTTCCTGCTCGGGCTGGGGGTTTCCGGGCCTCAGGTGATGGAGGGCCTGCACGGCGTTCCGTTCGCCCACCCGCTGGCCCGGATGCGGGAGACCGTCGAGATCGTGCGGAACGTGTTCGCCGGGGAGAAGATCAGCTTCTCCGGCAGCCAGTACCGCATCCCGCTGCCCGGCGGAGACGCCCGGCCGATGCGGGTCAGCCTGCCGCCGGTGTCCGTGCCGGTGTACCTGGCCACGCTGTCGCCAAAGATGCTGGAGGTGACCGGCGAGATCGCCGACGGCTGGCTCGGTACGAGCTTTGTGCCCGAGGGCGCCGCCGCCTACTTCAGCCATCTGGACGCCGGCCTGGCCCGGGCCGGCCGGACCCGGGCCGACCTGGACATCTGCCAGGGCGCCGAGGTCAACCTGGTGGACGAGGCCGGCCTGGCCGACGCCGTGGCCAGCCGCAAGAAGGAGCTGGCCTTCTCCCTGGGCGGGATGGGCACGGCCACCAGCAACTTCTATAACGACGCCTACAGCCGGCAGGGCTGGGCGGAAGCGGCCGCCGCAGTGCGCGCGTCCTGGCTGGCCGGCGACCGCGACGGGGCCGCCCGCCTGGTCACCGACGAGATGGTCCTCGCTACCACGCTGATCGGCACCGAGGACATGGTGCGCAGCCGACTGGCGACATGGCGCGAAACCGGAGTCGACACCGTGCGCCTCTACCCGGCCGGCCGCACCCTGGCCGAACGGCTGGACAACCTCGGGCGGGCCATCGACCTGGTACGCAGCCTCGGGTCCGCGCCGTCAGCAGGTTAGCGACTCCGTCCCCAGGCAGCATGAAAATGGTTTGCCGCTGGATGTGGGGTCCGGGGGATAGTGGCCCCATGATCTCGGCTCCTGGGCTCTGGCTTCGGTATCGCGAGGACGCGGTGACCCGGCAGCAGGTGCGGCCCGGGACGGCACGGCGGGTCTGGCCGTACCTGCGGCGGTACCGCGGGCCGATGGTGCTGCTGGTGTTCACGACAACGGTGGATTCGGCCATCGTGGTAGTGATCCCGCTGACGTTGCGGCTGATCATCGACGACGGCATCCTGCGGCACCGGGAGAGCGTGATCGTCACGCTGGCGCTGGCCATCGCGGGGCTGGCGCTGGTGAGCGTCGGCGCGGGATACGTGAGGGCGTGGTACTCAGACTGGATCGGCGCGAGCCTGGTACTGGAGCTGCGGGCGGCCGTGTTCCGGCATATCTTGCGGCAGCCGCTGGCGTTCTTCACCCGGGCCCAGACCGGGTCGCTGGTCTCCCGCATGGACGACATCAACGAGACGCAGCGGGCGGTCAGGGTGCTGACGTCCGAGTCGCTGTCGGTAGTGCTGAACCTGGTCCTGGTGCTGGCGGCGATGTTCTGGCTGTCATGGCAGCTCAGCCTCATCGCGCTGGCGGTGATCCCGCTGTTCGTGCTACCCGGCAAGGTGGCCGGGAAGCGGTCAGAGCGGCTACTCCGGCAGGAGATGCAGCTGCAGGGTGAGCTGTCCGCGATGATGGCCGAGCGGTCGGACGTATCCGGCGCGCTGCTGGCCATGCTGTACGGGCGGCCGGAGGAGGACGCCGGGCTGTTCACCCGCAAGGCCAGCCGGGTCCGGGATCTGGCCGTCGCCAACGTCGTCAACTGGGAGCTGCTCGTCGCGTTCGTCGCGTTGCTCGTGGCGCTGGTCACGGCGCTGATGTACGGGCTGGGCGGGACGCTGGTCATTCACGGCGTGTTCCCGGTCGGCACGCTGGTGGCGTTCGTCGCGCTGGTTTCGCAGTTGTACGGGCCGCTGAACGAGGTGGCCGGCCTGCCGCTGGAAATCGTCACGGCGCTGGTCGGCTTTGACCGCGTCTTCGAGATCCTCGATCTGGAGCCGCTGATCACCGAACGGCCCGCCGCGCATCCGCTGACTGCGACGCGGGAAGCGCCGGGTCTGGAGGTGGCGGGAGTGTGGTTCCGGTATCCGGCGGCGGACGAGGTGTCGCTGGCTTCGCTGGAGCCGGCCGGGCGGCCCGGGCCGGAACGTCCCGACGCGTGGGTGCTGAGGGACGTTACCTTCCAGGTGCCGGCGGGACGGCTGACCGCGCTGGTCGGGCCGTCGGGGGCGGGGAAGACGACGATCACGCACCTGGTGCCGCGGCTGTATGACGCGGTGCGCGGGGCGGTGCGGATCGGCGGGCTCGACGTCCGCGACCTGACGCTGGAGTCGCTGCGGTCGGTGGTCGGTGTCGTGCCGCAGGACCCGTACCTGTTCCACGACACGATCCGGGCCAATCTGCTGTACGCGCGGCCGTCGGCGACCGAGAAGGAGCTGACCGGGGCGTGCCAGGCGGCCCGGATCTGGGAGCTGATCTCCTCGCTGCCGGATGGGCTGGACACGATCGCCGGGGACCGGGGCTACCGGTTCTCCGGCGGGGAGAAACAGCGGCTTGCGCTGGCCCGGCTGCTGCTCAAGGCCCCGTCGGTGGTCGTGCTGGACGAGGCGACCGCGCACCTGGACTCCGAATCCGAGGCGGCGATCCAGCGGGCTCTGGCGACCGCGCTGGCCGGGCGGACGTCGCTGGTCATCGCCCACCGGCTGTCCACGGTCCGGGCGGCGGACCAGATCCTCGTCGTTGATGGCGGGCAGATCGCCGAACGCGGGACGCATGACGAGCTGCTCGCCGCGGGCGGGGTGTACGCCGGCCTGTACCGGACACAATTCGCGCCGCAGGCAGCATGGTGATGAGACCGCGCCCCTGCGTTTCAGCCGTCGGGGATCCGGTCGGCGGTGGCGTCGATCGAGGCGGTCAGGTCGCGCAGCGCCGGAGCGGCGTCGCGCAGCGCGGCCTGGTCACGCGGCGGCAGCACCGCCAGCGCCGACGTGATGATTTCGCTGTTCACCCGGTGCCAGCGGGTCACCGCCGCCAGGCCATCATCGGATAGGTCCAGGCTGACGGTGCGCCGGTCGCCTGCGCCGTGACCCGCGGGAGTTCGCTTCACGTAACCGGCCGATTGGAGCCCGCTGAGCAGGGTGGCCACCGAACTCGGCGCCAGCCGGAGCATCCTGGCCAGCTGGCTGGGCCTGACTCCCGGATTTTCGGCCATGCAGGACAGCAGCTCGAGCTGGGCCACGGACAGCCCCAGGGCCGGGTCGGCCGCACGGGCGGCTCGGCGGATGGCCCGGCGAAGGCGGGAGACGATATCGGCCAGTTCGGGGCCGATCTGATCCTGGCCCGGGACCTCCCGCGCCTGGTCCCGTTCCTGTGCGAGATCTCCCTCACGTGAAGGCACCTGACGGGTCTGCCTCCCTCGGACGCCCGGCCCGCCCCCGGTCCCGTGCGCGGCTGGCCAGCGCGATCGCGGCCGCAGCGGCGGAGACGGCGGCGAGCACGATGAACGCGAGCCGCGCCTGCGACGCACCAGCGTACCCGTGGTCGTGGCCGGGCGTTGAACCCAGGCGCAGGGCGAGCGCCATCAGGGCGATGCCGAGCGTGGTGCCTATCCCCCTGGCCATGCTGACCAGCCCGCCGAGCAGCGAGGCCGACGAGTCGGTGGAACTGCGCATGATGGCCGCGTTGTTCGCGGGCACGAAGAGGCCAAGGCCCAGGCCCGCCACGGCGAGCAGCGGAATCACGGTGACCTCGGTGATGGGCATGATGATCCCGGCGCACATGGCCGCGCAAGCCAGCACGGAGCCCGCGAAGCCGCGCGGCCGGTTCCCCCAGGCGCGAGGCAGCACCGCGTCACCGATCAGCGCGGCCAGGCCGAAGCCGAGCGGCAGGGCGGATAGCAGCAGTCCGGCCCGGGCCACGCTGCCGTCCGGTGATAGCAGGAGTTGCGGGATCAGCACGAGCGGCCCGAAGAGCGCCAGGTAGCCGCAGGCGGCCCCGGCTAGGGCGAGCGCCAGCGGCGCCGAGCGGAGCAGCGTCACCGGGATCAGGGGGTGCCGGGCCAGGGCCTCCCGCACGGCGAACGCGGCCGCGCCCGTCAGGCCGGCCGCCGCCAGCAGCGCGACCAGCCAGCCGGGCAGGCTCAGCCCGGAGGCTGCGGACAGCACGACGAGCAGCGCCGAGGTCCACGCCACCAGCAGCAGGGTGCCTAGCCAGTCGAATGGCCCCGGCCTGGCCAGGTGCCTGGTCCGCGGGAGCAGGTAGCGGCCCGCGACGATGGCTACGAGGCCGACGGGAACGTTCACCCAGTACACCGCGCGCCAGCCGACCGTCGAGGTCAGCAGCCCGCCCAGGGTAGGGCCGAGCGCCAGCCCGATGGACTGCGCGGCGGCCTGGACCCCGAGGGCGAAGCGCTTCCGGTCCCGGGGCGCGCTGGTCGTCACCAGGGCGACGCTGTTCGCCTGGAGCATCGCCGCCCCCGTCGCCTGGACCAGACGCAGCGACACCAGGACGCCGAGCGAGGGGGCCAGCCCGCAGGCCGCGGAGGCGACGGTGAACACGGCGAAGCCGTACGTATACACGAGCTTGCGCCCGGCCGCGTCGCCGAGCCGTCCGGCCGGAGCCAGCAAGGCAACCAGGGCCAGCAGGTAGACCAGCGATACCCACTGGACGCCTGCGACCGGGGCGCCGAAGTCGTGCTCCATGGCCGGGAAGGTGATCGTGACAATGCTCGCGTCTAGCTGCCCCATGAACGCGCCGAAGCAGACCACCCCCACCGCCAGCCAGGGCGCCAGGCGGCTCTCCCGCACGACGGCGGGCCTGGCCGACTCTTGCCAGATACTTCTGTAAGCGAACATTATGAGTTCAGGTTAGCAGAAGTACTTCTGTAAGCGAACATACTGCGAGCAAACCGGGAAATCGGGGGGATGGACGGGATGAGGGAGCTTGGAATATCGGCGCCCGACGGAAAAAAGGCGCTGCATGGGGACGAGTTCCGAATGTCCAAGCGCTCCTTGGCGGGCAGGCCCGGCCCGGATCGGCACTGCCGACCGCACTGGAAGTCCCGCCCGTCCCGCCCGTCACAGGATTCGCTCGAGATTTCGCTTATGAAGCGGTACCTGAGGCATGGTTGCGGCAACCTACCCGCTTTTCGGGGTACGTTGTCACAACCATGCCCCCCTTTAGCGCGGCCGAAGACACGGTGGTAGTGGGTTGAGCGGGGCTCAAGTGCGGCAAGTGACTTCGGCGGATGCCGACACGCGGGACGGCGTCGCAGACGGGGATGGGCGGCCTGTGATGTCGGGACTAGGTGGCGTGATACCGGATCAACTGGCGTAATACCGGGATTAACTCCGGACATGCCGGGCGCGGTGCTGGCTATGGGGTTCCGGAGCCGACAGACTCAGGGACGTGGAGTGGTCCGGCACCTCTGGGCTGGCCGCTCGGCTAGAGTACGCCAGCAAAGGGCCGGAACAGACGGCGGCTGGCGGGCTCGGGGCCGACCGGGATGGTTCGCGGAGGGGCCGGAGCGGAAGGGACGACGATGCAGGAATTGCGCTTCGTCGCGGTAAGCGAGGACGGTCGCTACGCTGTCCTCGCCGTGCCAGGCCGGAGCGCACGCTTCACGTTGCCGATAGACGAGCGGCTCAGGGCGGTCGCCCTCGGCCAGACGTCCCGGCTCGCACAGTACGAGATCGAAGTGGAGAGCCCGTTGCGACCCAAGGAGATCCAGGCACGGATGCGCGCCGGGGAAACGGCGGAGGAAATCGCGGACGCGGCCGGGATCGCGGTCGAGCGCGTGCGCTGGTTCGAGGGGCCGGTGCTCGCTGAGCGCGCGTATGTGGCAGACCAGGCGCAAACGGCCTCGGTGCGCCGGCTAGGGGAATCCATCCCCTCCACTCCTGGTCCGCGGCTGGGCGAGATCGTGAGTCAGCGGATGACCGCGCTGGGCGCCGATCCGGAAGATGCCCAGTGGGACGCGAAGAAGCGCGGCGACGGAAGCTGGCTCGTGGAACTCTCGTTCACCAGCGCTGGCCGCCTGCACGTCGCCGAGTGGGTCTTCGATCCGCGCCGCAGGCACGTCCTGCCCGCCGATGACAACGCCGCCCGCATGTCGCTGCCCGGCGCCGAGCCGCTCGCCCCGGCCGCTCCACGCCCCGGCGAGGCCACGGTCACGCAGCTCACGCCCAGGCTCACCGCGGGACACGGCGCCGCGCCGCAACCGATCGGCATGACGGGGCCGGGCGCCGACGGCTGGGGCAGGTACGCGCGACCAGAGGCCGCCCCGCCGAGGCTCCCCCAGACTGCGTCCCCGGCGTACCCGCAGCCTCCGGCGTACCCGCAGCCCGCGCCGCCCACGCCCGTGACCGCCGAACCGCGGGGCGAGGTGCCCCGCCAGCCGAACGCGGAAATAAGCCCGCCGCCGCCCGCGGAAGTAAGCCCGCCGCCGCCCGCGCCTGTGACGGCCGCGCCCGT
>Ga0335074_10013766_pt1 | contig 11366 bp, 8 predicted proteins | sample Lox_Sample_23_FD_206715 | JGI IMG/M metagenome (GOLD analysis project Ga0335074, IMG submission 206715) | Soil microbial communities from Loxahatchee National Wildlife Refuge, Florida, United States - Lox_Sample_2.3 | ecosystem: Environmental > Terrestrial > Soil > Wetlands | place: USA: Florida...
ATGCGCCCGCGCATGGCGTCGCGATGCGGCGCGATGCGCGGCGCTTCGCAGACAACGGTCACGTCGAGATGCGCAATCATGCCGCGACGCGTACGGACCCGCTCGCAGGCGAATGCCAGAAAGCGGTCCGAGGAAACGCCTTTCCATTGCGGATCGCTGGGCGGGAAATGCGAACCGATATCGCCGTCGGCGAGCGCGCCGAGAATGGCGTCGACCAGCGCATGCAGCGCCACGTCGGCGTCCGAATGCCCGGTCACGCCGCGCGCATGCGGAATGCGGATGCCGCCAAGCATGACATGATCGCCGTCGGCGAAGGCGTGGACATCGAAGCCGCTGCCGGTGCGCACATCGGACAGATTTGCCAGATGCAGAACTTCGGCGCGCGCAAAATCCTCGTTGGTGGTCACTTTCACATTGCCTGCTTCGCCGTCGAAAACGCTCACGCGATGACCGGCCCATTCGGCAAGCGCGGCATCGTCGGTGAAGCTTTCGAGCCCAGCCGCCGCAGCGCGGCGGTGGGCGTCGACGATCAAATCGAAGGCGAAAGCTTGCGGCGTTTGTACGATGCGCAAGCGGTTTCGGTCCAGCGTTTCGGCGACAGTCGCTGCGGCATCGATCGTCTTTACGGTGTCGGCAATCATGACGCCCGGTACGGCCGCGCCCGTCGCCGTTCCGGCAGCGATGGCGCGGTCGATGAGTGCGCCGGTCAAGAACGGCCGCGCGGCATCGTGAATGAGAACGAGACCCGGCGCGATCGGCGCGAGCGCTTCGAGGCCGGCACGGACCGAGGCCTGTCGCGTCGCGCCACCGGCAACAGGGGCCTGCAAATTTTTCAATCCCGCAGTCGCCGCGCGGTAGAGGTCTTCGTCCGCCGCGGCGATGACCGGCTGCACCGTTTCGATCCCGGCATGGTTCAAGAAGGCGCGCAGCGTCGGGCGAATCATCGGCTCGCCGGCAAGAGACCGATATTGCTTCGCCACCCCGCCGCCGGCGCGCTCGCCTCGGCCGGCTGCAACGACAATGGCGGCCACTATACCGGTCATAGATCGATGGTTCCCCGTTTGCGGTAGGCTTTAGCGCAGGCGCGGGCGATGGGCGAATTCGCACCGGACCGCGGCACATAACACGGTCCCGTGCGCTTGACTGCCGGCGTTAGCCAAATCGGTTGACACACACAGCATATTGCAGTGCAGCACTTGCGCTGCCCCTTATTTTGGCTAAACTATATGCAGGCGGAATATTACGCCTATTTCGTGGGCACATGAATCCTGTCACTCAACCATCACGATTGGTCCGGGAATGCTTGGTTGGCAGTCAAAAGCTCCCAAATCCCGTGATTTTAGCGCCAATGTCCGGGGTTACTGACGCACCGTTTCGGCGTCAGGTTCAGTCGCTCGGTGCCGGTTTGGTCATCTCCGAGATGACCGCCTGTGCAGCCCTCGCCGCAGGGAAGCGCGATGCAGCAAGGCGCATCCGGCCGCAAGGCCGGGGCCTCCATGTCGTTCAGATCGCCGGTTGCGAGGCGCCATGGATGGCGGAGGGTGCGCGGATCGCCGCAGACGCCGGGGCCGCAATCGTCGACATCAACATGGGTTGCCCGGCGAAGCACGTCACCAACGGCCAATCCGGATCGGCCCTGATGCGCGATCTCGATCACGCTCTCACCTTGATCGAAGCCGCGGTGAACGCGGTCAAAATTCCGGTGACTCTTAAAATGCGGCTGGGCTGGGACGAGCGCAGCCGCAATGCGCCCGAACTGGCGCGGCGCGCCGAACAGGCCGGGGTGGCGCTGATCACCGTGCACGGCCGCACGCGCTGCCAGTTCTACACTGGGCGCGCCGACTGGACGGCGGTGCGCGCGGTCAAAGACGGCGTTTCAATCCCTGTCGTCGTAAACGGCGACATCGGCAGTTTCGCCGACGCCGAGCGCGCACTTGCAGCGTCCGGAGCCGATGCGGTGATGGTCGGCCGCGGCGCCCAAGGCAGACCTTGGTTTCCCGGCCAGCTCGCACGCTATCTGGCGACAGGAGAGCGCGCCGATACGCCGCCGCTCGTCGTTCAGCACGCCCTCATCGGCGCGCTGTATGAGGACATACTCGCCCATTATGGCGTCGATGTCGGACTGCGCCACGCCCGCAAGCATCTGGGTTGGGCACTGACGACAGCCGCAACGACCGTCAACGCGCCGGCGCACCTTCTCAAAGTACACCGCGGTCGCGTCCTGACCGGCACCGACCCGGCCCTCGTCCGGCAGACTCTTGGCGAGGCGTTCGACGCCTTTGGTAGTTGCTCTGACAGTTGCTTGGACAGTTCGTCGGCGGTTTGGAGCAAAGCGGCATGAGCGCGGTCGAGCCGTTGTCGCCGACGTGGGCCGCCGATGCGGTGCTCAATGCGCTGCCGCATCCGGTCATCGTGGTTGCCGCCGACGGCAAAGTGGTCGACGCCAACGTCGCCGCGGAATCCTTTTTCGAGGTGTCGGCGCTGCTGTTGCGGCGCCACTTGCTGCGCGATCTGGTGCCGTTCGGCAGTCCGTTGTTGACGCTGATCGAGCAAGTGCGCAAGCGCGGCGCCGCGGTCAACGAATACAAGGTCGATCTCGGCACGCCGCGCAATCCGGGCGATCGCCTGGTCGATTTGCACGTCGCGCCGCTGCCGGAGCAAGTCGACTATGTCGTGGTGATGCTCCAGGAACGCAGCATCGCCGACAAGATGGACCGTCAGCTCACCCATCGCGGCGCCGCCCGATCGGTCATCGCCCTTGCCGCCATGCTGGCCCATGAAATCAAGAATCCACTGTCCGGGATACGCGGCGCGGCGCAGCTGTTGGAGCAATCGGTAAACGACGACGACCGCTCGCTGACCCGGCTCATTTGCGATGAAGCCGACCGCATCGTGAAACTGGTCGACCGCATGGAGGTGTTCACCGACGAGCGTCCGATCGAACGCGAACCGATCAATATTCACGTCGTTCTTGAACATGTGAAACGGCTGGCGCAATCCGGCTTTGCCCGGCACATCAAATTTATCGAGGATTACGACCCGTCGCTGCCTTCGGTGCTGGGGAACCGCGATCAGCTCATTCAGGTGTTTTTGAACCTGATCAAGAACGCAGCCGAAGCGATTGGCGAAAATACCTCCGGCGGCGAAATTGCCCTGACCACGGCGTTTCGTCCCGGGGTGCGATTGTCGCTGCCCGGCGCCCACGCGCGCGTGGCATTGCCGCTCGAATTCTGCGTGCGCGACAACGGTCCCGGTGTGCCGGAAGAACTGATGCCGCATTTGTTCGATCCGTTCGTCACCACCAAGACGTCGGGATCGGGCCTCGGCTTGGCTCTGGTCGCCAAGATCGTCGGCGATCACGGCGGGATTATCGAATGCGAGTCGCAGCCGCGCCGCACCATCTTTCGCATACTCATGCCGAAATACACCGCCACGCAAAGCGGTGAGGGGGCCGAGCCGGACGGCGTCGTTCAACCACAAGGGAATCATTGATGCCCGCGGGAAGCATTCTCGTCGCCGACGATGATGCGGCGATTCGGACGGTGCTCAATCAGGCGCTCTCGCGCGCCGGTTACGAGGTCCGCTCGACCGGAAATGCCGCCACATTGTGGCGGTGGATCAGTCAGGGGGACGGCGATCTCGTCATTACCGACGTGTTGTTGCCCGACGAAAGCGCGTTCGATCTGTTGCCGCGGATCAAAAAAACGCGGCCGGATCTGCCGATCATCGTCATGAGCGCACAGAATACATTCATGACCGCCATTCGCGCGTCGGAGCGCGGTGCTTATGAATACCTGCCGAAACCGTTCGACCTCAAGGAACTGACCGCGATCGTCGGTCGCGCGCTGTCGGAGCCGAAGGAAAAAGCGCGGCCGCCGGCCAAGGTCGAGGATTTCGAATCCATCCCGCTGGTCGGCCGCTCGCCGGCGATGCAGGAAATATATCGCGTCCTGGCGCGCCTGATGCAGACCGACCTGACGGTCATGATTTCGGGGGAATCGGGCACCGGCAAGGAACTCGTAGCGCGGGCGCTGCACGACTACGGCAAGCGCCGCAACGGACCGTTCGTGGCGATCAATATGGCCGCCATACCGCGCGACCTGATCGAGTCCGAGCTATTCGGCCACGAGAAGGGCGCCTTCACCGGCGCCAATACCCGCAGCTCCGGCCGCTTCGAACAGGCCGAAGGCGGCACGTTGTTCCTCGACGAGATCGGCGACATGCCGATGGAGGCGCAAACCAGGCTGTTACGCGTGTTGCAACAGGGCGAATACACGACGGTCGGCGGCCGCACCCCGATCAAAACCGACGTGCGCATCATCGCCGCGACCAACAAGGATCTGCGCCAGCTCATTCAGCAGGGACTGTTTCGCGAAGACTTATTCTTCCGACTCAACGTCGTCCCGTTGCGGCTCCCCCCGCTGCGCGAGCGCACAGAGGATATTCCCGATCTGATCCGCCACTTTTTCACGTCGGTGGAGCGGGAAGGGTTGCCGCCGAAGCAGATCGATCAGGCCGCACTCGATCGGCTCAAGCGTCATCGCTGGCCCGGCAACGTGCGCGAATTGGAGAACCTGGCGCGGCGGCTGGCGGCGCTTTATCCGCAGGAAACGATTACCGCGGCGGTCGTCGATGCCGAACTGTCGCAGCCGGTGCTGGCCGCGCCGGGCGAGACCAAAGGAGGCGACGAGAATCTTTCGAGCGCGGTGGAGCGCTACCTCACCCGCTATTTCTCCGGATTCGACGATGGCCTGCCGCCACCGGGCCTTTACCACCGGATTTTGCGCGAGGTCGAAGGGCCGCTGCTATCCGCAGCATTAACGGCAACCCGCGGTAATCAAATCCGCGCCGCCGACCTACTCGGGGTCAACCGGAATACGCTGCGAAAAAAAATCCGGGACCTCGACATCCAAGTCTATCGGACCAGTGGATGAGGGCGCCTATCCCCGCCTAGTTCTTGTCGCAATTAGGCAACAATGTTGTAAAATAGCATCACTTGATGCTTTGCTTGGCGGCGGGTGGCCGTAGTCCATCCGTCGAATTCCTCTTTGAAATCAACGCTTGTAACGCCGGCCGAGCCAATATGACGACCGTTGACCAGGTCGCGCCGCTAAATTCCGCGGCCACCCAGATGCCTGTTGCCACCGTTGATTCGGGGAGCGCAGCGGCGCCGATGCCTGTCGCCTCGCGGTTGATCGGTGCGGTTGCCGTCGGCATCGCGCTCTTGTCGGCGACCGCCACCTTCCTGGTGCTGGCAGGCTTAACCCCCATTGAGCCGGTTCACGGCGTGGTGGTGCGGCTCCTTCTGGGCAATGCCGTAACCGGCCTGTTGTTACTTACGGTCATCGGCCGCGAAGTATGGGTGGTCATCCAGGCGCGGCGCCGCGGCCGCGCCGGTTCGCGACTTCACATTCAAATCGTCGGCCTGTTCGCGGTCATAGCCGCGGTGCCGACGGTTCTGGTCTCGGTCGTCGCCTCGACCACGCTCGATCGCGGACTCGACCGTTTCTTTTCCACGCGCACGCGCGCCATGATCGAGCAATCGCTGATCGTCGCCAATGCTTACGTGACCGAGCATGCCGCCTCGGTCCGCAGCGAGGACCTGGCGATGGCTTACGACCTCGGACGCGCCAAGCCGCTGTTCGATTCCGACCGCGATGAATTCCGCAAGTTCCTCGCCGCACAGACCAGCGGACGCAATCTCTCCGTGGCGCTCCTCCTCAAGCCCGATGGCTCGCTTGTCGAACCGGCCGCCATGACGATAGACAAAAGATTCGTGCTGCCGTCGCCGCGGCTTCTTGCCGAGACCAGCGAGACCGAGCCTCAGGTCGCCTTCATTCCCGAAGGCGACAATGTGGCGTCCGTGGTCGAGCTGAACGGTTACGACGGCTTGTATCTCTATGTCGCCCGGCTGCTCGATCCGCGCGTCGTGCAGCAACTGCGCAATACCCAGCAGAGCGTCGGCGAATACGCCAATCTCGAGGAGCGGCGGCTTGGCATCCAGATCGCCTTCGCGCTGATGTTCGCGATCATCGCCCTGATCGTGCTGTTGTCTTCCGCATGGATCGGCTTGGATTTCGCCAATCGGCTGGTGGCGCCGATCCGCCGCCTGATCGGCGCCGCCAACTTGGTTTCCACCGGAAATCTCAACATTCAGGTTCCGGTACGCCCATCGGAAGGCGACCTCGCGCATCTCGGCGAGACCTTCAACAAGATGACGCACGAGCTGCGTACCCAGCACGAAGACATTGTGCGCGCCCGCGACGTCATCGACAGCCGCCGGCGGTTTACCGAAGCCGTGCTGGCCGGAGCCAGTGCCGGCGTCATCGGCGTCAATGCGGACGGCCGGATTTCCATTCTCAATCGTTCCGCGGAACGGCTCATCGGCCGGGTCGAGAACGATGTGCTCGGCCGCCCGCTGGCCGGGATCGTGCCCGAACTGGCCGATATTTTTGCGACCGCGCGCGGCGGCAATCAGCGTCTCCTCCAGCGGCAAATCACGCTGACGCGGGAAGGCCAGGAACGCAACTACTCGGTACGCGTGACCAGCGAACAGTCCAGCGAATCCGAGCACGGCTATGTCATCACGGTCGACGACATCACCGAACTGGTGCAGGCGCAGCGCTCTTCGGCTTGGGCCGACATCGCCCGCCGCATCGCGCACGAGATCAAGAATCCGCTCACGCCGATTCAGCTGTCGGCCGAACGGCTGCGGCGCAAATACGGAAAATCGATCACCGAGGACCCGGCCGTTTTCGAGCAATGCACGGAAACGATCGTGCGTCAGGTCGACGACATCAAGCGCATGGTGGACGAGTTCTCGCGCTTTGCCCGCATGCCGAAGGCGGTTATCGTCGACGAAGACATCGCCGACACCGTGCGCCAGGTGGTTTTCCTGCTGCGCGTCGCGCACCCCGACATCGATTTCGAGGTTCAGTTGCCGGCGGAGAGCATGTCGGCGCGCTTCGATCGCCGCCTGATCTCGCAAGGCTTGACCAACATCATTAAAAACGCCGCCGAGGCGATCGGCGCGGTGCCGGCAGCGGAACTCGGTCGCGGCCGCATTATCGTCAGCGCGCAACGCGACGGCAAAGATGTCGTCATCGACGTGGTCGATAACGGCATCGGCCTGCCAAAGGAAAATCGCGCCCGGCTGCTCGAGCCGTATGTGACCACCCGCGAAAAAGGGACGGGCCTAGGCCTCGCCATCGTCGGCCGCATTCTCGAAGAGCATGGCGGCAAGCTCGAATTGCGGGACGCCTCCGACAAGATACCGGGTGCGCGCGGCGCCTGGATGCAACTTCGTTTTAGCGCCGAGCCGCTGGCACCCGCCGCCCAGACGGCCGCAGCTTATCAGCCAACGGTATAGCCATGGCGTCAGACATCCTCATTGTCGACGACGAAACCGATATTCGCGAACTGGTCGCGGGCATCCTGCAGGATGAAGGCCACGGCACCCGAACGGCGCGCGACAGCGACGAGGCGCTCGCCGCCGTTGTCGCGCGGCGTCCCAATCTGGTGTTCCTCGACATCTGGCTGCAAGGCAGCCGGCTCGACGGCCTGCAACTGCTCGACAGCCTCAAGGCCGAGCATGCCGAACTGCCGATCGTGATGATTTCCGGACACGGCAATATCGAGACGGCCGTCTCGGCCATCAAACGCGGCGCCTATGACTTTATCGAAAAGCCGTTCAAGGCCGACCGGTTGCTGCTGGTCGCCGAGCGTGCGCTGGAGAATTCGCGGCTCAAGCGCGAAGTGCGGCAACTCAAGCAGCTTGCACCGCTCGGCGCGATGTTGGTCGGCCATTCGCCTTCGGTGAACCAGTTGCGGCAGACGATCGAAAAGGTGGCGCCGACCAATAGTCGCGTGCTCATCGTCGGACCGTCCGGCAGCGGCAAGGAACTGGCGGCGCGCACCATCCACAGTCACTCCGGACGCGTCAACGGTCCATTCGTGGTGATCAATGCCGCCGCGATCACGCCCGAGCACATGGAAACCGAACTATTCGGCGTCGAAGGCGGCAACGGCACGTCGAGCCGCAAAGTCGGCGCGCTCGAGGAGGCGCACGGCGGCACGCTCTTCATCGACGAGATCGCCGACATGCCGCGCGAGACGCAAAACAAGATTCTGCGCGTCCTCGTCGATCAGACATTCCAGCGGGTCGGCGGCTCGAATAAGGTCACGGTCGACGTCCGCATCGTCTCCTCGACCAGCCGCAACATCGAAGCCGACATCGCGGCGGGCAAGTTCCGCGAGGATCTCTATCATCGGCTTTCGGTGGTGCCGATCCGCGTTCCCGGCCTTGCCGAACGCCGCGAAGACATCCCGGAACTGGTCGAATATTTCATGTCGCAGATTTCGTCGACCACGGGATTGCCGAAGCGCAACGTCGGCGCCGACGCGCTGGCCGTGCTGCAATCGCATGATTGGCCGGGCAACGTCCGCCAGCTGCGCAACAATGTCGAGCGGCTCATGATTCTTGCCGGCGGCGACCCGGAGGCGGTGATTACTGCGTCGATGCTGCCGCAAGACGTCGGCTCGATGATTCCGAACATGCCGAACGGCAATGGCGGCGAGCACCTGATGAGTCTCGCGCTGCGCGAAGCGCGCGAAGTGTTCGAGCGCGAATATCTGTTGGCGCAGATCAACCGCTTCGGCAACAATATCTCGCGTACCGCCGAGTTCGTCGGCATGGAGCGCTCGGCGCTGCATCGCAAGCTCAAGGCGTTGGGGATCGATTGATCAGGAATCAGGCATCAGGAATCAGGCATCATTGACCAGGCGATTGAACGCATGCTTGTGCCCAACATTTTCTTTCTGATGGCTGATTCCTGATCCCTGATGCCTGATCGCTGATCCCCGATGTCCCGAATAGCCTACGTCAACGGCCACTATCTCCCGTTTCGCGACGCCACGATTCACGTCGAGGATCGCGGTTTTCAATTCGCCGATGCCGTCTACGAAGTCTGCGAGGTGAGGGGAGGCCGCCTCATCGACGAGCGCCGCCATATGGCGCGACTGCAACGCTCGCTCGGCGAATTGCGCATGTGCCTGCCGATGACGCTCGCCGCGCTCGGCATCGTGCTGCGCGAACTAATCCGGCGCAACCGGGTCGACTACGGCCTGGTCTATGTGCAGATCAGCCGCGGCGTGGCGCGGCGGGATTTGGCTTTTCCCGGCGCCAATTTGTCGCCAACGGTCGTCGCGACGGCTCGGCCGCTCGACAGGACGCGCAACGAGACGCTGGCGGAGAAGGGGATTGCGGTTATCAGCGTGCCGGACAATCGCTGGGGCCGCGTCGACATCAAGACCGTCGGGCTTTTGCCCAACGTACTGGCCCGCCAGGCGGCGCTCGACCGCGGCGCCCGCGACGCCTGGTTCGTCGATAACGACGGCAAAGTCACCGAAGCCGCCTCCGCCAATGCCTGGATCGTCACCCTCGCCGGCACGCTGGTCACCCGCCATGCCGATCACGCCATTCTGCGCGGCATTACCCGCGGCGTCACTTTCGACCTTGTCAAGGCGCAGGGCCTGACCGTCGAGGAGCGCGGTTTCACGCTGGCGGAGGCTTATGCCGCCCGCGAGGCGTTCGAGACCTCGGCGACGCAGAGTGTGATGCCGGTGGTGCGCATCGACGGCCATGTCATCGCTGACGGCAGGCCGGGGCCGGTTTCGCGGGCGCTGCGGCGGCAGTTTCACAACTTTGCGGACGCTGACTAGTGCGTCAAATTATCTATTCTGGCGCGAAAAGTTTTAACGTCTGCTTGTCGGCATTGAGCTCGGAGATGGATTTCCCGACCTGACAATTGTCGGTCGTCCAGCCCTGCGGCAGCGCGAACACCGTGATATCGCCCGGCTTGCCCAGCTGCAGATGCCATCGATAGGCTGTTGAAGCGTCGAAGTGATCCGGGTCGCGGATGAAAGGTGTTCCGTAGTCGGCTTCATTGTTCGCCTCATGCGCAAAGGAGACGATTTGGCTCTTGTAGAAGATTATGTCGTACTCGATGCCCGCCGGCGTTGTAACGTTGCATGTGACCGCATCAGGATAGATCACATCCGACGGGATTGAATTGTCAGAGGGCCGAACGGGAACTGTAACACCTTGCGCTTGCGCAGATGGAACGGGCGGCACACCGATAGCTAAAATTACGAGCGCGGCCGCTGCAACGGACATTCGTCGCATCGAAACACTCCAATGCCGGAGGCATTCTGTCCCGATGGCCGAAAATGGCGCAACATTGGGTCCGAAAAGCTTCGAAATATCATCCTCGAATTGATGCCGCACCATCAAATTCGAGAATCACGTGCATCCACTCGCGACCTGTTCTATCCTTCGCATGATCTCAGGCTCCTTGATAGGCGACCGATCACGTTGATAGTCGTCGAGAACGCTGACGAGATCGATAGTTCGAATGCGCATTTCGCCAATATATTCGATCAATGCAAGATCGCGCCGTGAATCCAATAACAGCAGCGCTTTTTCAAAACCTGCTGCCGCGCGCCGGAGTGCGCTTACGGTGCGTGCGTCGCCGATGATTGCGCGATACATTTCCATCCGCGATGGTGATTTGACCGTGGAAATATATTCGCGGGCAATGCGCACAAAGATCGTGATGTTTTCCTGTCCCTCGTCTTCTTCTAAATCCTCCAGATCGTCGAGGATTTGAAACGGACCAAGCAGTGCCTCAGCTGAGCGGACCATATGGTCGTCTGGTTCGCGCGCGGCCGCGCAAAAGCCGGCAACGGCCGCCAAGCAGGCACGGTTTTTGTCCTTATCGCTGCGTTGCCGGTCAGCGTCCGTACTGCTGCGAAGCTGAATATCTTCGTACTGGCCAGCAAAGGCTCTGTTGATGCTGTCCAAAAAAACGCTCGCGAACGGAGTGCCGGTCGTATAACGGCCCAGCGTGGCGACTCCCCATCCCAACAACGCGGATGCTGCGATCGACTTCTGGCCGGTGATGTAACCCTTCTGATCGAGTTCGTGATCGACTATGCAGATATATCCGAGCAGCGCCAACCAAGCCGCCATAAGCGCCCGTCGATCCTTGTCGTCGAGCGTCAACGATTGCGCCACCAGGTGCGGAAAAATTTCGCCCGTCGACGGTCGGCGCAATCGTGCGCGGGAAACGTCGATAGCCGTGAGGCATTCCTTCACGAATTCAGGATGTAGTCTGGAAAGCCGAGAAAGGTCTTCGTAGGTTTGACTTAGCGGTCCAGCGAACCGGGCCGCCAAGCTCATTGCCGGATTGGATTCGTCATTCGTAATTGTCATACCGGGCTCCCATCGAATGCAGCAGTTGGCAGTGTGCGAATAACCCCTGATTTTTACTCCTAAAATCGATAGCCCAGAAAGGCCTGGCCGCCTG
>Ga0335074_10013768_pt1 | contig 11365 bp, 10 predicted proteins | sample Lox_Sample_23_FD_206715 | JGI IMG/M metagenome (GOLD analysis project Ga0335074, IMG submission 206715) | Soil microbial communities from Loxahatchee National Wildlife Refuge, Florida, United States - Lox_Sample_2.3 | ecosystem: Environmental > Terrestrial > Soil > Wetlands | place: USA...
TATACGGCTTCGAACAGACTGGACACTATTTTCGCTTCGAGGGACTGCGCCAAACGCTGTAACTAGATGATACAGAATTCAAAATGCTTCTTCATATATAATAAGACCATTAAACATTGATGGACGCTATAGCTTGGATTTTAGGAAACGAATATGGCAGTCGCGGCTCCTTCGCAGTCAACCACCATTCCCCCTTACTTTCACAGCTATCGAGGTCTTCAAGGCTTTGCAAAAACCTTTCACTGTCCAATAGCTTCTCCCAGACTGTGTTGACTTTCGTTTTGAACATCATGTTCCTCGTAGGTATTCTAACTTATAGTCACCAACTTATTGCTATGGCTCTCTAGTGTAAACCACACTTAAAGTATCAGCCATCTTGTTTCATGAAGAAATACCCTACCCAAATGCAATACTCGACCATCTCGACCAATTTATTCCAATATTGAACTCACAACTTGTAGAAGGTCTCCTATCATTCGAAAATATCACGTGATAGTCTCGGTTATAGAAATACGGAGTTTGTCTTGCAGGAGGGTATAAAAACAATTTACCAAGAAATAACCGTTTCTCAGCAGATCTAGCTTCGACATGCTTTCGATACTACGAAAGGCTCGTCTGAAGGACAAGGAAATGCGGATATTAATGCTGTAAGAAAGTTCATATACCTCGTCACACATGGCTGGCTCTGACTCGATAGCGGACTCGATAACGCAGGAAAGACAACCATTGTGAAAAGGATCATGGGCGAGGATGTCAATAGTGTCAGTCCGACTCTGGGGTTCATCATCAAGACTATCAACTATGAAGGGTAAGTAATTTAAGACCCTTCTGCTCCGCACTTACGGCTAAAACAACATGAAGATATAAACTTAACATATGTGAGGACATACACAACCTTTGGCCGTTGGAGCATATGAACTTACGTCAGGTCATCAGGGGATGTTGGGGGTCAAAAAACGTTGCGGTCTTACTGGAGGAATTATTTCGAAAAGACCGATGCATTGATCTGGGTTGTCGACGCGACTGATCGTCTACGAATGGAAGATTGTAGATTGGAGTTACATGGGCTCCTGCAAGAAGAAGTCCGACATGGCTCCTCCCATACTACATCTTAGCATCACTAACCATGCAAACAACAGAGGCTTTCTGGGGCAAGCCTATTAGTATTCGCAAATAAGATCGATGTCAATGGCTGCATGGACGTGTCTGAAATACAAGAGGTTCGCCTTTCAGTCTGTGTCTTCCTCCAAGCGAAAGGCGCTAATGGTAGATCGGTGCAGGGGTTGCAGCTTGATGCCATTCGAACACACAAGTGGCATATCATCAGTTGCAGTGCCATTACCGGCGTGAATTTGAAAGAAGGCCTCGCATGGGTGGTCCAAGATGCAAAAGCGAGACTCTTTCTCTACTGAACCCTGCTTTGTTGAGATTTATGTTCCGTAATTCTTGAGAATTCGGAATGCACGAGGTCCGAGCTCGATGCGGCGGCAAAGCTTGCAGGGAAGCGCGTCAGTCACGTTTTGAGTATCGTATCTACACAAGAAAGCAATTGAAGAGCAGAATGGAGTGCAATGGTATCCTAGAAGTGGGTTTCTATAGGGCAGTTCGAGCACATCATAAATTGTCCATAGGTAGATAAATCAGGACCTGCAGAAAGTCGCATGCAGGGCAGTTGCAAAACATGGACATAGCAACTGCAACCGATGACAGGGCTGCAGGGGAAATGTTTATCAGTAGCATATGTCAATTCTCTCGTAGTTCTTGACCGCACTCTCCACCGATCCCGTCGGCGGCGCTGCCTTCTTGTGACTATATGTTGTGCCTGAATTCGATGAGAATTGCTCTTCGTAGTCATGTCGTCAACCGCGGAAACTGATGCGGAAGATGTTAACGACTTCCTGAAGCGCATCCAAGAACTCGGCACGAAACGCGATCAGGAGGATGAGGAACGCAACAGAAAGTTGGAGGAAGAGATCTTACAGGGCAGAAAAGAGCGGCAAGCCCGAAGAGCTGGTGTGTGCACTCCAGCTGCGCTCCCTTGAAGAGAAATAATACGTTGCATTTCTCGTTCTATTGTTAACATAAGGCAATACAGAACGCGCCAGATCCATCTCACCTACCAAAGACTCGCCTGTGAGCACACCTACTACTGCCGATCGTGTTGGAAATTCGAGAATTACACTTTCGCCTCCCCCAGATCTCCAACCCACTACTGAGGTATTGACGCGGGACAAGGTTTTTAATGCAGAAATGGATCGTTCTGGGGTTGAACACTCTGCTACTAGAGAGAATTCTTCCACCTTCACTGGATCTGAACTCGCCTACGCCGAGAATGATATCCAGAAGATGAACTCAATCAAAGGATCGCCCTCGAGCGCAATGCCACCTTCTCGAAATTCACCTCTGTCTTGGCAAAGGCGCCCAACTTCCCAAGCCTCAGATCAACCACGAAGCCGTCCACTGTCAATGATTGCTGCTGAGAATGCTGCGCGTTCTCCGAGAGCTACGCCTGAACCGTTACCTGCAACTGATGTGCAGACCCCAACTTCTCGCGACCAAATTGCACAAATGTTGAGTTCGAAGGACCCTACATGGTTCAGGCAGACAGCTGAGAGGGGAGAGAATTCGCCAGCTTATCGAAAGAACCAGGTTGAAGATATCGATGTGGTTGATGTGGTTTCATCTTCTCGTGTGCAATTGCCAGGAATGTCACGAGAGCCGCCCAGATCTACAGGCAGTGTCGGTAGCCCGCCCTTGGACATAGATCTCTCAACGTCACCTTCAAGAAATATCTCATCCACGGGGAGTATGGAAAGAGGCCTGCTGGCCAGCATCGGATCTCCAGTGATGTTGACAAGTGCTCAGCGACTCGATCCACCTACGAATTCTAGCCTGGATGATATGAGTGGACCACGCCGACCACTAGCAATGTCCCCTTCACAAGGCCGTATCTCTCCCGAAAGGATGGATCGCCCAACGTCACCAACCAAAGGCATGGGTGGCTTCGTGCAGAGTGCAATGATGAAGCGATCAGATAGTGTTAACAAAAGATGGAGTGTACAATCACCGCCAGGTCTCAGTCGCGGGAATTCTGTGGCGAGTAACCGTAGCAGCGCTGAGCCGACAGCAAATCAATATAATGGTGGATTGCTGAGCCGCGACTCACGCCCAAATAGTGTCAGTCGAGATAATTCCCCGCTGCCTCTGTCAAGGCCTACGTCTAGTCACAGCAATGCTACTATGGTACAAGATGGAGATCGTCCTGGTACTTCGAAGATCTCTATGACAGTATCAACGACAAATGACGGCTTCGCCAAACCGGCTCTGCCAACAAACAGACCACAGTTATCCTCGGGAGCGGGAGAAGGCGATGTAGATGTGGCTAAGGCCTCTCACAGCGAGATTACACCACCTAGCAGCCCGTCTAAGCTTGGTGATACTCGAAGATGGAGTCCAACTAAATCAAGCTGGTTAGAAAGTGCACTGAACAAGCCTGAGTTACCGAAGCCAAAGTTAGCACCAGCCCCTCCTCAGCAACCTGCTTGGATGTCAGAAATCAGCAAAGCTAAGCAGAGAAGCAATGCCGAATCTACACGCAGCACTCCCGCACCGAAACATGAAGTCAATATTGGTGGACTGTTGAGATCCCCGCCGCCTGGCGGACTTGCAAAGCCGCCAGTTATAGGTGGATTTCCTTTAGGCCTTTCTTCCGGGAGTGCAGCAAGAAAGAACTCTACCAGCGACAACACTCCATCGGCTACTAACCAGGTGAAGGCTCCTTTATCTTCATCTAAACCCGTGCAGGGGGAGCTAGCGAATGAACCAAAGGAAGTTAAATCTACTGCACCATCAACACCCAAGGAGTCTGTTTCAAGTAACAATACTCAGTCTCCTAGGCACAAGGTCAAACCTGAAACTCCTCCAAAGAAAGATTTCAGGGCAAACCTCAAACCGCGACAATTACCTTTAGAAAATAATGGCAAAGAAGAACCCGAATTCAAGAACGTGTTCGGTCAGCTGCGTCGCACCAAGACTCAGAATTATGTAGCACCAGACGAATTGAAAGACAATATCTTGCGTGGGAAAGCCGGATTAAATGCTACTGGCGGCCCCAAAAAGACGGAACGTAAGGATGAGTTCAAGGAAGCTATCTTGAAGAAAAAGGAGGATTTTAAGAAAGCACAGCTCGAGGGGACAGGAGTCACAGGGTCTACAAGCGGCAGTAACCAAAAGGTAGCTCCACCTTTGCCCGAAGCGCTGGCTAAAAAGGCTGCCCTAGGTAAAACTAATATTGGCACAACTCGGAATGCATCCTCTTCGAATGATGCAAGTACAGGCCTTCCCGAAGCAATCTCAAAAGAGATAACGTCAAAGGAATCGCCAATGCCGAGTTTGTGCAAGGAAGTAAGCGTACCAGGCCGTATGCAGAGTAAGGAGGCCGTGGGAGGAAAACTAGCAGATCGTTTCAATCCTGCACTTGCGAATCTGCTTGCAAGAGGACCGCCATCGACAGCTTCTGACACTTCTCGAACAACGGGTCCGGTTACATCACAGCGCACAGTGAACCGAACAATCAATTCTGATGATCCTGGATCCGGCCCACAACTCACGCACATGACAAAAGCTCGCGCTCGGGGACCGAGAAGAAAAGCCCCTTCAACACTACCGACGAACAGCCAGGCATCAAATGAAGCAAAAACACCTGAGCAAACCAGACCGGAAGTTGCGTCTCCACAGAATCAAGTCCAAAAGGAGAATATCTTAGCAGATGGAAAAAACAAGACTGCTATCGTACCGCCTTTGAACCAGGACAGGTCTGAAAATGATACCCAACAACCTCCATCACCACAGAAGCTTGACATCAAACGTCGCTCCAGATTCTTAGAAGAAGTGTCCAATCAAAATGAAAAGACATTACAACAATCGGACCCACCGAAGCCACGCTCGCCGACGAAGAAAGCAAATGTTGACGAGCTACCCGTAAATCAGGAGCCAAAATCCCCGATATCAGAACGAAAAGTTACACCAAGCGCTAAACCAAAGCCTTCTGTCTTGTCAACATCATCGGTAGCTGCAGAGCAAGGAACGACTTCAAAATTCAGCCAAAAGCCTTCAGATATCCCGAAAGACCCTCCACCTACAATATCATCGCTTCTAAAAACCAAGACGCAGTCAAGTTCACCTGTACAAGTCACGAATAAGCCACAACCAGTCGATACTGCCGTAGATACTGATTTTGTTGTGTCAGTCAAGAGCGGCGCCGCTTTCTTTGGTGGTCAGACTCTGAAAGAGGATACTCACCAATCGGCATCTGTTAAAGCACCCATTAAGCTCCCAACACAAATGGATGAGAATGCAGCGATGATAGGTGCTGGGCTAAGGTCGCAAGACTCGGGTTCCTCCCGTGTGACTGCCATCACTCCACCTGGCCATCAAAGTTCAGGTATGTTGTCAGCTACCGTTGACAAGGTGTCATCTAGTGCAGCGCTTCCGTTATTGCAGAAGGCCAGTGGAGCTACTGCAGCTGTGGAGAAGCCTGTCAGGCAACTTCCGAGTCCGCCATCAAAAGTACCAGTGTCGCCGCCTCTGGGTACCAGCATCAAGCCTACATCTCCGAGGAAAACGACAAATCAAGCTGTCCCACATTCCTCGGAAGCCTCCAAGCTTCTTGTCGAATTCTTTGGCAAGAACGATTTCGTTCCAAATTCAAGTATTGACACAGCAGCCATTCTTTCAGCAAGACCGAATGGGCCCGCCAAGATCAAAACGCTACGGTCGCAGCTCTTCCAGCTCTCTGGAGACGGGAAGAAGCAGCAGGTGCCAAATCATCAAGAGAGGATCTTGTTTGAAAATAATATGTATATCTGTCCACATACATTTGATAATCTGGCCGGCAAGAAAGTTGTTGAAGTCTACTTCTGGGCTGGCGATGGGGTGGCAGAATCTAGCATTGAGGATGCTGTGCTCTTCGCACAAAGAGAGGCTAAGGCTGCAGGAGGAAAACTGATCAAGCTCAGACAGGGCCAAGAAACGTCCGCGTTCATTGAAGCACTTGGAGGAATCATGATAACAAGGCGTGGTTCAAGCAACAAATACGACTCATTGGCACCACATATCCTCTGCGGGCGGCGCTATGCTGGACAGATCGTCTTCGACGAAGTCGACTTCTCACCCTCAAGCTTATGCTCAGGCTTCCCCTACCTGATATCGACACAATCAGGAAAATGCTATTTATGGAAGGGCAAGGGCAGTGGCGTCGACGAACTCAGCTGCGCCCGATTAATCGGTATGGACTTTGGCCTTACGGGCGAGCTTGGAGAGGTTGAAGACGGTAATGAGCCCGCCTCGTTCTTGAAGATCTTCGGCAACGAGACGAAGATTTTCAAATCAGCAGACCACTGGAGGCTGAAGCCCAACTACCCCAAATACTGCACTCGGCTCTTCTGTGCCGATCCTGCATCCAAATCTCAGGTTTGTAGCACCTTTCCCAAAGTCTTCACATTCTCATGGTTAATCACAACCCTCCAGATCACCGAACTCCACCCCTTCACCCAGTCCTCCCTATCACCCTCGCGGATCTACATCCTCGATGCCTTCTTCGAGATCTATGTCATCGTCGGCTCCGCCTCACAATCGCAATATGCGGCTTTCTGTACGGCGCTGTTGTTCACGCAAGAGTATGGTATTTTAGCTGCAGGCATGGAAGATAGGCCGTTTGTGCCAGTTAGTACGGTTGTATTGGAAGGCGTCCCGAGAGATTTGAAGTCCTGTTTTAGGAAATGGAAGGAGGGCCAAGGTCCGACGATGGGAGGCCCTCTGGCGAGTGATAAGGGGCTGCAGAGGGGAAAAAGTTTGAGAGTTGTGCCGCTGAATGCGGCATTGGATGCTACAAGGTTTTAGTTGAGGATAGGGAGGGAGGGAGACGGGTGTTGAAAAGTGTGCAACTTGCATAGGTCTGCTTGTGCTTCCCTGGAGAATTTTGGTGTCTGCTGGGCTGGTTTGTTGTATATATTCTTTGCGTGGTTAAGGTAGGTATGTAATGAACGCATATCAAGCTGTGGGAGAAAACGTGTTACAAGTATGCTATGTCCCCAAGGTAGCGCGTTGTACTAAAACAGGAACACAATATATATGAAGATAGCTCGTACGAGATACATAAACACAGTGTGTCAACCTCACAGTCCAATCTCCCTCAGCTTGTCATCAAGCCACTTCACATCCTCCTTACTATCGCCCGGGCCGCCTGCCCAATGGCCCCATATGCTAGGGAAGGGAACCATCTTCCCCACTTCCGGGCGCATATTCGCGACTTCGATTTGTGAATCCTCGGGCGGGAAATAGAGGTCTGTAATGCCAGGCAGGACCAGGGTCTTGGCTTTGATGGCTTGCATGGCGGCTTTGAAGTCGCCGTTGTAGGGTTCTTGCGCGGAGACGTCGCCGGATTGCCAGGTGTAGAGCATGGCAAGCAGGTTTTCGGGGTCTGGGGTTGTGTGGGAGGTTAATGAGTTAGATCCGTGGTATAAGTGAAATGATGACAGATTTTATAAGATTTGGAGAGCAAGAAGTTCACCTTTCGAAATTGCCCACTTCTCCCAAAAATTCACCATGAAATCCTCGAGGTCTTTAAACCCCAACGCTGTCTGGAACAGGTTCTCCCTATAGAACGCCTGACTGAAGCCCCATCCGGCATAAACGCGGCCAAATGCCCTCAGGCCGACATCTTTCTCCTCCGCACTCCAAGTGCGGTAGACTTGACCTTCAGGTAGCACGCTGCCCCTACAGGACCCGGCTGAGGGGTGCTTCTTAGCAGCCAGCAGGGCGCTTTTCACGCCTTCGAGGAACACTTGGTTGTGCAGCGAGGTCTTTGCAGAGCCACAGAAGGGGACGCAGATGTCCATGAAGTCGGGATATTGGGTTGCCCATTGGTAGGTTTGGCCAGCGCCCATGGACCAGCCTAGTACCGCACGAGCATGCGTGATGCCCAGGTGTTGGGTCACGAGCTGGTGCTGAGCACGGACGTTGTCATAGAAGGTGCAGTCTGGGAAGGGCCGGATGTCTGAGTTGGAGGGGGAGGTGGATTGGCCGTTTCCGAAGAGGGCGGTGATAATTATGAAGTATTTTTTAGGGGTGAGGGCTTTGTCTTCTCCGATGAGCCATTCGTTGTCGGCAATTGCTGTGATGGTCAGCTGCAGGTAGAAAAAGTGATTCATCAACTCACAGCCAGAATACCAGCTTGGATATATTATAGCAGGAGATTTTGGATTGCCAAATGTCTTATATGCTATGTGAGCATTAGGGAGACTTTGACCGGACTGGAGCTTCCAGTCGCCAAGCTTGTAGGTCTGTACACCGTCGCTGGTCTTTGACGAGCTCAGGTCAAGTTTCTCAAGACCTTTTTGAACCAAATCGCTCGGAACATCCATTTCCACGGAATAATAGTGTTTCTTAATTCCAGAGTCAGTAAATTATATATACAAAGTTCAGAACAGGTCTCCTGCTGGCTTTAAGCCACGATAGCGCAAATTATCTCGTATATACGATGATCTGCAACTCGTATGATAATGAAAGACCGCCTTATACTGATATTCCTGAGCTTCTGGGAAGCTTGAGATTGATTGTGGAAGTCAATGGCTGGGTGTAGATGCCGCAGGATCGTGCTAGCAACACTCCCCCTCTCACTGTCTCCACTTTCCCCTCTCCTTATCTTATCGTGAATGTGGGGCATTGGATGTAAGGCATATATTCAAAATCACGAAATTATGACGTCCGACAGCTGAAATCTAGACCTTACCGCGGTGGATCCATAAAATTTTCGTCAATTTCTATCTATCTTGTTGACTCTTGATGTTGTTGACACCTCGAAATCCCTTCCTGACAACAAAGTAGGAGTATCTCGCTCTACCGGACTCAATTGGCCTCGGCAGCACTGACTAATTGAGAAACAGACTCCTTCATCTGCTCAGAGCCCCCTCCCGCGCCCTCAGCACAACAGCAGCCAAAACGGGTCGAAACTTTGTTAAGCAAAAGCAGATCCAGGATCGCATGGATGCAGAAGCATCAGTGAAGCGGAATCCTCACCCAGATTTCAAGAAAGTTGAGGCCAGTCGTCCACCTTTCGATACCAGCATATCATGGAATGTGAAGCAAACTCCAGACCCATCATGGAAATTTGGATCTGGCGCGAATGACAAAGGAGAAAGCCTCAAAATACCTCATATCGAGATAGACCCATATGAACTTGGCCGTCCCGCAGTCTTCAACTACAAGCTCCTGGTCTCAGGTATAGTACCGCGGCCAATTGGCTTCTTAAGCACCCGATCAAAAGAAGGAAAGAGCACGAACCTATCACCATTCAGCTATACACAAGCTATAAATCATGATCCTCCTTTGTTCATCGTCGGTTTCGCAGGCGGTTTCGACAACGCGAAGGATTCATTGACGAATCTACGAGACAGCGAAGAGTGCACCATCAACATGATCTCAGAGCATTTTATCGAGGCGGCACACGCCACTAGTATCAATGCTCCCTATGGCGTGTCAGAATGGCCTATATCAGGCCTCACCCCCGCGCCCAGCACAACCGTGAAAGCAAGCCGTGTCAAAGAGGCCATTTTCTCCATAGAAGGGAAACTAGAGAGGTGAAGTCACCACCACATGGCCCCTCAAAGGTGGTCCCATCCTAATAACACCCACGCAGCCTCCGCGAGTTCGAAAGTCGTGCCACTCCCGGCAAGAAAACCGGCGTCCTGGCTGTAATCGAAGGAACGCGTTTCTGGGTCCGCGAAGACGCTCTCAATGACCAGCGAAACATCATCGATCTTGCTGTAAGTCTCCAAAAATCCCTCCATCTGGCCTCTTACTTGATCAAATATCCTCAAAACCACACCGCTAACATCCCATCCATAGGTACTTAAACCCATATCTCGTCTCGGCGGCATAACCTACGGCCGCGTAACCGAAGGCTTCGAGCTCCCAAGGCCAGATTGGAAAGAGACGCTCACGAAACACCCAGAGGTGAAAGAGAAACTCATAAAGCCGAAAGCAGACGGACAGTAATTACTCCCTTTTGAACCAGTCACGAAGTATTTCTTTTCCGTTCATCTTCCTTTTCCCTGGAATTCTTTTGGTAATAATTCTGACTTAACATTCCCCATAACATTCTCCACGTAGACAGTGGAATAGAGGAGCCCACCTCTATATAACGATATATTATTATACGCATCCTGTACATACATAAGCACAAATATATCCAACGCCCACTAAAGCAATCGCCAGAAGCCCATGTATGCACAGCCGCCCACACACTCTCTTCTACACTTCCCCACGATACCTAATACACCATATCACACTCAGCAGCCAAGCAACCTAGCCCCCAACAGGCAGAGCATCAACTCCCTACCCCACTCTCAAGCCCTCCAAGTCCAAGCTCCCTTTGCCTTCTCGCCCTCCATATCCCATTCCCCTGCAGCCGCTGTCGTGGAACCAAACGCATCGCCGTTTAATGTTTCCGCTGCTGCGATACCAAACCGTCATCGTTGTCTGCGCTTCCGCCACTTGGGGATTAGTTGCGTCGCGAGCGAGGAACAGAGCGGCAGGCTCTTGAGACTTGTGTACGGAATAATAATCACAACGTAACGATTTGGAGTAGAGTCGACGAGTGAGGGGCGTAAAGGAGTAGAAATGGAACCCTAAAAGAGCATGGGGGGAGTGAGTATGAGAAATCACATCTTCATGACTTAGTCTTGAGGTATACACTTCAAATGCTACCATGTTCTGCGCTTTATGATGTAAAATTGACCCTTTCCCTCTTAAATTCCGCAATTCACGCTCAAGCAGCGTCTAAATAGTCTCCTGATCTCTAAAATATATACAAGAAATTGTTCTCTCGGCATCCAAACTTACTTTCCTCACTTACTCAACTTCTTCTCCTTTATATAAAACGAACTCACTAGCGCCCCACAGACCAAAACGGCGGTGAGACCAAACGCCGCATTCGTGGCCTTCTGGTAGCATGACTCGACCAGCTTCCTGGTCGCGGGATCTAACTCGTTGATATATTCTAGACTCTGCCTAACACGATCCACAATCGTGTCTGCTTGGTCGCCGCTGAGTTTCTCCCTTAATTGTGTCCGCAACGATTGCTGCACTACAGTCGATGAAACGGAGAGGCCGATGACGCTGCCAAGGGAGCGGAAAAGGTAGGAGCATGCTGTTGCGATAGCCTGATCTTTGGGATCAGCGTTAGCAATTAGGGCAATGAGCGTTGTTGTTACGCCCGCTCCACCTCCAAGACCACAGAAAATGAGTCCTGTAATGATACCCATGGTTGAATTGGTGATGAAGCCGGAAAATAAAACGACAAGGA
>Ga0335074_10013769_pt1 | contig 11364 bp, 13 predicted proteins | sample Lox_Sample_23_FD_206715 | JGI IMG/M metagenome (GOLD analysis project Ga0335074, IMG submission 206715) | Soil microbial communities from Loxahatchee National Wildlife Refuge, Florida, United States - Lox_Sample_2.3 | ecosystem: Environmental > Terrestrial > Soil > Wetlands | place: USA...
CGTCGGGCAGCCGGGCGATGCCGTACCTGATCTCTGCGAGCGTGATAGCGGTCGTGCGCAGCTCGCGCCTGTCACGGTCGCGGACCCAGCTTGCGACGCCGGGTGCCGGCTCCGGGCGCATCAGCTCCGAAACTACGTTCGTGTCGAGGATGATCACGCAGAGAAATCCGCAGCACGCGCCGGTTCCTCGCGCCCAGGGAGGTCCAGGTCGATTCCGCCCAGCGCGGAGAACCGGTCGAGGAGCGTCGTGAACAGCCCGGCGGAGTCCGCCGGCTCGCTAACGGCTTCCGCGAGAATCGCGCGCGCCTCTGCTTCCATCGACCTGCCGTGGCGGGCCGCGCGGACCTGAAGGCGCCGCTTCACCGTTTCGTCAAGGTTCCGGATGTTCAATGCCGCCACTGCTACCACCCCATGCAATCAATGCTACCGCCGATGATAGCGATTCAAGACCAACCTGAGTATCCGCGTTCCCGGCGCTGACCCCCACGAGCGAGAATGACAGCCGTGCCCGCAGCAGAGAACCGCGGTCGGGGCCGTGTTCGTCTCCCACCTGCACGGCGACCACTTCGGTGGCCTGCCTTTCCTGATCCTGGACGGCCAGTTCTCCCGGCGCACTTCCCCGCTGACCGTCGCTGGGCCGCCTGGCATCTCCCAACGACTGACCGACACCATGGAGTGCCTGTTCCCCGGCTCCTCCCGCACTCCCCGCCGCTTCGACATCCGCGCCATCGAGATCGAACCCGGCGCCACGACGACCGTGGCCGGCGTAGGTGTCACTGCTTGGGAGGTCAACCACCCCAGCGGCGCCCCGGCCCTAGCCCTCCGCCTCGGCCTCGACGGGAAAACCATCGCCTACACCGGCGACACAGCCTGGACAGACACTCTCCTTGAGTGCTCTGCCGGAGCGGACCTTCTCATCGCCGAGGCCTACTACCGGGACAAGAACATCCCGTACCACTTGCGGCTATCCGACCTCCACGCCCACCGAGAACAGCTCACGGCCAAACGCATCGTACTCACCCACATGTCGGCCGACATGCTCGACCACCCCGACCCGATCGCGTTCCAGGCCGCGCACGACGGGCTGACCCTCAGCCTGTGACCAGCGGCCGGTGAACCCGAAAGCTATTGATAGCTGTGGGCCTGATCGGGGTAGTTGCCCGCGGCTACCTCGTGGACGTACTGGCGGGCGGCTGCCAGCAGGTCAGCATGCATGTCGCCGTACTGCTTGACGAACCTGGGCAAGCGAGAAGAGGTCAGGCCTGCCATGTCCTGCCAGACGAGGATCTGCGCGTCGCATCCAGGCCCGGCGCCGATGCCGACAGTCGGGATGCGGAGCGCCGCGGACACCCGGCTGCCGAGCTCGGCCGGCACCGACTCGAGGACGACTGCGAACGCGCCCGCCCGTTCTAGTTCGCGGGCGTCGGCCAGCAACTCTTCGCCCGCGTCACCGCGACCCTGGACCCGGCGCATACCGCCAAGCACGTTCACGCTCTGCGGGGTCAGCCCGAGGTGGCCCATCACCGGTATGCCCGCGCCGACCAGGGCCCGGACCTGGGGCAGCACCCGGCTTCCTCCCTCCAGCTTGACTGCTTGCGCGCCGCCTTCCTTGAGGTGCCTGACTGCGTTGGCCAGTGCCACCTCCGGCCCGGCCTGGTAGCTGCCGAAGGGCAGGTCGGCCACTACCAGGGCTGTCCTTGTTCCGGCCACGACGGCCCTGGTCATACTGATGAGCTCGGCCATCGTGACCGGCAGCGTGCTGCTATAGCCAAACACCAGTTCTGCACTGGTGTCCCCGACGAGCAGCGCGCGGACCCCGGCGCGCTCGAAGATGCCCGCGGTGAGCACGTCATAGCTGGTAAGCATCGACCATCGCTCACCGCGGTCCGTGGCAGCCTGCAGGTCGCTGATGGTGTTGCGCCGGTCATCCGGCCATTCGGAATCGCTGGACATCACATTTACCTCCTAGTCGCCACTACCGTGGTTGACGCCGCGTACGATCCTGCCCGCTCACAGACGTCAAGGCCCCGCAGCGTTACCGGGTTGCGATGCTTACGTGGCCGAATCTGTCTAGTCATCATCGGCGCTCGTCCGATAAGCCACTGTTATGAGTTCTGCCCGTGGCTCAAGGACCAGGAAGGCGGTTCTTTAGGCGTCGTTCAAACCCAGAGGAGTGTGTGTGCAGATGTTTCAGCGCAGAGGCAAAATAGGCGTCGCGGGGGTCGCTGCGGTAGCGGCTACCGCATTGCTGGCCGCGGGGTGCGGCTCCAGCAGCTCAGGCAGCCCAAGCTCGACCACCTCGGTCAAGAACGCGGTGGCGACTCTGCCGATCGTCACCGGCACCGGGCCGAACTGCATCGACATCTTCGAGGGAACCCAGTGCTACAGCGTGGCCGACCTCGAGGACTTCGAGTGGGAGATGTTCCTTCCGCTGTACGCCTTCGGCGGCAACAGCAACACAAACGTAACGGTTGACTACGCACTGTCGCCGGCGGACGCGCCGGTCTACAAGAACGGCGGCAAGACCGTTGTCATCAACCTCAAGGGCTGGAAGTGGTCCAACGGCACGAAAGTCGACGCCGAAGACTTGATCTTCTTCCTCAACTTGCTGGAGGCGGAGAAGACCACTTACGCCGCATACACACCGGGCCTGCTGCCCGACAACATGTCGTCGTATAAGGCGACCGGGCCGGACCAGGTGACGCTCCAACTCAAGCAGGCTTACGGCAGCACCTGGTTCACCTACAACCAGCTGGCGATCCTCGATCCGTTCCCGCTGGCGTGGGACGTGACGAGCCTGACCGGTGCTCCGGGCAGCGGCGGGTGCGCGACCGACAGCGCAGCCGATGGCTGGGCCAAGTGCAAGGCCGTGTACACGTTCTTGAACACGCAGAACAAGAACACCGCCACGTATGCGACCAGCCCGCTGTGGAAGGTCGTGGACGGCCCGTACAAGCTGGACTCCTTCAACGTAGACGGCAACTACCTGATGAAGCCGAACCCGGATTACTCCGGCAGCCCGAAGGCCGCGGTCACGCTGAAGTTCGTGGAGTACACCAGTGACACCGCTGTGTACACCGGCCTGCGGACCGGTGCGCTGAGCAGTGACGGCCCGAACGTCGCCGTGCCGAGCACGGACCTGGCATCGGCCGGCAAGGGCTTCGTGCCGCCATCGAACCCGCTGGCATCGGCCGGGTACGGCCTCGAGCCGGCTTACGAGTACGGCATCGGCTACGCCTTGATCAACTTCAACAACCCGACCTTGGGGCCGACGTTGAAGCAGCTGTACTTCCGGCAGGCGCTGATGGAGCTGGACAACCAGAAGTCGATGTCATCGTCGGTCGGCCGCGGCTACTCGTACCCGACCACTGCGGGCGTGCCGCCGGAGCCGTCGGCCGGCAACCCGTTCATCTCCTCGGACATGACCGAGAACGGCGGCCAGGGCCCCTACCCCTACGACCCGTCGAAGGCTGAGGCGCTGCTGGCTTCGCACGGCTGGAAGACCGTGGGCGGCGTGCTGACTTGTGAGTCGGCCGGCACGGGCGCCTCCGATTGTGGCGCGGGCGTCGCGAAGGGCACGCAGGCCAAGTTCTCGATCGCCTACACCTCGGGCCTGTCGGTGCAGGCCGACTTCGTCCAGATCCTGAAGTCCGGTTTCGCGCAGGCGGGCATCCAGCTCACCGCGGTGCCGGAGACCTTCGATGACCTGCTGGCCGACACGGCGCCGTGCAAGCCGACCCAGTCGTCTTGCAAGTGGACGTTCCTGTACCTGGGCGGCTGGCTGTTCAGCGGGCCCGGCTTCGAGCCGACCGGCGAGCCGCTGTACCAGACTGCCGCACCGAACAACTCCGGTAGCTACAGCAACGCGGAGATGGACACGCTGATCAACGACACGCACACCAGCGGCAGCATGACCGTCTTCCACACTTACGCCAACTACACCGCCACGCAGGTTCCGGCGCTGTGGATGCCGTGGAACACGAGCATCTACGCAGTGAGCAACGATCTGCACGATACGACGTGGAGCCCGTTCACGACCTTCTACCCGCAGTACTGGACGTGCAGCACGGCCACCTGCGGCACTAAGTAAGCGGTAGCAGGAGAACATCCGGTGCCGGTCGCCGCGCTGAGGTAAACGCCAGCGCGGCGACCGGCCTGGTCGCCCAGTGCAATCGGGCAGGTTCGCCAGTCCGGGACTTACGCCGGGGGCCTTCTCTCAGCGCGCCGGTCTTCGCGGAGCAGGCCGTAGACCAGTGTGCCCACGTACTTGCCTTGCAGGAAGGACCGGCCGCGCATGAGCCCTTCCTGGCGGAATCCGAGGCGTTCAAGGGCTTTCTGCTCGCCGATGTTGGCGTCGTTGGTAAGCGCCTCGATTCGGTTCGCAGTCGTGTGGTCCAGGAGGTATTCCACGAGCAGGTGCTGCGCTGCCGTCCCAAATCCCTGCCCCCGGTGCTCGGGCGCCACGGCTACCCCGATCTCGTAGGCAACGCCGGGAGGGAAGCCGCGTGGCTTCCATGTGGCGATGCCGACGACGGTGCCGTCCTGGCGCACGATCGCGACCGCTGAGAAGTCAGCGGAGATGTAACCGTCGCGTTCCCACCGCATGCGGCGTGCGCGCGGGTCGGTAAACCCGGGCCACTCGAACTCTCCTAGCACTTCAGGGTCGATGCAGAGCCGATCAAGGAAAGGGAGGTCGTCCTCGGTAAAGGCCCGCAAGCGCGCCGGGCGGGCGGAGTCGTCTAGCGTCATGGGCGTCCATTATCGGCGCCGCGCTCGGAGCCGGTCCGTGTTGGTCTCGGAGAGCACGCGAGTGACATATGTGGCCATCGCCGTCGGGAGGTCGGCGGGGTGCCGCCGGGCGGCGGCTGCGCTGACCGTAGCGAGCACTTCGGCGCTGGCCCGCGTGGCGCGGTACAGGTCCGCCTTGTCGAGGCTGGCGACAGTGGACTCGACGCCCGGCGGCAGATTGTCCGGGTCGTGGTCGAGCACCTGTGACAGGCCATGCCACGGGTACAGTGCGCCGTGCGCCGCGGCCCACAGCGCCCAGATGTGGTGGCGCGCCTGGTGGACCCGGCTGTGGGCTTCCCAGAGCGAGCCGCGGCGCAGGTACTTGTCGGCGTCGATCAGCGCGCACCAGCCGAGGAACGCCCACTCCCGGACCTGGTCGCCGGTGACCGCGTACGCGGCTTGCGGCTCTGCCCTGGGCTGCGCGCCGCCGGCAAGCGCCTGGGCATCAAGCGCCTCGGAGGCCGGCGGGCCGGATGCCTGGTACAGCGAGACGAAGTCCGGAGCGCCTCCGGCGCGAAGACGTGTCTCGATATCGGCCTGGGCGACGACCACCACGTCGAACTGGGTGCCGTCGGCGAACTGGGCGAAGATCCGCCGGGCAAATTGGTCGGCGGTCCCGGTCCGGTGCCGTAGCACGTCGACCAGCGGGCCAAGCTCCGGCAGCGCTGCGACGACCATCGCCTCCGCCGTCGCCACGATGTCCGCGCCGGCCTGGCCGCGCTCGGCGTCGATGCCGAGCGCGGCGTCGATATCGGAAAGAGCGTCGGCCGCCCCGCGGCCAAGCGAGCAGCCAACCAGCAGCGACCTCACCACCGGCCAGGCCTGGCACCGATCGACCAGCCCGGCCATTACGCGCCGCTGGGCGTCGAGTTCGCCTGGCAGCGCGGCAAGCCACGCGCGACCGGTCAGCGCCCCGGCTGCACCGGGACTGTTCCCGTCAGCTTGATCAGCAACGGTTCCTGGCCGCGGCTCAGCCGCCATCGCGCATCACTCTCCCGCTCGCAGTCAGCACGGCCCCTCTGGACTCAACGATGGCGGCACGCCGAACGCCTCCCAGCCACGGAGCTCGTTATGCGATCAGCAGGCGCGCGCCCAGCTCGGCTGCGGTAAGCCCGGTGATGTCGACGTTGCGAGCGCGCCACCGGCCGGACGCCAAGTCATCGCCGAGCTCACGTGTCATCCGCAGCTCGGCCTGCCGTCCGATTGCCGCGAAGACAGAGATGCCGCGGCGGACCTCTTGCCGCAAGTACTGCTCGGGCCGGCGCCAGTACGCGTGGAAGAACCCGTCCACGCAATCCCACGGTATCGGCACTGGTTCCAGCCAGGCGCCGATCGCCTCTGCGCGCTGCGTCATCGTCGGATGCCCCGTGGCGAGCGCCGCGAACTCCGGCAGGTAGTCGCGAGTTAGCCAGAACTCGCGTGCATACTCAGCATCGAAGTTGAACAGAACTACCCGGCGGGCGACCCGGCGCATCTCCCGTATTCCGGCGATCGGGTCGGGCCAGTGATGGTCCGATAGCACAGACATGGCAGCGTCAAATGACTGATCGGCGAACGGCAGGCTGTCCGCGGTCGCGGCGAGGCAGGGCGCTGCTGCGGCGGGCCGCTGCGCGCGCATGACGGCCGATGGCTCCACCGCGGTCACGTCGCGGTCCGGCGGCTCATATGACCCGGTGCCGGCACCGACATTCAATACGGTGACGGCATCCCCCAGAGCTGCCCAGATCCGTGCCGCGATCCGAGGCTCAGTCCGCCGTGTCGCCGGATAGGTGATGCCAATTTCGTCATACAGCATTCCTCTTCTCCTTCGATGGGCGACCACGTTCACGAAGTTACGGGAAGGGGGCCGGCATGACGCCTGACAGGGCCTTCATGACTCCAGGTAGGCAAGAACCGCGAGCCCCCGGCGGTGGTCGGCGTCCGAGGCGGGCAGGCCGAGCTTGCTGAAGATATTGCTGACGTGTTTCTCGACTGCGCGCTCGGAGATCACGAGCTGGTCGGCAATGCCGCTGTTGGACCGGCCCTCTGCCATGAGCGCGAGCACCTCGCGTTCTCTCGCCGTCAGCGTGGCCGGCGAACTGGCATGGCTGCTGGCTCGGAGCAGCTGCGCGATGACTCCGGGGTCAAGCGCCGTGCCGCCAGCGGCAACCCGGCTGAGAGCATCGACGAACCCGGCCACGTTGGCAACCCGATCCTTGAGCAGGTAGCCGACGCCGGCCGCGCCCGCCGCTCCCCTGCCGGAGCGCATGCCAAGCAAGTCGGCGGCATAGCGGGTCTCGACGTACTGCAAGAAGACCAGTATCGGCAGGCCCGGCCGGTCGTGGCGGATGGCGGTCGCGGCGCGCAACCCGTCGGCGTCGCCCACAGCGGCGACGATCTCGTGTCCGCGGTCAGTGAGTACCTCCACCAGTCCGGCCCGTACGACGGCGGTGCCGGCACCTGCTCGCCGAGCAGCTCACGGAGTACGCGGCGATTCGCCGAGCCGAACCCTCGCGCCACGGGCGTGGACACAAAGAGCAGCACGGGATGCGCGAACGGCACCGCCGTGACGAAGAAACCCGCTACGGCCAGCGGAAGGCTGACGGTCGCGTACCTGAACTCGGCCCAGGCGCGCCGGGTGAAAGGCGCCCTGAGCACGCGGCGGACTGGCGACGATGCCGCAGTCGGGGCCGCCAGGCTCATGATGGAATTCTCGCCGGTCAGCGCGTGACTGTCATAGCGGCGGACCGCTTCGATACGCATGCTTCGATGCTGGCGGCTGGCGCCGGGGATGTCGATCGTGGCGCCACTGCGATCCGCGGTAGTGCTAATTCGACCCTCGAGCGGGCGGCTAACCCGAGCCGCGCCATCTCGACATATGTAGGCTACATGTGTAGGCTGACAGCCGTGAAGCTGACCGGCCCATTGGAGCGCGTGCTAGGGGTGATGCTTTCCGACCCGACCGCGCCGCACTACGGCTACGACCTGATGAAAGCAGCCAAACTGCCAAGCGGGACCCTGTACCCGATGCTTGCCCGACTGCAGCAACAGGGCTTGGTGGACGCTGAGTGGGAAGCCCAGCGGGAAGACGCGGGCGGGCGGCCGCCACGGAAGTACTACCGGCTGACTGCCGAGGGGCTCCGTGTCGCCCGCATCGAGCTTGCCCAGGCTTCCTCGGCCGCAACGGCGCGCGTCGCCCGGCGCGGAGCGACGCGGCCCTTGCCAGGGAGCACGCGATGAGCCAGGCCGCGCGCGCCCAGCAGATCGGCGAGTGGCTCATCCGCGCGGACTGCCGCCGGCTGCCGGCCGACGTGCGCGCCGAGCGGAGCCGGGAATGGATAGCCGAATTGCCCGCTATCCTGGGCGACCAGAGCATTCGCCCGCCGTTCGTGCGCACGCTGCGGGTGCTCACCTTCTGTGCCGGCATCTCCAGGGCCACCAGGCAGCTGAGCCGCGACACGCGAGCCGGATCCCGGCCCACGAGGAACTCGCAATGGCGGACCGGCGCCAGGCAGGCCCAGCCGCCGAGCGTCGCGGTCCGCACGGTTGTCGGGCTCATTATCTGGCTCGTCATCGTCTTCGGCGTCATTACTGCGCTGCGCGCGCATCCTGACCCGCATGGCTGGCCATTCCTGCTGATCGTGGCACTTGCCGTCAGTTTTGACGCGTTCTGCCTGGTGGACATCGCGCGGGCTGCGCAGGTGCGCTATCTGCCCAAGTGGGCGTGGGTGCTTATCTGCCTGATCCAGAGCCCGGGCGGCGGCATCATGTACCTGAGCATCGGCCACATCGGCCGGCCAGGGCCGGTGCCGCCCGGCGACGTCAAGCCATGATCGAGCTCAACGGGCTCACCAAGCGGTTCGGCCAGGTTGCCGCGGTCGATGAACTGAGTTTCACCGTCCGGCCGGGCCGGGTGACCGGTTTCCTCGGCCCGAATGGCGCTGGCAAGACAACCACGATGCGGCTAATTCTCGGCCTCGACGTCCCGACATCCGGCACCGCGCTGGTTGGCGGACATCGGTACCAGCAGCTCATCCGCCCGCTACGCCAGGTCGGCTCGGTGCTGGACGCGACAGCCGTGCACGGCGGCCGAACCGCGTACGACCATTTGCTGTCGCTCGCAGTCAGCAACGGGATCCGGCACGGCCGCGTCCGGCAGGTGCTGGAACTGACCGGCCTTGACTCCGTCGCGACCAAGCGTGTCAGGGGATTCTCGCTCGGCATGAAGCAGCGACTCGGCATCGCCGCGGCGTTGCTGGGCGAGCCGCCTGTGCTGATGTTCGACGAGCCGGTGAACGGCCTTGACGCCGACGGGGTCCGCTGGATCCGCCAGTTGCTGCGCCGGCTGGCGGCAGACGGCCACACCGTGCTTATTTCGAGCCACCTCATGAGTGAAATGGCACTGACGGCCGACCACCTTGTCGTCATCGGCCGCGGCAAGCTACTCGCCGACGCGCCGACGCAGAGCCTCACGGAGGCCGGTGCCCGCGCAGACGTGCTTGTGCGCTCGCCGCAAGCCAGGGAACTCGCGGAGTTGCTCACTATCCGCGGTGCGGCAGTCAAGGTTGAGCAAGACGGCGGGCTGGCGGTGACCGGCCTGGATGCGCCTGCCATCGCCGACCTTGCCGCGGCACATGGCGTCGCGGTTCACGAGCTGGTGCCGCGGCAGCCATCTCTGGAGCAGGCCTACCTGGACCTCACCGCCGCCAGCACCGACTACCGCGCCTCGACCGGACCACGCAGCACGGAGGCAACCCGATGACCGCGGTTGCGAGCCGCACCGACGAGCCGGGCGTGCCCTCGCTGGCTGCCCGGGCTCTGGCTGAACTCGCGTTCGAGTGGGTCAAGCTGCGCTCTGTCCGCTCGAACTACGTGACCCTGCTCATCGCGGCGATCGCGACCCTTGGTTCCACGGTGCTGGTCGCCCGGGCAGTTTCTGCGGCTTCCGCTCCCCCGCCGCCAGGCCCGCTCACTGCGCTCAGCGCAAGCTTCCTCGGCTACGCCGAGTACGCGGTGATCCCGGTCAGCGTGCTTGCGGTGCTCCAGTTCACCTCGGAATACGCCACCGGGCTCATCAGCACCACTTTCTGCGCCGTGCCGCGGCGCTGGGCAGCGCTCGCCAGCAAGGCCGTCGTGACAGGGGCCTGCGCGCTCATTGCCGGTGAGCTGCTCGCCTTCGCGTGCTTCTGGCTGACTCAGGCGCTGCTATCCGGACGGCACCGCGGCGTTTCACTGGCTCAGCCAGGCGTGCCCGGAGCCGTGGCCGCGGGCGGCTTTGTCCTGTGCGCGTGCGCGCTGACTGCGCTCGGGCTAGGCGCGATTATCCGGCATACTCCAGGCGCGATCACAGCGACGTTGGCGGCAATCTACGGCGTGGCCGCGCTCTGCCTGGTCCTGCCCTCGCAGTGGAAGGACGACTTGGGCAGGTTCACTATCGCGTTCGCAGCCACCCAGGTAGTGGCTCTGCACAGCCAGCCAGGCCTGCTGTCCGGAGCGGCGTCCGTGCTGGTGCTCGTGGCGTGGCCAGCCGCCGCACTACTGGCTGCCTGGCTGGTGACCGCCCGCCGCGACGCCTGAGACTTCGCGCGCTTCCTTTAGACCGGATGCGCTATTGCGCCGGACCTACTTGCTCGGTGAAGTACCACTGATGGCCCTCGGGATCGGTAACCGAGTACGAGATCCAGCCGGGCGGTCCAGGCTCGATGGCCGACGCGTCGGCGCCTGCTCCGGTGCGGTCCCGGTGGCCGGGCAGGTCGGTGACGGTGATCCGGATGAGCTGGGTCGCTCCGCCCAGCCTGGCGGGAGGGACATAGCCGTCTCCTGGTGAGCCGAGCATGATGACGCCGCCCCGGTCAAGCACGAGCTCTGCGTGCCTGACGGTGCCATCGGGCCTGATGTGTCGGGCGCGGCAGGTGAATCCGAAAGTGCCGACCAGCCAGTCCACGGCTGCGCCGGCGTCGGCGTAGAGCAAGTACGGAACCACCTGCGGGTCGGCGCTCAGTTCAGCTGGCATGGCGTTGCTCCTCCTGCAAGCTAGTTAGCCATGGTCCCATCGCATCTGTTGGCAAGGTACCGGTGCAAGTACCGGGAACGCACTGGCCAGGGCAGGCAGGTCATTGCTACAGCGGTGTAGCAACAAGTTTTCGAAAACGTTAAATCTCTCGCGGTGGCCGCTTTTCGTAACCGGAGCGTAACACTTTGGATTTTGGGCATCGGGCATCGATAGGAAATCGTGATAGAACGCCGCTTGGTTCGGCGATCGTGCGGAATTTAAGCTGTCCCCCAACCTGGTTTAAGGCCCGGTGGCGCCGTTCGCGCAACCGGGCGCCAGTTCGATTGGAGATGGCGGCGGTAGGCCAGACGAGCGCTTCGCAAACGGTTTGAGCTTGGGGGGGTTGCGGCTGGTCGCGGCTTGTCATCGCCCGGAGTCAGGCGAGGAGCTTCTGCATGAGACTGGCCAGATCAGGCGCCGGAATAGCGGCGCTTGCCCTAGTAGGGGCTACAGCGCTGGCGGCGTGCGGTTCCACCCACACCACCGGCCAGGCGGCCGCCAAGGGATACGGAGACATCCCCGCACCTGCCGCAAAGAAGGTGTCC
>Ga0335074_10013770_pt1 | contig 11364 bp, 9 predicted proteins | sample Lox_Sample_23_FD_206715 | JGI IMG/M metagenome (GOLD analysis project Ga0335074, IMG submission 206715) | Soil microbial communities from Loxahatchee National Wildlife Refuge, Florida, United States - Lox_Sample_2.3 | ecosystem: Environmental > Terrestrial > Soil > Wetlands | place: USA: Florida...
AAAGCAGCTCGACCGCCTGCGGGGCGAGGGCAACTACCGGGAATTTGCCGATCTGGAGCGCCATGCGGGCGCATTTCCACGCGCCACTCATTATCGTGGCAGCGAGCGCCATGAGGTCACGGTGTGGTGCTCGAACGACTATCTTGGCATGGGCCAGCACCCGGCGGTGATCGCGGCAATGCACGAGGCGCTCGATCGCTGCGGCGCCGGCGCCGGCGGAACCCGCAACATCTCCGGCACCAACCATTATCACCCGCAGCTTGAACGCGAGCTTGCCTCGTTGCACGGCAAAGAGGCGGCGCTGCTGTTTACCTCGGGCTATGTTTCGAACTGGGCGACATTGAGCACATTGGCCTCGCATCTGCCCGGGTGCGTGGTCCTGTCCGACGCCGCCAACCATGCCTCGATGATCGAGGGTATCCGTGGCAGCCGCGCCGACAAACGGATTTTCGCACACAACAATCCCGCCGATCTCAACCGCAAGCTCGGCACGATCGAACCGGGCCGGCCCACGCTTGTCGCGTTCGAATCGGTGTATTCGATGGATGGCGACATCGCCCCGATCGACGAACTATGCTATGTCGCCGAGGCGCATGGAGCGATGACCTATCTCGATGAGGTCCACGCTGTCGGGCTGTATGGCCCTCATGGGGGCGGCATCGCCGAGCGCGAGGGGTTGAGCCACCGGGTCACGGTGATCGAGGGCACGCTGGCCAAGGCGTTCGGTGTGGTTGGCGGCTATATTGCCGGGTCCGCGCTGCTATGCGACTTCATTCGTAGTTTCGCCTCGGGGTTCATTTTTACGACGGCGCTGCCGCCGGCGGCGGCAGCGGGAGCGCTCGCCGCTATCCGCCATCTGAAACAGAGCGACGCCGAGCGGCGCCAGCACCAACAGGTGGTCGCCGCGGTGCGCGGGCGCCTCGACGAAGCCGGGATTCCGCATCTTGCCAACCCCAGCCACATCGTCCCGGTGATGGTCGGTGACCCCGTCCTGTGCAAGCTGGTCAGCGATGCCTTGCTGACCCGTTACGCCATCTATGTGCAGCCGATTAACTACCCGACGGTGCCGCGCGGCACCGAGCGGCTGCGCATCACCCCCACGCCGCTGCACAACCCGGCTGACATCGACCACCTTGTCACCGCACTGTCCAACATCTGGGTTGAATTGGACCTGCCACGTGGTGCGGGCTGGGATGTAGAACGTGGGCGAGCCCTTGAGGATGCCGTACTGGCATAGCCGGGCTCATCGCCGGGATGATTACGTGTCCTTTGCCAGCCTCAATGCATCAAACACCGCGGCGTGGATGTTGCGGCTGGCCACCGCATCGCCGATCCGGAACAAACGAAAGCGGCCGTCCGCATTGCGCTGCACCTCCTGCGGCTGCCCGCGCAGCAACGCGCCGTAATCCACCTCGCCGAGATTGACCGACTGCGGCCGCAGTTCCTGATACAGGTCATCCAGCGGCAGGGTCCCGTGCTCGACGACCACCTGATCGACCCGCCGCTCCTCGGTCCGTCCGTCGTAGTCGCTGCCCAACGTCGCGACCAGCTCGTTGCCGTCGCGGCGCACCGCCAGCACGCGCGTGTTGATCGTCAGCCGCACGCCATGCCGATGGAAGACGCGCGCATATTCCGCATGGTTCAGCCCGCCGATTTCCGGCGCGAAGAACCGCTCGGGCGTCACGATCTCCACTTCCGCTCCAGCCTCGGCGAGCATCTCGGCGCATTGCAGGCCGGGATGGTTGCCGTTGTCATCATAGATCAGCACGCGTTCGGCGGGTGCCACCTGGCCCGAGACAACATCCCACGTCGAGACAACCAGATCGTTCCCTTCACGCAGCACGGAGGTGTTGGGAACCCCGCCGGTCGCGACGAACACGACGTCGGGCGTTTCCGCCGCGACCGTCCCGGCATCAGCGTACACACCGAACCGGATTCCAACGCCCAGTGACTCCAGCCGCGCCAGCCGCCAGTCGATGATGCCGATCAGCTCGCGGCGGCGCGGAGAGCGTGCCGCCAGCAGTACCTGGCCGCCGGCACGTTCGGCGGCTTCGAACACGGTCACCGCGTGTCCGCGTTCGGCGCAGACACGAGCCGCCTCCAGCCCTGCCGGTCCGGCGCCCACCACGATGATGCGCCGGGGCGGGCTCGAGGCGCGCGTGATTACCTGCGGGAGAGAAGCCTCGCGGCCGGTCGCCGGATTGTGGATGCAGAGAGCTTCGTTGCCCTCATAGATGCGATCGATGCAATAGCTGGCGCCGACGCAGGGACGGATCTCTGCCTCGCGCCCCTCCGACACTTTGCGCGCCAGATGCGGGTCGGCGATCATCGCCCGCGTCATTCCCACCATGTCCAGTTTGCCGGCGGCGATCGCATGCCGTGCCGTCGCCACGTCGTTGATCCGCGCGGCGTGGAATACCGGGAAGCCGGTCGCCGCTCGGACATCGCCGGCGAAATCGAGGTGCGGTGCCGAGCGCATTCCCAGGATCGGGATCACCTTCACCAGCGCTGCGTCGCTCTCGATGTGCCCGCGAATGATGTTGAGGAAATCGACCAGGCCCGAATCGCGGAGCCGTCGCGCGATCTCGATGCCTTCGTCACGTGAGAGACCGATCTCCCAGTCCTCGTCGGCGACCATGCGGACGCCCAACAGGAAGTTTGGGCCGACCGCCGTACGCATCGCTTGAAGCACGCGCAGGCTGAACCGCATCCGGTTCTCCAGGCTGCCGCCGTACGCGTCGTCGCGCCTGTTGGTTGCCGGCGACCAGAACTGGTCGGGCAGGTGGCCGTACGCGTTGATCTCCAGCCCATCCAGTCCGGCCGCCTGCATGCGCTGCGCCGCCGCGGCATAGTCGGCAACGATACGATCGATGTCCCAGTCTTCCAGCGCCTTGGGAAACGCCCGATGGGCTGGCTCGCGGACGGCCGAGGGCGCCAGCACCGGCAGCCAGTCCGCCTTGTTCCATGCTGTGCGCCGGCCGAGATGCGTGAGCTGGATCATCACCGCGCTGCCGTGCGCGTGGCACTCGTCGGCGAGGCGGCGCATCCACGGCACGATGTCGTCGCGCCAGGCGAGCAGGTTGCCAAACACCGGCGGACTGTCGGGCGAGACCACCGCGGAGCCGGCGGTCATCGTCAGCGCCACGCCGCCCTTTGCCTTCTCGACGTGGTACAGGCGGTAGCGGTCCTTCGGCATCCCGTCGTCGGAGTAGAACGGCTCGTGCGCCGTGCTCATGATCCGGTTGCGCAGCGTGAGGTGCTTCAGTTTGTAGGGCTGCAGCAGGGGATCGTCGGCGGCGCTCATAGTGGGAACCCTTTCGGGTCGAAGTTGCTGCGGGAAAGAAGGAAAGACTCACCGCAGAGGCGCAGAGTTTTATTCTCTGCGTACACTGCGCCTCTGCGGTGAATCCTTGCTTTCATAACCGCTCCAGAATTGAAAGTCCGCGGTTGCGGTCGATCAGATAGATCAGGCCGCGGTCGTCGATGAACAGGTCGTTGCTGCATGGTCGGTCGGCGCCGGGTGGGACATCGGGCACATGGAATGCGACCTGCCGGAGGCTGTGCGGATTGGACATATCGAAAATGCGTAACCCGCTGGCGAACCAAGCGGCGGCGACCTCGGTGCTGGGGATTGTTTCGACGGGCTGATGGCAGCCAGTCATCAGCCGATGCCGCTGACCGACCAGTCCCGGCACCTGGAAGCTGCCGACCGGGATCGGTTTTGTCTCGTCGGTGATGTTCATCATCCAGATAAATGACGGCATCTCGGGTGAGAGATCCGGAGCCAGCGGTGACACGTGCTCGTCCGCGACCAGCATCCAGCGCTGCCCGGCAATCGGCTGCTGCACGGGCACCACGCTGTGCGTGGGCCACGCATAAGGCGGGCTGGTGTCGAACGAGGATACCATCCGGGGCTTGTGCATGTCGCTGATGTCGAGAATTACGGCGCCGCCATGCCAATAGCTGACATACAGCCGATCGCCGAGCCGGATCGGATGGTGACAACGATGTGCCCGGCCCTGCCATGTCGGCGTCTCACCGCCGGCGACGTGCTGGCCGGGCATCCACCACCGCCCGACCTCCTCGGGTCGCGCCGGGTCGGCGAGGTCGAGGATCATCACGATATTGCCGATATACCCGTCGAGCTCGGGCGAGATGTACGCGTGGCGTCCGTCGAAGGTGAATCGGTGCACGCCCATGCCGCCGCACGCCCAGCGGCAGATCTCCCTGGGGCGGTGTGGATCGGCGGCATCGAAGATGCGGAGGCCGACGAAATCATCCGGCGCCGGCTCGCCGCCGTGGCGCTCGCGGTTGGCGATCATGATGTCGTTGGCCACTCGCACCTTGTGCGAATGCAGGCCGGGCGGGATGTCGATCTCGGCAACGATGCGCGGATGGGCGGGGTCTTCCACGTCCACCACCGAGGTGCCATGCGGCGCCGCCATGTGGCCGATGAAGGCGAAGCGCCCATCCACCACGACCTGGCCGCCGCCGGCGCAGTCGAGCCATGCTACCTGGCGAAGGCCTTCACTTTGGCTCATGGGATCCTCCGTCGGAAATCGGCCGTCAACTTACACCTGTGGGGCTTTGCGGGAGAGGGTGTCGGGCGGACGAGCACCCTCACCCTTCAGACACCGCCGGGGTGGGTTGTCACCGCGACATGCCTCCGCGGAGGTGATGTGACGCATTGTTGACGCAAATCGAGCAAATTGTGCTACACAACCTGATGGACTCGGGCGTGCGGTGAAGCCTCTCATTGGCATAAGCTGTTGCATCAAGCAGTTCGGCACCTCTGGTAGTATGCCGAACCACGCTGCTTCTGACACATATGTCCGCGCCATCGACCAGGTGGTGCACGGCGTTCCCATGCTGATCCCGGCCAGCGGCACCGCCGCCTGCGTGGAGACGCTGCTCGACCGGCTGGATGGCATCGTGCTGACCGGCAGCCGGTCCAATGTGCAGCCGAGCCTGTATGGCGGTCCGCCTCATCCCGAAGGGGTGCATGAAGATCCCGCCCGCGACGCGGCGACCCTTCCGCTGATCCGCGCGGCCGTGGCGCGCGGTGTGCCGGTGCTGGCGATCTGTCGCGGCCTGCAAGAGCTGAACGTGGCGCTGGGCGGCAGCCTGCATCAGCGGTTGCAGGAGCTACCCGGGAAGCTGGATCACTCCAGCTTGATGCACCCCCTGTCGCAGGTCACCCGAGGCAAGGCGCATGCCGTCCGAGTGGTGCCCGGCAGTTGGCTGCACCGGCTGGCCAGCGCGACCGAGATCCCGGTAAATTCGCTGCATAACCAGGGGATCGAGCGGCTGGCACCGGGCCTGGTCGCCGAAGGGATTGCTCCCGACGGGCTGATCGAGGCGGTGCGTGTCGCCAATGCCCCCGGCTTCGCGGTCGGGGTGCAGTGGCATCCCGAATACGACTTCCCGAGCGATGCCGTCTCCCGCCGCATCTTCGAGGCGTTCGGCGAAGCGGTGTGGGCCCGCATCAGGGTGAGCGCCGCGGCGGCCGACTGAGCCCGCGCCATGCCTCCCGGCGCGCTCGCGATCGACGAAAATCCGCTGATCTTGCAGCTTTTGCGGTGGGCCGACGATGCGCTCGTGCTGGGGCATCGTCTGTCCGAGTGGTGCGGCCGTGCGCCCACACCCGAGGAGGACCTCGCGCTCGCCAATATTGCGCTCGATCAGATCGGGCTGGCGCGCACGCTGTACGCCGAGGCAGGCGCGCGGAGCGGCCACACCGAAGATCAACTCGCGTATCTGCGCACGGACCGGCAGTACCGGAACTGCCTGTTGGTCGAACAGCCGAACGGCGATTTCGCGCATACCATCGTCCGGCAGCTTTTCTACAGTGCGTTTGCGGACCCGTTCTGGCGGGCTGCCTGCGCATCTTCGGCCGCCGAAATCGCTGCGATCGCCGCGAAGGCGGAGAAGGAAAGCGCCTATCACCTGCGGCACGCGGCCGAGTGGCTGATCCGGCTGGGTGACGGCACCGACGAGAGCCATCGGCGTGCCTCTGTGGCGCTGGCGGCGCTGTGGCCCTTCACCGAGGAACTGTTCGAGGCTGATGGCGCCGATGCCGCGCTGATCGCGGATGGCGTGATTCCGGACCCGGCGGCGATTCGTCTCCCGTGGGATTCCACGGTGGGATCGGTTTTGGTCCGCGCGACGCTCCCACGGCCGCCGGCAGGTTGGATGCGAAGCGGCGGGCGCCGAGGGCTGCACAGCGAGCAGCTTGGGCTGTTGCTGGCCGAGATGCAGAATCTGCAACGCGCCTATCCGGGGGCGAACTGGTGAACGAGGCGGACGAAGCCCTGCGGAGGCGCGCCCTGGAGAGCGCCGCGTCGGTGGTCGATCCGGAGATTCCGTCCTTGACGATTGCCGATCTCGGCATTCTGCGCGGCGTCGTTGTGCGGGATGGGGAGGTCGAAGTGTCGATCACCCCGACCTATTCCGGGTGCCCGGCAATGAGCCTGATCACGCTGGACATCCAGACCGCGCTGGCTCGCGCCGGGATCGCCAACGCACGCATCCGAACTGTGCTGTCGCCGGCCTGGACGACGGACTGGCTGACGGATGCGGGGCGCGCCAAACTGGCCGAGGCGGGCATTGCCCCGCCGCCGCCCGGCGCCTCCCGCCGCGCCTTGTTCACAGAGGCGGCGCCACGCTGTCCGCGCTGCGGGAGCGTTGATACCGAGCAGATCAGCGAATTCGGCTCGACCGCCTGCAAGTCGCTTCACCGGTGCCGGGTTTGCCGCGAGCCGTTCGACACTTTCAAGTGCCACTGAGGCGAGTCGCGCCTGATCAAGGAGGTCGAGAAGAAGCTCGCGACGAAGAAGTCGCTCGTGTCGCTGCTCGACATCACGGTGGAGAAAGAGAGCGACAACGAAGGGAAGTCGGAACTCGACCGCGTTATGGCGGCCTTCAAGGTACCGATCGAGGCGGGTGAATTAAAGGTCGTGCTGGCGAAGAGCTACCAGAAATACCTGAGCCTCGGCAGCGGCAAGGTGATGGCCGGATCGGTGACGGTCCTGGCGAAGGAAGGCGACGGGACGGACACCGATCCGGTTGCTAATGCGACTAAGTCGCTGACCGAGGCCGAGGCTTCGCTGGATTGGATGCAGAACGACGACTCGCAGCTTCTCGCGCATTTCTTGACGGAAGGCTCGGACGGCGAGGTGCCGATGCTGAAGCACGCGGCAAATAACGCGGCATTCGCGCAGAAAATGTCCTCAGGCGGAGGCTGGCTGAATTATGAACCCGACCTGCCGTTCGTGATGGTCAAGCAGGAAATCCCGCAGCTTCCCTGCCGTAAACGCGCCTCCAACCTGGACGAGAACGCCGGCTTCGAGATGACAATGGGGACGCTGATCAACCATTGCGGAGCTGACTACAAGGATAGTTTCGCGTTTCTTGGTACCAGCTACCTGACAGGAGTTCCGGTTGAAAACGGCGAGGCCTGTCGGATTACGCTTGGACAGGACACCGAAGCGGAGGTTGTCGAGAAACTATGGAGCATCGGGCACGTCGCCGCCAAGACGAAGGACGGGAGCGAGATAGGCCCCAAGGCCATTGCCACGGCAGCCGCCAAGGTCGCGGATTCCGCCTGCAAGGAAGTGAGCGATAAGGCGAAGCTGAGCGCCTGGGCCGAGAAGGCGATCGGTATCGCCAAGCGGAACGGAGTGGACGTCAAGGCGCTGGAGGCGGACTGGGCGAAATACCGGCAGCAGCTTGAGAATCCCGAAAATCCGATCGATGGCGTAAAATCGCCGGAGGAGATGCGCACGGCGCTGAAACAGGCGCTGGAGGCCAGCCACGGGCGTTCGAAAAACAAGCTGGGCGACCAGCTTGAGATTACCTCGTCGGCATTCCCGATGCGCGTTCCGGAAAAGACACGGAAAGGGGACGATGTCGGCGCGATGGTCGCCTCGGTCGCCCCGACCCGGCAGGGCCAAGGCAAAGCTCAGCCATCAGACGAAACGCGGTTCGCGCCGAACATCGTTGCCTCCTGCCTTAATCTGATGGCCGCGGCATATGGGCCGGAGGATGCGGATGCGGGGGACCTGGCGACGATCGAGCAGCTTTACGAGGCGGCGATCGGGGCCGGCCTGCAGGGTGTGTCCGCGAGCGCGCAAACGAAAATCATCGCAGGATGGACGCGGCTGCAGAAGGACAAGCTGCTGAACCCGGCCACACGTAAGGAGACGCTCGGCAAGGTAGCCGAAACCGCCAAGACGCTGCCCCATCCGGAGGATCGCGCGAGAGTGCTGAGCGATTCGATCTCGGACGAGGCATTCGAAAGCGCCGAGCCCGACGACCGCGACCAGATCGCGCAAGACCTGACGGGCGGCCTCGACTTCGACCTGAGAATGATCTTCGTTTCGAAACTGGCGACAATGAAGCAGTTCGCCAAAGCGAGGGCCTGCATCGCTGCGTTCCGGAAGCAACTTAAGGAAGGCGAGGCGGTGCGGCCGGACCGCGTCAGCGGCAGCCCGGACAATGCTTCGGGTGCGCCGGTGGCGCTTGGCGCGGAGGAGGTCGAGAAACGGCTGCGGCAACTGCAAAACCTGGAGACCGTAATGCTGCTGAATCAGATCGATGCGCTCAAGTCAGCCGTTCCGAACGTCACCCTGCAGACGCAGAAGGATTTCTCGCTGAGAGTGATGGAGCTGGGGCGCGGAATCAGCGAGCAGACAGCGAAGGCGAAAGAGGTGATCGCGCCGGCAATGGAGGAGCTGGTGAAGATGCTCCAGCAGCACTCCCAGAGCCTGGTTGGCAGAGATGTCGACGATACTTTCCGCTGATGCTGCGCGCTCCGCCGAGCGGGACTCGTGGATCGAGCGTGTGCTTGGGGCGAAGATTCCGCGTGCACAGGCAGGTGGCGCGGCGCGACCCGGCGCCGATTGGGCGGCGATCCGGCAAATCTGGCAAGACGCCATGGCCGAGCTAAACCAGCAGATCGGGGCACTCCAGAAGGCGCTGTGGGCGACCGATGACGACGACCTTCATGACATCGCGGATTTCGGCCTGAACGCGATCACTTCGGGTTTGAAGACCAAGATGATCGGCGCGACGTACAGCCTTGGCCAGGGCGATCCGGAGCGGCAGCGAAAGTCGGCCGCGAACGCGCTGGACGTGATCGGGAGGTTCCGCGTCTTGGTAGATTCGGACGCGCGGGTTCGGGCTTGCGACGAGAACGATTTCGGCGTCGTGATGTCGCTGCCGACGCTCAGTGCGGCGCTGGACCGGCTGGAGGCGGCGTTGCGCCCGCAGGCGTAACACCGCATGCGGCGCGGCGGAGCCCGTGGGGGGCGGCGACCAGATGGCGTGACACCGCCGCTCGGCCGCTCTATCACGGCGCCGTTTTTCGGCTTGGGACCCGCGCCTTGCTCAGTCGCCACATCCTTGTGTTGCCGGTGGTGCTTTTCGCCGCGGCCGGCTGTGCCGCCGATTATTCGCCGAACACGTACGCGGCTGCCGCTGTGCAGCAGGCGAACAAAGTCGATCGCGGCGTCATCGTCGGTCGCCGTCTGGTGCAGGTCAGCGCGCAGGGCACGGTGGGCGCGGTGACCGGCGGAGCGGCGGGCGGGATTACTGGCTCGCAGGCGCCGGGCGGGGCGGTCGGATCAGCGTTCGGCGCTCTGGGTGGCGCGCTGGTGGGCGGACTGGTCGGCACGGCCACCGAGCACGCGGTGGCCGACACCCAGGCATGGGAATACGTCGTGCAGCAGCCGAACGGCGATCTGCTGTCGGTGACCCAGGCGGACCCGGCGCCGCTGGCGATTGGGCTGCATGTGCTGGTGATCACCGGCAAGCAGGCGCGCATCGTGCCGGACTACACGGTGGCGCTGGCACCGCCAGCGGCTGATCCCGCCACGGCTGCCAAGCCTGCAAAGCCGAATGGTCCGTCGCCGCCGGCGGCGCCGATCATCGCGACGCCGTTGCCGCCGCCTGCTTCCCCCGCTCCGGCGCCCTTGCCGGGTCCGGGGGGTGTAAACACCGGGCCGGCTGTGCAATAGACTGTGCCAGGAGTCTTCCGTATCGGTGGCTTCCGGTTCTTCTTCTTTGCCAACGAAGGTAACCCCAGGAGCCACCGCGTGTTCACGTCGAGCAGGGCGAGCGGGAAGCCAAAATCTGGCTCCGCCGCAACGTCCACGTGGCGTGTAACGACGGCTTCGATGCCAGCTCGCTGCGCCGGGTGTTGGAATTGGTAGAAGCGAATCGGTAGAGTCGAGGACGGGCGCAGTGGCTTGAGCCGTTAGGCGTCACCCTGTTTCCCGTCCCCGCTCATCAAACCGGACGTGCGGATTTCCCGCATCCGGCTTTCCGACTGGTTTGATCGTAAGGCCCACGGCGGTAATCCAGCGGCAGAACTCCGAGACCCCCGAAGATCAAGTCGCTAGGGAATCGCTCGGTTCCGCGGCCGGGCACCTTATGCCGCCGACTGAGGAAATGCCGGACGCGTCCGCAGACGTGGTGATCAATCGCTCTGTATGCCCGGCTGCGTGTTCCATGGCTGAAATAGGCTGACCAACCGCGCAGTAGCCTGTTCAGTTGGTTGCACACATCAGGCCATGGCTGCACGTTGCCTGGCACCAGAACATCGTTGACCTTCGTCTTCATCCGCTTGACACTTTTCTCCGATGGACTTGCGCCCAGGTACCTCTTGCCGTTCCTCTGGTAGCAGTGCGGACCGAACGAGTATCCAAGAAAGTCGAAGCGCTCCGTTCGTGCGTCCTTCACCGAGGTCTTCACCTCGTTGAGCGTCAGCCCGAGCTTCGCCATCACCGCCTTTGTCCACGCCAAAGCCTCAGCCGCGTATCGTTGACTGAGGATGACGAAGTCATCGGCGTAGTTGATGATGTGCGCACGGAACGCCTCGCCGCGGCCGCTGCGTCGCCAATGCTTGAGGAAGCGGTTCATGTAGATGTTGGCGAGCAGCGGACTCGCCACGCCCTGAACGCAAAAGGTAACTTCGATCAGCAGGAGCTGCAGGCGTCGAGGGCGTGGACTGGGATTCATTGCCACGCGGTGGCGTGGAGGAGAGAGGGATGGAGTGCCGGATGACGACGGTATCGTCACCGATCAGGATCTCCTTGATGACGAGGCGGACGATCCGCTGGCGTTCCTGGATGTCGAGGGTATCGGCTGAGGCCCGTAGCCGGGCCAAGAAGCCCGAGAGGGTCTCTGCGAGGCGTAGATAGACGGCGCGGTCGTTTATCTGATCGAGGATCGAATGCAGCTCCGTCTGCAAGGCATGTTCGCGCTGTCGTAGCTCTGGCATTCGCCGCCGCAACTCGTCGAGCGACAGAAGATCTTCCTGATAGGCGGTCAGCAGACGATCCATGCTCTTTCGGGTTCGCGTCA
>Ga0335074_10013772_pt1 | contig 11363 bp, 11 predicted proteins | sample Lox_Sample_23_FD_206715 | JGI IMG/M metagenome (GOLD analysis project Ga0335074, IMG submission 206715) | Soil microbial communities from Loxahatchee National Wildlife Refuge, Florida, United States - Lox_Sample_2.3 | ecosystem: Environmental > Terrestrial > Soil > Wetlands | place: USA...
CGCACCGAGCGGTTGGAAACCCGCACGTCCGACGGCTGCCACGACGCGCTCGATATCGCTCACCTTGAGCGCCAGATGCCAGAACCCCGGATCGCACGACCGCAGGCTCGAGCGTACCCGGCCCTCCGGCTTGCGATAGCACAGGAGCTCGATCACGTGCCCGGGAGCCCGCACGAACGCCACATCGATCTCGGCGCCCGCAACTCCGGTGATCTTCTCGAACATCTCGCCGGTGCAACGAACCGGCTGACTCACGGGCAGTCCGAGCACCTCGCGATAGAAGTGGATCGAGCGATCGAGGTCGGAGACGGTAATGCCCGTATGACCGACCGAGGACACGCGCACCGAGGACATCTCACGCACCGCTGGGAAGGATCGCTGTACGGTATTGCACCGGGGCGCGGCGTTCAATCCGGAACTTCATGGCCACGCTTGGGGACCAGCACGGTACGCTCGAAGCTCATGAACCTCGTGCCGTCGGCTTTCTTGCCCGTGGTGCGGACGGTCACGATACCCTGCGTCGGGCGCGAGGCCGACTCACGCATGCCGATCACCTCCGATTCGGCGTAGATCGTGTCTCCGACAAAGACGGGTGCGGTGAGCCGGATGTCGTTCCATCCGAGATTGCCGATCGCCTTCTGGCTCACATCCGACACGCTCATGCCCACGACGATCGAGAGCGTAAGACAGCTGTTCACGAGCGGCCGGCCGAACTCGGTCCTCGCGCTGTAGGCGCTGTCGAGATGCAGCGGATGAGTATTCATCGTGAGCAGCGAGAACCAGATGTTGTCCGTCTCGGTGATGGTTCGGCCCGGCCGGTGCTCGTACACATCGCCCACGCAGAAGTCCTCGTAGCAGCGGCCGAAGCTTTCGCGATACCGTGCGGGGCCGACCGATTGGGCCTTCACGATCATGCTCAGTCCTTCTCGGGAGCGCTCTGCGCCGCGCCCTGAGCACCGAGTGGCTCGCATGGGCGCAGCTCCAGGCGCTTGCCGTCGATTCTCACCGGGTTGCTCAGCACGCGCAGGCTCGCACGGTGCGGATGCACGACCGTCCCGATCATTCCGGCCTCGGCGACAAAGTCACTTTCGAGCGCGCTGGCCACGTCCAGCACCGGCGCGACGGGCAGACGGCCGTTCAGAGCCTCGAGCCAATGGCTCGTCGGCCGCCGGCCGAACTCCCGATCCAGGATGTCCGTGAGCGCCTCGCGATGCGTGCCACGCGATTCGGGCGTCGCGAAGCGCGGATCGGCCGCGAGGTCTGCGCGCTCGAGCACCCGGAGGAGCTCCAGCCAGAATTTGTCCGTCATGCACATGATGAAGATCCACCCATCGCGCGTGCGCAGCGTTTGCACCGGCGCCACCGAGAAATGGGCGCTATGGGGGAGCCGGCTCAAGCGAACGCCCTCGTTCAGATACCAGATCGCCGCGTAGCCGAGCTGGTGCAGCGCCACATCGAGCAGGCTCACGTCGACATCGCATCCGCGCCCGCTCTGGCGAGCCTGAAGAATCGCCGCGAGCAGACCCACCATCGCAGTCATGCCGGTCAGCTGGTCGATGATGGAGGGCGCTCCAAATCGGGCCGGCGGACCTTCGGGCTCGCCCGTCAAGTGCATCAGCCCCGATTCGGCCTGCATCAGATAGTCATACCCCGGCCACGAGGCACGCGAGCCGTCGCGACCATAAGCCGAGATGTGGGCGCAGACGATGCTGGGTTTCACTCGCGACAGCGCCGGGTAATCGAGGCCGAGCTTTGCCGGCTGATCGCCGCGGAGGTTGTTGACGACCGCATCCGCGCGCGCCACCAGCTCGTGAAAGGCCGCACGTCCGGCCTCGGTCTTGAGGTCTAGGCAGACGCTCGCCTTATTGAGATTCCAGGTCTGGAAGTATTCGCTGTCGGCCGCTCCCAGCATGAACGGCCCGCCGTGGCGCGCCGGATCGCCGCCCGTTGCGGGATTCTCGATCTTGATGACTTCGGCGCCCAGCGCGGCGAGGAACATCGTTCCATAGGGCGCCGCGGCAAACAGCTCGGCCGAGAGGACCCGCACGCCAGCGAGGGGCTTGCTCGCGCTCATCCGGCAACCGGATGCTGCTTGATCCACTGGCGAGCGATGATGATGCGCTGCATCTCGTTCGTGCCTTCGCCGATGCATGTGAGGGGTGCATCTCGGTAAAGGCGCTCGATGTGATACTCCTTCGAATAGCCGTAGGCACCGTGGATGCGCATCGATTCGGTCGCATTCTCCAGCGCGGCCTCGGAGGCGAACAGCTTTGCCATGCCGGCCTGCAGGTCGCAGCGCTCGCCGCGGTCGAAGGCATCGGCCGCATCGAGCGTGAGCAGTCGCGCCGCTCGCGCCCTGGTGGCCATCTCGGCAAGCTTCAACTGGATGGCCTGGTGCTCGCAGATCGGTTTGCCGAAGGTCTTGCGGCTCTGCGCGTACTGCGTGGCAAGCTGCAGGGCGCCGTCGGCGATTCCAACCCCGCGTGCCGCAACGTTGATGCGCCCGAGCTCGAGGCCGCCGGTCGCCTGATAGAAGCCCTGCCCCTCCTGCTCGCCGATGAGATAGCCAGCCGGTATACGATAGCGATCGAACACCAGCTCGGCCGAGTCGATGCACTTGTAGCCGAGCTTCTCCAGCTTGCGGCCGACGCGAAACCCCTCCTGCTTGGGCGCGATGAACAGGCTCATACCCCGGTGATGCGGCTGCGCATGCGGGTCGGTCTTCACCAACAGAGCGAAGCACGAGCCTTCGATCCCGTTGGAGATCCAGATCTTCGTGCCGTCGATCACGTAGGAATCCCCGTCGCGGCGGGCCGTCGTGCGGATGCCCTGCAGATCGGTGCCGGCGTCCGGCTCGGTCAACGCAAGGCCGCCGCGAACCTCCCCGCTCGCAAGCCGCGGCAACCACTCACGCTTCTGCCGCTCGGTGCCGAAGCGCTCGATGGCAAGAGCAAGAATCAGATGGGAGTTGAAGATCCCGGTGATCGACATCCACACGGCTGAGATGAGCATGACGATGCGGGCGTAGGTTGCGGCCGGGAGCCCGAGGCCACCGTATTCGGGACTGATCGTGGCGCCGAAGAGGCCGAGCTCTCTCATTTGCTCGACGAGCTCGTGCGGATAGCGGTCGGCGTGATCGTACTCGAGCACCCGCGGTGCCACCTCTCTTTGCACCCAGCGCTCCACGGCGCGCAGCAGCTCCTGCTCCTCCGCGGAATCGATCACGTGCTTGAGCATTCTCTGGCCCCCACCGGCGCGCTGCAGCTCGAGCCGCCCTGCCGATTTTGGCACACATTGTACGGCGGTGCGCCGCCGCGGCCCTTGCAATGAATGTCCGGTTACCTTATACACAGGGTCCGAAGAATTGGCCTCGCCGGCCGCCACCGTCGTGCGGTGCGCGGACCGTGCGATCGGGCGCACTCGGGGATGCCGATGGGCGACACGCCGCGCAGCTTCATCTACCTCCTCAAGCATTGCGAGCTCGCCGTACGAGGCTGCGTCGAGGTTGCCCTCGAGCAGTTCGAGATCACGCCGAATCAATTCCTGATGCTCCTGCGCCTGAGCCACAAGGAGGGCCAGTCTGCCGCGCAGCTTGCGCGTGGCATCGGTGTGCGGCCCCAATCGCTCAGTGAGATCATCGCGCCGCTCGCCGACAAGGGATTCATCGCACGCGAGGAGAGCCCGCAGCACGGCAGGTTGCGCGACCGTGGTCGTTGAGCAAAGCAAGGCGCGCGCGGCGCCGAGCCCTCTGATCGCCAGAGCCCCATGGACTACCAACGCTATATCCAAGCCTTCAACTCGGGTGACGATGCGCGGCTCGTCGAGGAGTGGTTCACGGAGGACTGTATCTTCCAGAGTGGGCCACGCCTGCTGCGCGGCCGCGCCGCGCTGCTCGAGTTCCTCAACTGGGCGCACGATGGGATACGCGAGGTCATCCGCGCGCAGACGGTGGTCCAGGACGAGAGCCACCTCTTTGCCGAGATCGACATGGACTTCCATGCCACGCGCGATCGGCCCGACTTCGTGTTCGGCGCGCTCAGGCGCGGTGAATTCCTCACGGTCAAGTTCTTCGTGCTCTATCGGCTGCGTGCGGGCAAGGTTGCGCACCTGAAGGCCTCGACCTGGCCACCCAACGTGGGCGTGTCGAAGCCGGCGGTGAGGCTGGGTGGGAGCCTCGAGCAGCGCCAGGCCTTCATGGAGTACACCCGGGCGTTCAGCAATGCCGACTGCGAGCGCTTCGGCGAGTACTACACCGACGATGTGATCTGCTCGCTCGGCGGCCCGGGCATCGTGCTGCGCGGCAAGGATGGTATCGTCGAGTTCTACCGCGAGATGTTCAAGACGGTGCGCGAGTCGCTCACGCTGCATCAGCTGATCGCCGACGATACGGGCATCGCCGCCGATATCACCTCGCAGTTCACTGCGATCGAGGACGCTCCGAGCTTCGTCATCACCCCTCTCAAGAAGGGCGAATTCATCCAGGTGCCGGTGTTCGTGCACTACGAGTTGCGCGACGGCAGGATCGCGCGCATCAAGGTCGCGCGCGCGGGCCCCGTCAGCGCTCCGCAGCGTCGCTGACCTCACCGGCGACGGCCCCGAGGAGGGTCGCTCGCGCGTTATTGGGGGATGAGCCAATCCTCCTGGGGCCGGCCGGCGCTGAAGTGGACCGCTGCGACCGTGGTGGCCGTGCTTGTTCTGGGGGTCCTGTCCGCCCTCCTGCTCGATTCGCGGTGGCTGGGGCTGCTCGTCATTCACCGTATCGCCGCCAAGACCGAGCGCACGGTTCGCATCGACGGACCGGTCCGCGCCCGCTTCTGGTCGTTGACGCCGCGTGTGACTGCCGAGAACGTCACGATCGAGAATCCACCGTGGATGAGACCTGGCACCATGGCCCATATCGGTCGAATCACCCTGCTCTTCAGCTGGCCGCGCTTGGATCACCGATTCGGCCTGCGCGCGCTCGCGATGAGCTCCGCGACGCTGTATCTGCAGCGCGATGTCACCGGTCGCTCCAACTGGCAATTGAGCGCCCCGGGCACACCGCCCAGCCAACGTCCGGCGATCATCCACGGCCTGTCGGTGCCCGCAGCCGACGTCCGGCTCGATGATGAGGACCTGCATCTGCAGTTCGCCGGGAGGGTGTCGGCGGGTGATGCCAGCGGGCTCTCCGGCCAACGGCCCCTCGGCATCGCCGGCACCGGCCAGCTCAATGGCCGGCCCGTCTCCTTCAGGCTCGAGTCGGAGCCCCTCGCGAGCGCTCGCTCGAGGAGCCCGTATCACTTTCGCTTCGACGAATCCTCGAGCGGATCTCACCTGCAGGCCCAAGGCGTCCTGCCGCGGCCCTTCGACTTCCTGCAGCTCGATGCGAGCTTTCAAGCCCAGGGCGAGGATCTCAAGGACCTCTATTTCCTCACCGGCGTGAGCTTGACGGATACCGGCCGATACCGTCTGAGCGGGACGCTGCGGCGGCGAGGCTCGCTCCTGAGCTTCGACGATCTGGTCGCAAGCTCTGCGCAAAGCGACCTCGGCGGCACGGTGGCGATCCACAGTCTGCCGAACGGCCACATGTTCCTCCAGGCGGATCTGAGCTCGCGGGTCCTGAGGCTCGCGGATCTGGGCGCGCGGGCTGCAGGACACGAGCCCTCGTCGTCTTCGCGCAGGCGCCTGCTCATCTCCGATCAATCGCTCGGCTTGCAACGCTTTCGCCACAGCAACGCCCGGGTTCTATTCCGCGCGGGCGAGGTGGTGCTCGGTCCCATCGACCTTCGGGCAGCCACGGCGCAGATGGCCTTTCAGAACGGGGACATCCGAATCGCACCGCTGGCGGCGACGCTCGTGGGCGGCAGCCTCTCGGGGCAGCTGCACATTGATTTGACGCATGAGGCCCCTCAAATGGCGCTCGATTTGACGGCCCACGACATGCAGCTCGGGCAAATCAATTCGGCACGAAGGAGACGTCCGCTCCTCGAAGGACCTCTCGATGCACGCTTGACCGCCACGGGGCGCGGCGATTCACCCCATGCACTGGCGGCCACGGCGCAAGGTCGGATGACGGCCGTTCTGCCTCACGGATCGATCGAAGCTTCGATCGCCGAGCTCGCCGGGCTCGACTTTGCTCGATGGCTGGGCGTGGTGCTGGGGACGAAGCAGAAGGAAGCCTCGGTCCGCTGCGGCATTGCCAGCCTCAGCGCTCGCCAGGGGACTCTCGACGTCGATCGTTTGATGATCGACACCGGTCCTGCGCTCATCGTGGGGACGGGGGAGATCAACCTCGACACAGAAGCGCTCGATCTGACCCTGTCGGACAAACCCGCGCACTTGCGACTGTTGCACAAGCAAGTTCCGGTGCGGGTGGTTGGCACGTTGAGACACCCCCGGCTCGATCCCGGATCGCTCGGGAATGTCGGCGCGAAAGCCGCGCTCGGAGCCGTGCTTGCGCCAATCCAAGCCATCGTGCACCTGATCGATCCAAAGGTCACCCAGAGCCCTGACTGTGCAGCGGTGCTGGCGAGCGCCATGCGCACCGACCTGACTCGCACCGGAACCGGTACTTCGGCCGCGGGTCCAATTCAACGAAGGTGATCGAAATGCAACGATTGCGATTGGTACGAAAAGCTGCTCTGGTTGCGCTTGCCTCGACCCTGCTCCTTGCAGCGCAAGGCTTGGCATTCGCGAGGGGCCCCGGCGGCGGATTTCATGGCGGTGCCTTTCATGGCGGTGGCTTTCACGGCGGCGGGTTCGGGGGCTTCCACGGGGGCGGATTTCGAGGCTACGGTGGTTGGCACGGTGGTTATGCCGGTTGGCACGGGGGTTACGGCGGCTGGCATGGCGGTTGGGGCTGGGCTCCCGGCTGGGACGTAGGCCTCGGCGTGTATCTCGGGACGCTGCCCTGGTACTACTCGACGTTCTGGTGGGATGGCGTGCCTTACTACTACGCCGACAACAATTATTATCTTTGGGACGACGGCGCGGATGCTTACGAGCAGGTGCAACCCCCACCGGAGGTGGCACAGCAGGCGGCCGCGGCTCCGTCAACACCCCCGGAACTGTTCGCCTATCCGGACAAGGGTCAGACCGCACGACAGCAGGCGGCCGACAAGTCCCAGTGCAGTCAGTGGGCTACCGGGCAGACGGGATTTGCACCGGCCAGTGCTGGCGCTCGCGCCAAAGACACGCAGGCCGAGGGCGCAAAGCGGCAGGACTACCTGCGCGCGGAAGGTGCCTGCCTCGAGGCTCGCGGCTACACAGTGGGGTGAGACTCAGGACCACTCCACGAGCACGCCGGCGTCGAGCCGTGCAGCCTCCGAGCACACGAAGTCCGCCGCGAGGAGGTCCTCACACGCCATGCCTACGGACTTGAAGATGGTGATGTCGCTCGCTGCCTGACGCGCGCTGACCGCACCCATAATGACATCGCCCACGCACCCCGCGACCGACGCCGGCTTCTGGCCCCGAACGAGCTCTCCGGCGAGCGCGAGGGCATTTTCGCGCGAGTCGACGAACACGCGCCCACGGGCGATCGTCTGCTCGTCTGCTTCCGCAGCCGTGGGGACGCTCGAGCCGACGAGGTTCAGATGCTGTCCGGGGCGCAACCACGCTCCCCGCAGAAAAGGCTCCGAGGCCGCCGTCACCGTGCAGATCACATCGGCCTGAGCCGCTGCGCGTGCCTCGGCGAGCGCCACCACGCGCACGCCGCGCTCCCCCGCGCAGCGCGCCGCAAACTGACGCGCACGCTCGAAGTTGCGTCCCCAGACCCAGATCACCTCGAATGACCGCACGCGAAGCAACGCATCGAGGTGCGTGTGCGCCTGCTCCCCGTAGCCGAAGATCGCGAGCGAGTGCACATCGGCTGGAGCGAGGACATCCGTGGCGGCTGCCGTTGCGGCAGCCGTTCGAATGGCAGTGATGGCCCGCGCATCCAAAACGGCAACGGGTGCACCGTTGCGCGTATCGAACATGAGTACCATGCCCTGGTGCGAGCCGAGCGAGGTACCGAAGTTCTCAGGGTATACCGAGATCACCTTGATCCCGAGCCACTGCGGGTTGGCGATATATCCAGGCATCCAGCCGAGGAGCCCGCGACCATCCGGAGTTCGCAGTACCTGGCGGATGGGGAGAATCGTCTCACCGGTTGCCGCCATCTCGAATGCACGGTGCATCAACCGGATGCACTGATCCACCGTGAGCAGCTGGTGGACGAGTGTCGCGTTGAGGACTCGAATCTTCAGCATCACAGGCTCCTTGCGAGCGAATTGTGGGCTATATTTTGAACCCTTGCGTGGCGCGCGTTCGAGGGGACGCCTTGGGGGAAGCGCAAATGGCACACAGAAGCAAGCCTTTCTCGGCCAGCCTTATGCGGATGGCCGGTTTCGCACTCATCGCGGGCGCTACGCCGCTGATGGGCATCTCATCCGATGCCCCCCAGAGCACGAGCTGCGATCGCGCGTGCTTGACCGGGATTGCCGAGCGGTACCTCGCCGCGATGCTCGCGCACGATCCCACCAAAGCGCCGATCGCCGCGGCAGCGCGGTACACCGAAAACGGGGTGGAGCTCGCGCTGCCGGATGGGCTGTGGCGCACGGTGCAGAGCGTCGGCACCTACCGCCTGTTTGTCACGGATCCCGGGGCAGGCTCTGTCGGCTTCATGGTGAAGGCGCAGGAGAACGGCGCCCCGGTTCTGGTGGGCACACGACTCGCAGTGGTCGATCGGCACATCACCGAGATGGAGAGCATCGTTGCACGCCTGGGAGCAACGGTCGGCGGTGGACCCAGTACCCTTGCGCGCACGGACCAGCTCGGGGAGACACCCCGCAGGCAATTCCTCACGCCGCTTCCGCAAGACAAGCGCCGCACCCGTGCGCAACTTGCCGCAATCGTCAATCGTTACTTCACGGGCATCGAGAACAACACCGGTGACAAGCCCCCACCCTTTGCCGACGACTGCCTGAGACTGGAGAATGGGACGCAGACGAGCGGTCGGCCCATCGCACCCGGTGCGGCGCCAGGGCCGCTCAATTTCAGCTGCAAGGAGGCCTTTCGCCTCGGCTACTATCGCGAGGATACCCGCCTGCGCAATCGGCGCGTGCTCGCCGTGGACGAGGAGCGTGGCCTCGTGTACACCGGCGTGTACTTCGATCACGACGCAACCGTACGCTCCTATCGTCTGAAGGACGGGCGCACGGAGACGGTGCGCAGCACCGCCCCCTGGACCTGGGCGATCCAGGAGGTCTTCGAGGTGAATGCCGACGGACAGATCAGCCAGGTCGAGGCCGTCCTGACGAGCGTGCCGTACGGCATGCGGCCGGGCTGGCGCACGGGGTTGCATCTGCCGAGCGCGCAAGTCGCCCGCGAGCATTTCAAGGAATACTGAAGTGAGATTGCACCTGTCAACGGCGACTGCGTGTGTGTGGCTCTGCTTGAGCGGCATGGCGGCTGCGCAGCAGCCCTCGGCGGGATCTCAATGGCTCTCGTTCAACAATCATCTGGATGGGGAACGGTTCTCGCCTCTGAAGGAGATCACACCCGCGAACGCTGCACGATTGCACGAGATCTGCCGCGTCGGCGTGGACGGGCCTGCCACCTTCGAGGCGGGACTTCTGGTGGACCACGGCGTGATCTATACGGACACCGCGCGCGAGACCGTCGCCATCGATGCGCGGACCTGCCAGGTGCGCTGGAGGTTCACGTATGTTCCCGATGAGGAGCGCGCCGGGCTCTCCAATCGCGGGCTTGCGCTCATGGATGGGCGATTGTTTCGCGGCACCGGAGATGCTCGCCTGCTCGCACTCGATGCCGCCACCGGCAAGCTGCTCTGGAAGGATGTCATCGGTACTCCGAGGCTCGGGGAGTCCGCCCAAGGCGTGCCGCTCGCCTGGGCGGGCATCGTGTACATGGGCATCTCCGGAAGCGAGAGCGGCATTCGCGGGCGTGCGATGGCCTTCGATGCGCAGACCGGCCGAGAGCTGTGGCGGTTCAATACCGTCCCCATCGGAAAGGAGAAGGGTGCCGAGACGTGGAAGCATCCACAAACCGCAAGGACCGGCGGCGGCGGTGTCTGGGGAGCGCTGACGCTCGATGTATCCACGGGCGAGCTCTTCGTGCCGGTCGGAAATCCATGGCCGGACATCGACAAGGGATATCGGCCCGGAGCCAATCTGTTCACCAATTCGATCGTCGCGCTCGATGCCCGCACCGGCGCGCTGAAGTGGTGGCACCAAGTCACGCCCTCGGACTGGCAGGACATGGACCTCGCCGCCGCGCCGGTGCTGTACCGCGACACCCAGGGCCGCGACGTACTGGCTTTCGGCGGCAAGGATGGCTACGTCACCGCGCTCGATCGAGACACTCACCAGGCCATCTTCCACACAGCGGTCACGACGGTTCAACCTTACCCCAGCGCTGCGACGCGGGAAGGCGTGCGGATCTGTCCCGGGTACGCGGGCGGCGTGGAGTGGAATGGCCCGGCTCTCGATCGGCTGAACAACACCCTCGTGACCGGCGCCGTGGACGCCTGCTTCATCGTGACGGCAGGGCCGCCCACGGCGAATTACGTCGGCGGGAAGCTCAATTTCGGCGGCTCCGTGAAAACCGATGGCCCGACCACCGGCTGGGTCACCTCAATCGATAGCGATACCGGCCGGGTCCGCTGGCAGTACCACGCGGAGAAGCCGGTCATCGCCGCCGTGACGCCCACCGCCGGCGGTGTCACATTCACGGGAGACCTCGCGGGTCACCTGCTCGTCTTCAACAGCAAAACGGGCGAGCTCGTGGCGAAGCTCCAAACCGGAGGCGCGCTGGCCGGAGGCGTCGTGACGTACGAGTGGGGAGGCCGGCAGTACGTGGCATTCGCCTCGGGAAACGTCTCGCGCAGCGCGTTCGGATCGATGGGACTGCCGAGCGTCGTGGTCATGGGCCTCGAGGGCGCACGCGCGCGTGCGAACAACGAGCCTCAGTAAAAGAGCTTCAGCGCATTGCGCAACGTCTGCAGCACGCCCCACAGCAGGGGGATTCCGACAAGACCCCACGCGAGCAAGAGCTGGAGCGGGCGCGTGCCACGCGCCCGCGGATGGGCTTCGATCTCGATAGGCACCTCGGGCACCTCCTCCTAATCGGCCGCGGCGGTCAACCGCTGCTGCTCGCCGCTCATGTGGTGCCGATGGTGCACGGCCCTCACGAACAGGTTACAAACGAATCCCACGACCAGAAGCCCCGCCATGATCTGCATCGTGAGATTGTACGACTCGGACTTCGGAATGCCGTGGTCGATCTGGTACTGCCGGATGTAGTTCACCAGCACCGGACCGAAGACTCCGGCGGCCGACCAGGAGGTGATCAGCCACCCGTGGATCGCGCCCACATAGCGC
>Ga0335074_10013773_pt1 | contig 11363 bp, 10 predicted proteins | sample Lox_Sample_23_FD_206715 | JGI IMG/M metagenome (GOLD analysis project Ga0335074, IMG submission 206715) | Soil microbial communities from Loxahatchee National Wildlife Refuge, Florida, United States - Lox_Sample_2.3 | ecosystem: Environmental > Terrestrial > Soil > Wetlands | place: USA...
TAAGCGTTTTTCTTTTAACAAATTTGGCAGCTTGGCGGAGGTAAAGGACGCTCTTCTCTTTATTCTCGCTAATTGCTAATCCTTTCCTAAAGTGGTTAACGCGATGCCCTGCTATATGCAAGCTCAGGCATTTCCTTCGGGGTAAGTCCGAGGCTCTTCCAAGAAAAAGGTATTCCTATTAATGTATATTGCAGAGCGTGTGTTCGAGTCACACAGCTGTCGTATCAATTTTCTTATTTTTTTTTGGACTAACGTACTCTACAAGCGAGCGAGCCACCCAAGTGAGCGAGCCACTTTTTCGCGTTTGTACAAACCTACCCAGTCAGTTGGACCTAAATGGCTCAACCACAATCATTTGAAAAGGTCTTCCAAGAAGGCAGAATTGAGCTAGCTGTTCATGCAATTCGTTCTGGCCAAATTTCAAGTGTACGAGAAGCCGCAAAAACGTACGATGTGCCACGGTCCTCATTACAACACAGTATTTCTGGACGTGTCGCGCGTCTAGAAATCTTACCCCCAATCATCGTGCATTTGAGAAATCCGTGCATAGGCCATTCCTGATACTCTGCCCTCGTGTTAGGCATCGGCTCCTCATCACTAGGGGAGGTATAGGTGGAGCTCCTCTGGGATCTGGACGATGCATGTTCAGGTTGTGCTTGTACTGGTGCCGAACGGCTATCCCGAGGCCGCCGAAGGCGACGCTTGCAGATACGCTTCGAGGCGCGATCCCTGGAGGAGCGAGACAGCCGGCACCGCTTGGCAGGCCGCGGGCCTTCACTGTCGCCGCTGTCTTGGTCGTGGTTATCATCATGGTCGTCGTTGCCGCTGCTGTTGTGGCTATGCTCCTCCTGCTCCTCCTGCTCCTCCTGATGTTGTTGTTGCTGCTTCCCCCTCTTATCGTCTTCATCTGAGATGCCGATGGTAGAATGGCTCGGCTCCTCTAGTGTGTCACAATTGATAGGGCAGCTAGCATCATCTTGGCTCACCAGTTCCTGCAATGACTCGCTAGGTAGGTGTAGGGAGGGTTCACGAGGACAGGCGTGTACTGCATCATCTTGGTTGACGAGGGCCAAGCGCAATCTCTCTTCAATGCAGTCGCCTTCAAGGCCATCAGCGCTGCCAAGGTCATCCTTGGGGCTAGAGGGTATCGTTGAAGGACATCGACCTGCTTGTTGGCCAGCAAAATCAGCGCCTAGATCGCTGGAAGTGACCTTAGCGTTGGCGCTATCTGCATTGTCGTCATCTTCAAGAACAAGTGGTCTCTCTGTAGATGGTTAGAAGCCGCTTGGTCTGCGGAAGTGGAAACGATGCACTTACCTTGGCTGTCGTCTACATCCATTAATCTTGTCCACGCTTGCTGGCTCGCTCTTGGGAGTGCGTGCTTAGACTTTTCAGGCTCATCTATTAAGACTTCCTTGCGCAACGTCGGACGGAGGATCTCCTCGAGGGGTGGCAAATCGTCCTCACTGACTGCATCTATATCTCGGCCTGAGTTGTACTGTGACCCAAAGTCGCCCCACCCATCTAGGAGGACTTGACTCCCCTCCTTGTGGCGTAGCGCTGCTGAGGGCTCATAGTCGATGTACGGTGAAGTAGTGTGTTTCCGGCCAAACAATGGTTTTATGAAGGGGGGTTGGTAAAACTAGACAGAATCCATGCTGACGGTGGCCATCATGAAATTGCTTAAAAGTAAACAGCAAGGCAAACACTGCGAAAATGCCCTCTCCATGTGTTAGAAGAAAGGGCTTTATATAATAGCCTAGGAGCAGCTTTTGGCCAAAAGCGATTCATTCCTGCCTAATGCAATCTATTCCATACCACCTGCCGCTTACAGCTGCTGTGCTAGTTTGAAGGATGCCTGCCAAAACAGCACAGCGCATGAATCTCCAACTCGTCGGCTCCTCTCAACCAACGAAATCAATGGGCTTCGCTAGGATTGACACGTCCATCAAGGGAGCAATCAGTAGCACAGGTTTTGCGGAACCAATTATCTCCCCTCTATTGCTCCTTTGAGAGTTTCAGCCCGTCCTGCAAACCTGATCCTTCGCGATCCACCTTGACAGTAGTGGATAGAGCAGCCTAGCCTTCTCGTACCCGGCTTCTCACCTCCTGGCTGCGCCTCATCACGAAACTGCATGATCGACATAGGCGGGTACAGTCCACCAATCCTCTGCTGCCACAAGTGGACATCGGCCCTCAAGTCCAAGGTGAGAGTAGCTGACGACGCTGTAGACGCACGCCAAGTCTCATCCTGCAAGCGGACTAACCGGCACAGGCGCAGTCCGTGAGACATTAGGGGCGCAGCAAGGCAGAATCCGTCGCCGTCGCCGCGAGGTATTTTCGCTATTGGCCCTGTTGCAGAGGCACATGCATGGCCTCGTAAACCCTCACCGTTGCAATCTCTGAGATGCGTTGCAAGGAGCGTAACAATCGCACCGGGATCATGTGTATCCACCCCAACCACTACAGGTATACGAGACAAGAGATGAGAGCTCGAAGTACGCGAACGAGAGGCCGAGGTGTCGAGAGAATTGGTAGAGGTTGTAGTGTGTGAATTTGGGGGCTCTCGAGCAAACAGCGTTTGACCTCTAACAGTGCTTGTACATCCTTCTCTCAATTGCAATGCGCTAACGAAGATCCACAGCCATGATCACCAACATGCACTCTGAGACCTCAGGGGAGGGATCAGTCAGCTGGCTGAAATGGTCGCAGTCTAGAGCTGCGGCGAGGCCGAACGACCCAAAGGAGGGTCCAGGGACCCTAGGTGGGAGGCATCGAGCGGCGCATGAATTCGGCCGAGCGAGAAACCGGGAACGGGCGACAGAAAGTTGGAAAGGGACATAGAGAGAAGTGGGAGGAGCAGAGGGGGAAGGGCGGTATTTATGGTCGTCGAGAAAAGCAGCGAGGCAACCGTGCTGACAGAATTTAACGCGATTAGGTAAGTCACGTACATACAATATTAGCAGCGGATGGCTTGTCTTCTGGCGGTTATGCCTGACACTCGATTGATTATATTAATTGACATGTATTACAGCTAAAGTGCTCCGGATGCTCCCCTATATGTAGAGGTATCCCAGCCACCTCAATTATTAGGTAATTACCCCATACCATCCCCAGATTACGTAAGCACATCCTGACACGTGCAACGCGCCTTCCCTGATCAGGCGGCCGCTAAACCCAGGGGGGCAGACACCGCGACTGAGATTACTTTAATAACATATACGTATAAGGACTCCTTAATGCTTTAGTAGTAATTAATATATATATACTAGTTTATCTTATTCTATTGTATAGCTTTAGACTTATAGGAACCTCAAGGGCAGTAGATAAAGGCAGGTTTGACAGTAGTGTTGTAGGACCATTAATCGAGTGTGCGCGTTAGCGGCGGCTGCTACAGACATCTAGTATAGCTAAAAGGAGTATCAGTGCTAGATATTATATCAAGGAAACGATTTATACTGTTATATTGATAGTATTTGGTGGTGTTGTTGAGAAAAACAAGAAATTAGGCCTTTACTAGTAAATATTTTGCGGTTCTTAACAAATAGCTCCGAATTGCGCTCAGACCTCTGCGAAGCAGAGGTCACGTGGAACACGTACCGGAGTGCTGCCTGAGGTCTGAGCAGGCTGAGGTAATAATTCTGTAGGGCGAAACCGGCGTACGGGGGATTGCCCGCGCTAGCTATCCGTGGGTCCACCACCACTCGTTCCTCGTGTACTAATTACTAAGCAATCTTGAGGTCCGTCGCGTCCGTAAAACACCTGTAAACAACCCGAATGCATTTAGAGATAAGACTAATGAGCCATCTAACGGTCGGTCTGCCGTTAGATGGCAGACGAAGTAGTAGCCCACTCGTCGGGAAGGTAACTCTAGCCACGTCTTGCATTATAGTTAGCTCGTAGAGAGGGATGAGATCGTGTATTTCATGATTAGTCGGTCGAAGGGAGAGGAGGTATCAGTATCGCAAAACTTGATCACCTAAAGCAGAATGCTTGGTGCTTGAAGAAGTAGATGCATTTCTATTGAAAGGCAGCAAATTATTGGTAAAGACGTGGCCAGAGAGACAATCGCCTTCGCGGATGCTTAGCAGCATTAAAGCTATAGTGACAGATTGAGGTTTCTCGGGCTCTCAACTTGCTAGAGGTTATCGCCGTCTTCAGCCGCGTCGAGGTCCAGCAACGGAGTTCATGGGCTTTGCTAGGCAGAAGTACTGAAGTTATTTCAAGAGGGCAGATGTAAAAAAGTGGCGATAACGAACGGCGAAGCCAAGGGTCCTTGTGTCTCCAGTGGCGCACTGAGCCATTCTCTAGACCGTCCGCTGGCTAGTAAAGCTGCCGGGTAGCGGCGCGAACTGCCCGACAAAGCAGACAACTGCCCTAACAAGCTAGACGAATCGCCTAAGAAGCTAGCTTGGGTTCGAGTTCAGGCTCTTGAGAGCTCTTTTTATCCCGCTGAATTTAGCTATCATAATTCAAAAAAATATATACTAAGCTAATAGGCTAGAAACCAAACTCGAAGACGGAGTATTAGGTTCTCGTTTAGCAAGAAGTGACTAAACTAGTTACATCGAATCAGAAATTATCTAGCTTTGAGGTGATAATATTAGAAGGCAATTGTAAAATCCTGCTGCCTAAAGTCACGTGAGCCAGGTGGTAAAGATGACGGTTTCACCCACTTGATGTGAATTAAGAATATTCTTCTCTGACCTATATTGTTCAGATAACGATGGGTCGCATATTTTGGTTCTGCTGCAACTGTGGCGACGGACCTTTCGGCACAGAGACGCACGACCAATGTATTGGATGCCAACATATTCAATGTTTGTACTGTGAATGCGTTAAGCCAAAATTGGCGTATATAGAGAGCAGACAGGCAGAGGTTAAGAGTTTGGTTCGCCGGGACAAGACTGTTGAGAATGCTGCTTCTAGGTCTGCTCCTAGTCAAGGTGGCAGGTCGTCAACTTTAGTTCCATTGGTTTCAGACCTGGAGGGACTCAGTCTGTCTACCAAGCCAAGAACCATTGCACCAGCACTATTAAGAATGGGAGTGTCGTCAGAGTTGTCTGAATGCACTAAGGAGAGACTTGCACATCTCGATCGGCTAAAAGCGAGCTACAAATCTAAACTGGACGAAGCTGTTAACGAGTACTCGATTAGAAATTCTAACCTCTCACCTCACGAAAAGGAAGTATCAGCCCTGGAACAATATCTGCAAGACCTCGCAAGACCTACCGAGTTCGCCTTCGTGTGGGAATTAAGCACCCTTCCATTCTTGGTGGAGGTCCTGCCGGAGTGGCTTGGGAGAGGATTTGCCATCAACGTCTTACGCAACTCCATAAACAGCTCATCCCGCACAATTTGCTTTACAAGTCAAGTCAAACCGTCTAGGATAAGACGATTAATTATTGCTCGACATATCCTGGACATTATTCCGGTGAATTTTCACAATACAATATCATTCCAATTTTGCCACGGGACCGTTCAACGTATTGGGTCTCAAAAGAGAGGTAAAGATATAGAAAATCCAGACGCTGTCTGTGATGCAAAGAATCCATATTTCTATTTCGATCCAATGATGGGAGACTCTATCGGACCATCTAGCGGTTCATGCACAGCTACGCTTGGACCCTGCATCAAGAGTGGAGACCGTCGTTATTGGTTAGCTTGCCTTCATGTTTTCATAAAGAGTTTGAGGAAGAAAGGGTGGGACGCAAAAAGGTGTAGGGTTCTTCACCCAGGCTGCATGGACAAGAAAATCTGCGGGCATACTCCTTTACGACATTCCCCTAGACAAATGAAGCTTGGGCTGCTTTGCGCTCGGTCGGGAGACAATTTGAAGACAACACGAAAATCTTGTCATCCATATTGGCCCGCTTTCCAGGTCGACCCCCCGGAAGTTGTAACTGACTGGGTCCTAATTTCGACTGCCGCCTCAGAACCCAATGCCTTGAGATTACCGAAGGCCTCCGCTGATAAACAATGCCCTCATGTCACTATTATGAGTCTAGTATTGCCAGAGGCCAAAATCCATTCGACTGGACGAACAAGTGGTTATCAATATGGTCATGTTTGTCAAATCCCAGCTTACCTGGATGCAGATCAGGGACATGGAGCGGCTAGGTCGACTAGAGAATGGTATGTCGAGCAGCCACAGGATAGCGAGTATAGCGAAGATTACTGGCTAGAGAGCGGACCCGGCCTCCCAGGAGACTCAGGAGCTCCTGTTGTGGACTCTGAAAATAACACATTATACGGCCAATTGTGGGGACGAAATAAGTATTGGGGACCGGGGCCAAGGATCATTTACTTTACAGCAATGCAAGATATTGATATCGACATTCAGGAAAAGGCAAGACTAGGCCCTTTGGAGCTACCTCAGTCCAAATCTCAGGATACTGGAGTTCTTTCCCATTTAGTGTGTGTTTATTGCAGCAATGCCCAAAGCGATTCGTCAATGCTAGAGCCAGAGGATGAGGATGAGGAGAAAGTTAGTATAATGTCACTCAGCAACGACGACCAAGGTGCAGCAAGTTGGAGCTCGGAAGCAAGTGCCTCAGGAAATGGGAGGAGCCTCTACGGCGAAGAGCAAGAGTGGATTCATTCCGAGAGCAATGATATTATGAGCCTAGATTCCGACAACCTAGAAGCAATGGGTTCGGCATGTGCGAGCTCTGCTGAACAGGTGGATTCGCCAGAAGGGAACGATAACAACATTGGTGTGGGGCTTGACGAGGCAGCAATTATGGATTTAATGACAGATCCCTTCCAGTGCTTTGACGAGACGACATACTATCTTGACTTCAACGACGAAAATATTTCAATGGACGAGGATGAGGAAGAGGAAGAGGAGAATGACATCGATTTTCCAATGCGATCTTGTACTTCAAAAAAGGGCAAAACGGCTAGCACTAGCTGTCTCAAAAAGATACCAACGTCGTCTTCTTGGGTCATGATCCAGGTAAAGCCCAAGCCAGTCGTTAATGGGACTACGGAGGTGAGAAATCGAATATCCCAGTCATGAGCTCTAGCTCAATTTACGAAATGAACTTATAGAAGCCAAGCCAAAACAGTCTCAAAGCATGGACACTGGTTGAGACTACTCAGGTAATGAACACTTCCAAAACAGTTTATGACGAACATTAATAAGTGCTACAGTAATTAGAGGTCTCACACTCACGGATCATGTCATTGCTCAATAAAAGAGCGATCTTAGAGAGCAAAGCCTATTAGTTGGCTGTCGAATCTCTCTTCGTGTCCAATAAAATTTCAGTTCGTGGTTCTTCCCAGGATTATCAGTCACGTTTCTTACAATAGGTATCAACCAAAAATAGGCGGTAACTAAACATGAATCAATTCTACTGGAAATTTATAGCTTGACTCTGCAGACTATTTCTCAAAATTACTACAGAGAACTTCTATCCACGCCAAACATTAAGCGTCCACTCTACTCACTTCAATCTATCAAAAATTAATAGCTCCTATTCTCATTCATCTTCCCCTCCTCCTTCAACTTGCTCAAAACAACCATGGCCCTCACCACCATAAACTTCCTATACCTAGGCCCATATATAAAACGGTCTCGGCAAGCTCATATCAGGCCTCAGCCATGGTATCTTACTAGTCCCTTTACAAGACTCGCGCATCATCTCCCACGCCTCACCGTTGTATGCCATGCCTGCAATGATTGTTCTTGCGATCTTGGAGTAATTCTGGGTCCCGAAGTTTGGCGTCTGGCCTGTGGTGAGATTTGGCCTTGCAGAAGAAGCAAGAACTCAGTCACGGTAGTGGGAGTACCAAAGATATCGTAGATCACTGCGATAAGTTATCCAGGACTTAAGGGGCGGTGTGTATGGTGATTGGGCAAGCTCACTTTCGTACTCGGGGAGGTATGCGATTTTGGCGGCTTTGACGACTTCGGGCATTGCGCCGCAGACGACTATGGGGCATTGGTTCGGGAATGAGAGTCGAATTAATGGTAAGAAGTGTTGATTTGGAATGGATAGGAGTATGTTGATTGATGGTAAGGGCAAGGGGTGTTATTAATGGAAGAACTCTTCCTGCAGTGACTGAAATACTAATAGAGCTAGTGACAAGGGTCAGTGGGTGTGAAAGAGGTGTGACCCCATGATATAAATACTAGCATTGAACAGGGCCATGTATGTTATTAGGAAGTTATTCACTGCCTCAACTCAGCCAAAAAGTCTTCGAACTACAACGGCCAACAAGCTAGGTCCTGCAAAGAGATAAGTAGGACTAGGCAGAGAACATACTGTCATGATTAGATATCAATGGAGAAATTCGCAAACAGCCCTTAGCTACAGGGCATTCCCTTACCTCCCATCTGAGTGCACATGACTTCTCTTCCGCTTCCATATCTCCATTCCCACCCCGAGCAGACCCAAAATTGCGACCCAGAAATTCACTTAATACACTTCTGGCTGCGTCAAATGAACATTATGTCTACTCTCCCCAGCAACAGCACATTGATTACCGTAGAAATTGGCATATAAGAAGCACTAGTAATATAAGAAGCACCCATTTATACAATGATACTCGAATCCATCGCTGTGGAAGGACGAACTTTATAAGGCGCACTCTTATAAGAATATAATTAATTAAACGATGATATTACAACTAATATAAAGCTGCCTAATTATGTGCCTCCTAACCCCCAAAATCACCCCCTCATATTCATGCCCTGTACGTCTTAAATATCGTACTCAGGGTCGAACCCCTCGTCGTCCTCGGGGTCGAATCGAGCTTTTGTATCATCACCTGAATTAGCAGTAGTATCATTCTTGTCTTCTTCTATATCAGAGATCCTTTCCTCGATTTCTTTTGTGTGTGTAGTACAAGTCTTTCCTAGTAGAGGTCGTCGTTTGAGATTGAGTACGTAGTTCCAAAATAGAGGTTGTTAGTAGAGGTGAGAGGGGCCTGGCTATCCATATCCTCCCTTGATAACTTTTACTCTCCAATAGTGATGTCTCATACGTCTCATATCCTCAACTGTGAATCTTCGAAGCCATTAGGGTTTCAAGATAACCCTAAATTACAGAATGTGTTATATCGTGACAGATTGTATCCATAACCTTCCGGGTTCTTCATCACGAGGTTACCATGTATTAAGAAAAATACATGAAGCAAGAGATAGCTTTAAACAAGATGGAACGCAGTAGGGTAAGGTTAGCCCTATGCCTCTAGAATCAGGACCCAGTTCTAATTTCTGCGCGATGGGCTATTCTGAGCGCAGTAGAGAATGCGGGTGGCAGGTGGGCTATCTTGAGTGTTTCGCAGTATTGCCATGCAGTTAGCAAACATATCAGACGCTCTTAAAAAGTTCATTTGCGAGACTATCAAGAACGGACGGATACTGCTAGCAAAGGTCTCAGCGACCAGTAGCGTCAGCTTGTCCTTCACCCGCTGTCAAGAATAGATGGCTCACTCCTCACTACTTCTTGTTGTTAATGACCTAGATAAACGTGGCGGTAACGAGAGTGATAAAGATATCCGAACAATTGTGCAGCTCTTAGCCAAATATGACAATTTCTCGACGGCAATCAAGCTATACGTTATAAGTGTCGTCTGTATTTCTGCCAACTGGTATCGCAGACCCGAATAGCTGTCCTCGAATAATAGAAACCTGTTGGACTGCGGCTACAGCACCCAGGACCGGTGTCGAGAAAATGACCTACTTTTGTAAGTCATCAACTTCATATGTTCAGATCTGATTACGCTAGACAGATTAATTGCTACCTCAGTTTGCGTTAGAATCTCATTCCCCGTTTGATCCAGTATATAAGCTTCGACGACTCCTTTCATTTGGTTACCCCTAACTTGGACCACTTGAACAGCAGAACCATTTGAACAAAACTCGTTCCACCTATAAGCCATAATCTCACGTCATTACAAAACATTGGGAAAGACTCTAGCCATCCAGACTCGACAACAACGGTTGACAGTCGCAGATTAGCTAGAAGGAAGCAGAGATCTGGTTGTTTAGACGAAGAGGTATATGGTGGTCTAAAATCATGAAATACTGTCCTAATTTAGCAGAGAAGTTTAATAAGAGACATAGGCACTCACTGGTTCTACTAAATCGATCTCCCGTTTCCTGAAATATTGTAAAACAATGTGAGCAGAGAAATCTTGCAAATCTATAGTAGGAGGAAGTTACTTAGGCCTTCTGCTCTACACCTCTCCGTCTCGATCTAGAGAAAACACTACTAGGGATCTAGCCTCTAAATCAACGTTTTCACAAGTCAAGGGCTGGTATGTTGCGATGATACGTCTTATCTGACTAAAAAGTTGTGGTGGTAACAGGTCTTGGACGTTCGTGTTGATTCTTAGCCCCTCTCGCGACTCTGCTCCTCTCTCCCCAACACCGCTAGTTTCAAACATTGGTGCTGATGGAATGGAGGATTTAGATATGTTGGCAGAGTTTAGGCTGTAGAGGAGAAGGTCATTAAATGAAAAAAACGGCAATGTACTGTCAAAAGATGACGCAGGGTCTTAGCCAAAACAAGACGTGGACAGGCTACCTCGCTATTGCCTGTTCCTGTCTTAGTGCTGTGCCATTCTGCCTTCCGCATAGCAATTTCTGAATAGCGCTGGACCATGTATGCTAATGAATCCTAAGTTGCAATGACGCAAAGTATACCACTAGTGTCCATTAGTTAGGGGCGCACTGAAGAAAACCTTGCATTTATGCTGCATCCTTACTGACTAAATACGCTGAATTATGTTCTTAAGTTTTGTATTGCTAGGGCATAGCGCCCGCATTCAGGCTGCTGGTGTCGTTCCTATTTAAGAGGCTCTATCTGCAGTGGTGGGTGAGGAAAATCGCAAGACTAATGCTACGGTCGATGGGGATGATGAGGGAGAGAGCAGGATACTCTATAGTGGAGGCCTTCTCTAAGACAGCCCCTTAGCTAGCGTAGCACTACACCCCGCCTCTTACGTGATCCCAAGCCTTTTCCGTTGCTTCATAAAATACACCATTTATGACATATCATATAAATTTACTTCACTTTTCACGAATTAAGCGGTTTGCTGCCTAGAGCACGTGCTGGGCTAGTCCTACATAAATATCTGAAGTCATTCCGTAACTTTCTACCCTTTCTTCACCCTTTTATCATAAGACAATTTTCAACCTAACGGAATCATCACAACACTGCTAGTCATCTGTTCTATTAGCCTTTTATTGCCACCATGTCGTCGCTCGTGCAGCTCGCAGAACGCGAAGTCCTGGCACAGCTTAAAAAGGCAGTTAGTATGTCCCAAGCGACGGCTAACTACTGTTGCGGTGGAAGTATTCCTATCTCCGCCGCTACAGACGCTCCTGAGCCCTGCGCCACTAAACCTAA
>Ga0335074_10013774_pt1 | contig 11362 bp, 10 predicted proteins | sample Lox_Sample_23_FD_206715 | JGI IMG/M metagenome (GOLD analysis project Ga0335074, IMG submission 206715) | Soil microbial communities from Loxahatchee National Wildlife Refuge, Florida, United States - Lox_Sample_2.3 | ecosystem: Environmental > Terrestrial > Soil > Wetlands | place: USA...
ATATGGGCTGGTTCCAGATGCTCACCATCGATCTGCCGCTGATCATCGCCGCGTTCTGGTCCATCACCGCGTTCTATCTGATGGCGCAGCGCGAGCTGCACCCGCGAAACTGGAAGCGCGCCATCGTGCTGATGCCGGCGCTCATGGCCGCGGGCATCGCGCTGACGCTGATCAATACCAAAGCGGTAATCGAGGCCCTGCTCGGGATTAAGTCCAGCTTTGCCCGCACGCCCAAGTATGCGCTGGGCGACCAGAAGCAAAAAATCCAGAACGTCAGCTATCGCTGGCGCAGCGGCTGGATGCCTTACGCCGAGTTGGCCGTCGGCGGATATTTCGCCTACGTGACGGCATTCGCTATCGAGACCTGGAATTTCCCAGCCGTTCCCTTCCTGGTGCTCTTTGTCGTGGGTTACTGGTGGGCCGCGTTCACCACGCTGTATCAGGAATACCAGGGCAAAGTGCAGTTTGACCGCCAGCGCGCGCTGGAACTTGAAAAAGAAACCGCTTGAAGATCAGCGCTGGACCGATACCCTCACCTGGCCGGTGGTCCAGCAGCATTGAAAACCGGCGCCGCCTTCGCCCGAATAATCATTGGCCGTCACCAGCACGATGTATTCGCCGGGCTCGCTGAAGGTAGCCAGCGTGGTCGCGGTGCCGCTGAAGGGGAAACCCGCGCGCTCGATTTTTTGAACCGCCGGGCGCTCGTCGCTGAAGGACACGTGTCCCGGCGCGCGGTAAGCGATCCACTTTAAGGTGATCGGTGGTCCCAGCGTCTTGGGCCTAGCGCCGGATGACGACGTGAACTTGGCGTCGTCGGAGACCCATACGGTCAGCGCTAACGGCTCGCCGGCCTTCGCACTTCGTTCCACGAACATCCCGCGCGGGCCCTGCACCGTCGGGCCATGCTCTTCGAAGCCCAGCACCGGCGGGGTGTTGCCCACCGCCGCTTCCATGAATGGCGAGATCTCCCAATCCGGCTTCAAGCTGGCCGGGATGGTGGTGCTTTTCCCGTTCGCGGCGATGGTCCAGGTGATTTTGTTCTCGCCGAAATCGGCCGGCACTTTAATGGTGAACAGGCCCCAGCCGCGGCCGGGCAGGAAGTGCGTGGGCTGGCCTCGATCCGGTCCGCCGGGTTCGATATCGTTGTCGGCGCCCACGGGCACGTCCACTTCCTGTTTGCGATTTCGATTGTAGTAGCCGAGCAGCAAGCTGAAGCTGCCGTCGGGATTCTTGAACCAGCCCTCGAACGCGCCCGTGATGCTGGAGCCCGCGTCGCGCGCCGGTTCGGGAATCTGGGCGAAAAGGAGCAGGGAACCTGCGAGCGCGAGGCCGGGAATGTAGAGCGCAGCGGCCCGCATCTTTAGGGACGAGGCGTGGCGTCGGCCTGGAGCTTGGGATGATGTTTCGCCGCCCAGGCGCTGTATTCCTCGTCGCTAATATAGGTCACGTTCATCCAGGCGTGTCCCATCTCATCCACGGTGCGGTCGCCGAAACCGACCCATTGATCTGGATCCGGATTGTTCAGATTCGCGCGCGTGTTGTCGTACCAGGCCGTGACGTGGATGGTGGTGCCCTTGGGAAATGCCGGCGCCGCGTCGTCCGCGTAGATGTAGTTGGTCATCCAGTTGAAATTGAAGTTGGGGACGTAGCTCACGGTCTGAACCGAGCCGTCGGGCAGGATCGCTTCCACCAGCATGGCCTTGCCGCGCAGGTGCATGTGCGGCTGGAAATTTTCGAGAATCGCGGCATGCTTGAGCACGGTGTAGTTGTCGGTAGATACGATCGAGTTGGGCGGGATATCGATGTTGCGGCCGCGCCGCACGTTCGATCCGGTGGAGGAATCAAACCCGCGCAAAGCCTGAAATTCCGTCAGGTAGGTGCGATTCTTCGGCTCCTGTCCTTTGGGATAAAGCCAGATACCTAACTCGACTGTATTCTCGATCTGCTCACCGACCGCGTGAATATGGATGTCCCAGGAAATCTGGGCCCCCGGCAGCAGAAGTTTGCCGGTGTCCGGGCGATAAAGGTCGTAGCCTTTTCCGATGGCCCATTCCATCAGCAGTCCACGCCCGCCGACGTCGGCGCTGGCCGTGGGCGCCACGCTGTCCGGGTCATCCTGCACCAGATAGGCAACCGCGTGATGCGTGATCTTGCGGCCTGCGGCCGTGGACGGACGAACCTCCACCGCGCGCACCCAGCGAGCCTCCGTGACCGGGACATCGGACGTCGGCCGCCACCATACGTCTTGATGATGCGCGGCCATGGTGTAGGGCTGGGATTTGATCACCAGGTCCGGCTGGCCGAGTTCCTTGGCGGCTTTCCACTCGTTCGGCGCCGGCCACTCCTTGGGAGGCGGCATGTCCTTGGGATCGCCCTGCGGCGCGCCCGCATCCACCCAGCGCTCGATGGTCGAGATCTGCGCGGGTGTGAGCGACATATCGTTCTTGAACTTCTGGACGCCCACCGCGGGGTCGATATGCCAGGGCGGCATCTGCCGCTTGATCACGCGTTCTCGAATGGACTTGGCCCACGGACGCACTTCCGCGTAGCTGACCAGCGACATGGGCGCCATCGCGCCCGCGTGGTGGCACTCCTGGCAGCGCGCCTGGAAAATCGGCGCGATATCTTTGCTGAAGGTAGGGGTCGACGTTCCGGAACCTGTGAGTTCACCGGCGGTTAAAGTGACCGCCATCGCGGACAGTACGGCGGCGTGAGCCAGATATCTCATGAGCCGTCCTCCAATTGCGTAGAGTTTATCTGCTGGGCGCGACGGTGTCAAAGGGTTGCCTACCGGCTGACAGGGTCGCGGGGACTTGCAGTATGAAGTTGGCCGCGCGGGCGTCGTTGACGAACATCTTCACTGTATCGAGCGAATACTCGCTGAGGTCCCGGCCGATGAGCGGGAGCTTCTTCAGCAGATCGTGCGTGACGGTAATGATCTGGCAGCCGATCTCTTCCGCCTGAACGATATTGAACAACTCGCGCGGGCTGGCCCAGATCAGTTCGATCTGCGGATGGGAGCGCAGGCGCTCGAGCGTCTGGCACAAGATCGGCAGCGGATCGATCCCCGCGTCGGCGATGCGGCCAGCGAAGATCGAAATGCAGCTGGACGGGCCGTTTTTGAGGCTGGGCAGCACGGCGTCCACCTGCGCGAGCGTCATGAGCGCCGTCACGTTGATTTTTACGCCCTGCCCGGCGAGCCGCTTCACCAGCGAGGCTGAGCTGCGGCCGCGCGTATCGGTGATCGGAATTTTGACGTAGACGTTATCGCCCCAGGTCGCGATCTGGAGCGCCTGCTGTTCCATCTCATCGAAATCGTCCGAAAGAACTTCGAAAGAGAACGGGCGGTTGGGAATCTCGCGCGCGAGCGACCGGCCGAACGCTTCGTAATCGGTGATGCCCGCCTTGCGCATCAGCGTGGGGTTGGTGGTGAAGCCCTTGATGAGCGGATTGGCCGCCAGATCGAGAATGGAGGCACGGTCCGCGCCGTCGGCGAAGATCTTGACGCGAAACAGTGCAATGTTGAGGGCGGCGTCAGGCATATTGCGGGGCTCCGTTCTCAGAGGTGCGCACGCCGGGCCGGGTGCTGCGCAGGATCCAACTGGCTGCTTCCTTCAGCGAGCCGACGCTGACGAAGGGACCATCCGGACGCCGCTCGGCGTAGCCGTAATCGACGAAAATGGCGCGGCATCCGGCGCGATGGCCGGCTTCGATGTCCCGCCAGCGGTCCCCGACGATGAAGCTCGATTCGAGATCGATATCCCAGGCCCGCGCGGCTTCGAGCAGCAGTCCGGGCTGCGGCTTGCGGCAACTGCAGCGCGCCCCGTCATCGTGCGGGCAGACGCCCACTGCGTCCAATTGGAGAAAACGCTGCAGACGCTGGTTCATTTCCGAGACCTCGCGCGCCGAGACCGTACCACGCGCGATATCCGGCTGATTGGTGATCAGGATCAGTGCGAACCCTGCTTCTCGCAACTGGCGGCAGGCTTCGCGGACGCCGGGCAGGAGGCGCAGATCGGAGAGCTTGGCGGGCGGGTACGGCTTGCCCTGGCGCAGGACGGCGCGGTTCACCACGCCATCGCGATCCAAAAACACGGCGCGGCGCATGGCTAGAGCCGCCCCAGCCGTGCGTCCGCCAGCATGGCGTTGAGCGCCGCGCACAGCGCCTGGCTCGAATTGCGCTTGCACGCCCAGCCGAGCGCGCGGATACGGTCGGTATTCAGGCGAACGATCGGAACGTCGCCCTTCCAGCCGCGATCGCCGCCGGTGTATTCGAGGCCGACCTGGTGCTGCTGCAGGCCCGCCACTTCGATGGCCAGCCGCGCGATTTCCGTGACCGTAATGTAGTCGCCGGTGGCGACGTTGTACACGTCGAAGAACGCGCCCGTCAGCCGCTGCGAAGCGCGATGCGCCATCAGCACCGCCTCCACTACGTCTTCCACGTGAATGTACGACTTGCTCTGCTGGCCGTCGCCCAGGATGCGAAGCCGGTCCGGCTGCGCGCGCAGGCGGCGAATAAAATCGAAGCCGACGCCGTGAGTTTGCCGCGCTCCCACCACGTTGCCGAAACGGAACGCGCAGGCCCGCAGATCGAACATGGCGCAATAGGACGCGATCAGCGCTTCTCCGGCCAGCTTGCTGGCGCCGTAGGTCGAAACGGGCACCAACGGACCGTAGTCTTCCTGCGCCTCCATTTCTTTCAAGTCGCCATAAACGCCGCTGCCCGAAGCGTAGAGCAGGTTCGAAGTGCGCGTGCGGCGCATGGCCTCCACCACCTGTTGCGTGAGATAGGTGCCTTCGCGAAAATCGATGTCGGGTTCTACCGCGGCGCGCGCGATATCGGGATTGGACGCCAGGTGGATGACGGTTTCGTGACCCGCCATGGCATGTTCGAGCGCCGCCAGGTCCTTCACGTCGCCGCGGATCACGCGCAGCCGGTGATCCTGTTCGTGATGCGCGTAGTGCCACTCGCGGCCGCTCGAGAAATTGTCGTAGAGCGTGACGGCTTCGACGCTTTTGTCGCACAGCAGGCGGTCCGTGAAATGGCTGCCGATGAAGCCCGTGCCGCCGGCGATGAAGTAGCGCTTGCTCATCGAACAGTCTCGACGCTTTCCCACTTGGTGGCCGTGCGCTGCAGCCGCGGATGGCTCACCAGCAGGTGCCACAGCACGGCGCACAGGCCTTCGGTGTGCGGCGTTACGCGATCGGGCGCAAGCGCCGGAATCACGATGCATTCCTGGGCCATCTGGCGCGTGAAACCGCCGTCGCGCCCCACGATGCCGAAGATGCCGGCGCCGGCTTCGCGCGCGGTTTCCAGAGCGCGGACGATATTGACCGAAACGTTGTTTTCGCGGCTGCCCCCGCCCACTGAAAACACCAGCACGCCATCGTGCGCGCCGATGCGCGAACCTTTGAGCCAGCCGGCGAAACAGGTTTCCCAGCCTTCGTCGTTGGCCCGGGCAGTGAGCTCAGAAACGTTGTCGGTGGGAGCGTAAGCTTCAAATCCGCACAATTTTCGAAAATCGTTCACCGCGTGACCGGCATGTCCGGCCGACCCGCCGACCCCCAGGATGAACAATCGCCCGCCGAGCTCGCGAACCCGCTCGAGACCCGCAGCCATGCGTTCGATGGCATCGAGATCCACCTGCCCCAGGATTCCAATCGACTCCGAGATGAACGTAGCCGAAAAGTTGCTGGAAGGAGCGGGCTTCCGCAAAGCTTCCTGAAGGACGCTGAGACTGTTCAAGAGAGCGCGATCCCCTAGGTGCTAATCGGCTGAAACCACTTGCTTGTTTAGAGTGGAGAATCTGAATGGAACGAGCCGCAGGATGCGGCGGAAGGTCCAAACCATGGAGGACCACCGATGGAGCGTCGTTTCGCCGATTCTTTCCCCATACGGTATGAAAATTTCGCGCATCCGGAAGCCCTGCAGCACCGGTTTGAGCAGCAATTCCACCGGCAGCGCCGGCCCCGAGGGGTCGAACTGGACGTCTTGGACTAGGCGGTGGCTATAGGCGCGCATCCCGGAATGCAGGTCCGTTGACTTGACGCCCGTGAGCAGCCATCCGGTGGTGGCGAAGAGCCAGTTAGCCAGGTAATTGGCGAGCGGCATGGTGGAAGGCCGCTTCTCCAGCCGCGAGGCATTTACCAGATCGCATTCGCCCGAAAGCACCATGTCGGCGATGCGCGGGATCTGGGATGCCGGATAAGTGCCGTCGCAATCAAGCGTTACCACCACATCGCCGGCGCACTCCCGCAGCACGCGGCCCATGGCGCGGCCGTAACCCTTGGGAGGGAATTGCCGTACCACCCGCGCGCCTTGCCCGGCAGCGATCACCGGCGTTGCGTCGCGGCTCGAATCGACGATTACGATTTCGTGCTCGCGGCCGCGCAGTGCGTCCGAAATGTCTTCAATGACGCGCGCGACAGCCCTCTCTTCGTTCATGGTAATCATCGCGACCGAGATCAGGTGGCTCATATAGGAAACCTGATCAACTATTCGGCGCGATCGGGCGCGAGGATTAGGGACGAGGCCGCTCGCGCGCTGTGTAGCCACCCCAAAAGGCGGCCGATATAGAACTGGATGACTCCCGTTCTGGAACCAACGGAAGCACAATCGGCGAACCGCGATCGCTGGTGGCGGTCGGCGCCGCTCGGTCTCACTCTGGTTGTCTACCTTGTTTTGTCTCTTTGGCTGGCCGGCACCAAGGCGCCCTGGTTCGACGAGGGGCAGTACGCCAACTCCTCATACAATCTCGCCTTCCACGGGAGCATGGGTTCCAATGTCCTTGAACCCACAGGGATGCTATTCAATGCCGATTTTCGCGGTATCCAGCGGCACACTTATTACACCGTCCCGAACAGCCTGGTCGCCCTGGCGGGCTGGTTCCGGCTATTTGGGTTCAGTATCTTCTCCGCTCGCTGCTATTCGATCTTGTTCGGCGCTATCACGCTTGTTGCGCTTTTCTACATTCTGCAAAGATCGTTTCCCGATCGCCGCGTGGCCTGGATTGGAACATTCTTCACCGCAATCGATTTTGTGTTTCTGTGGAGCACCGCCGATGCAAGGATGGATGCGGCTGCCAATGCGCTGGCCCTGAGTGCCCTGGCAGTGTACCTGCACTTTCGCGAAAAGGAACTTCTGAAGGCGGTTCTCTATAGCCAGATTCTGGCAGCGGCGGCGGTATTTACACATCCCAACGCCACGCTGGTGATTCTGGTGATCATGCTGCTGGCCTGGCGCTTCGACCGGCAAAGGTTTCGTCAATGCGGGTGGGCTCCGTTTGCCTTAGCGGTTGTGCCTTATCTAGTGTTCGGGCTGCTGTGGTCTGTCTACATTCTTCAGAGCCCTGGAGACTTTCGAGCACAGTTTTTCGCAAACGTCGCGGGCCAGCACTCCGAGCGCTTAACGAAGTTCTTGCACCCCGACTTGGCGCTCATATCCGAAATAGAGCGGCATGTGGCAGTCTATGGCAACGGCGGGCTGTGGGGCGGGATCATGAAGGAATGGATGGTGCTGATTCCGCTCCTCTACCCTCCGGCTTTGATCTGGTTTCTGCTCACTTCGCGGCGGCAGCCGGAGCCGCTGGAAATATTCACCACCTATGCGGTTGCGATGATCCTTGGCCTGACTTTCCTAAATGGGTTCAAGGGGTACTTCTATCTGATCTATGTTTTGCCGCTTTACAACTCCGTTCTGGCGGCGTGGCTATTGAACCGCTGGGAGACACGGAGCATCCCATTGAGAGGTCTGGCCGCGGCGCTCGGCCTGGCGTTTGTTGCGATGCAAATCGCGATCTCAGTTCTTCATATCCGCGCCGACGAATATCATCGCGACTATCTGCCGGCCGTCGCCGATCTGGTGCGCGATCGCTCGCAGGGCAAGACTATCCTGGGAGACGCCGCACTGGGCTTCGGGCTCCGGTACAACGGTTTTCACGACGATATTCGCATGGGGATGTACAGCGGGCTTTCTCCCGATGTGCTGGTAATTGACCGGGCTTACCGGATGTACACGGGTTATTTTGTGACCGATGAACCGGCCGTGTTTGACCATGTAGTGACGATGCTTACCACGAATTACCGCTTGGCTGCCCAGCACGGATCGTTTTGGATTTTCGAACGCGTCCGGCCGGGTGTCACGCGGGACGCCATCGCCGCGACCGACCTCAGCGAGCTTCATGCGATGCAAGGCTGGGATCGAGCTAGATACCTGTTCCGTCAGATTTTTGCGGCCAATAATCTTCAGGATGCCGAAGAATCTTCCTTGTAGGACCGGCGCTAGTTTTTGAGCGCTGGCTTCGGTGTTTGCTCCCGGTGAACCGCCTGGGCCAAGGAGGCGAGCTGTCCTCCGACCTGTGCAGAGATCCATCCGTAAGTCTTTTCCAAGCCGGCGCGAAGGTGCTGACTCGGCTTCCACCCAAGCTTACTGTGAATCAGTCGATTGTCGGAGGTGCGCCCACGAACGCCTATAGGCCCGGGGATATGCCGAATCGTAAGAGGCTTGCTCGCGATGTCCATGATCAACTCGGCCAACTGATTGATGGTCACCATCTCCTCCGAGCCGATGTTGACTGGCCCGGGAAAATCGGATTCCATCAGGCGCCGAACGCCCTCCACACACTCATCCACATACAGGAATGACCTGGTCTGACAACCATCGCCCCAAATCTCGATCGATCCGCCGGCCTGCGCTTCGGCAATCTTGCGGCACAGGGCGGCTGGAGCCTTCTCGCGCCCCCCGCACCAGGTGCCCTCCGGGCCGAATATGTTGTGAAAACGCGCTACCCGGACGGCGACGTCGTGGTTTCTCATGTAGGCCGCGTAGAGGCGTTCACTAAAGAGCTTTTCCCAGCCGTATTCGGAGTCGGGCGCGGCCGGATAGGCTGATTCCTCCGAACAATTCGGGTTGTCAGGATCCATCTGGTTGTGTTCTGGATAAGCGCACGCAGAGGAGGAGTAGAAAAACTTACGCACCCCGGCCTGAACTCCAAACTCAAGGGTGTTGAGATTGATTGTGGCGGAATTATGCATCACCGCCGCATCATTCTCGCCGGTGAAGATGTAGCCGGCCCCGCCCATGTCCGCGGCAAGCTGGTAAACTTCATCGATCTCCTCCACCGCGTGGCGTGCGAAGTCCTGGTCACGAAGGTCGCCGACGATAAACTCGTCAGCCGGAAGCTGCGCGAACTCATGACGTTTGATGTCGACTCCGCGCACCCAGAAGCCTTCGGCTTTGAGACGCTTTACCAGATGCCCGCCAATGAAGCCGCCGGCGCCGTTTACCAGGATTCGTTTCATTCGCCTCCGGGCATCTCCGATCCCCAGGAGGTCCCTGGCCGTTTATCGGCGTCCAGCCGGACAAGCTGTATGGCTCGGGCAGAGCTAATGCGGCATGCAGAGCGGCCCGAACGTTACCGATAGAACCACTGTGGGATCAGGACACTACCGGGTGCCGATGTGCCCGTAATCGAGACCCGAAGAAAACGGGCTGCACCGTCGCTGGGCCGGGCCATGGAGGCATCGCCCGGACGATGGCTGCTGATATTCTCCGCAGTGTATTTCCTGTCAGAGATCTGTGCCAACGCCCACCGGTCATTCTGGTTCGATGAGTTTTTCGCCTCCTATCTGGCGGACTTGCCTTCGTTCGGGAGTATCTGGTCGCTGATCGGGCAGGGGATTGAGCTGAATCCGCCGCTGCCATTCTGGATCATCTGGATCGTCCATCACACCGTAGGCAGAGGAGAGATTATGAGCCGAATGCCGGCCGTAATCGGCTTTTGGGTAATGTGCCTCTGTCTTTATCACTTTGTCCGGCGGAGAACCGACACGCTCCATGGGTTTATCGGTTTGCTTCTGCCTCTTTTTACCTACACGGCCTGGAACGCAAACGAAGCCAGAGGTTATGGGATGCTACTGGGGTTCTCAGGCTTGGCGCTTCTGTGCTGGCAAACGTATGCGGACCATGTACGAAGGCCGATCGCTCTCGTGGGACTCGCGGTCGGGATTGCCGGTGCGGTAAGTTGCCATTACCACGCGGTCTACCTGGCCGGCGCCCTGGCTCTCGGCGAAGCGATCCGAACCGCGGATCGGAAGCGCGTCGATGTCCCGGTATGGGTCGCTTTTGTTCTCGGCGTAAGCCCACTGGCCTTCTATTTGCCGCTCATTCGAACGGCCCAGAAAGCCCTGCACACGTTCTGGACTCCTCCACTGGCAGACTTCCTTTATTCGTCTTATGCCGACCTGCTCGGGCCCATCACGATCGTGCTGTTTCTGTTTCTGGCGCTGCTCGCCCGGAGTCCGGATTTGGATCGCGTGGAGTGGCGCCCGGCCGCCTTCCCTCGTCACGAACTCGCTGTGGCGCTAGCGCTATTCGCGATGCCGCTTGTGCTGTACCTGAGTACGTATGTTGCGACGATGGGCTTCTACACGCGGTACGTTCAGGAGGTGGTGATCGGCGCGGTAATCATCGCTGCCGTTTTTGTATATCGGATCGGTGGATCGAGCAGGTCGTTTCGCGAGCTTTGGGTGAGTTTGCTCGTGTGCTTTTGCTTCGTGCCGTGGGCCATTTGGCAGGTGTCGAAGATTGTGCTCATGCCTCCCGCTGGCCACCGCATCCTGTACTCGCTCGATCTCGCGAAAGAACCGGGATGGCCTGTAGTCGTGGATAGCGACAACGACTTCCTTGCCTCCTATCACTACGCCTCACCAGAAGTGCGCGCCCGTCTGTTCATGCTGGCGGACGCTCCGTCGGCGGTCCGATATAACGGCGGCGACACCGCCATGCGCTCTCTCGAACTGGCCCAGACCTTTCGCGATCTTCACGTGGTGGATTACCACAAGTTCATTTCCGAGCATCGGGTGTTCCTGCTCGCCCGCACCAAGGGCGCTAGTTGGATTACGCAGAAGCTCTTGGCGGACGGAGCCGATCTCCGGCTGTTGGAGTTGAGGAAGGAGCTGGGGTTCTTTGCAGAGGACCGGTTGCTCTATAGGGTTACAGTCGCCCAGCCATCGGAGACGAAATGAACTAGCGGTGCGGAGCCATGTTCACGGAAGCCTGAGCAGACCGAGAGCGCGTCTCGCGAAGTATCTGAAATAGAGCGAGAAAGTGGCGGTATCCGATTCCCGGCAGCTTTTTCAGACGATATACCTGCGTCACTCCACTGGCACGCTCGCGATGCTGGACCGGGAATTCGCGAATCGTGAAACCAAGGCGATGAACCCGCGCCATGAACTCCCACCAGAAGCCCTCTTTCATCGCACCCATCTGCGACGCCAGCGCATGTACAACCTCGCGCTGCGCGAGCATGTAGGGGCAGCTTGGATCGTGAATCGGGCAGCGGTAGAGCGCCTTCCACAGGAG
>Ga0335074_10013777_pt1 | contig 11361 bp, 11 predicted proteins | sample Lox_Sample_23_FD_206715 | JGI IMG/M metagenome (GOLD analysis project Ga0335074, IMG submission 206715) | Soil microbial communities from Loxahatchee National Wildlife Refuge, Florida, United States - Lox_Sample_2.3 | ecosystem: Environmental > Terrestrial > Soil > Wetlands | place: USA...
GCGACCTCGGCCAGGCGGCAAGAGGGCTGCTCGCCGTCCTGCCGCTCCTGTTCGTGCCCGCGGGCGTCGGCGTGGTGCAGTATCTCAGCCTGTTGCGCGAGCAGGCGGTGGCGCTTGCCGTGGCGCTCGTCGTCTCGACCGTGGCCACGCTGCTCGCCACGGTCGGCGTCTTCCTGCTCGTCAAGCGTCTCACTGGCGCGAAGGGCGAGGCATGACGCCGTTCCACCTCTGGGTCTATCTGCAGACGACGCCGCTCTTCTGGCTGACGGCGACGCTCGCGGCCTTTCTCGTGGCGGACGCCCTAGCGAAGGCGGCGGGCCGGCGCCCGATCGTCAACCACGTGCTCATCGCCATCGCTTTGCTCGGCGGGCTGCTCAAGCTCACCGGGACCGACTACCAGACCTATTTCAACGGCGCGCAGTTCGTGCATTTCCTGCTCGGGCCGGCGACGGTCGCGCTCGGTGTGCCGATCTACGCCAACTTCGCGCTGGTCAGACGCAACTTCTGGCCGCTCGCGGCGTCGCTTCTGGTCGGGGCGATCGTTGCGGTCGCTTCCGCGGTGCTGGTCGCGAGGGCGCTCGGCGCGCCGCGCGCAGTCCTGATCGCGATCGCGCCGAAGTCGGTCACCGCCGCCGTGGCGATGGCGGTGACCGAGGCGCTCGGAGGCGCGCCGCCGCTGACCGCCGTCCTCGTCATCGCGACCGGCATCCTCGGCGCGATTATCGTGACCCCGCTCATGGACGCGCTCGGCGTCACCGATTACGCCGCGCGCGGCTTCGCGGTCGGCCTCGCTTCGCATGGCATCGGCACGGCGGGCGCGTTCGCGGTCGATCCGGTCGCGGGCGCGTTCGCGGGTCTCGCCATGGGCCTCAACGCCATTGTCACCCCGGCGGTGATCCCGGCGCTTCTGCCCTGGCTGCTCGGATAGAGGCGCGCTTCACCGCCTCGGATAGCGCTCGCTCAAAAGCTCGAACAAAGCCCGCGCCGCCTGGATCTCGCCGCCGACGGGCCCATGGGCGCGCGGCTTCGGGTTCCAGGCGTAGACGTCGAAATGCGCCCAGGATTTGGCCTTGTCCACGAACCGCCTCAGGAACAGAGCCGCGGTGATCGAGCCCGCCATGCCGGCGCCCGAGCCCGAATTGCTGATGTCGCCGACCGTGCCCTCGATCATCGCGTCATAGGGGCGCCAGAGCGGCATGCGCCACACGGGATCCCGGGCGCGGGCTGCACGATCGGTAATGGAGGCTGCGAGCGCGTCGTCGTCGGTATAGAAGGGCGGCAGGTCGGGCCCGAGCGCGACCCGCGCCGCGCCGGTCAGCGTGGCGAAGTCGAGCATCAGCTCCGGCGCGTCTTCATCGGCGAGCGCGAGCGCGTCGGCAAGGATGAGCCGCCCCTCGGCGTCGGTGTTGCCGATCTCGACCGAAAGGCCTTTGCGGCTCATGATCACGTCGCCCGGCCGCATCGCCGGCGCCGAGATCGCATTCTCGACGATCGGGATCACCGTTCGCAGGCGCAGATCGAGCCCCGCCTCCATGATCATGCGCGCGAGCGTGAGCGCCGTCGCCGCCCCGCCCATGTCCTTCTTCATCAGCTCCATGCCCGAGGCCGGCTTGATGTCGAGGCCGCCGGTGTCGAAGGTAACGCCCTTGCCGATAACCGCGACCTTCGGCGCGTCCTCGCGTCCCCAGGAGAAGTCGACGATCCGCGGCTCTTCCGCTCCCGCGCGCCCGACCGCATGGATGAGGGGAAAATTGGCGCCGATCAGCTCGTCGCCGCGCACCATCGTGACGCTTGCGTCAAAATGCTCGGCGAGCTTGACGGCCTCCTGCTCGAGCGCATGAGGCCCGAGCACGTTGGCGGGCGTGTTGACGAGGTCGCGCCCGTCAGCGATCGCCTGGGCGATGCGCTGAATCCTGATGGCGTCGACTTCGTCGGGCGCGACGAGGCGCGGCTTGGGCGCCTTGTCGGCCTTGAAGCGGTCATAGCGATAAAGCGCGAGCAGGAAGCCGAGCGCAGCGAGATCGGCGTCATGGGCCATATTGGCGAACCGGTACACGCCTTCGGGCAGCGAGGTCGCGAGCCTGGCGGGAGCGAACGGATCGCGCGCCGGCGCCTTCGTGTCGTCCACCCCGAACAAGACGCCCGCGAGCGCGCCCCCCTCGCCCGGAAGAAGCTGCATGCGCCCGGCCTTCGGCTCGAAGCCGCAGCGTTCGGCGAAGGCCGCGGCGCTCGCGCCGATCGTCGATTTGACCTTGAGCCAGTCTTCCGCGCTGACAAGCCAGATCGGCGTCGCGTCGGGCGTGGGGTGTGCGAATGCGAGCAAGGGTCCAGGCCTCCATCGGAGGGAAGCGCCTTAGCCTGATTTCCCGGCTCGGCATAGCTCGCCGCTTTCGCCGAGCGGCCCCGCGCCCACGCCGCGGTTTTACCTGATTGAAGGCGCGTAACGAATTCGTTCAGGTTTGCCCGTTAGCCCCATGATTTTGGCGCTCCGCGCGCGACGTCGCGCGCGCAAGACGCGTGGCCCGTTCGCTAGCGCGGGTCCGGCTTGACTCGCAGGCGCCCTTGCGGTCGTTAGGGCCGCGCATTCGAATCAAACGTGGCTCGGGCGGTATTCCCGAGCGCGCGGGAGGAGGATCGATTGTCCTCCGCTCCCAGCTTCGCGGCCATTCGCAATCATCCCCGCCGCCTCGCAGAAACCTCAGTGATTCCCGCCATTTGATCGCCCCTTCCCTTCACCGTCATTCGCTTGCCGCCGCTGACGTTCGCTCTTATGTAGATAGGACGGATGATGGGACGGAAAGACTATGCCTCGACGCGCGAAAGGATTGACTGCGGCCTTCGTGGACAAGACGGCGAAGGTAGGACGCCACGCTGACGGCGGCGGCCTCTATCTCTTGGTCAGATCGCGCGAGGCCAAATTTTGGGAGGCGCACTTTACACATCGCGGCAAGCGGCGCTCGATGGGCGGCGGAGCTGCGACCGGCGCTGCCTCTGTCAAGCTCGCCGAGGCCCGCGACTGGAATAGGCAGGTGCAAGCCGCCGTCCGCGCTGGGCGCGATCCGATTGCCGAACGCCAAGCCGCCAGGGCCGCAAGCGACCGCGATGAGGCGGAGGCGAGGGCCAAAGCGATCACTTTCCGCGCCGTGGCCGAGATGTTCTTCGCGGCTCACGAAGGCGCGTGGCGAAGCGCAGAGCATCGGGCGCAGTGGCGCTCAAGCCTTGACCGCTACGCTCTGCCAACGCTTGGCGTCATGCCGGTCGCGCAAGTCGATACGTCAAACATCATGCTCATTCTTGAGCCGCTGTGGCGCGACAAGACCGAAACGGCGTCGCGCGTTCGCGGGCGTATCGAGCGCGTCTTGGACTTCGCTGCGGCGCGCGGCTGGCGCGAGGGAGAAAATCCGGCCCGCTGGCGCGGCCATCTCGACAAACTCTTACCGGCGCGACGCAAGGCGCAGCGGACGCAACATCACCCGGCTTTGCCGTGGCGCGAGGTCGGCGCGTTCATGCAGCGGTTGCGTCAGGTAAACAGCATCCCCGCGCGCGCCCTCGAATTTGCGATCCTGACGGCGGCTCGAAGCGGCGAGGCTCGCGGCGCGCGATGGTCGGAAATAGACTTTTCGCACAAGGTCTGGACGGTCCCGGCGTCGCGCATCAAGGCCGGGAAGGAACATCGCGTCCCGCTCGCAGAACCTGCTCTGGCGATACTGCGCGAGATGGCGCGGTTCGGATCGAACGCCGACGACCTTGTGTTCCCCGGCGCGCGAATCGGGTCGGTCATGTCCGACGTGACGATGGCAGCGGTCGTTGCTGCGGTTGGCGGAGGCGACGCGACGCCTCACGGTTTCCGTAGCACGTTCCGCGACTGGGCGGGCGAAACGACAGCGCACCCGCGCGAGGTGATTGAAATGGCGCTCGCGCACCGGCTCGGCGACGCAGCCGAGCAGGCGTACGCGCGCGGCGATTTGCTGGAGCGGCGGAGACGGCTGATGTCGGATTGGGCGACGTTCTGCGGCCAAGAGATGCGCCCCGCCGAGGTGGTCGAATTCAAGCGCGGTGGGATAGCTTGAATAGGGCGGCGCGGCCAGGGAAGCAGACCCTGACCGCGCCTGTCGATCCAACGAACCGGGGAAGGGTCGTGAAGGACAATCACAATCTTACAGCGCACCCGCCAAGGGGCAAGCGCCAGCTGCCGCGCCAGACCGAGGTCAAGCGCGGGCTACCGCCAGAGCGGAACCCCGACGACGCGCCGATAGGATTCGCCGCACATCCGAAGCTGCCGGATACGGCGTCGAAGCTGTTACGCATTCAATACGACGACTATTTGGACGCAGGCGACAGCGAAAAAGCGTCCAAGCTCGCCCGCCTGAGCGCCAGCGATGCGGCAGCCGGCATCGCGGCCGAACTGAACAAGGGCGAACGCAATCCGGAGAACAACAAGGACAATCGCCATCGTAAGAACAAAAGGAAATATCTCCGTCAGACCGTATCGGCGGAGCTTTGGCGCGATCCGGACCGCCAGCGCGAGCTGCGACGTATGCTGCGCGACCACCCGCAGCGCGACCTTGTTTTGGCCAGCTTCCGCATGGCGGCGGACGATGAGCCTTTTACGCGCGCACACCAGCTCGCAAAGTTGCTGATCGAGCAGATGGAGCTGGCGGCGCGACCGATCCGCTCCGCGGAGGTAGATCGTCTCATCGAGGACCAGCTTGAACGCGCCGAGCACCTTCGGCGCGCCGGCGTAGGCGGGTTAGCGATCCTTACCGAAGAGCGGGCGGCGCACCTCGCCCAAGAACACCAGAGAGACTTTCGGACCGAGGACGACCGCGCGGATGCGATGGTCCGCGCCGCCGCCGGGCGGCTTGTTTGGCATTTCGCGATGCGTGGGGACCGACTTGTGGCGGGCCTGGTCACGGCCGCGCTAGGGCGCGAGATTGATCCCCGGCGCGCTCGTTACGTCGCCATCGGGCGTTGACCATTCTTTACCGGACAAAACCCAGCCTTATCAGCCGCTTCGCATGCTGCAATTTGGAGGGGCGCGATCCGAAAAGTTGCAGCATGGTCAGCGAAAACACCGGAGGTTAATTCGCTCGCAGTCACATCACGCCGGGATCGGCCGGCGCAGATCGGAGCGCGAGCCATGTCGCTTGAACACGCGCCGCAGAGGCAGCGCAGACGCCCGCTCCGCGGGCGCTTTGAGCCCTTGTTGATCCCAATTCTCGATGCATTCGAAATGATAGGGGTCGGCACGACCAAGGGCTATGAGATGGTCCACGCTGGCCTAATCCCGACCGTAACGGTCGGCCGGCGGCGCTATGCGACACGGGAAGGCTTGCAGCGACTGGCCACCCCGCCCGACACAGCCGCCTAATAAGACGCCGCCCGGAGACCTGAACCCCAGACGGCGCGATAAGTCCAACACGCTCAAATGCACGTGCTGGACTATCGCAGTCACCGGTTCGGTTCAAGTCCCCTGCGGCGTTGGGAGAAATCTCAATGTCCGTCAATGATTTTCCCCTCAGGTCGCCGACCAAGTTCAGCGTCAAGGTCGATTCCTTCACGCCGCTCAAGCGAAACACGCTGCGCGGCTTCCTTACCGCTACTGTCCCCGAAGTCGGCATCCGCCTCATCGACATGCCGGTGCATGAGACGAACGGGCGGAGATGGTGTGGCCTTCCGGCCAAGCCGCAGCTCAGCAAGGACGGCGTCGCGCTCCGCGATGATCGCGGCAAAATTCAATACGCGCCGACCGTCCAATTCGTCTGCAGGGAGATAGGCAACGCCTTCAGCGAGCGCGTGATCGATGCGCTGCTCGAAGCCCCTCCCAATGCATTCGATGATGGGGAGACGGCGTCGTGATCCCCGCTGCGCCAGTCGATTGGGCGCTCGCCTACGCCGCACACGGCCTCTCCATATTCCCTGTGAAGGCCGACAAGACGCCCCTCACCGCGAACGGCTTTAAGGACGCATCAAGCGATCCCGCCATCATTGACGATTGGTGGACGCGCTGGCCGTTCGCCGATCCGGCCTGGGCGCTGCCCGCGACCGTGGTCGTGATCGACATCGACGTCAAGCACGGCAAGAACGGCTATCGCGACTTCAAGCGCCTCAGCGGCTGCGACCCGCATGAGGTCGAGACGCCGACCACCTCGACGCCCAGCGGCGGAATCCTACTCTTCTTCGCCGCAGCGAAACCCTACCGCAATCGCGTCGCGATTGAAGGGACGGGCATCGATACCCGCACGCTGGGCGGCTACGTCGTCCTCCCCGGGCCCAACAATGGCCGCCAATGGCTGAGGCCCTTGCGCGGTATGCCTATGGCGTCGGCCCCGGCATGGCTGGACGAAGCGTGGAACCCCGCATCGCCGCCGCCGAACCTTCTGCGCCCTGTCGCCTCGCGCAAGGACGCGTTCAGGACCCTCAAGTTCGCGCGCAAAATCATCGCCGCGCGGGACGGGTCGCAGGACGCCACGCGACACCGGCAATGCTTCCTCATCGGCGCGCTGATCAGGCGCGGTGATCTCGACTACGCGACCGCCCGCGCCGCCCTCATCGCCGCAGCGCGGGCCATGCCAGCCTACGGCAGGCCGTGGCGCGACCTTGAAGAGCGCGTCGAGGCATCGATCAGAAGGGGGATGGAGAGGAGCGCGCCATGAGCGACCAATCCGACGCGATCCCCGAACACGGACTCCGGAAGCCGAACGGCGCAGGCACCGACGAGTCGGTCAAGGAGACGGAGTCCGAACTTGCGCGCCTCGCGCTCCTCAAGCCGCTCGAGTACGCGCGCGTGAGAAAGGAGGCGGCGAAGCGGCTCAGCGGTGGCTCAGTCACCTTCCTCGACGCTGCGGTCAAAGCCAAACGCGGTGAACTCGGGATCGACAAGGACGACGGCCTGCAAGGCTATGCCGTGCAGTATGAGGAACCGGAACCGTGGCCGGAGCCGGTCGACGTCGACGCCCTGCTCGACGACGTCGTCAGAGCCGTGAGCCGCTTCGTCGTCCTGCCCATGCACGCCGCCGAAAAGGTGGCGCTATGGATTGCGCACACTTACGTGGTCAACGCCAGCGACTGCACGCCTCGCCTCGAAATTTCAGCCGCAACGCGCGAGTGCGGCAAAACCACCCTGCTCGATTTCCTTTCCCTAGTCGTCTATCGCCCGCTCATTTCCGCTAACGTGTCCGTTGCGGCGTTTTTCCGCGTCGTCGCCCAGCACAGACCGACCCTCCTGATCGACGAGGTTGACAGCTTCGCCAGCGAGGACTCCGACATCCGCAACGTCTTGAACTCTGGACACCACGTCTCGGGCCACGTGTTGCGCACCGTTGGCGATGATCACGAAGTTCGGTTATTCCCCAGCTTCGCCCCGGTGGCTTACGCCCACATCGGCGAGCTGCCGCGGTCGTACGGCACCCTGGTGAGCCGTTCGATCCGAATCGGCCTCAAGCGCCGGCTGCAAAAAGAGGAAATCGAGTCGCTCAGCGGGCCACGACGGCGAAATGAGTTTGCTGACCTGCGCGGTCGCCTCAAGCGATTCGCCGACGACCATGCGGCGGCGCTCGCCACGGCTGAATCGAATATCCCAGACGGCCTCGTCAATCGTATCGCTGACAACTGGCAGCCGCTGCTTGCCATCGCCGACTTGGCCGGGGGTGAGTGGCCGGAGCGAGCGCGCGACGCGATCGGCAAAGCCGAGTTCGAATGTTCCGCAAGCGAAATGCTTCTTGCCGACATCCGCGACCTTCTTGGTGCGAAACAGGCGCGTGAAATCACATCGGCGGACTTGGTCGCGGAACTGGTCGCGCTAGAGGGCCAGCCTTGGGCCGAAATGGGGAAAAGCCGGAGGCCCCTTACGCAGACCCGGCTCGCCTTAATGCTCAAACCGTTCGGCATCGGGCCGGTGAAGGTCGGCCCGGAGAACAAGCGACTGAACGGCTACCGGCTTGAGCGGTTCAAGGACGCCTTCGACCGCTATCTTCCTAGCATTGGGGAGCTCTCAACCAGACAGCCGCCCATTAGCCAACAGGATCAACCTGTTACGACCATTTTCGATCCAGACAGCACTGGCTTGCTGTCCGAATCGCAAAATCCCGGAAACCCGCAGAATTCCGGAGTTCTGTCTGGTTGTCCGATTGAAAAGCAGGGTGAGGGGGACAGTAGCGAGGAACACCCTCTTCCCGAGGCGTCAGGCTCCCTGTGTGCCCCCTCAACGCACCAGTCCGATCCCCAAAGGACGCCCGCGCCTGCACCCTACGAGATACTGGGTAGGGCCCCGGCCGGCGAGCGGTGTGCCCTTTGCGGCGATGGCCGCGGGGTGAAACGGATCCGGTACCGCGGCGAGGTTAGCGTCTGGCACCCCGCTTGCGCAGACCGTTACGTCGCGACCATCGCCAAGGGGGCTTCTCGTCCGGTTCGCAAGGCGGATTCGGGTCCCTCCCCCTCAACCCCGAACTTGGGTCCGCAGAAGGGGAACGGCGCGGAGCCAACCCACATCACGAGCGGCGGCGTCGCGTTCATGATCACCCGCGCGGTGAAAGAGGCGCTGCGCAAGCGCGGCCTCACTCCCGCCGATATCGAGCAGATGACGCCGGAAGAGGCGCGCTGGATCTTGATGCCGGCTGAAGACGTGTTCGCGAGCGCGCGCAATGCCGGTGCCAGGCTCAGCCTCGCCGCAGAAGGCGACAGCTTCACCGTGGAATGGGACGCAAACTCCGACCCGCCGAGAATGCCCGCCATCGAGCGGGCCATCCGCGGCCATTACGACGAGATCCTCAAGCTGCTGAAACGCGAGGCGGAGTCGCCATGGACATGACCATCGCCGATCCCCGCGCTCGCGCGGTTCGCTGCGACATTGCGCCTTCCCGTTTTGCTCGCATCGATCGCGAGGGATATTTCACCATCGACGCCGACTGGATCGTGCCGGCGCTCTGCCGCGCTGTTCATGTCGAAGGACCAATTCTCGAACCCTGCGCCGGCGCGGGGCACATGGTTCGTGAGCTGCGCGCGCTCGGGTTCGAGGTCGAGGCCGCAGATCTCCATGTTTACGAAGATCCGCTCGTCCCCGACATCATCACCGGCGCTGACGTCTTCGATCTTGATTCACTCAGCGGCTATCGCTTTGTCGTGACAAATCTGCCGTACGATGATCAGGTCGCCATCCTGGCGCATATCCTTCCAATCGCGGCGCGCGACGGCTGTTCTGTCGCCGTCCTGGCACGATCGGAATGGCGTTCGGCTCAAGATCGCCGCGCGCTCGTTCACGACAATCCGCGCTTTGCCGGCGAGGTGGTTCTGACAAAGCGGCCGATTTGGGTTCGCCCGGTGATCAAGTCGCCGCGGCATTGGTTCTCTTGGTACGTCTGGTCGCCGGAGCCACGCGCGCCCAACCGCGATCCGTTCCTGCGCTTCGCCGGGTGGGGCATTCGAGAAGGAGCGAGGCCGCCCGCCGCCCACAACCCACGACTGTATCCCTGAGGTCGACGGTCGGCGTCGGCAACTGAAGAGTAGACGCATGACCGAATCGCGCGCCGCCCTTCTGCGCCTGGTCGAAGCCCTCAACGCGAGTCCGACGACCCTCCGTCGCGACGAATGCGGCGATTGGCGCATCATCGGCAAAACCGGCCACATCTATACTGTTCCCGGCATCCCGTGGGGAGACGCGCGTGGCCTCGAAGGCTATCAGGTTTACTGCGCGCCGGGATCGCCGAGGTCTTGGGGGTTCGCCAAGAAGGCCATGAGTTTTTGCCGCATACCGCAAGACGGCGACGAGGAGGGTATGCTGTTCCTTGATCGCCTGCCGACCACTCTTGAAGCAGAGGTCATTCGGGACAAACTTTCGATCCGGAAGCGGCGAGAGATTGGCGAGGAACAACTGGCTCGGCTCCGGAAATGGGCCTCGGATAATCGGGCGGTTCAACCACCAGAATTGGCGTCGGATGATAAGCCGGTGTCCTGAGGCCGACACCCCGCTGCCGTGCTACAAGGGTCGCCTTATCCGCACAGCCGAAAGTGAAGCGCGCGGCGGACGAGACAAAAGAGACTCATCGTGGGGTGGGATCGATGTGAGTGATGAGAGGTCGGCGTAGCCGCCTCTCATTGCTCACAAGACCACGGCCTACGTTTTGGGAGGGGTTGATGGCGAAACAGCCGGAGCCTACCACGCCAACGCCGTCGGCTGAGAGTCCGTCGGATGGCATGACAGAGGCGAGGTCGCTAGCGCGGCGTTATCTGCCCGACGACGTTCGTTTGTTGGCGGCGATTGCGTTTGGCAAGGACACTGAGGCGGGGCTTCACACCCGTTTGTTGGCTGCGAAGTCGATCATTGATGTTGCCGGGGTGATTCCGCAGGCGACGCCGACTGCGCCGTCGTATGAGGCTGCCGGCAACGGCGGGCGGCAGGTTTGACAACAGAACCGACGACCGCACAGCGTCAGCGGCGCAAATACCGGCGTGAGGAATGGGGCACGCAAACCCAACTGGCTCGGCTGCTGACGAAGCACCTTGATTCATCGACCACGTTTTGGACGGCGGTTGAGAATCAGCCGCGCTCGCTTTTGAGTGGCCTCCTGCAACGGAGGCGAGGCGTGAGGAGCGGTCTTCCGGACACGTTGATCGTTTTTCGTCAGCGGTCGATTTTCATCGAGATGAAGTCACGTGCGGGGGTTGCGAGCAAGGCGCAGAAGCGGGTCCGCGCGGAGCTCGTAGCGGCTGGCGCTCAGTGGTGGATGGCGAGGAGCGCGGTTGCTGCGTTGGTGGCGTTGCATCGCTCGGGCGTTGTATTTCGGTTGCCGTGGGAGCCGCCGGCCAATCTTCGACCGTGGGAGGGTCCGTTCACGGGCGAGGAGAAGCGGTTGCCGCGACATCCATTGGTTCAAGAGAGGCAACGTCGGGCGAATCGGCGATGGCGGGAGAAACGGCGGGCACTAGGGATTGAGGTTTGGAGGCCGAGCTGGATGACCGATGAGCGGCGGGCGCAGGTCCGAGAGGCGACGAGGCGGTGGCGGGAGCGGAAGCGCGCTCGCGCCCTTGAGGCGCGCGACGACGGCGCAGGGCCGGAGAGACGTGCGGGACCATGGCCAGCACGCGAAGCGGTCCCGATCTGATCAAAAGCGTCTCGCGCGAGGCCGCCGAAGCGAGCCGGCGCTGAGGGCTCCGTGGTTGCTGTGGCTCTGGGCAGTGGGAACTGCTCTTCGGATCAGCGAAGTTAGGACCTATACCTTTGCAAAACGCTGCTGCATTTTGTCGTTACCCTAACGAGCGATCTGAGCCGGGACGGCCGCCCGCCTAATAACATCTGCGATATGGCTGGTAAGACCGATATCGTCAGTCAAGATGAGCCCAGCGCCTGGTTCAATTGATGCAATT
>Ga0335074_10013778_pt1 | contig 11361 bp, 6 predicted proteins | sample Lox_Sample_23_FD_206715 | JGI IMG/M metagenome (GOLD analysis project Ga0335074, IMG submission 206715) | Soil microbial communities from Loxahatchee National Wildlife Refuge, Florida, United States - Lox_Sample_2.3 | ecosystem: Environmental > Terrestrial > Soil > Wetlands | place: USA: Florida...
CGGGATCTCATTTAGTGACTCAGCCGGATAATCCCAACCCGCCATCCAGCCAGCAATGGCGCATCACGAGTAACAACGACGGATACTTCCAGATCATGAGTCTTGGGACGGTGAATATTCTGAGCGTATCGGGCAATATGGTCACGCTTTCCGCCGCCGGCAGCGCCCAGAATATGGAATGGAATGTCGTCTCAGCCGGCAACGGTTATTTCAATTTCGTCAACCGGACTAGCGGTTTAGTGATCGATCTGAACAACGGAGCCGCCGTGCTATCACCGCAGGATTCGAGCAGCAATACGCAAAAGTGGCAGATCATCGCAGCGGACTTCTAGCTCGATAAACCGCAGCCGTGTGGGGCAGGCTCTCCGCCTGCAGGCGGCCTCTCAGGCCGCCAGGAGCGCCGGCCACGGCGGGACACTTTCACAGATGCGCCAGCCCGCGCTGTAAGGCCGCCACTACCGCCTGCGTCCGGTCCGTTACCTCCAGACGCTGCAGGATCACACTGACATGACACTTGACGGTAGCTTCCGTAATCTTCAAGGTGTCGGCGATCCCCTTGTTACTCTTGCCGCGCACCATCAACGCCAGTACTTCGCGCTCCCGCGGGCTCAGATCCGAATTCGGTGTGCGATTGGCCAAACTGCGCGCCACCGGGGGCGGCAGGTACCGCTTTCCCGCATGCACACAGCGCAGCGCGTTCACCAATGTCTCGTACGACATGGCTTTAATCACATAAGCCGCCGCACCCGCGGCGAGCGCCTGATAGATATCCTCGTCGCCTTCGTAAGTGGTCAGGACCACGCAGCGCGCCTGGGGATCATCGCCCCGAATGATGCGCAGAGCCTCCAGACCGCTCATGCCGGGAAGGCGCAGGTCCATCAGCGTGATATCGGGATGGTGCTCGCGAAACGCGCGCACGCCCGTCTCGCCCGACTCCGCCTGAAAGCAAACGGTCATATCCGGCTGCGCGTCGATAATAGCCGCAATTCCCAGCCGCGTGATGGGATGATCTTCCACCACCAGCACGCTGAATGTGCCGGCAGCCGCGGGCCGTTCTGAAATCATTCGTGTACTCCTTTCCGTCCGGCCTCGCGCACCGGAACCTCCATGCATAATTCCGTGCCTTTACCAGGCGCGCTGCGAATCGCAAAACTGCCTCCCAACCGCTCGGCCCGTTCGCGCATGCCCATCAGCCCGAAATGGCCGCTGTTTCCTGGCAGCACCTCGCCGGGATCGAAACCGCAGCCGTCATCCAGTACGCTCATTTTTACGCGGCTCCCTTGAAAATGAAATCGCAGTATGACTTCCCGGGGATGGCCGTGGCGCAGTGCGTTGTAGACCGCTTCGCGCGCCACCATCAGGATATCGTGTTCAATCAACGGATCGGCGGCCACCGGCTTGCCCGCAGTTTCCGAACGCACGGGAACCTGCGACACGGAACAGACCTGCCGCGCCATCTGTTCCACCAGGCGGCTGATTTCCGAACGGCCCCCGCGATGCAGATTCCACACCGCTTCGCGGGCCTCATCGGTTACGGCGCGGATTTGCGTGCGCGCGCAATCCAGCAGATTCCTGGCGGCTATAGCTTGTTCGGCGGACATCGACGCCACCGCTTCGAGCAGCGCGGAAACGCCGGTGCATCCTTGAATCAGCGTGTCGTGCATCTCGCGCGCCAACCGGTTGCGCTCGCCCAGCACGGCCTCGAAGCGGGCATGCGCTTGCCGTAACCGCGCTCGGTGCGTCGACCATACCGCGACCGCCAAACCGGATGCGCAGAAAAGATAAAACCACCATGCGTGGTAAAAGTGCGGACGCCAGTCGAAAGCCACCGCGGCTTCCGATACCACGCCGGGTTGCGCAGTATCGAAAGCCATCAATGCGAAACGGTAGTGGCCGGATGGAAGGTTCGTGTAACTCGCGCGCCGCGCCCTTGTCTCGGTCCAACCCGATTCGAATCCTTCCAGCCGGTAGCGGAAACGGACGCGCTCCTGCGACCGGAACTCAATCGCGCCGTACTGAATCTCCAGCTTGCCTTCTCCCGGCGGCACCACGATATGGTCACCGGCGCCCACCTCGCGTCCATCAGCCTCCACACTGTAGATGACCGCCGGCGGAGCGCCCACCGGTCCTTCCGGGTCCGCGCCGATCCGGATCGCGCCCGCCGTACTGGGAAACCAGACTTCGCCGCTGGCGGTTGTGCAACCGGCCGGTTGCACGCCACCATACATCTGGGTCGCTTCCAGGCCGTCGGCATCGCCATACAATTTCACTGCCGGCCGATACGCGGGATCCGCTATCGTCCGTTCCAGGTCCGTGCGCCGGACCGATGAAATTCCGTTCGACCCGCTTAGCCACAGCGTACCCCCGCGATCTTCCAGGATCTGGTAGATGCTGTTGTGCGCCAGGCCCTGGGCCGTGGTGAACTCGGCCAGTTGGCCGGATTTCCAACGAAACAGCCCGCTGCTGCGGGTGCCGAACCACAAGGCGCCTTGCGGATCTTCATGGATGGCCCACACCTTCTCGCGGCGCAAGCGATCGATGGGCGAATCGGGCGTGTCTCCTCCCTGGCGAAGCCGCCTGAGTCCGCGATCCATGCCCACCCAGACATCCCCGTGCCGGTCGGCCAACAAAGCGCGCACGCTCTCGTGCGGCTCGAAGCAGCGCGTGCCGTTGGGACGCCAGCGGCAGTAACCGCCATCGGTTCCGATCCAGATCCCGCCCGCGGCGTCTTCGGCGAATGCCCGGATATAAGGTTGCGTTTCGGGTATCGGATGGGGCACGCCATTCACCCAACGGAAGGCTCCCTTGCCTTCCGTTCCAAACCAAAGCGTGCCGGACCGGTCGCGAAATACATTTCGAATGCGGACATTCGCCAGCGGACCGGAAAACTGCTGCATCCGGGCATGCCTTCCGGTCAACCGGAACAAGTGACTGCCCGATACCCACAACGACCCGTCGCGATCGGCGAAGATGGTTCCAAAATCGGCATCCGCGAAGTCCGGTAGCGCGAAAGTGCTGGCGGCGGTCTTATTGAGCCGCACTAATCCCGCTTGCGTGCCTATCCAGATGTTGTGTCCCGAACCCGGAAAGCTGCTCAAAATCGATTTGCTGGGCAGCGCCATGCCGGGCGGGAGCGCTTCGAAATTCCCTTTCTCATAGCGGATCAAACCTTCGCCGATGGTTCCGATCCAAAGCGCGCCATCATCGTCTTCGAGTAGCGTACGCACCGTGCTGTGAATGTTCCGCAGGCGCGCGAAAACGGGAGCGGATTCGCCGGGCGCGGAAACGCTGCGCTGCAATCCGCTCACCGTGCCCACCCAAAGCGCGCCGTCGCGCGTTTCGAGGATGGACTTCACATTGTCGGTCAATCCGCCGGGCAAACGGAATTCCGACAGGCGATCGCCATCAATACGGAAGAAGTGAAAGCCGCCCACCCACAAGCGCTGCCGGCGGTCCCGGTAAATGGCGTGCACGGATATAGCCGGCACGCCATCGCGCGCGTCGACGCGGCGAATTTTGCCGCCCTGCCAGAGAAACAATCCGTCGTCGGTTCCGATCCAGACGCGGCCCACGCTGTCCCCGCGCAAAGCCCGGATGTAGCCATTGGTGAGACCCTCCGCCGTGGACCACCAGCGGAACGCATGATCGTGATAGCTGACCACGCCGCCGCCTTCCGTGCCGATCCACAAATCGCCGTTGGATGCGGCCAGCAGGCAAAAGACGCTGTTTTCATGTAGCGCGGGAGTGTTATCGCGGTTGAAGACGAGGAACTGCGCGCCATCAAAACGGACCAGTCCGCCGGTAGTGCCAATCCACAGGAAATGATCGGGCGTTTGGGCGAATGCCTGAACGGTGTCTTCCGGCAATCCGTCGGCAACGTGCCAAACCCGCCGCGCGTATCCGGTCAAAGCGCCGTCACTGGGACCGGCGATTGCGACCAGCGCGGTAATCATCAGTGCGCGCTGAATCACACGCGGCGCAATCCGCAACATGGCTGATCCGTTCTTATTCTACCCTGTGACGCCAAGTGGGACAGCGAACGACAGGCCACACAAAACGATGGCCTGTCCCACGTGAGAGCCCGTCACGCGCGGGCCATGACTGTGACACTGGCTGCCGTAAGACCCGGCGCAGCGGCGGACACGCGAATTTCCCCGGCATCGGCCGTGGATTCGACAACAGCCAGGCACATGCCATGGAAAGCCTGGATCACGTGACCCTTCAGATTCACTGCCAGCCCTGAGAGATTACCGTTATCCACTCCGATCAACTTACCTGCGCCTTGAATGGCGAAGGTAATCTCGTTTTCCGCGTCCGGATGTACGCGCCCCATCTTATCGAGAACTTTGGCAGTGACATGCGCCACATCGCGCCCGCCGGCCTGAATAGCGCCGCGATCCACCGAAAGGCCGATGGCGGCAGGCTCGCCCACCGTTGCAATTTCCGTCTCGGCGGCCACTTTGCCGTTCTTCATCCCCACTGCCCGCAGCGTTCCGGGTTCATACGGCACGTCCCAGGTTAAGTGCAGATCGGATGTGGTGCGCGCGGCGCCCCGTGGCCGCGGCGCGAACTGCCCGTAGCGTCCCTGCATGCCGTATCGCGGAAACACATAGCCTTTCACGCCGATGGATTTTCCGTTTAGAAACAACTCCACGCTGTCACAATTGGTGTAACAAATCACGGTTAGAAACTGACCCTCGCGGCCTTTCCAGTTCCAGTGCGGGAATAAGTGCAGCACCGGCTTATCCGTCCACTGGCTCTGATAGAAGTAATAGCCGTCCTTGGGGAATCCGCAAGTATCGATGACCCCGGAACTCGAGCCTCTGGCCTGGCCGAAGCCCTCTCCCAGATAGTCGATGCCGGTCCACATGAAGTCGCCGGCCACGTAATCATGCGTACGCACGAACTGCCACAGATCCTCGGCGTCCAGCCCGCGATCGAAGCCTGCGCCAAAGCCGGCCTGGCCCATGGCCGGCGTTGGCGCGGCCTGCCCCAGCTCCGCGGGCATGAGGCGGCGATAATCTCCGCGCGGTCCGCCGATGGACACGCTCTCCGTGCCGATCATACGCCAGTTGGGATGGGCCAATTTGTCGATGCTATAGTACAGTTCGCGGCGTTCCCGCCAACGATCCACGTAGTTGTATCCGACGATATCCAGTAAGTTGAGAAACTCGACGGGCGCGGCTTTGGGTTCGGCGGCTATCTGATCACATGCGGCAGTTACCGGCCGGGTGGGATCTTCACGGTGAAAAATCGCCATCAACTCCCGCAGAATTTCCACGCCGTGCCCGCTGATCTGATCCGGAATCTCGTTGCCGCAACTCCACAACACTACCGCGGGATGGTTACGGTCGCGGCGAACAAAATCGGTGATGTCGCGTTCGTGCCACTCGTCATAGATGCGCGAGTAACCATTGCCGTGCACCTGTCCTTTACCGGCTTTCCACTCGTCGAAAGCTTCTTCCATCACCAAAAAGCCCATGCGGTCGCAGAGATCCAGGAACTCGGGCGCGGGCGGATTGTGGCTGGTGCGGATGGCGTTCGAGCCCATGGCGCGCAGAATCTCGAGCCGCCGCTCCCATACGCGTTCCGGTACGGCGGCGCCCACGCAACCACCATCGTGGTGCAGGCACACGCCGTTCAACTTCACGTGCTCGCCGTTCAGCAGAAACCCGCGGTCCGCGTCGAAGAGCGCTTCGCGAATGCCGAAGGGCGTCTCACACTCGTCCACCACGCGATCGCCTACTTTGACCGTGGCGCGAACTCTATAAAGCGTGGGCCGTGACACGCTCCACAGGCGCGGATTCGCCACTACCATCTGCTCGACGAACTCGTAGTCGTCACCCGCGCCCACCAGTTCGGATGCGTTCGCGGATGCCACGATGTTCCCCGCGCGTTCCACGATCGAAATGACCAAGGTGCATGCGGCTGTCGCGAGGCCATCGTTTCTTACCCGCGTCCGCACTTGCACCGTGGCCTTCTCTTGGGCGACCCGCGGCGTGGTGACAAACGTGCCCCAATGCGCGATGTGTACCGGATCGGTTGCCGTAATCCAGGTGTGCCGGTAGATGCCTGATCCCGAATACCAGCGCGAGCTCGGCTGTCCGGAATTATCCACTCTTACGGCAATCGTATTGTTACCTGGGCGCAGATAGGGAGTAAGATCGTAGGCAAAGCTGATGTAACCATAGGGGCGCTTGCCTAAATAGTGCCCATTGATCCACACCTCGCTGTTTTGATATACGCCATCAAACTCAACCGATACCTTGCGGCCTATATAAGTGTCTGGCAAGCGGAAGGTCTTGCGGTACCAGCCGATACCGGTAGGGGCGTAGCCTCCCGATCCGCCGCTTGGTTCGTGGGGCGAGAATGGCCCCTCAATGCTCCAGTCGTGGGGCAGGTCGAGGCTACGCCACGAGGCATCCGCAAAAGGAGGTTCCTGCGCGCCGGGGGCATCGCCTTTGAAGAACCTCCATCCGAAATCGAAGGAATCCCTGATGCGCACGGCTGTGGGCGCGGCATCGGGCGGCGTGTCGCCCGCCAGCGGGTTGGTCGATTCGAGTGCGGAGAGCAGCGCCGCCGTACCCAGGGCTTTCTCCAGCAATCCTCGCCGAGTCATCGCGTCGTTGGTATTACTCACCGTTTCTCCGCTATCGCCGGACCGAGATAACATACCACGTCGTAACCGGCTGGCCGATACGCAACACCCATCCCGCAGCCGTTTTCGTCGCGGCGAGAGCGTCCCCGATCGGCTTACCGGACCCATCCAGCGCCACGGCACTTACGCTTTCCGCTTTCTCGATATTCCGCAGCGTGACGGCGCCGGACACGGGTTCGATCAGCGTGGGCGCGCCGCCCTGCTCTACCAGCCGGGTATGGGAATCGTTCCACCGCATGCCCGTGTTGGCAACGCGCGATCCCGCCGTGAGCAGCATTCTGCCCGACTGCGCCAGGGGACGGCCATCCAGCGAAGACAGCACTACAGTTGCAAAGTCATTACTAACATCCGCGCTAAGTTGACTTAACACTCTGTGATTCGCCTTGATAAATCCGATCAGCGCTTGCGTACGGGGAGTATCTACGGTAACCAGGCCGTCCTTGTCCGCGGCGGTGTACCAGCTAAGCTCTCCTGTATCGGAGACAATCGGATTCGGATCAGGCACGCTAAACTTCTGCGTGGGCGGACCGTCGAGCGATTGAATACGGACGGCGTGCTCCAGCGGCAACGCCAGGGGGAAGCCCGGAGTGAAGTAAGGAGCGCTGGAGCCGGTTAAGAGACGGCTTTCCAGCACTTGCTCGCGCGAGTAAGTCCGGCTCACCGTTTCGCGCGCCGCCTGGACATCGCCGCGCAGGAACATCAAGGCGCCCGCGGCCATCTCCGTCATGCGTACCGGATCGAGCGAGATGTCGAAGGCATCTCCCACGTAGGGTTTCCAATCGGGATCGCGTTTCGGCTCGAAGGTATAAGTGACAATGGCGTCCCAATCCTCAAAAGCTCCGTATGCGGCGATGATCGGGATGCCTTCGCTCGCATACTCGTTGGGAAAAGGATGGTTCGTTTCACTCACCGTATAAGGCTTGCCCGCAAAGGCCGTGCGCGAAAGCTGCACGACGGTGGAATGGAGCGGATCGTCCACCATGGGAGTGTTCAGTGGCGGAGGCGCACCCGGATGTTCCCAATAAACATGACCATCTAGAATATCGAGCTTCGCCAGAGACTCCAACATGGGGTACGGGCTGCTCGAGTGGCTATGATCGGCCGTCCCCGTGACCGGACATTTGACGCCTAGTTGGTTCTTCAGATAGCCGCGCATTTCTTCGTAGAATCTGCTCTCGGTATCCATGTAGAAGGCCAACTCCGTCTCGAAACGTTCTTTGGACGCGGATCGAGCCTGCTGCGCCGTCAATCGCGGGATAGGCGCTCCCGGCGCAACCTCAGCCGCCGTGCGCAATTCCTTCAATTTTTCGGGGGAAACGTGCGCGGACAGCCAGTTGTTGTAGAGCGTGGTCAGCTCTTCGTCGTAAAACGGCGTAGGCGCGTGAAATCCCAGGTAGATCCCGTTTTCGTTAAGCATTTCCACGATGGCAACCGCGGGATCGTCACGATAGGCGAGGCCGGTGTACGGATTCACGTGTGTCAGCAGGTGCTGTGCGTACTCCTTTTCCAATTCGATCAAGCGCGGGTCAAAAAGGGTCAGCCCTTTGGCCCAGCCAATCTTGTCGAAATCCCGCACGCCATCGCCGGCTTTATACGAACGGCCCACGTTCAAGTTGAGATCGACGTAGATCCCGCGCTTTTTGAATTGCGAGACTTCAAAATCCAGCCGGTCGAGCTGCGCCGCATCGAAGGAGCGACTGTCGGTCTTAGTCCCGTCGATAATGCCGCGCGGCGCGTCCAGATCCAGGAAATGCAGTCGCACCAGATCGATGCCAAAGCGGGCCAACGTGGCGGCCCACATGGGCGCATCTTGCTTGGAAGGTATCTCGATGGATCCGCGGCTCCAATCGGTGAAGTGCACGCCCCAAAAACGGATGCGCTGGCCGTTACCCTTCGCCAGATGGCCGTTCTGAATCCGAATGAAACCGTCTTTTCCGGCGGGCGCCTGGAGCAGGAAGGATACGTCCGCGGGCGAAGCTCCAGCCGCGCGATGATTCATGACAAACGGCCTGAGCCGCGCGTCATCCCACTGCGCATGCCCCGCGCAGCAAGCCAGGAAAAAGACGGCGAGATAAGTCAGGCGCCTGGTCAATATAGCCTCTGCGGGGGCTCCACGGGCGGGCCATGCGGACTGCCGGTTCGTCTTGTTCGCCAGCGGAACAAATTCACTCCGCGCTGCCGGATTCTCGAACGCGTGCCGCGGCCCTCGCTCGCCGGCGCGCACGCTGTCCTTTTTCGATCTGGAAAAAGTACAAGCAGATTCTATCGCCGGACGCTAGAGATTGAATCCAACGAAAGTCGGATTGGGGAAGAGGCGCCGAGTGCGTGCGTGCCACGGCCGAGCACATGGCACCTACCGATATTTCATCACACCGCACGGCTGGAAGTTGGACCGGCTCTTCTCGCGTCCGGAGGCGCGTGTCTTCCGGCCCTTTTCCACTCCTGTTGGGCGCGGTCTGGAGCGCGTCGATGCCCCACTTGACGAGCTGATCTGCGAGCGAGTGAACGGGGTGGCCCGCTTTGTTTTGAGAATTCGATGGTTCCAGGTCCTATAATCTTGATTGAAAGCCGTAGTTTATGCCGCCGCCGGCAAAGCATGCGAGATGGGCACGATGGCGCCGTCTGTCACAGATGGGTTTCTGCGCGCTATTTCTATGGCTGCTTCTTGAAACAGATGCACGCCAGGCAGCCGGCGGGCGGTTCCACCAGCCAGTCAACTGGTTTCTCGAGGCGGACCCATTAGCGGCCGCGGTTCGCGCCCTATCGAGCGGCGCGCTTCAGCGCGGCCTTCTGTGGAGCCTGGCGATCCTGATTCCCACCCTGTTCCTGGGGCGTTTCTTCTGCGGTTGGATCTGTCCCCTGGGCACGCTCAACCAGCTCTTGAGCAGCGTCCCATCTGGAAGCAAACGGGGTAAGCGGCGCATCGATTCCAACCGCTATGCACGCTGGCAAGCGGTGAAGTATTACGTGCTGCTGGGCGTCTTGGGTGCGGCGCTCGGTGGATCGGCGATGGCGGGGTGGCTCGATCCGATCGCCCTGCTGGTCCGTTCCCTGGCGCTCTCCATTCTGCCGGCGGCGCAGGTGGCGCTGGATGGCGCGCGAACCGGTTCGGGCCAACCTTATTTCCGCCAAGGCTTTCTTTTCGGGCTGTTGCTGGCAGCCATTCTGGCGCTGAACCTGCGCATTACGCGATTCTGGTGCCGGGCGCTATGCCCGATGGGGGCGCTGCTCGGAATCGCGTCGCGCTGGTCGATTCTGGGCTTGGAAAAGCGCGCCGGGCCATGCCGTGATTGCCATCGTTGTCTGTTGCACTGCCAGGGAGGCGACGATCCCATTCCAGGCGTTCCGTGGCGAAAGGCCGAATGTCATCTTTGCGGCAACTGCATCGCGGATTGCCCGGAAGGCGGCCTGCGGTTCCGCCTTTTCCCTAGCCGCGATAACATGCGCGAGACGCCGGATCTGGAACGGCGCAAAGCGCTGGCCGGGCTGCTGGCCGGCGCGGCGGCGGTCCCCTTGTTTCGCAGCACGGCGGGATACGCGGTCGAGCGTCACGAGGGGCTGCTGCGTCCACCGGGCGCGCAGGACGAACCGGCTTTCCTGGCGCGCTGTATCCGATGCGGGGAGTGTATGAAAGCCTGCCCCACCCACGCGCTCCAGCCAAGCGTGACGGAAGCCGGAGCCGAAGGCCTGTGGACGCCCGTGCTGGCGCCGCGCATCGGTTACTGCGAGCCAAGCTGTACGCTTTGCGGGCAAGTCTGTCCTACGGGCGCCATTCGCGAATTCACCGCCGAGCAGAAAGGTTCCATCCGGATCGGGACGGCTTTCTATGATCGGGGACGATGTCTGCCGTGGGCCATGGCGACCGAGTGCATCGTCTGCCAGGAGTGGTGCCCCACGTCGCCCAAGGCGGTATATCTGCGCGAGGCGGATGCGGCGGGCGCGGACGGCAACCTGCGACACGTCCGCCAGCCTTACATCGATCCAGCGCAGTGCACAGGTTGCGGCGCCTGTGAATATGCCTGCCCGATTCAGGACCGGCCCGCCGTTTACGTCACCAGCATCGGCGAAAGCCGCTCTCCCACGAACCAGATGCTGCTGCCGGCTGCACGTCCGGCGAAGGCGCCGTTGCCCGAATCGGGCGCAGCCCCGGGATGGGTGAAGACCAGCGAGACGCGCTCGTTCGCCGCCGCGGAATTGTGGCAGGAAATGGATGGCGGCGCGGACCGGTATGAGAAGGCGGGTGTGGAACGCACCTTCACGGCCGAGTATCGCTATCGCGACGGTGTCGAGGCCAACGCTGAGGCGCATCGGTTTCGGACGGCCGCGGGCCCACAGGAGATTATGGATGCCGAGCCCGGCGCCGGCAGCCGGCCCGTGGATCTCGGCGACGCCGCGCGGCTCTATGCGGCCAGCCTGGTTTCCCGCAAAGGCCGGTGGCTCGTGCGGATTGTGGCGTATACGGACAGCCCGGACGTTGGACCGGCGCTGCTGGCGCTGGCTCGGGCTATCGATGCGCGTCTAAGCTGAAGTCAGTTTGGGCAGACCAAGGGCAGACCATCGTTTTTTGTGGTCTGCCCGCGTTTGCGAACGACAGCGTCGAAAATGTGGGGCGGGCACTCTGCCTGCCCCAAGACGACCGAGTTTTCATGAAATTGCGCGCGCCGCAGGCGCTGAAAAGGCAGGCCACACAAAACGATGACCTG